>JAABUQ010012129.1_pt1 | contig 10792 bp, 10 predicted proteins | sample 5560001 | NCBI WGS metagenome assembly JAABUQ01 (sample SAMN10711888, study PRJNA513371) | rock metagenome | isolation source: Antarctica rocks | place: Antarctica: Victoria Land, Finger Mt nord | collected 2015-12-18
CGCTTCGTCCGCCAGGCGCCCATCCCGCCGGCGCTGCCGACGCTCGCCTGGATCAACCCACCCCAGGAGGTGTTGACTACTCCCTAATTGCTCGCCCGCCGTGCCTCAGAAAGGTTGACAACTTCCGGGAGCCGAAAGCGCGCGTGGACATCAGCCTGCATCGGAGCGCTCGATGAGACTGCCCCGTGTGTAATCGTCACAGATAAGTTACCGCTGAAGATTACAGCTCCCTGAGCCCACCGCCGCGGGCCTGCACCTTCTATCCCACCTGCCGCCACCGAGTTTGCACCAAAACTAAACTAGTAGATTGGCCAGATACCGGGAGTGGCGAACTCCACCAAGTGCTTGTCGGGATCCCGGAAGTAGATGCTGTGCCCCCCACGCGGCCAGTCAGTACGGCCCTCGATTGCAACACCGTGCCTGAGCAACTGCTGCTCCCAAACCGCCAGGTCCTCGGTTGCAACTGCGAAGGCGAAGTGCACCGGTCCTGCGCCGTCATGCGGCGGAATCGTGCCGCCGGGAATCTCCTGGGTAGTGAGCGACATACCGCGTCGGAAGATCAGGAGGACGTTCCGGCCGTCGACATCGTAGGCGCACAGGCGATCGTTCGCGACCATGGGTGACAGACCGAGGATCCGTTCATAAAATCCGCGCGCACGGTCAAGGTCGTCAACGTAAAGCGCCGTCTCCAAGACACCTTTCAAGGCAGGCAAGACGAACCCTCCACTTCCCTCATCTTTTGGTTTCTAGTCGGCATCGTGGCGGACAGTCGGTGTTGCGTAGGCCTTTCCTGGGCTGAAAGTACGGCCCGAGCCGATTGTGGGTTGATTATCCGTCCCAGGCTGCGACGAGGGAATGGGAGGCCGAGGCCGAAACCCCGCCCCCAGGCGGTTAGACGGCGGCCGCCGCGTAGCGGCTGACGAGCTCGTCGTACAGACGCGGGGGCAGTCGCCGCGGCCTCGTCGGCGCTGGCGGCGTAGGCCTTGACGGTGACGTGGGTGGCGCCCTTGGTCGTCTGGCTGAGCTCGACAGTCGACGAGGGCGCCGGCGTCTGCTGGGCGAGCGCGCCGAGGCGGTCCAAGACCTCAGCGAGGCGATCGGTGGGGGTCATGCGTCGCCTGCGCGGTGTGCGAGGGACGCCGCGATGTGCTCCAGATCGTCGGCGATCATCTGGTACTCGCGGCTTTCCGGTGGCCACTCGACAGGCACGGAGGCTGACTGTGGTAACGCGCCGCCTACCGCCAGGAATGCGCGTATCAGCGCGGGTTACCGCCCGCGCGCGACGAAAAACTGCCTCTGCGGGCCCTCAGACGAACGCCTGATAAGCGCTATTATCTGGCCGTGGATCCGGCCGCCGGCACTGCATCTCTCAGCGCTTCGCGATGATCCGTCATTGCTACGACTCCATTGCGAAGAGTGCTTGATCGACAGGTCCAACATACATGAACACCGTGCCCAACCCTGCTCCGACTACGGAGAATGATCGCTCAGGTCGCACGAAGGACATACCTCCTTCGGTGATGATCATTCCGCCGGTCTCGTCAAGCCACACTCCTTGTACCCGTACAAGGTTCGGCGATAGCACCTCCATGTCCAATAGTCGGACAGACCCGTCGCCAGCGAAGCTAGGCTCGAACTTGCGCATTTGACGCAGTGCCCAATCCGGCATCACGTCGTTGCAGAGCGGGTGACTGATTCGGAAGTGCCCCGGCCGTTGAACCACAACGGCTGCGGAACCAGGCTCTGCCTCGAAATAACCGTCGACTACTCGTGCCAGTCTGGCGCCATTAGCGCTCCACACTGAAGCTTCTAAAAGCATAATTTCCATGTCATTTATGCGAAACGCGAGACGTCGGTGCGGATCTCTTGAAAAAACGACCAAGCCCGAGGTTCCCTGCGCTGACAACGTTCCTAGCACTAATCTCGGCGTAGCAAACTGTCGACGGTTCAACATATATATGCCCTTGCTGAGTGATCTTATTTCGGGTAATTTTCTTCCAGTTGTATGCCGTTTCTTCACTTACCCTAAGCTCACCTCTTGACACTGCATCATGACAAGCCGGACAGATAGCGATCATGTGAGCCGGATCGTGCGCGAAGTAGACGTGCCACTCACGTATGTGCTGTATCTCGGTCAATCTGTTTGGGCAGCCTGGATTGGCGCACTTGCCGCCGGCCTCGGCAATCAAAGCACGCTTCATATCCTGCTTGACTTTTGGTCGACTGGCTTTCTGGGCCTTTTTACCCTTGCGAGCACGTGTTGCGGCCATCTGTCACACTGTTACACAGAACGCGAGTCGTCGCTCCTTGGCGGAGTTCACAGGTTTGGCCCACACGCCTCGATGCTGCGCGAGCATGGCTACCTTAACGACGAACACGGACTCAACGTCGAGGCATGTGGCACGTCAGACCAGCGCGGTGTGTAGACAGGCACGAACGGAACTGGCGTACCAGAGCTGACCACCGTGCGCGGTCGGAATGCGCGCCTGGTTGAGGTCCTCGGCGATCGCGCGCAGCGTCAACCCCCCCGCGCGCGACTTCGCGATGCGCCGCCGCACGCTGGCGGGAAGGACAACTGGGCGCCCGAGGCGGACCCCCTGGGCCTGGCGCATGGCCAGCGCGGCCTTGGTCCGCTCGCCGATGAGCCGCCGCTCGAGCTGGGCAAAGACCGCTGTCATGTTGGCCATTGCACTTGGCGGCGGGCTGCTGACAGTCTGGGCAGGGCGGCATGAGCCGCCCACTCTACCAGCACTCCACGAGTTTCCGAACTCCTCCCGATGCCGCCGGCTCAGCCGGATGGTGGCGCCTGACCGCTGTGTCTTCGAAGTCCCCCTTGGCGGCGCCGACGAAGTGCTCCCGCTCCTCAACCGCTACGCTGAGGTCATGGCGCCATTCATCAACCGCTCAGGGCCGGTGGGGCCGGCAGCGTCTGGCGGAGCCGGGCCACTGGCCCCACGGGTGGATGGACATGGCCACGGAACCCTGAGCCGCTGCCGTGGCACAGCCGATCGAGAAAGGTACTGACATGTCGACTCTGATCACTGGCGGTTCGGGCTTGCTTGGAAATCGGGTAGCTCAGCTGCTATTGGATCGAGGTGACGACGTCGTTTGTTATGACCGCCGCTTGCCACCGGAAGATGCTCGCGTCGGCGCACGGTACATCTTGGGTGACCTGAACGACCACCCGCGCCTGTTTGGCACGATCAAGAGCGCTGGAGTGACCCACATCGTGCACGCGGGCGCGGCATCCGGCCCGATGGTCGAGTCGGACAACCCGTTCAGCGTCTGCCGGTCCAACATCATGGGGACGCTGAATGTGTACGAAGCGGCGCGCCTGTTCGCCGTGCAGCGCGTGGTCTACTGCAGTTCCGACACAGTCTATGGATCAGTCAGCGCCGAGTCGGTGCACGAAAAGACGGCACTTCGCCCCGCGACTGTGTACGGCGTGACCAAGGCTACGGGCGATCAACTCGGAAGAGTCTACTCGGCGCAGTTTGGCCTCGACGTCCTGGCCCTGCGCTTCTCATGGATCTACGGGCCCGGGCGCTCGACCTACTGCCCCCTCCGCGAAATGATTCGCCACGCGCTGCTCGGCCAGCCCCTGCGCCTGGCCGAAGGCGCCGATCAGTTCTATCAGTTTCTGTACGTCAGGGACGCCGCGGCTGCCGTAGTCGCCGCGATCGAAGCACAGGCGCCGCGTCAACGCGCCTACAACGTGACGGGTGGCGAGCGACACAGTCTGGCCGAGATGGCCGCCATCGTCGGCCAGATGATCCTCGGCGCCGCCATCGACATCGGCCCGGGCTTGGTCCAGCAGGCAGATCAACAGCCTCCGTTCGACATCTCAGCCGCCGAGCGAGACCTCGGCTATCGGCCCAGCTATTCGCTAGAGCGGGGCACGGCTGAGTATGCAGCATGGTTGCGTAAGCACGCGCTGTAGGCCGAGCGCCGCACTGACCTGCGGGCCTCGCACCCGGCCTTCACCTAGAACGGCCCGACAGGCGCGGTGCGTTGGCCGAGTGCTGGGTACTTTGCTGAGGTGCCCGGTATGATTGTGCACATCCTCGCCCCCTGCAAGGAGTCCGGCCGGCTGCTGGTCCTGTCGCGCACAGCCGCCCTGGGGCGCCCGTACAAGGAGAACTATGCCTGTTCGAATCGGCATCGATACTGGAGGGACGTTCACAGACCTGATCGGCCTCGACGAGTCCACGGGCGAGATCTTTGTCGCCAAGACGCCTTCCACTCCCAGAGATCCGGTGCGGGCAGTCGCGGGGGCGCTCCAGGCCAGCGGGGTGGCGCTGGATGCGATCCACTTTCTCATCCTGGGCACCACCATAGCCACGAACGCGCTCCTGCAGCGTCAGGGGGCGGACGTCATCTTCCTGACCACGGATGGGTTCGAGGACATCCCCTACATCCAGCGGATGAATCGCCGCTTCCACTACTCTCTCACCTGGACCAAGCCCAGGCCACTCGTGAAGCATCGCGACTGCTTAGGTGTGGCTGAGCGGCTCGACTTCCGCGGTGATGTGCGGGTGCCCCTGGACGACCAGGCGCTCGGTGCTGTCGCCGCCGCGGTGCAGCCGCGGATCGAGGAGCGGGACGGGTCGCAGGTTGCCGTCGCCGTCTGCCTCCTCTTCTCGTACGTCAACCCAGACCATGAGCTGCGCCTCGCCGACTTTCTGCGCCAACGATTTCCGGAACTCCCCGTCTCGCTCTCGCACCAGGTCGCCCCAATCTGGCGCGAGTACGAGCGGGGCAGCACCGTGATTGCCGACGCGTACATCAAGCCAACCATCCAGAGCTACGTTGCGAGCGTGCACCGCCACTTTCAGGAATTAGGGCTCACAGCTCCCTGGGCGGTGATGAAGTCCAACGGGGGCAATGCGGTCCCAGAGGCCGCCGCGGCCCAGCCTATCGATCTGCTGCTGTCTGGTCTGAGCGGAGGGGTGATCGGCGGAGCGTACTTTGGACAGATCGCCGGTGCGCGCGACATAGTCACTCTGGACATGGGTGGCACCAGCTGCGACGTTGGCGTCGTCCGTGGCGGGCGGATCGGCTACGCGACAGACTTCGAGATCGAGTGGGGCCTGCCAGTTGCCACACCAGTCGTCGATCTCACGACTATCGGAGCGGGCGGCGGGTCGATTGCCTGGAGGGACCGTGGCGGTTTGCTGCGCGTCGGGCCGCAAAGTGCGGGCGCGGAGCCCGGGCCGGCCTGTTACGCTCAGGGCGGCAGAGAAGCGACCGTCACCGACGCGAACCTCGTGTTGGGCCGTCTCAATCCAGACTACTTCCTGGGCGGCAAGATCCGCCTCGATCGCAGGGCGGCCGAGGCGGCCCTCGCCTCGCTCGGTGAACAACTCGGCCTGGACGTGCCCCGAACCGCGCAGGCAGTGATCGACATGGCCAACGAGAACATGGCCAACGCCATCCGGGTCCTGTCGATTAATCGGGGCCTCGATCCGCGCGAGTTCGCCCTCGTCGCGTTTGGCGGCGCGGGCCCGCTCCACGCTGCTGCGATCGCTCAGACCATGGGAATGCGTCGGGTCATCGTCCCACTCCATCCTGGCCTCTGCTCGGCCTTTGGTGCGCTCATCGCCGACCTCCAGGTCAACAAAGTGCGCAGCAAACACTTTCGTTCGGATCAGATTGATGCAGCGATTGTGCAGGCTCACTTCGCGGAGCTCGTAAGACAGGCTACCGCCGAGCTGCGTCAGGAGGGCTTCGCGGGCCTGCCCGAGATCGAGCGCAGTATCAGCATGCGTTATGCAGGCCAGAACTATGAGCAGGACGTCGTAGTCGAGGCGGAGGAGGTCACAGAGGTGACCCTCCAGCAGGTGTTGCGCGCGTTCGAGCGGCTCCACGAGCAGTTCTACGGTTACTCGATCGGCGGCGAGGTTATTGAGCTGATTCGCTTCAACGTGACGGCCATTGGCCGCACGCCCAAGCCCACGCTGGCGGTCCTCGGACCCCGCGTGCGGGCGGCGCCGCCCGCCGAGCGCCCTGTCTACTTTTCGGAGACGGGCTTCGTCGCGACATCTGTGTACGATCGCGCACTCCTTGCCGCTGGGGCGGTCCTGGAAGGTCCCGTGGTGGTGGAAGAGGTGGACTCCACCCTGGTGGTGCCCCCAGGTCTGCAGCTTTGTGTCGACCAGTATGGTGTCCTCACACTCTCGTTGACCAGCTGAATCGGAGGCATGTCATGGCGACCGCTGCACTCGTGGAGCAAATCGATAGTGTCACGCTGAGCGTCATCAACAACGCTTTCGTGAACCTGTGCCGCGAGATGGGCACAGCCATGATGCGCACGAGTTACTCTACCATCTTCAATGAGGGTCTGGATTTCTCGTGCATGCTGTTTAACCGACGTGGTGACCTGATCGGCCAGGCCGAGTTCTGTCCCACGATGCTTGGCTCGGCCCAGTACGCGATGAAGTGGACTATCGAGGAGCTTGGATACGACGCCTTTGAGCCTGACGATGTGATCGTTCACAACGACCCGTACCGTGGCCAGTGCCACATGCCTGAGCACCTCATCACCAAACCGGTGTTCTACCACGGCGAACTGTGGGGGTTTGTCGGCAACATTGCTCACATTGGCGAAATCGGCGGAATGGCGCCCGGTTCCTTCGCCGCGGATGCGACCGAGGTTTACCAGGAAGGCCTGCGCCTGCCGCCTATTAAGCTCATGCGGCGCGGCGACTATGTACGCGACGTCTGGAAAATGATCCTCACGAATCATCGCACCCCCAAGACGACGTGGGGTGACTACCATGCCATGATCGGCTCGCTCCACGTGGCCGAGGCGCGGCTCCACGCCCTTCTGGACCGTCACGGTCCGGATCGCCTGGCCGACGCGGCGGATCTCCTCCTGGACTACTCCGAACGTTTCATGCGGGCGGAGATCGCGGCGATCCCGGACGGCGTCTACGAAGCCGAAGACTGCATGGAGGATGACGGCGTCTCGGACCGACCGTACTTCGCGCGACTCAAGCTTACCGTGCGAGGCGAGGAGGTGATCGCTGACTGGCGCGGGTCGGATCCACAGGCGAGGGGACCTATCAACGCTACATTCGTTGTGACGGCAGCGGCCACCTACAGCGGCCTCCTGCACGTGATCAGCGATGAGATCCCGCTGAACTCAGGATGTTACCGGCCGATCCGGCTGGTGACGACGCCAGGCACCTTCACCAATGTGCGCCATCCCGGTCCGTCGGTTGGCGGCAACACCGAGACGCATCCTCGCCTACAGAACATCGTGCTGCGCGCTCTAGCTCAAGCCATTCCTGAGCGTGTTGCCGCGGCTGAGGGGGCGACCGCCTGCAACTTCTTGTTCGCTGGCACCCATCCCGAGACGCATGAGTACTACACGAACTACCACATCGAGGGCAGCGGGTGGGGAGGGACGGCCACGCATGACGGCGGCAATGTGCTCTGCCCCGAGAACGGCAACTGCCGCAACACGCCTGTTGAAGTATTCGAGAGCAAGTACCCCTTCATCACTCGCTCGTACCGCCTGCGTCCAGATTCGGGCGGCCCAGGACACCACCGCGGAGGCCTGGCCAGCAGCCGTCACTTAGTCGTCACGGCTCCCGAAATCACCATCAGCACGCTTATGGACCGCACCAAAACGCGCGCCTGGGGGCTGTTCGGCGGCGGCGAGGGAATGAGCGCGAGCATTTTGATTAAACGCGTCGGCGACACCCAGTTCAGGCGCTTTTCCGAGGCGTTCGGGACGATCTCCGACTCCAAGTTTAGCCGTATCATCGTTCACGCAGGTGACGAGATCATCATCAGTTCAGCGGGCGGCGGAGCTTACGGCTCGCCCCTCGACCGTCCGCGCGAACGGGTGCACGAGGACGTTCGCGAAGGCTTCGTCTCCGCACGGGCGGCCCGCGAGTCGTACGGACTGTCTGAGAGCCAATTATGAACGGAGCCCGCTGGGTCGAGCACAGCGAGCGCTGGTTCGAGCTCCGCATGTACTACTGCGATGTCTGTGGGCGGGTGATTCCCAGGCGCTCGTGGCGGGTGGAGATCGCGGGCACGGTCCGAACCTTCTGCGATGAGGCTTGCGAGGCACTGTACCGCGACTATGTGCTTGGCAGCGGCCGCGATGTAAATCCGACCTGAGGACAGGGACTGAGGCGCCCCGGGCCTGCGTAGACACACCCGGCAGCAACCTAAACTCGGGGCACTCCCCCAGTCAGAGCGGGACGGCTCAAGCCGGCGCCGTCGCGACCTTGGGGAACACGACCCGCACCGTCGCGTCGATGCCACATCGCGCTGCCTGGCCGATGCGGACGTCGCCACGCCCAGTGAGTAAGAGAAAGGCCTCCTCGCGACTGACCGAGAGTCGCTCAGATAGGAAGGTGGCCATCTCGAGCACCGCTCCGCGCACCGCCTGCTCGAGGTCAGACGCATGACCGTAGGTAATCCAGGCATCGGGAGTTTCAAACCATGGCTGACGCAACTTGGTGTCGCGCACCAGATCTATCCGGATCGTCACCTCACCACTGATCTCGATTGCCGTCCCGGTCACCTCACCATCGCCCATGCTAGCGTGGAGATCCCCAAGCGCGAGTAGCGCACCGGGCACGAACACGGGCAGGTGAGCCACCGTGCCTGTCGTCAGGTCATTGAAGTCGAGGTTGCCGCCGTGCGGCCCAGGCAGCGCCGTCGGGTATTCGCCGCTCGCTGGACAGGTGCCGATCACTCCAATCATTGGCCGCGCTGGGAAGCGAATGCCGTTGTCGCAAATGAGCATGCCGTCCTGAACGGACACCATCATCGCCCTTGGCTGGGTCAGCTCGGCCTGCATCACACCGGCACCGGGCGCGAACCGCGTATAGCCCTGCGATGCCAACTCAATACTCAGGATCTCGACCCGCAGCTCATCACCCGGCTCGGCACCGGACACGGCGATGGGACCAGTCGCCGGGTTGACTCTTGTGGGGTCGCGCTCCCGGGTGAACCGGGCCACGTCTTGCGCCCGCCGCAGCCGACCGCTGGCCGCGTCCAGCGTCTCGAGGACGATCTGGTCACCTGGCCCGACTTCGATCACCGGGACCAGATCGGGTGCGAATCGGTATGTGATCTGATCTCGCCGCAGCCGCTTCACTGGGCCACCTGATGGCAAGGCGCCACTTGTGCAGGCTTCAGTCATGTCGTCGCCTGAGCAGTCGCCAAGCGCTGGTAGACTACGGGCACCTGTTCCGTTACCGAACTGGGTTCGAATTGGCGCCAGATCTCCCGATAGAGCCGTCCTCGCACGCTCGGAAGCTCGGTGCGAGCGGTACGTCCCTGTCCAACTGTCATCACGGACCTTTCACCTCCTGTCTTGTAGCGCGCCGGCCCCGCCGCCGAACTCGCAGGCCGTCTTGCTCGCCGGGTCGGGCGCGCCCCGCCGGCGCCGCTCAGTCAGGGGCGTGCTCGCGGCCAGCGGTGTACCCGCCGTCCACGGGCAGGGCCGCCCCGGTCACGTACGAGGCTTCATCCGAGGCCAGGAAGAGCACAGCGTGTGCAACCTCTTCGGGTTGCCCCCATCTTCTGAGTGGCAGCATCCGAACGTAGTCCGCCCGGAAGCGTTCCGTCTCCCGCGCTGTGTTCCGCGTGAGGGTGCGACGAAGCATGGCCGTCTCGATGGGTCCGGGACACACGCAGTTTACTCGCACGTTGTAGCGGCCATAATCGAGGGACATGCTCCGCGTCAGATTAACAACGGCGGCCTTGGACGCACAATAGGCCGCCGAATTGTCCGACGCGGTGAGGCCCCATATTGAAGCCGTATTGATCACGGAGCCCGCGCGGCGCTTGATCATCTCTGGAAGCACGTACTTCGACACCAGATACATACTCTTGAGATTGACCGAGACGACTCGATCCCAGGCCTCCTCACCCGCCTCCGTCACGGAGCCGATGGGGAGTTCAGGCGACACTATGCCCGCGTTGTTGAACAGGATGTCGATCTGCCCAAACCGGTCGGTCGCGGTGCTGACCAGCCGCTGAACGTCGGCTGATCGAGTTACGTCGCCCTGGACAAACGCGGTTTCTGTGGCCGGAGTGGCACTCATCGGGGCAAGCGTTGGGTCTCCTCCCACGACATCGTTCAGGACAAGTCGGCAGCCCTCACCGGCGAACAGGGCTGCTACCGCCCGTCCGATCCCGCCATTAGCCCCAGTGATGATGGCGACCTTGCCCGCAATTCTTCCCGGCATCGTATTGCACCTCCGCGTGCGCGCCTCACTCCGCCTCGAGGCCGTCAGGCGGGTAACGCTGCCGCCAGTACTGGGCGACCTCGAGCGCCGTCGCCCACCAGATGTCGTCAAACCCACGCATATATGTGAGGAGCTCGTCCAGCATACGGACGCGGCTTGGTCGTCCGATCCATTGAGGGTGCATCTGCAGCACTAGGCAGCGGCCGTAGTGCCTGAAGGCATCGAACTCACGCTTCCAGATACGGAACACTTCATCGGTACCCTTGATATGGCCCATCTGGGGCATGAGCGTATACAGGAAGTGCGGCGCGTCATCCTGACTCCAGTGGGTCGGCACTTCGAGCAGCCCGGTCGGCTTGCCATCCACGTACCACCAGTACGGGATGTCGTCGGCAGAGCATTGGCTCTGGTATGTAAACCCACGCGCTAGAAGAATGTCAATGGTATGCGGGCTCAGCTCGCCCGCCGGCGGCACATAGCCACGGATCGGCTGGTTGCTCAACTCGCGGAGGATTCCCAGTGCCCGGTCGAATTCGCGCTCCTCGACCGCCTGATCCCACTCCCCGTCGGGCCCC
>JAABUQ010012130.1_pt1 | contig 10791 bp, 7 predicted proteins | sample 5560001 | NCBI WGS metagenome assembly JAABUQ01 (sample SAMN10711888, study PRJNA513371) | rock metagenome | isolation source: Antarctica rocks | place: Antarctica: Victoria Land, Finger Mt nord | collected 2015-12-18
CTACATGTATACGTTGTTTATTAGTCTATCTGAATAGTGCGTAGATGGCAAGTTTCTTCTACGATACCTTCGTCTGCCCGACCTGATACCATTGTGACTTCCATCTCGTCAGATACTAAGGTATACTTAGTAAACAGTGCGACGTTGCACCCCTACATAGCCAAGTAGGGGTGCTTTTTGTGTTTATCGCACAGTTTGTTGAGCGAGAAACGTTTATACAATAGAGCCTCCCTATAGACTCTAGCACCTGTTGTCGATAATAAGGAATAGACAAATGTCCCAGTAGAGCGTCGATAGTCTCATAGATACGTCTAAAAACGTAGATATCTAAATATTAAAAGCAGCTTAAACTGAGGAGACACGCTCTGCCTCAAGGCTGTGATAATGATAGAGGAAGGGTCGCATGGCATTTAATAATAGCGCGGATCGCAGTGGGGCTAACGGATCGCTCGCGCAGATGCAACAAAACGATGGTATTGGTTGGAAGGACCTCGCTCCAAGGCGCGTTCCACCTGACCGAGCAAGGCGTCGTAACATTCTTGCGCTCTTGAGCGTCCTGTTTCTTGTTGCACTCATATTCGCCGCACTACGCTTTAGTGCGATTGCAAGCGGCTCCGACGATCAATTACAACTACGCATTGGTAGCCAACAAGGGGCAACAATTGACCTGAGACAAGTATCGGCAACACCTATCAGCCCATATCTTTTAGGAGCAAATGTCTTTCCTTTAGCTAATACGAGTTCAATAGATAGAGTCAGTAGTGGCTTTATGAACTACACGCCATTCATGGGTACAAGTTTGCGGGACATGCACGTCAAGCTCCTACGGTATCCAGGTGGTAACTGGGGTGAGCAGCATGTGTTAACGCCTATACAACCCGCGCAACTCGATAGCTTCAGCAAGATGCTGAACGATACGGGCAGTGATGGCATGCTACAAGTTCACATCTCTGGCCCCATCGGAGGAAATCCGCAGGGGATAGATACCGTCGCGGGAGGCGCGGATCTTGCTAGCAATATCGTTGCTTACATGAACATTAAGGGCAATGCACAACGGACAGACCCAAAAGCACCCTTTCATCCTGTGAAGTTCTGGACTATTGGTAACGAGCCAGACTTACTAAAGAATCCAGACACCGGAAAAACCTTTACCGTTGATGAGTACGTCCACGTCTTCATACAATATTCCATGAAGATGCACCAAACCGACCAGGCTATTAAAATCTTTGGCCCAGAAATCAGTCAGTTTTACGGTTTGGGCGCGGGACCATTTGATAGTAAAGGTACTCCGTGGATGGAAGGTTTTCTCAAGGGCGTTGGGCAGTACCAACAAGCACATCCCGAACTGCCATTTCGTATCCTTGATGGTGTTTCCTTTCATCGCTATCAATTCAATGGTGTCAATAATCAGCAACCAGCTATGCTCATGAGCAGTACCGACGAGTGGAACTACCTGTTACCGCCATTGCGCACTCTCATCAAGCAAGACCTGGGACAACCACAGCAAGACCTGGGACAACTACAGCGTCAGGATGTTCCACTTCCTCCGGTTGCGATTACCGAGATCAATACGAACCCTAGCCAGTCCAGACCACCAACAACTGGAGAGGCCGCAATCTGGTGGGCCGACACGCTTGGAACGCTGATGAATCAACAGGTAAACTATGTCGGTTTCTTCTCGACAGAAGGTGTAGCTCAGCCCTATCAGCTCTTCACGGAAAACGGCACAAAAATTACCTCGATGGGGCGCGTGATGCAAATGTTCGCGCATCTGCAAAAAAATCTGCTGCCACTCTCAATTCAGCGTGAACCAGTCAGTGTCTATGCGACAGAAGACGATGCGCGTCAGACATTAAGCTTGATGTTCGTGAACAAATCGTATGATCCACAGACCGCGCAGATTAGCCCTGTGAGTTCGTTCGCATCGTTTAGCTCCTGGCCTTCACAAAATGTACAGATCGCGGGCAATAGCGTGGTTGTCCTGACAATCCATCGTGGACAATCCTCTAGCTCCGAAGCATACAATTTTGTCGCGCCAACTACTATAGACAAACAAGTAAATGCTGTAAACTATACGCTGTGCGGACATAGTACCGACCCACTATCGCCGTACATTCCTTGTTAGAGAGAGGGAAAAACAGTGGTTTTGACCATTCTCGGAAGTACACTTGAAGCACTCTACCTGTTGCTCATTCTCTTTATGACCATTCAGGCCATCTTTAATATACGTTTGCGCCTCTTCATCTGGGAGGCACCGGAGCATGCATGGCTCAATCATGCTCCAACGATCTATCGTGATCCCTGTCTAACCTTTACGATTATGCTACCCGCTCGTCATGAGGAGGATGTGTACCGCGAAACGATTCAGAAGGTCTATGATCTCAATTATCCAAAAGAGTTGATGCAGATCATCGCCATTTGTAGTGACGACGACACTGGCACTATCGCCGAGGCACAGGCTAAGATTGATGAGTTGTGTGACCCAAACGTCCAACTCCTCATCTATAATAATAAACCAACCAGTAAGCCACGTGGCTTAAACCACGCCTTACAGGTCTCGCGCGGCGATGTCGTCACCATTTTTGATGCCGAAGACGAACCGCATCCCGACATCCTCAACATTATCAATACGACCATGCTCGATGAAGACGTGGATGTGGTGCAGAGCGGTGTGCAGTTGATGAACCACAATACCAAGTGGTTCTGCTTCCTGAACGTTCTCGAATACTTTTTCTGGTTCAAGTCGTCGATGCACTTCTTCGCGCGTACAGGTATCACCCCTCTCGGTGGCAATACCGTTTTTGTGCGCCGCGAACTGATGGAGCAGCTTGGTGGCTGGGATGAGACTTGTCTGACGGAAGATGCTGATCTCGGTATTCGTTTGAGCCTCTCACATGCGCGTATTCGCATCATCTACGATGATGAGTATGTGACACGTGAGGAGACGCCGAGCACCATAGAGCAGTTTATCAAACAGCGTACACGCTGGAATCAAGGCTTTATCCAGATTCTGTTTAAGAAAGAGTGGATGAAACTTGAGACACCCGCGCGGCGTATGCTCGCGCTCTACGTGCTGATACTGCCAGAGGTGCAGGCGGTCCTGGCACTGATGATACCGGTGTCTATCATCATGTTTTTCTTTGTCTCACTACCACTTTGGCTGGCGATGTTCACGTACCTGCCGCTTTACTGTTTTATCCTGGCGGCGTTCATCGACGTTGCTGGCTTACACACGTTTTTAAAGGCTCATCATCGCAAGTGGAGTTGGCGTGAGGCCGCGATAATGCTCCTTGCGTTCTTCCCCTATCAATTTCTCCTGGGTTTGGGGGCCATTCGTGCGGTCTACCGCTATGCTAAGGGCAGCACGAACTGGGAGAAGACGGCTCACATTGGACAACATCGCGGCAAGGCTGCAGCATAAGGATCGAGTAACATATGACGCTTTTTTCTAAACCAACGCAACGCCCGGAGGAACAGCCGCAACGAGCACAGCAGGGGGAAAACCAGTTCTCGCCCGTGGATGATCAGATGCGACAGATGCAGAATGCTCGATCATTTGCGCCCGCGGCCCCATCGAATCAGGTTGTGAATCCACAGACGCCCCCAACAGCGCAGGGGGCATTGACACCCAATCCTGCACGGCAAAATCATGGTGGGAGTCAAGGTTTAGGCCCTAATCCTGGCAATAATGGATTAGGCTTGCTGCAACGTTCTAAACAAATGGTTCGCACACAACCACCAGCAGAGGTCGAGGGTAACAACCTCATTTTGCACCGCGCACAACATTTCTTGTTGCGTACCGCCTACCGTCCTGGACAGACCGTTGCGCCATTGCGCCGACCAACAGGTCATACCACTACGATGCCTAAGATTATGCCTGAGCAGGGGGACCGCATCGCGTCAAGCGAGACGCATATGATGCCGATAGTAACCCCCATCAATCCCGTACATACAAAGGGGCGCGTCCCTGTTCCCAGGTGGCTTGAGACTATTGTTGTCATGATAGCCTTAGCTGGGGCAGGTATCGCGCATACGCTGAACATGTTCAACTTCCCACGCTACGAACTGGACGAAGGCACATACATGTCAAGCGCGTATGCGATTATGCGTGGACAACTCTGGCCTTATGCTTATGGCTATGGACATCCTCCCCTTGCCTGGATGCAAATTGCCGCGTGGGTCCAGCTCACAGGGGGTTTCTTCACCTTTGGGAACGCGATTAATAGCGGACGTGTGCTGATGCTCTTATACTCGTTGGTCAGTGCGCTCCTGGTTTACCTGATTGTGCGGCGCTTTGGTGCGAGTCGTAGCGCGGGTCTGTTTTCAATGGTCATTTTCGCGCTCTCACCTTTGAGCATCAACTATCAACGTCAGGTATTGCTCGACAATATCGCGACCTTCTGGTTGCTCGTTTCGCTTTACCTGCTGGTAATTGGGAACAGTCGTCTGCTCTATATCGCACTCTCAGCCGTTGCTTTGGGCATCTCATTTCTTTCAAAAGAGGTTTTTGTCCTCTTTATGCCAGCTATGGTGTATGCGGTCTGGTTACATACAACGCAGTTCCAGCGCAAGTTTGCTATTGTCGCCTTCGCGTATACAATGCTCGCGGTTGCCTCAGCCTTCGTATTGCTCGCACTGCTCAAGGGTGAGTTGTTTCCGGCAGGCTGGTTGCCCTGGGATCGCACCTCACACCTCAGCTTGCTTGACACGCTGATTGGGCAAACTAAACGTACACAGACCGAGGGTAGTTTTGCACAGAGTCTCTCCAACTGGTGGTATGGTGATAAGTTGCTTATAGCGGGGGGGATTCTCGCCATCGCGTTTAACTTGCTCGTGGGCTGGTGGAACCGTAAACAATTGCTACTGGCCTTGCTTGCGATTAGCTTCTGGCTCTTGCTGATACGTGGTGGCGTTGTGCTCTCGTTCTACCTCATCCCGCTCATTCCGCTTATGGCTATTAACGCGGCGATGGCTGTACATACCATTACTAACTGGGCAGGAAAACTTGTACGTTTTGATATTGTGCGTCCCTTGCTAGTCTTGGGTGTGATCGCGGCAATTATACCTTACGATATAGCACATGCAGGCATCATCTATACACAGCATCCAACATCCGCCCAGAATCAGGCTATCACCTGGGTACGTCAGAATGTTCCACACAATGCCTTCATTGTCATCAATAGCTACCTGTATATGGACCTACGTGCGCCGGGTGGTTTAGGTGTGGGTGATGGCGCGACATACCCTTACGCGCATGTCTACCAGAACGTCGCCACCGACCCCGCGATAACCGACGGCCTGTTGGGTAAAAACCCTGACCGCATCGACTATATCATTGCGGATTCCGGTATGATTAATGATGTCAGGACTCAACCGGGGTTGTACAGTAAGACTCTTGCCGTAGCCTTAAAATCTTCCGTTGTCAGGGCAACGTTCCAAACGCCGGATGAGAACAATAACATTGTGATTACGATCTACGAGGTGAAGCACAAAAATGGGCAACCTGTGGTAAGTACAGCACCCAGTAACAGGAGTGGGAGTAGTACTAATGTCGCATCGAACGCAGGAGGTACTATATCAATGGATAGGCGTTTGTATATCGAGTAAGATAGAGGTAGGGACAAGGATTGTTGATTGTAGGGGCCTAATTCATTACGCCCTTGCCCAAATTGTTCACGGCAACAAGGGCGTAACGAATTAGGCCCATACGGACAAACCATAATTATAAATAAACTAATGATATGCAATTTTTTATAGACACAAAGGAACACAATAATAATGTTGGCAACACAACCGAGCACAGATACAATAGGCATTACTCGTACCTTCGATGGGATCGAAGAGGCTACACATCGTGTGATTGAGCAGATAGGTGGAATGGAATCCGTTATACGTGGCGCGAAGATCGCTATTCTCAAACCTAATTTTGTCGCGGGCCGCAATGCAGAATCCGGCTCTACCACTAGCTTTGCCTTGCTTAAAGCTGTCGCGGAAGAGGTTCGCGCTTGTGGTGCCGAGCCGGTCCTCTGCGAAACTCCTGGTACCGAATTTGATCGTGACGCAACCTACACTATTCTGGGCGTCGAAAAGTTTTGCGCGGAAAATGGTATCCGTATCCTACGTGTTGACCCCGAAGGCGGCGAAGACTGGATGGACCTGCAACCAGATGGCGCGAAGACACTCCGCCACTATCATACGCTCAGTATCCTGAAAGACGCGCGTCTCATCAATCTGCCCGTCCTCAAGACGCATGTTGTCTCAACGATGACCCTGAGTATGAAGAATATCATGGGCATTCTGCCGAAACCCGACCGCCGCGCCATGCACTCGTTTGGCATAGACCAGAGCATTGTCGATATGAATCTCGGCATCAAACCAGACCTCAACATCGTCGATGGCAGTATGGGTCAGGACGGTGAAGGTCCCCTCTATGGCGACAAGGCCGACCTGCAAGTCCTGGTCGCGGGTCGCAATAGCCTCGCCGTTGACCTTGCCTGCTGCCAGATTGTCGGCGTAAAGCCTCGTGATATTCCCCACCTCAAACTCGCGCTTGAGCAAATGGGCAAGCCATCGTGGGAAATTGTCGGCGAAGATGTTGGCGTCATCAAAAAGTTCCGTTTGCCCGTTCAGAACAGTTTGTACAAATTTGTCTTCTGGATGATGTTTCCGCTCGATTATCCGTTCAGCTGGGTCGCGAAACGTGGACAACATCTCTGCACAACACTCTACGGTAGTGGTCTGGTAGGGACGCGTCCAAAAATTCATGAAGACAAATGTACCCGTTGCGGCGTTTGTGTAGATACCTGCCCATTACCAAATGTCATTGATCTGAAAACGCTCAAGGTGAACTATAGTACCTGTGAACGCTGTCTCCTCTGCTATGATGCTTGCCCTGAAAACGCGATCAGTGTCAAGGGCTATTCAGGAGCGAAGAAATAATGACAATACTGGTTACGGGCGCAACGGGCTTTCTTGGCTCGGCTTTGACAATGGAACTCATTCAACAAAAACAGGATGTGCGTATCCTGGTACGTGATGAGCAGAAGGCACGTCAACAATTTGGAGATGCCGTTACCATCGTGCGTGGCGAAATCACGGACACACCACAGGTACAGGAGGCGGTGAATGGCGCAACAGTAGTCTATCACCTCGTTGGACGCCTCTACCATCCCAGCGTCCCCACAGAACTCTATCGTGAGACGCATGTAGAGGGGACGCGTATCCTGCTCAACGCCTGTAAAGGACAAAGCCAACTGCGGCGTGTCGTGCATTGTAGCACCACAGGCGTACTTGGCGTTACAGGCAATAGAAAACCTGCTGGCGAGGACGCGCCCTTTGCCCCAACAAACCCTTACGAAGCCACCAAGCTAGAGGGTGAGTTGCTGGCACTGAGCGCATACAAAGAATACGGCCTACCAGTGAGCGTAATACGTCCCGGATTGGTCTATGGTCCTGGCGATCTGCATTTGTTAGGGTTCTTCTCATCCATCAACAAAGGACGGCCCAGTCTGATAGCTGGTGGAAGAGCACTTATACATCCTGTCTATATTAACGATATGACAGACGCGTTTTTGCTCAGCGCGGAGCGACAAGAAGCGATTGGTCGCAGCTACAATATCGCGGGCGATGCTCCTGTAAGTTTCAAAACACTTTCAACCGCTATCGCACATGCGCTTGGAAGAGAACTACCCAAAGGTGACATTCCGCTTCCACTCGCCAATCTTGCGTCCGACATCTTCTCAGTCATTCCTGGCTTGCAAGGTGAACACGCACCCTTGACACGCAGTCGTGTCAAATTTCTCACGAACAGCCGCGTTTATTCTATTGAACGAGCGCAAAAAGAACTTGGCTATGCCCCAAAAGTAGGGTTAGATGAGGGCATGAAGATGACTGCTGCATGGTACCAGAAACACGGCTATCTATAGGCGTGGATAGGGGGTGGGCATGACAGCATGTTGATGTTCACCAATGTCCATTTGACCTATATATCGTTATGATCACATATATCGAAACGTTACTAAACAAGATTACATTGTTTTCGAGAGGTTCGCATGCAACGACGAAATCAACCAACTCCGCAAACACACATTCGTCCGACACGATTGATACGGCACCCTCATCGGTTTCTGGCAACAGACAAGTGGAAGAGTGTGGGTCATGCTGAAATGAAGGACGCTATGGATGGCGCGGCACCGCATACAAATACATTTCATCAAGACAGTATAGGCATTGCAGAACGACCTAGTATAAGAAGTGTGGCACAACCACTACTGCAACATAATATGACACTCCCTGAAACGCCAAACCCATTTGACGAAGATTTTGACGACGAACTGCCTGAGGAGGCGTTCGATGTCAGTCTCATGAGTACTACGCACCTCATGAAACTCAGCGGCATGGTGCAGGCAATCAAGGTACAGCGTCAAACGGGCGCGTTTCCTGCTGTCAATTTCTACCGCAATACGCCCGCGCCAGAAACGCCTTCCATCCCTAAAATAACCGTTGAACCAAAAGTGGAGACGAAACCACAACCTGCGTGGAAGACCGCACTCGGCTCATCTACCGCTCGTATCATCATCAGCCTTGTAGTCGGTGTTGTCCTACTCTACCTGACGATTAAGTCTATTAACCTGCAAGATACAATTCATATCATCACGAAATACTTGTTGACACCGCTAGGCATCACATATGCGCTCATCTCAGGCGTAATTTTTATCGCGTCATTCAGCATACGCGGTATTCGTTGGAAACTCTTTTTGAACCCGATAGGCAAGGTCAGTACTCTACGTGCTGTTCAACTCTTCTGGATTGGTGTCTTCATCAACTTCCTGTTACCAGTTCGTGGCGGCGAACTCGCGAAAAGCCTCATGTTGAAAAAAATCGCGGGTATGCCGATCAGCCAAACTCTGCCTACTGTCGCGATGGACAAAGCACTTGACCTGATGCCTGCCCTGTTCATTATGGCGATTGTACCACTACTACCCGGTGTCCATATGGAATTGCAACTCTGGCTCGTCCTCATTGTGGTTGCGAGTGTGCTCGTCGGGCTTGTGGTTTTTATCGCCTTAGCTGCCTGGAAACGTACAGCCGCGATTAGCTTTATGAAGCTCTTTACCCGTTTCCTTCCTAAGAAACTGAGTAGTGGTATCGAGGGCTTCGCCACAGGCTTTGTGGATTCGCTATTAGCGGGTGCCAGTCAGCCCAAAATCTTCGTACCCGCGATACTGCTCACCGTTGCGGCAGTCATCTGTGATGGTCTATTTGCCATGTTCGCGTTCTGGGCTGTCGGGCTATATATGCCCTTTGGCATGGCAATCTTCGGCTACACCGTCTTCAACATGTTCTGTATATTGCCTAACGCCCCTGCTGGTATTGGCTCTAATGAGGCTACTGGTGCTGTTGTCTTCTATGGCCTTCTGCGATACAATCCTAACAGCGTCCAGGCTATGTTTGTCTTTTCACATCCCTGGACAACCATCCTCATGGCAATCATTGCCATCGCATCGCTTAGCTCGCTTGGTCTCACCATCTCAAGTGCTATGAAGATGCGTAGTCCAGCCGTTGATGACAAAATACTCGCTGAGGATCAGTATACACAACAGGTTCAACCACAACCTGTACATGTATAAAGGACATAGATATATCCATACGTATCACACACACACGACCCAATGCGTAGCCTCAAAACCACGCGTTGAGTCGTGTGTGTGTGATACAGTACTACTTTGAAGAGGCCAAACGCTTCTCCGCATCCCCAAAGTCCTTTGCAGGTTCCATCTTTGCCGTTGTGGGCCGACGACTTGCGAGCAGCACACCAATAAAAAAGATACCCCAACCAAAGGCCATTAAAACCCAGAAACCGCTTTCAAACCCTAACACACGCGCAACAGCACCCGCGCCAGCGTTGATCAGATCGCCCGCAAGGATCAGCACGTTTGCCCAGAGAATATTGCTTGTACGCAGACCTGCGATATCTTGCTGACGACGATATAACTTCAGCCCCGAATAGATTGCCACACCCACAACCGCGACAACGCCCAATGTGTTAATGATAATAACTGTAACAAGCCAGGGGCCTGGTTGCAGAATACCCGTACCGGGTCCAACAATCTGGCTCAACTGCTGCATGTTAATTTTCGCCAGCAATATTAGTGCTGTTGTCGCGCCACTCAGCAAATACAGGAATGTCAGGCAAAGCGTTGTGATACGAGGACGTGTCACAAGGGCCACACTGCCCAGACCTAACCATGCAGGGGTAAGTACGCCCAGAATGTAGTACGTGTGAAAGAGAATAATGCCGTTGTAGCTTGCAGGTTGCACACGTAACATAAAGACATAGGCCAATGTCGCGATAAAAGCCATAAGTAGTCCCACGAACCAGTAGAGTTGGTAGGAGCGATGGCGGCTAAGATATTGCCGCAGTACGACAGCCGCGAAAAGCCCTGTTACCACCACGTTGATTGCGGATGAGACCAGCGCGAAAGGAGTATTCATAAATATATCCTAATTCTGTCTATCTAGCAAAAAAGCATCAAGAAAAATATGTATGTTGTATAGAACATACAAAAAACTACGTGATAGTGCAACAAGCTAAGTAGTATTTCTCATTTAATCTGGTTATCAGCAGATTCTTCCCTATTCGGTAAGAACAGCTTATCTCAAAATAAAGCCTGGAGGAAATAAATGCAAAAGTTCCTACATACGTCCTGCCAACACGGCGAACCCAATAATACCTAGCGCAAGCAAAATTGTTCCAATAATCGCTCGCGTTCCTGCCATGCCTATAGTAAA
>JAABUQ010012131.1_pt1 | contig 10791 bp, 11 predicted proteins | sample 5560001 | NCBI WGS metagenome assembly JAABUQ01 (sample SAMN10711888, study PRJNA513371) | rock metagenome | isolation source: Antarctica rocks | place: Antarctica: Victoria Land, Finger Mt nord | collected 2015-12-18
TCGTAGCCCTTGATGATCTGATCGGGATCGACCGGGCCGACACCCGGCACGGTCTTCTCGTACTTAACCCGCTGCCCGGTCGGTTCGTAAAGCTGGTTGAAAGCGATTCCCCCGCTCGATTTGGTTGCAGAGAAGATTTCGACCGGGATCGAGACGAGCGCCAGGCGGATCTGGCCGGACCAATAAGGACGTGCGGGCATGGGCGTGAGAACGGCCCTGTGGATATGTTCGTTCCGCGTGCGACCCATCCGCTCTTTCCTCTCCCGCGCTTGGCGGGGGAGGTGGCCCGCGCTTGCGGGTCGGAGGGGGAGCGGGGCGCGATCCTGCCAACCGGCTCTTGGCGCCCGTCACCCCCTTCGTCGCCAAGCGGCGACACCTCCCCCGCCAAGCGCGGGAGAGGAGCAGCACAGTCAGAAATCCCAGGCGATGCCATTCTTCTCCCAATCGCCGTAGCGCGTCGGCTCGGGACCGGGCGCGCCGCCGGTTTCTGGTGCGTCGGGGGTCGGCTCGGGCGAGGGCAGTGGCGGGAGCGAGGGGTTGAGCGGGTCGCGCTCGGCGAGGGCGGCGGCTTGATCGATCATGCGAGTGTCTCCTTGGACACGGACATGGCCCGCCCCCGCGCTTGGCGGAACCCCCGCGCCGCGCGCATAGCGTCGCGTCTTGCTCACCCCCGGTCCAACTCCCCGCACCCGCCGCCCGCCGCTCGCCACGCAGGGCGTGCCCGCGCGCGCCGCTGCGCTCCGCCTGTTGCACGCGGTGCTGACGCTCGGCCGACCGCTGGACGCGGTGCTCGGCGGCACGCTCGGTAGCCTTCCCCCGAGCGACCGTGGCCTCGCGCACGCGATCGTGCTGGCGGTGCTGCGCCGCCTGCCCGACCTCGACGCCGCCATCGACGCGACCACGCCCAATCCCTTGCCGCACGATGCCCGCGCGCGCGCCGTCCTTCGCGCCGCGCTGGCGCAGGTGTGGACGCTCGGCACCCCGCCGCACGCGGTGGTGGCTACCTCGTTGGCGCTGGTCGAGGGTGGTCCCAAGCGGCTGGTCCACGCGGTGCTCGCTCGGCTGCTGCGCGAAGCCTCGGTCGCGCCCGTGCCGCCGCGCCTGCCCGCGCCGTGGGCCGATCGCTGGAGCGCGGCCTACGGGGTCGACGCCGCCGAGGCGATCGCGCTGGCGCTCGCCGACGAACCCCCGCTCGACCTGACGCTGAAGAATGCCAGGGACACCGCGCTGTGGGCCGAGCGCCTGGGCGGCATATCGCTGATGCCCGGCCACGTCCGCCTGCCCCGCACCGGCGATGTCACCGCCTTACCCGGCTTCACCGAGGGTGCCTGGTGGGTGCAGGACTTGGCTGCCAGCCTCCCCGCTCGGTTGCTTAGCGCGCACGCGGGCGAGGCCGTGCTCGACCTATGCGCCGCGCCGGGCGGAAAGACACTGCAACTTGCGGCGGCTGGTGCGGCGGTGACCGCGCTCGATCTTTCGCCCAATCGATTGAAATTGGTAGCGGACAATCTCGCTCGCACCGGACTCGCAGCCGAAGTGGTCATCGCCGACGCACTCGCATGGACGCCGCCCCTGCCCTCGAACGCGATCCTGATCGATGCGCCCTGCTCCGCCACCGGCACCGCCCGCCGCCACCCCGACGTGCTATACTTGAAGGCGGCGCGCGACTTCGCCCCGGTTCTCGATTTGCAAGCCGCGCTGCTCGCCCGCGCGTTGGCATGGCTACCGCCGGGCGGCCGCGCGGTCTATTGCGTCTGCAGCCTCGAGCCCGAGGAAGGCGAGGTGCAAGTCGCGCGCGCGCTCGCTGTCGATCCGGCAATCCGAACCGATCCGATCCGCGCGGCCGAACTTCCTGTCGGCCTCGCCCCAGGTGCGGAAGGCTGGCTCCGCACACTCCCCGGCCAGCTCGTCGGCGGCCTCGACGGCTTCTTCATTGCCCGCCTGCGCCGGAGCTGACGCGTTGCGCCCCCTCGCCGCCTCTGCTACCGCGCGCATTCTATAAGCCGCTTTAGCTCAGCCGGTAGAGCATCGCATTCGTAATGCGGGGGTCGCGTGTTCGAGTCACGCAAGCGGCACCACCCAGCGTTCCACCTCAGGGTCGCAGAGACAGAATGACCCGACGCGGCGATTTCCTGGCGGTATTTCGCGGACTTAGCTCGAGGCGGCGCATCATGGGTCAGCCAGAAAGCGCCTCTCGCGCCGGTCGGACTGCCGCATTCCAGGCCCGTGTCTCCGGAGCTCAAATTCCTGACCCCATGAGCGATGCGGATTTGATGCGGAGCGTCGGGTTTCGGGCGCTCAGCGCGCGGTTGCAAACCCGAACATGGCGCGTTGCTCGTCCCAGCGATGTGGGAGAGCGTCGGCGCTGAGCATCTGCTGCCGGGTGAGTTTGGCAGGCTGCCGTCCGTCGAGGATGGCGGTGACGATGTCGGGCGCGAGCCATCCGAGCCGAACCAGCCTGGAATAATGCTTGCGCGAGTGACCGTGGCTGGAAGCGATCACGTCGAGCGTCGCCGGCTCGGCGGCCAGCACATGATCGCGTGCAGCTCGGGCTTCGGCCATCAATGTGATGAGGTGCTCGTCGCGGTTGGCGGCGGGATCCTGCTCGCCGATGACGAGCCGCACATCGTGGCCGCGGCGCACGCGCGTCGCGGGTGCCGAGATGGTCGCGGTCGATGCGGCAGGTTCGGCATCGCTGCCGGCGATCGGAGCCCAGCGCAGCGTCAGCTCGACCGCGTTCTCGCGCACATCGATGCGCTCGACCAGCTGACGCAAGGCCGAGTGCCGCGTGTCCGTGGATGTGCCGTTCAGCCGATCGACGAACGCCATCGCGCGAGATCGGACGGCTGCGATCCCGTCGGCGCTGACGCCATCCGCCGCGATCACGGCGTCGGCGGACGCCAGCCATCCACCGAGCGCGGTCATGACGATGTGCTCGAGATCATGCGCGGGCAAACGCCATTGCGGATCCGCTCCCGGCAGCACCGCATCGCGGTGGGTGATGTAGTAGCGAAAGCGGCGTGCTCCTTTGCAGGCGTGGCTCGGCGTCATGCGCCGACCAAGTCCATCGAACACGATCTGAGCGAGCGGACTGTGATGGCGAGTGTTGCCGCGCACCTGCCGCTCGACGCTGTTGCGATCGAGCCGGGTCTGAACCAGGTCCCATGTCCCGCGATCGATGATAGCGGGATGCTCCCCGGTAAAACGCTCGCCATGGTGACGGACCTCGCCGATGTAGAGCGGACTACGCAGCAGGTGGATCAGCCCGCCACGTCCGAACGGCGTCCCGCCGAGGATGCGGCCGCTGCTCATCGGCCGGACTTTGGTCACGATGCCAGCACGACCAAGATCCTCGGCAAGATCGACTAGCGATCCAAGGTCAAGGTAACGCTGGAAGATGTGCTGGACGTTGTCGGCCTCGACTTGGTTGATCACCAACTTGCGGTCGCGGATGTCGTAGCCGAGCGGCACGGGTCCGCCCATCCACATGCCTTTGCGCTTCGACGCGGCGATCTTGTCGCGGATGCGCTCGCCGGTCACCTCGCGCTCGAACTGCGCGAAGCTGAGCAACACATTGAGCGTCAGCCGTCCCATGCTGGTCGTCGTGTTGAACGACTGCGTCACCGAGACGAAGCTCGCTGCTGCCGCGTCGAGCACCTCGACGATCTTGGCGAAATCGGCGAGGCTGCGCGTGAGACGATCGACCTTATAGACGACGATCACCTGGACGCGCCCGGCTTTAACCTCGGCCATGAGCTGAACCAGACCCGGACGGTCCGTATTACCGCCCGAGTAGCCGCCGTCATCGTAGAGCTCGGGGCTGAGCGTCCAGCCCTCGTGCCGCTGGCTGGCGATGTAGGCGACGCACGCCTCGCGCTGCGCGTCGAGGCTGTTAAACGGCTGCTCCAGTCCCTCCTCCGTCGACTTGCGCGTGTAGATCGCGCAACGGATCGAGGGCGTAGATGGTCCGCTCGCGGCACTGGGCTTCGTTTGGGTGCGTGGATCAGCCATGCGCAACCTCCGGATCCAAGGCCTTCGCTCCCGACCGGCTTACGGACTGCGCCCCGGTCGCAATGGGCCCACCGGCACCGGCACGGGGCTTGATCCCGAAGAAGCGGGGCCCGGACCAATGCGCGCCGGTGATGAGCTCGGCAATCTGGCTGAGCGAGGTGAGACGCCGGTCGGCAAAGACGAAGCCGTTTTCGGCGACCAGCACGCTGTAGGTCTTCCCCTTCCAGCTACGCACGAGCCGGGTGCCTGCCTTCAGCCGAACCTCGCCCGCAGGCAAGCTCGCCCCCTGCTCCATTCGCTTTCCCGCCCGATCGAGCTCGCGCTCGATCGCCGCGGGCAAGCCGCCTTGCGCACGCTCCTGGAGGCGGTAAGCAATGCCGCGCCGCATCAGATCGGATGCGAGCGCGGGTGGTAACGCGCGGTACACGCGCCGCCATTCCGCACGTAGCTGCGCCGGCGACATCGTCGCCAGCGCAACCATGTCTTCATCCAATCGCGCCATCATTAAACCGCCGCCACGTCTAAGGGTGCCTCGGCCCGCTGGTCGATGGTATTGTGCGCGGGCTTCGCATCGGCGTTTGTCGGAGGCGACCCCGATCCGGCTGCCGCATGGCCGACGATGCCGTACGCAAGCTCGCCCGATCGGCGCGGTGTGCGGGTGAGCGTCATGCCCGTCTTGCGCAGGCCCGACAAAAAAGCCCGAACCGAGTGGGGCTGCCAGCCCGTTGCTAGGGTCAGCTCCTCGCCCGTTGCTCCGCGCGGGCGGGAGAGTAGCTTGACGACGTTCGCGGCCTTGGTCGGCTGCTGTTTCCCCGCCGCGGGCGGATGCGCGGCGACCGTGGTCGTGGCTTTGGACGCGGGTTGCCCGAATGAGGCCGCATTCGTCGGAGCCGGATCGGGCTGTGCGGCTGAAATTTTGAGGCGCGGGCCGGCGGTCGTCTTGGTCTTGGCAGTCATGGTCTGGTCTCCCGGAGTAAGGCCGCACGCACCATGCGGCAGCCTTCCACGACCCCAAGCCCCGAGCAGCGACATCGGGGCGGACCCGCTGCTCCACCTCGGCTGCGACTCACGACGTGACCAACGCTCTCTTTGCGAGCACAGTCCAGTCGGAAAAACGCAATGAGCACGGTCGTCGCGGAAGGCCAGCAAGCACGCGCAGCGCGGATTTAGAAGCCGCCCGTACCGCCGGACCCCAAGCTTTTACTCGGGCTTCGGGTCGATCCGGTACCGAAGTCCTGCGCCATCGAGACCAATGAGCGTGATACGCAGATTGCGAAATGCGATCGGCTGCGGATAGGAGGGCGCGAGCGGGAACGTCAGTTCTTCTGAGAATGCTGGCCGGGCGAGATCGCCGGAGAACTCGCGATATCCAAGCCGGAGCGATCCAGCCGAAACGCCTAAAAAGACAAGCACATCGCGGTAGTCGCTCTTTGGGTCAGGGATCGGCACCTTGTCCAAGCGATAGGCGATGGGCGTGGGGAGCAGCTTAGCATTGTACATCCCCCTGAAGTTGATCCTGGTAAAAGTGCCGGTGCCTTCACGATCGATCAGACATATCCCTTGTACGTACCTCGGATTTTTGGAACAGGCGATTACCTTCTTGCCCTCCAGTGTAATATCCAACTTCTCGCCCGCCTCAATTTTGCCTCGACCCAAAAGGCTGCCGAGTGACGCGTCGGACGCGGGAATCGCGACGGGCTTAATCGCTTAGGTAAAGCGCTCGACAACGTCGGATCCGACCGACGCGGTAGATGTTTGTCCGAAGTCGGGTTTCACCCCCGAGATGCGTTCGGGCGATTGGGAAGAAGCGGCGCTTGGCAACGCTCCGACGATCAAGGCCACGAAAATAGACTTTTTGCTCACCAGTTCTCCTTTTCACGTAAGAACGCCTTTCCCGATTGAGGCGGGGCGTAACCCGACTGACGCTCCGAACGGCGGTCCAGTCAACGAGAATGTCACTGATCGTCTGTAGATCGTCGACAGGCGAGCCTGTGCGCAGACGTGGATGTTCGTGAGCGCCTCGGCCGCAATCTGAAGCAGCTGCGCTCTGCGAAGGGCTGGTCGCAGGAGGCGTTTGCATTCGAGGCACGCATTCACCGCACCTACGTCTCCGATCTCGAGCGCGGCGCGCGCAATCCGACCATCAGCATTGTGGAGAAGCTCGCGCTCTCCCTCGGCGTTACCGCCTCCGACCTTCTCGCTTAACAGGAATAGCTTTCAGCGACGGTTTCGATTTCGGCTCAAAGCTGCATCGAGACTTGCCCGCTGATGTGGCGAGGACGACGGCCACCGGAGTCCCGCTGATCCTACACGCGACCTGATCGCCGCGCTCCTGGTCAAGGCCAGCGCGCTGATGAAATGCGAGTGCCGAGCTTGTAATAACGTTAACGACGAGCAAAATGAATTTGAGATACGCAAAAGATTGTATCCGGCGGATGCTGGCGTTTGTCGGCCAGCGACTACTCAAGCCCGGTATCCGCAGTGGGCTTCGCGCCCACTCTTAACGTCCAAATTTGAGTTGCGCTTGGGATTGACCCGCTTTGGTGGACACCCTGAAGCTTTCGCCAGAGGTGATCCTGATGTCCAAGACCCACCCGTCTTACACGCCTGAGTTTCGCCGTCGGATGGTCGATCTGGTGCGCGCCGGACGGTCCCCCGATGAGTTGGCGCTAAGAGTTCGAGCCGACCGCGCAGTCGATCTGCGCGTGAGGTGGCCAAGGCCGACAAGCATGGGGGACGCCGGGATGCTGTGCCCGCTGGTTTGGCGACGGCCGAGCGCGACGAGCTGGTGCGGCTGCGCCGCGAAGTCCGCCAGCTCCGCGTCGAGCGGGACATCCTCTCAAAGCCGCGGCTTGGTTTGCGCGGGAGAGCTTCTTCTTGCACGCTCGAGGCCGAACTGCTCAGCCGCCGCCGCTTCGCATCGCAGGCCGAGGCGAAGATGGCCTGCTTCAGCTACATCGAGGGATGGTACAATCCCGCCTGCCTATACTCGGGAATGGGATATTGATCGCCAATGACCTACGAAACCGAGAAGAAGCCCGCCCTGATCAACGCTTAAATCCCAAGCCAATCGTCCACGAAAGTGGGTCAATCCCAATCCCAGGCTGATGCTCGAAAGCGGACAGACGGCCTCTTCCCGGATCTTTCCCGTACGTCTGGGATGGGGGACAAAGCCGCCGTCTCCGGCTGGGTCGTTAAACGTCGGCTTCTGGCAGAAGCTGACATTCGCGGTTTTGCGCGCGCGGCCTCCTAGAACGAGCAAGCTTGGCCGTTTGCCGACCGGAAGGTTCTGGGTGAGCGACTCCGGATAGCTGCCCTTTTCGGGCTAGACGTATGCTGGACATAGTAACATCAACAGGTTTGTGAACGTGACGCCGCCGGGCAGGTCCGGCCGGAAAACAGCCCGTCACAAGCGTTCAACAAACGGGCCTTTTGTTGAACAGTGGGATGCCATGTAGCTGGTCAGAACGGTCAAATACCGGGCCGTTGTCGATTCTGTGCATCGCCGCGCGTCTCTCCGGCGCGCGGTCGCTGCATGGGGCAGGGCCGAAATACGAAGGGAAACCGCGATGAAATACGCGCTGCTGATCTATGAGGACGAAGCAATGTTCGGCCCGGAAAAGGCCGGCTCGGAAATGGAGGAAGTCGTGCGCCAACACATGGCGTTCACTCAGGAACTCGGTGCCAAGCGCATCGGCGGATCGGGCCTTAAGGGCACTTCGACCGCGACAACGGTGAAACGGTTTGGGGACGCCAGCACTTTGCATGACGGCCCGTTTGCCGAAACCAAGGAACAGCTTGGCGGCTTCTACTTAATCGAGGCGGCCGACCTCGATGAAGCGATCGCGATCGCCAAGAAGGTGCCCGTCTTGCGGGAGGGCTCGATCGAAGTCCGTCCGCTGCTCGGCGGGTGAACGGGGCCGCGCTTGATCGGGTTTTCCGGGACGCCAGCGGGCGCATCGTCGGCGCGCTGGCGTCCCGGTTCCGCGACCTCGATCTGGCAGAAGACGCTTGCTCGGAAGCCTGCACGCGCGCGCTGCGGGTGTGGCCAGTAGGCGGTGTGCCGGCTGATCCCGCTGCCTGGCTCTACCGCGTTGCCGAGCGGGTCGCGCTCGATGCGCTGCGCCAGCGCCGGACGCGCGAGCGCCTCGCTCCCGACACACCGCTCCCGGAACCGACTGCGGAGGACACGATGATGGATGATCGTCATGTCGTCCCCGACGAGCGGCTGCGGCTCATCTTCATCTGCTGCCACCCTGCTGTAGCGCCCGACGCCCGCGCGGCGCTCACGCTTCGCCTGGTTTGCGGGCTCACCGCCACCGAAATAGCTCGGGCGTTCCTGGTCGCCGAACCGACGCTGGCGCAACGCCTCGTTCGCGCGAAGCGCAAGATCGCCGGTGCCGGCGTCCCTTTCGAGCTGCCCCGCCCCGAACTGTGGCCTGGGCGCATGGAAGCGGTCCTGTCCACCCTGGAAGTGGCCTATGCCAAGGCACATGAAGACGCCGCTGGCGGCGGTTCCCATGCCGGCTTCGCAGCAGAAATGCTGCACCTGACGAAACTCCTGACCGAGCTGGTGCCCGCCGATGCCGGGGCGTACGCGCTCGCGGCGACGGTGCGTTACGCGGAAGCGCGGCGTCCGGCGCGAATTGATGATGAAGGGGTGATGATCCCCTTGTCGGAACAGGATCCGGCGCGCTGGCGGCGCGATCTGATCGGCAATGCCGATCGCTTTCTCGCCCGTGCGAACGAACTCGGGGCGGATAGCCCGCGCGTTCTCCAAGCGGCCCTGCAAGGCGCGTGGTGCGCTCGCCGGGGCCTCGATGATCCCGCGCCCTGGTTTCGGGTTCTGGGTCTCTACAATCGGCTGCTGGCCGTCCGTGACGATGCCGTGGTGCGACTCAACCGAATCGTCGCGGTCCTCCATGTCGTCGGCGCGGAAGCGGCGATGGCGGAGCTCGCCGCGCTCGATGCCGAAAGGCTGTCCTCGTTCCCGCCCTATCAGGCGGTGCGGGCGGAGCTGTGCGCCAGCCTCGGGCGCGCGCAAGAAGCGCAGCGGGCCTATGAAACGCTGCTCGCACTCGATCCCGCGCCAGCGGAACGGCGCTGGCTGTCACGCAAGCTGGCGGCGCTGCCTTAAGCGAAAAAGTCTCGTGCCCCTGTCGAATTTACTGGCCCCCGCCCGTCTCTCGCCTGGGCGCTGCGTCAGCCCTGTTCGCGAATAGGAGGACTTCAATGGTCAGCATCTCGGTGATCGAACGTAACAAGGGGACGATTCGCAAGCTGTTCGATGAAGTCATCAACACCGGCCGGCTTGACTTCTGCGTGCGCTACCTCGCCGCCGATCGGGTGGATCATCAGGACTATGGGACGCCGCCGGGCTCGACCAACGGGCACGGCGGGTTCCAGCGGACGCTCGGCAATTTCCTGGAGGGCTTCCCGGACCTTCACCTCACCATCGACTTTATCGTCGCCGACGAACATCGCCTGGCCGCCCATGTCACAACGGAAGGCACTCATACCGGATCGTTCATGGGCGCGCCCGCGACCGGCAAGCGATTCCGCGTCACCGGAACGGATATTTTTGCCTTTGATGACGATGGGTTGGTCTCGGAGCACTGGGGCGCATTCAATTCATTGGGAATGCTGACCCAGCTTGGCCTGATACCGCCAGCGCAGCCCTAACGCATGCTGCGGGAGAGAATGCCGCCATTGTTCAACAAACGGACGTTGTTGAACAGTGTGGCTCTGCCTGAACGAAAGGGCAGGTTTCGGGATCTATCGCTTCCCTCTGAGCGGCTGAGATTGGCGCGATGCTGATCGTCTGCTCCTGAGCACGCAAATGGCGCCTTGTGTCAGGACCGGACGTTCATGCCTCAGCGGGGGAATGGCTTGAACTGGTCGCAAGCTGCCGTGACGCTTGAAGCCGAACGACCGTCGGCAGATCGTCGAGCGCTGCCGGAAAGCCGCGCGGCCGTCAACGGCCCAGGTTAGTGGTTGAGGGCACTTCGAGATCCCGGAATAAGAAGATGAGGCACGGCGTCGGGATCACCGATCAGAAAACGGCATAGTCTCCACGATCGATCGAGGCTTCGCCCGCGATAAGGCGGGCATAGAATTCGAAGAGGGTCTCCGATCCGGTCGAGGGTGTCGCCGCCGCGTCGTACGCGCCCGTTGCCGGGTTTAAGGCCAGCATGGACTCCGTCGCGTAGTAGCGCCCGATGCGGGCCAGTTCCGCCTTCGCGGCCAGCGCGGGCAGGACGTGACCCACAGCTGCGAGCACCCCGATGATCCCGTCGAGCAGCGCGACCGGTACGCGTCTGAACCGCGGCGTTCGGTCCAGCAGCGCGAATAGACGCTCCCCCTGTTGCTTCGGCGTGATCGGATCGCCCGGCCCACCGATCGGCAGCACGCGATTATGCCGACTTTCATCGTCGAGACATTCGACGAGATAGGTGCCCAGATCGTCGTCACTGATGGGTTTGCACGACGTCAACGTCCCATCGCCAAATACCAGAAACGGTTTGCCCTTCCTCAGCCGATCGATCTGACCCGACAGAGATTTGAAGAAAGCGGTCGGCCTCACGATCGAGTAAGTGAGACCGGACTCGATCAGCGCACGCTCAAAGGCCAGCTTGGCGCCCTGGAATGCCAGACGCGGCTTTTGAACGCAAATCGCTGAAAGTAGCACCATGTGCGGCACGCAGGCTGCCTTCGCGGCGGCCAAAAGATTCATGTTGGCGCCGTGGTCCACCTCCCAGGCGTCCTTGGGCGCGCCGGTTC
>JAABUQ010012133.1_pt1 | contig 10790 bp, 8 predicted proteins | sample 5560001 | NCBI WGS metagenome assembly JAABUQ01 (sample SAMN10711888, study PRJNA513371) | rock metagenome | isolation source: Antarctica rocks | place: Antarctica: Victoria Land, Finger Mt nord | collected 2015-12-18
AAGGGGATGCGTGCCTTCTCCGGTTCTCATAATCGACTTCGCGTGGTGAAAATCGCCCCTTGCGTTACCTATCGGCAACCTGCTAGCATCGAATCAGTAGACAGACGGTCTCTTCTGCGTAGTGATTGATGCAGATGACGACGAAAAACGCACCGGTGACGCCGCAACAACTCGCGAGTTTCACTTCACGAAAGGTGACGGGCCGTGCCGACACGCTCCGCGACGCGGTTCCTGACGCCCTTCCCGCGTGGATGACCCGCTATCTCACCTTCGCCATCGTCGGCGTCCGCTCTCCTGCCGTCGCCGAAAAGATCGCCCTCCATCTCGACCGCTTCACCCAGTTCTTCACCGAGAGCTATGGGCACGACCGGATCAGCACCCTCTTGAAGCGGGACGTGCTCGCCTGGCAGCGGGCGCTCAAGGAACAGGGCTTCGCACCGGCGACGACCAACAACCATCTCGCCTCGCTTTCCGGGTTTACCACCTGGGTCCACGCACAATCCCCGCGCCTCTTCCCGGTCGGTGACCCGGCGAAGGGGATCGGGGAACTCGGCTTGCCACCGCTCGAACCGCGCGCCCTCTCTGCGGCGCAGGTACGGAGTTTGAAGAACCTCTGCGACCGGCTCGAACGGTTCCATCAACTGCGTGGTCAGCGCTGGGCCGGTCGAAACGGTAGCGTGCCGCTCCGCGCCACCGGTCGTCCGCTGCGCGATCGGGCGATGGTCTATCTGCTGCTCTCGACCGGACTGCGGCGCGAGGAGTTGATCCGCCTCGACCTCGATCAAGTGAACCCCAACACCCCGGCGACATTGCGGCAGGCGCGGCAAGGACGAATTGCCCGGGTGCAGGGCAAAGGGAAGACCGAACGGACTGTTTTCCTCTCCAATGACGCGCGCCTGGCGCTCGCCGACTACCTGGAGCGGGAGCGTCCGCGCGATACTGGGTCGGAAGCCACGGCCCTCTTCCTCAGCGCGACGGGGATCCCGGCGCGGGCGGGAGATGGGCGACTCTCCCCACGGGCGGTGAATCTGATCCTGACCCAGATCGGGCGGTGGCATGATGCCGAGTTGAAAGACGCGACGCGCCATCTCTCACCGCTGAAACCGCACGACTTGCGGCACACGTTCGCCTTCCAGTTGGCGACGGCGACGGGGGCGGATGCCTACGAGTTGGAACGGCGACTCGGACACCGCTCGCAGCGCTACATCCAGCGCTACACGAACCCACCGGAAGCGATCGCTGCTGCCTATATCGAGGAGTTTTAAGTCATGTCCGAGTCGGAACGACTGACCGTGCATGAGCGACACGTCGCGGTTCTCAGACGCTCCTAATGATGCCGAAGAAGGTGGATGGTGTGCTGAGACAATGCACGCGGCACGACATGCTGGCGCGCGCTATCGCCGCCGTTTGCGCGTGCGAGCCTGCCGTTCCTCCTGCTGCGCCAATCGCTCCATGCTCTCCGCGAACCAGTCCAATGCTCCTTCGCTGTCGATCCACGTCGTGATCGCATCGGCCACGTACTCCACCGCCTCACTCTCGTCCCCCATCCCCACATAGTCCGGCAGTTCGTCCGGCATCTCCTCCAGGCCGAAGAGATAGAACGGCACATGCGGGTTCGTCCGCAGCGCCGCCTTCAGCGCCCGCGTCGCCACCGCTCCCGACCCGTGTCGCCGGAACGTCAGGAGCGCCTTGGTGTACGCCCACGTCGCGCTCCCCTCGTCCGGGTAGGCGCGCAACAACCGCTCGAGCGCCGCGTCATCCCCGACCGCCAGCAGCCACTCGGCCAGGAGGTAGCGGATCCCTTGGTTGTCCATCGGGTTGAGCCGCAGCATCTCTCCCGCGTGCGCGATCGCCTCCTCCCGCGCATCCAGTACCCAGAGGACCTCGGCCAGCCCCTGGCAGGCGCGCATGTAGCCGCGCGTCTCGACGATCCCCCAGAAGTGGCCCACGTCCTCGGCGAATGGTACCGGCCCGAGCGCCCGGATACCCGCCTCCATCCCCTCCTCGTACAACCGCTTGGCTTGCCGCGGGTCGGCGGTCGCCTCGGCGAGCAGGACGTAGGCATCTGCGCAGTCGGGCGAGCGTGCGAGGGCCTCGCGCGCCAGTCGCACCCGGCGCGGACCCGTTGCCTCGAGTGCCTGGTAGACCAGTTCCTGCGCTGCTTCCAGCGGGGTGCGGGACGCAGCGACAGGAAGGTTGCCACCGACGATCGCCCGTTGAAGGAAGGCGTTCGCCTCCTCGATGGTGGCGAAATCCTGCCCTTCGAGGAGTCGCCCGATCTGCGCGAGGTGCTGGTCCATCAGACGGCGATCGGGCAAGGGGGGAAGGGGTACGGTGGGCGGTCGTAGACCACCGGACTTCTTGCGGGGCATGGTGTCCTCCCTTCCGCTCGGGGTCGCTGGAGCAGGACCGACGTGCCACCGCAGTATAGCAGGCAGGCCGGACACGTAACCTGTGCATGCCGACAAAGAGCAGGGCAATCGCATCTAAATCCGTTTCGCCGTACATTCCTCGCTCGGATGCATCATCGACCGATGAATCGCACCCGACGCTCGTCTCTGGCAGCGCTTGGCGTCCGAAATCGTCGTTCTGGGAGCGGATCGTGGCGGAATGGGCAACGACATGACGGTAACGTGAGCCAGATTCCTGAGAAAAGTCGGTGAACACTGCCAAGAATTTAGATGCGATTGCCCTGCGACAAAGAGTGCTGAAGAAGATCGCCATGAAGCGATCAAAGTGACATCCCGTACTCATCACCTCTAGCGAGCCTATTGTCAACGACCATGGTCGTTGACAATAGATATATCTCGTGCTATTGTCTTATCGTCGGCGTGAAGCAGGAGGTGGATGGATGGATGAGCACGACGGGAACGCGACGCATCTCTCGACGACGCAGGCGGCACACGCGGCGGGGATCTCGCGGCAGCGGATGCTGCAACTGATCAAGGATCAGAAGGTGCCGGCAATCGAGACGCGTCATGGGTATCGTGTGGCCCGTGACGCCGTGGAGTACTTGAAGAGCGAACGGCGGCTGATCAACGATCAGCGGGCGCTGGTCAACGTGGGTCACGACCTCGCGGAGGAGATGCAGCGCATCGCCGATCGGTTGGAGCCAACCGTCCTGCGTGACATCAAGACGTTCGAGGAGACGATCAAACGGGCCTCGCCCCTCGCCGTCGCCGAGGCCGTGGCTCCCTTCACTGCGGCGATGCAAGACACGATGCGAGCAGAGGTAACCCGCGCGCCGATGCGGCGGTATGCGGAGGAGATGGAGGCAATCCGCGCGCGCATGGTCGCAGAGTCGCGGCACGCCCTGCAGGTCGCCGCCAAGCTCGCTCCCACGGCGGATGTGCAGCGCGCCGCCGCTGAAGGGATCGCGAGCGCGATGGACAACCTGAAGATGGGCGGCGTCGAAGCGGCGATGAACGCAGCGGCTGAGCAACATGGCTTTCTTCAGGCCACGCGGGGATTCGGCCAGATCGACATCGTGTCGAAATTCGGGCAACTGCACGGGCCGTTTGAAGCGCTGAAAGTCTTCGCTGAGCGCCCGGACTTCCTCGCCGGATTGGCAGGGCAGTTCACGTTCGATCCGGCGAGCATCGTCGGGGACGCCCTGAAAGAGGGCACGACGGGAATGATGAAGCGCATGGTGGAATCCACCGCCCTCCCTACCGCGCGGATTGCCGCCGCGCAGTTCACGCCGCCTGCGGCATGGGGAGAGACGTTCGGGATAGCGGACGTGGCGGCTCGGGCAGTCAGGGAGGGAAAGGCAGAGTGGAGGGAACGGTTCGCCACCCCGCCGCAGACCGATCCCGCACGACTCGGAGAACGTATCGAGATGAGCGTGCCGCCCATCTCTGAAAGGCCGATCCCGCCCGCGCCCTTGGACAAGGGCTACGTGCTTCCCATCTCATGGGAATCACCGTTGGAGGAGAAAGTGGACGATTTGCGCTGCCAAGTCGAAGAACTGAAGGCGCTGGTGCTCGGTCGGCAGGGGGAGACGACCGTGAACCCAACGACCGAGCATCCCGATACCGAGCGCGGCGCACACTGGCAGCGGGGGCACGGCACGGATGACCCAGCGGTCGTCCTCGACCGCTTCGCCGCACTGCGGGCGAAGACGCGGAGCGATACCGATGCGGAGGATGTGACCGCCATCATCCGCGCGTCCCGCGATCGGGGACTGCCGCGTGGATAATCCCGTACCCACCTTCGCCCACGTCGTGGTGGATGCCTCGATTGCCGCGAAGTGGGTGGTGCGTGAGCCGGACTCGCCCGCAGCGGCGGCTCTGCTCCGGGGATGGCTTGTCGGCGGCGTGCAACCGATCGCCCCCACGTTCCTCGCCATCGAGGTCGCCAACGTCCTGCACCGGCAGGCGCGGGCGGGCGGGCGCACCCGTGCGGAGGCAGAAGAAGCCCTCCGGCTCGTCCTCGCCACCGTTGCCCTCCGGGACGCCCCCGACCGCGACACCGTGCGGGCCTTGCAGATCGCCGACGCCACGGGGCAGGCAACACCGTACGACGCCCTCTACCTCGCCCTCGCCGAGCGCGCGGGATGTGAGTACTGGACCGCCGATAGCCGGTTCGCCGGGAGGGCCGCGGCGCAGTTCCCGCAGGTGAAGCGGCTCGGGGCAGAAGGGGAAGGACCATGAGCACCGCGCCGACACGGACGGGCGCCGCTCGCCACGGGCGATCACCCGCATCCTGAGGCAGACCGCTGGCATGACGCGGCACTGGAAGGAGCGACGCGCCATCCGCGTTGGAGCGGCGACTCGGCCATCGCTCGCAGCGCTACATCCAGCGCTACACCAACCCGCCCGAGGCGGTCGCCGCCACCTATATCGAGGAGTTCTAGGCCATGCCCAAGCCGGAACTGTGGTCCACGGCGGAGGGGTGAGAAGAATCCGTGCCACGCGATCGAAGAAGCAGAGGGTAACGTGCTCCCGTATCCCGACGTTCTGTTCCCTCGCCACTCGGACCCCCACTTCATCTCTCCGGCGCAATGATGTACCCTCCGTGGGATGGCAGCCAACCGGGTACCCGTGGACGACGGACGAAGAGGGGCGAGCATGAAACGGTGTTGGTATCGGCGAGCGATGCTTGGTCGTGTTGTCGCCGTGATGAGTGCGCTGTTGATCGTGGCGGGGGGACCTGCGGCGGTCGCGGCGCAACCTCCACCTTCCCCCCCGCACGGGGCCTACGCTTTTGGGACCCTCCCCGCCTTCCCCGACACGCCCGATCACCGCTTCTTCGCCGCCACGAGCCATTCGCTCAACACCGGCTTCAAGGTGTACTGGGAGGCCAATGGAGGGCTGGATCAGTTTGGCTATCCCGTGAGCGAGGAGTTCACCGACCGCACCGCCGACGGGCGGGAGCATATCACGCAGTGGTTCGAGCGCGCCCGCTTTGAGTACTACCCCGAGAACCGGGGCACGCCGTACGCGGTCCAGTTGGGCCTCCTGGGGCGCGAGGCGACCGCGAGCCGCACGGGTGAAGCACCCTTCTCACCGATCGCCGCCTTCCCGGACACGCCCGACCATCGCTTCTTCGCCGCCACGGGTCATAGCCTGAACTCCGGCTTCAAGGCGTATTGGGAGGCCAACGGGGGGCTGGCGCAGTGCGGCTACCCGATCAGTGAGGAGTTCGCCGAACGGAATCCGGACACCGGCCAGGAGTACACGGTGCAGTACTTCGAGCGCGAGCGCTTCGAATATCACCCGGAGTTTGCCGGGACGCCGTATGAAGTGGAGTTGGGGCGGCTGGGAGCGCAGGTCGCCCTCGCGCGGGGCTATCCGGTTAACGGGCAGGTCATTCCAACGCCGGGCGATCCGCTGTCGTCCCGCTTCGCCGCCCTCCTGGCGACCAATGCACAGGCACGCGAGGCGCTCGGCGTCCCCGGCGGCATGACCTCCCAATCACCGGGCGCGATCCTCGATTTCGAGCATGGCCGCATGCTCTCCTTCCGAGCCGGTGTCGACGTCATCGCTGTCCTCTGTGGCGACGACCCGCAGGCCGGGCAAGTCTTTGTCAGCAGCCGCCTGACGCCCTATTACGAAGCTATTTCGCACGCGGGGCAGGCGACCGGTAGCCCCGGTCCGCAGCCGGGGCTGTACGAGCCGCAGGGCGACTTCGGGCAGATCTGGCGGATGCGACCCGGTGTGCGCGAGTGCCTGGGCTACGCGACGACGCCCGATGCGACCTCCTATACCGCCACGGTGCAAATCTTCGCACGCGAAGGGGCATTAGTCTCGACCCCGGATGGGCAGGCGGTCTATGCCCTGTACTTAGTCGGGGAGACCGCCCCACCAAACGGCCGGTACGAGCGCTTCGCGCTCCCAACGCCATGACGGTATGCAACGAGTGACGAATCACCGACACAGACGACGGGCCGGGGTCTCACCCCCGACCCATGCATCTCCGACCGGGAGGGACTTACCCGCAATAATTCGATTGCACCCGGCTGCCAATCGCGTCGGCGGCGACCTCGTCGATGTTGTAGTAACCCTCGACGAGAGGTAAGCCGTAGAAGCAAACGCTGTCGAGATTCCCGCCCCCACCCTTCGTGTCGGTTCGTGGCGTCGCAACCTTCTCGGCGAACTCCACGTACTGGGGGGGACGGTTGGGATCGTTGCTATTGATCGCCGCCTCGGTCACCTTCATGTTGATGTCAGGGGTGCCCAGTAGCTGATCGAGCTGATCGTTCGAGAACTGGGGCGTACTCGCATTTTGCCAAAACAGCGAGACGCGCACCGTCTGCGGCGCCATGCGCCGGAGAATATCCACCTTGCGACCGAAATCCCCCGGCGGGGAACAGACTGCACCGTACTTCATCTCATGCTCCTTCGTGCGTTCATGGCTAATGCATGGGGCGTGTGACAACTTCGCGACAGGGATGTGGGCGATAGCGGGCCTTGTCTTCCGGCGATCTGATCGTTTATTCGCCCCGGTACAACGACGATAGCGGCACGCGGCGCGCGGCGCATGACACGAACGTGTCATATCTCCGATCGCGTACCCTTCCCGGAAGGGAGAGCGCGGGCAATCAGTTGCCCCTAGCGGCGACAGCACAACTATTCATGAGGGTGGCGGGTGTGCCTGCACGCTCCTGGAGGGGGCCAAGACCGCGAGGAGAGTAATCCCCTGTTCCGATGACGCATCGCACCGACACAGCTCACTGTCAGCCCCGCGCCACCGGAACTATTGGCGCGGGAAACAAGGAGTATCTGTTTGACGGCGGTATAGATCGTGCGAGCGGCCACGCTGCGTGGCACGGAGCGGAAAGGGAATGAGCGTGAAGCGGCGTCGGTATCGGATGGGGTTCGTTGGCTGGATCACTGCATTCCTGGTAGGGATGCTGCTGGCGACTGTGGCGCCGGCGCGGGGGGGAGCGCAAGCGCCCGCCATCTCCTTCGCCCCTGCCCCCGGCTCCCCCCTCCTCAGCGCGGGCGGGATCAGTGCCGTGGCGCCGGCGGACTTCAACCGGAATGGCCGGTCCGATCTCGTCGTGGTCGCCCAGCCGGGCACCGGCCCCGAGGGCAACGCCTACACGCTCCTCGGGAATCCTGACGGCACCTTCACCAACCTTGTCGGGAACACGCTCGACGTGCCCCTCGCGAGCGGCTCCCTGCTCTCGGCGGCGGGGGACGTCAATGGGGATGGCACACCCGGCTTCGTCGTGGCCAGCGGCGGCACGAGTGGCGCCATCATTGTGAATAATGGTCTCGGTCAGGTCTCGTTCGCCTGCCCGACCGCCGGTCCGTGCGTCTACGTGCTGACGCAGGGCAACAAACAAATCAGCCTGTACGCGCGCATCCCGCTCGCCGGGAATCCTCAGTCCGAGGCGGTGGGGGACGTAAACGGCGACGGCAAGCCCGATCTCGTCGTGGCCGAGGAGACCGGCACGGAAGTCTTCCTTGGCAACGGGGACGGCACCTTCCGCCCCGCCCCCGGCTCACCCCTCCCTGTGGGCGGCATGCGCGCCCGGGTGGTTGCGGCGGACTTGGACGGCGACGGGAAGTCTGATCTCGTGATCGGGAACCCGATCAATCACAACATCGCGATCCTTCTGAGCAACGGGGACGGTACCTTCCGCGCTGCCCCCAGTTCGCCACTCGCGGGCAATAGCGACGCCGGCGTGGTCGTAACGGACGTGAATGGCGACGGCAAGCCCGACGTTGTGGTAGGGGATGCGGCCACCACGGGCATTGTCGTCTTGCTGGGCAAGGGGGACGGCACCTTCCGCGCCGCCTCCGGTTCGCCCATCTCCGTCACCGGTCTTACCTCCGTCGCGGCGGGCGACTTCAACGGCGACGGGAAGCCCGACCTCGCTGTGGGCAGCGACCGCGGCATCGCGATCCTCGTGGGCAACGGCGATGGCACCTTCACCGACTCCGGCTCACCCGTGGACGCGGGGCCGGAGCGACGCGTCGCGGCGGTGGGGGACTTCAACGGCGATGGCAAGCCCGACCTCGCCGTGATACGTAGTTCCCCCCTCCCAGGCTGCGTCGGGGCGAACTGCACCCGCGCCAGCCTGAGCGTGCTGCTCAATACGTCCGGCTTCATGCCTCCACCCTTCTCCGGGCCCAACCCGTTCGCGCGTACCCCTCCCTTCCTCGATACGCCCGAGCACCGCTACTTCTCCGCCACCGGCCACGCGCTCAACAGCGGCTTCAAGGCCTACTGGGAGATGCATGGCAGCTTGGCCATCTTCGGCTACCCGATCAGTGAAGAGTTTCAGGAGAAGGGGGTGGATGGGCAGGTCCGCACCGCGCAATACTTTGAGCGGGCGCGCTTCGAGTACCATCCCGAGTTCAAAGGCTCGCCCTACGAGGTGGAACTCGGCCTGCTCGGGCGGGAAGTCACCGCGTCCCGCGCAGGCGAAGCGCCCTTCCAGCCGATCGCCGCCTTCCCGGACACGCCCGACCATCGCTTCTTCGCCGCCACGGGTCATAGCCTGAACTCCGGCTTCAAGGCGTACTGGGAGGCCAACGGAGGCTTGGCACAGTTCGGCTACCCGATCAGCGAGGAGTTCATGGAGAAGAATCCAGATACGGGACAGGAGTACACGGTGCAATACTTCGAGCGCGAGCGCTTCGAATATCACCCGGAGTTTGCCGGGACGCCGTATGAGGTGGAGTTGGGGCGGCTGGGAGCGCAGGTCGCCCTTGCACGGGGCTATCCGGTGGGCTGAGGCAGCGCGGGTAGTGATCCTACGATCATGTCAGGCGCGGGAGCAACCAGGAGATACATGCCCTCGGTTGCTCCCGTGCTTGGGTTAGAACGTCCCTGCCAAGGTCTGTGCCGGTCCCAAGTTATTGTTATCCAACACAAGTTCATACCTCGTGTCCGCGCCGTCCTGAGAGCCAGCATCGCTGTCGTAGGCGATGTAGTAGCAGACCGAGTAGACATCCGGCCCGGCCTGGGACTGCACGTAGTTTCTGAACGTGGCGATTGCCGAGCTGCAATCGTTCGCGCGCGCTTGATATGCGTTCGGGTCCCCGCAGGGCAGCGGACTGCAATATCCCGCACCATCCAATGGGATGCCGTACTCGGTATAACGATGCGGATAGCCGGGGAACTTGCCCACCAGCGAGTTGTACTGGCCTTCCATCCGCCCCGCTAACCCCGATGCGCTGTATTCATACGCATGCACCGCGAGCCAGTTGTACGCATTCCCCTGGTCCGTGGTCTGCGTGATGTAAGGCGCGTACGTGTCCCAATAGGCATTCCAGTCCGAACTTGCCGGGTCTTGGGTTGCGAGGGTGCCGGGGCCCGGAAAGCCCAGGTACACCAACCCGAGGTTGTTCTGCTGCGCCAAGTGCTTGATCCAGTATGCGATGTTGTACATGTCCCCGGCGAGTGCTTGCCGCGACTTGTACGTCTCGTACTCGACGTTCAGCTCGTTGAGCACCTGGAAGTTGCGAATGCCGAAGTTGACAACGGCGGGCTGCACGATCTCGTTGTAGAAGGCCGTGCCCAACGTCTGGCCCGGATCGGACCCGATGCAACTACCTGATGGCCAGTAGAGCCGCAAGATGATCTCGCCGGTGCGGCCCGTGTTGTTGCGAATCCAGCTACACTGCTCTTGCCAGCCGTTGTAGCCGGTCGCGCAGCCGCTATAGGAGATGTTGCCGACCGCGAGCATCACTGCTGAGGAGAACTGCTGACCTGCAGTGTATTGCGGCTGGGAACTGGGACCAACGGGATTGCACCAATGCAGACCGTTGTAATAGACCGTACCCATCTAAAGACTCCTTTCTCGGATTGGTTGGGCGAACGTGTGCTCATTCTTCCCACAGAAACGATTCCTCAGTGTTCAGGCATTTGTGTATGCTGGTGGTTTCTGCATGGCATCTCCTCAGTGATGGACGGGGTAGCAGGGATCGAGCACTTCCCATCCCACCAACCCGATCCTGTGCTCGATGAACTCAGTCTAGGAAGCGCGATGCCCCCGCGCATGACACGAACGTGTCATTTCCGTGAGGTGGTACAAATCTCGGCACGCAGGACGATGGCGACCAATTGAGCGCGGGTGTGACAATCGAGATCTTCGTAGAGATGGCGGATATGCTCGTGGATCGTGTACTCACTCAGAAACAATCGCTCCGCGACTTCCGCAGGCGTCAATCCTTGGACAAGCAAACAGGCCACTTCTCGCCGTCGCGGCGTCAGCATTGCCGGGGCGAGCCGTGTGAGAGGGGATCGCTGCATACGTTCGCTTGACTGTAACATCAGTGTCTCCATTCTCGTGATGAAAGGCGTTGACGAATATCGTATCATTTTCCTATGGA
>JAABUQ010012134.1_pt1 | contig 10789 bp, 6 predicted proteins | sample 5560001 | NCBI WGS metagenome assembly JAABUQ01 (sample SAMN10711888, study PRJNA513371) | rock metagenome | isolation source: Antarctica rocks | place: Antarctica: Victoria Land, Finger Mt nord | collected 2015-12-18
AGATTTGCTACTATCCTGGTTGGCTTGGTTCTGCTTTCCTGCAGTCGTCTCACAAGAAGCATGTCTTCTTACGATTGTGTGGCTAGCTCTATCTTGCGTAGGATAGTATCAGATTTTAGCAACGGTTTATATTAGGCACATCTACACATCACATCGCATGATATACTTCTCAGAGAAAAAACATTTGCCCATATTCTTTAATTTTGAGGAGCAAGGCATGCTCGTTGCCTATGGTCCAGATAGACATCCAGTAGTTGCGGAAGAGACACCATTAGCGCAATTGCAGCAATGGTCGCGGAATCGTATGCTTTTTTGTCCCAATTGTCGCGGCGTTGTACATGTACGCGGTGGACCAGACAAGCAAATGCAGTTACACTTTGCACATCAACGGGGCGAGTGTGCGTGGAGTACCGAAGCAGAATCGGTACGCCATGCGCGAGGCAAAGTCGTCCTGTCACAGTGGCTCCAAGACCAGTTCCCCACGTCCGAGGTGCGACTAGAAGAGCGTCTTCCTGAGCCCAACCGCATCGCAGACGTTTTTGTTGCACACGCTGACGGACGACGTTGGGCGGTTGAGTTTCAGTGCGCGCCGCTTGAGGTAAGCGAGTGGACACATCGTCATACAGCGTATCGTAAAGCTGGCATTCTTGATGTCTGGATTATTGGCGTCAACCGACGCGAGAAACAAGAGGCATTCATTGAAGCTGTTATTGCCTCAGCACATGAAATACTTTTTCTTGATCCACAAGTCACGCCCCCCCGTATATGGCTACGCTGGCCTGTTGCACGTGCGGTAGCCCAAGAGTGGCAAATTGATATGACACAACAACATCCATCGCTTGAAGGATGGGTGGGACGACATGGATACGGTGCTACACTTCATGACTCCTTGCATAACATTCATCTGAATGACCAAGGTCAACTTGTTCATCTTCAACGGACGAAGTTAGAGAGCCAAACGCAACTACGTCGCGCCCTGCACACATCATCAACGCTTGATGAGGCACTCCTTATCGCGTATTTACGTCAACGCGTTGAAGCTGATGGAATACAGCACATCATAGTACCACTACTACGAGCGTATGTCCGTGACCCCGACCTGTTACGCCGTTATAACTATGGTCGTGGCCTGCCCAATCAACCATTAAGCGAGAATGATAATATTCGCGTGCAAAAAGCCCAAGCATGGCTAGAAACACTCTCAAAGCAAGGATATACCCCAACATATTTTCAAGCGCTAAGCAAAGAAATTCCCTTTTTTGGCCCCTATACAGCGTTTGCAAAATATGTTGAGATGTTTGCAAATTTGCTTTTATTAGAAAATAAGCACGAATAAATACTTTACCTTATAATTATCTTATTTTCTTGGTTAAGTGGCCTAAAGGTCCTCGTAAATGAAACTTCTCATGGATATAACTCGTGTTCTAAACAGATACATATGTGTAATCCTTATAAACAATGAACTACACAGTGTTTCTACTGTGTGGGATTTATAAAAAAAAGAGGAGATGTTTAAGGATGAACAATTTTTTTAAAGGTATACTTGTCGGTGCCGGAATCGGTTTACTTGTTGCTCCTATGCGCGGTGAAGAATTCCGCAAAATGTTAGCCCAGCGTTTCTCGGAACTCAGTAATTCAATGCCTCAGAATGAGCAGTTGAGCCAGTATACACAGCAGGTCTCAAATACTGTTTCACAGAGTGCTGGCAATCTGAAAGATTACGCACAGCAAGCTGTGTCTACAGTCAAGAATTCTGCAAGTAACCTGAGTGACATCGCACAAAATGCTGCATCAACCGTCAAGGGTTCCGCAAGCAACCTGGGTGATATCGCACAGAACGCTGCTTCAACTGTGAAACAGAGCGGTCAGGATGTTGCAGACACTACCAAGCAAGCTGCTACATCAGCGAAGCCAAATAACACATCTACAACGAACACAAAAACAACAGGGCCAACTTCAACAAATACAGGGACAAGTGCACCATTTCCAAGTGCCTATCCAGAGTATATCAACCCTGAGACAAAACCAAACATCTAAGTTCATTGGAAACGAAAAGAAGAGAACGTGAGAAATATTTTTCACGTTCTCTTCTTTTCGTTTCCAATAGCTATCACATACACGCAAAAAGAGTAGGAGTATTGGAGGTTATCCCTCTACATCAGTACTCCCACTCTTTTTGGCCGCATATTAGATTAATTCAAGATAGCGGCGACGATCCCAATTTGTAACCGCCTTCTCATACTCTTTCACTTCCCAGTGTCGTGTAGCAGCAAAGTGTTCGACGAAATCTGTTCCCAGATACTCTTTCGCCACGTCACTACGCTCAAACAAATTCGTTGCATCCGTCAAGTTTCGTGCCAATGCTTGAATGCGCCCATCCTCAATCGCTTTCGTAACGGTTGCTGGATCATAAGCATTTCCATCGAGACGTGCGGGAAGTTCCAATTTACGCTCTATACCATAGAGTCCACTTGCCAGCATCGCGGAAAAGACCAGATAGAAGTTCGCATCAGCCCCTGGTACGCGGTTTTCGATACGAATAGCTCGCTTCCCATTGTTGATGATTCGCACAGCACAGGTGCGATTATCCATGCCCCACGTTGTGTTAAGCGGCGCCCATGTTCCTTCTATATATCGCTTGTATGAGTTAATTACAGGTGCATACAGCACCATAAACTCTGGCAACTTGCTCAACACACCAGCAAGAAATTGGCACATTATTGGAGACATATGCCCTTCAGCGCTCTCATCCCAGAACACATTGCGTTCCAGATTGCGGTCCCACAGGCTCATATGTGAATGTCCACTACTACCGTCCTCCTGATCGTTCCATTTCGCCATGAACGATGGGGTATAATCCATCTGATGACAAATTTCTTTTACTCCTGTCTTGAAAAGCATCGTCTTATCAGCGGCAGCGAGTGCATCAGAATAATGAATATTCATTTCATACATGCCTGGGCCATGTTCACGGTTGTAGCCTTCGATCTCTATACCATGATCGCGCATCATACGAGCAATACGTCCAAGCAATTGGTCATCCGCACTCGCCTGGCTAATAGCGTAACAGTTCATACCAGGGTTGAGCGGGGTTAAGTTCGGCCCAAAGTCCTTTTCGCGTAGTGATACCATGTTCTCACGGAAGAAGCGAAACTCTAGTTCAGAAGCCGCCATCGGCTCAAAGCCCATCGAGCGTGCGTGTTCTATCAAATTGCTGAGAACGTAGCGGGGAGAAATAGTCACGTGTTCACCATGCTCCGACCATAAATCGCAAATGCAGGTGTACACGTTTTCCTCCCACGGTACGGGAGCGAATGTAGCAAGATCAGGCTTCATGACAACATCAGCAAAACCACGTTCCCAATTGCTAAACTTGAGGTTGGGAAGCACGTTCTCCGCTATATCCCAGCCAAAGAGCACGTCGCATTGCGCGAAGCCATCAGACAACGAGTCAAGGAAAAACTTTGCCGCTACCCGCTTTCCACGATACACTCCTTCTATATCAGCAGCACCAACCTTGACATACTCGATTTTCCCTTGCTCTACGAGTTGCTTAATAGTAGCAATATCTTTCATACGCTATACTACCTTTCTAGAAATACATTGAGCGATAATGTGCAAAGAACTATAAGTAGCATCCGAACTCTCCTTGTCTATGGTCAAACAGGTTAGAAATAGTTCGACGAAATTCCTCCATCGATAATCAACCAAGCGCCTGTCGTCCAAGCAGACTCGTCTGAAGCAAGGTACAATGCCATATAAATAATATCCTTTGCCTCGCCAAAGCGTCCTAGAGGAATACGATTAAGACGTGTATTACGAGCATCTTCACTCGTCCAAAGTGTCCGCAAGAGGGCTGTCTCGATAGGACCTGGACAAATTGCATTGCAGCGAATGTTGTGCTGACCGTATTGTACCGCGAGGGACTTTGTTAACGCGAGTAAGCCACCTTTAGAGGTGGTATAAGCATCCTGAGGCACGGTACAACCCATGAAAGCTACAAATGATGCGATATTGATGATTGAGCCTTGCCCCTGTTTAACCATGTGCGGAACGACGTACTTGGAGCAAAGGAAGGTACTTTTAAGGTTCACGTCCAATACCCTATCCCAGATCGCCTCAGTTATATCAACGACACTTCCATCATCCGTGGGCATAATTCCCGCGTTGTTATAAAGAATGTCAATGCGACCAAACGTGTTGATAGCCGTCTCGACCATCGCCTTGACTTCATCTTCATTGGCAAGATTCGCTTTGACAAAGACCGCTTTCCCACCCGCATTGCGGATAGCCTTGACCGTCTCTTCACCTGCCGCCGCATTCACATCGGTCACAACCACGCTAGCACCCTCTTGTGCAAACAACTCCGCAGCCGCCTGTCCCATACCACCAGCAGCACCCGTGATAATCGCAACCTTATGCTCTAATCGCATGATCTTATCTCTTTCGTCTGCGAAAGTAATTCCTGTACGGACCAATGTTCATAGGAGAAAGAAACCAGGGCACCCGCGGCCTTCACCATTGCCCGAATGCGGCTCGGGGATGCCCTGATCCCATCAAATGAATATTGACGTTGTAATTTATTCAATAAACTACGTAGGACTCTAATCTCCGCCCGCTGCACCTTCTAGGTCAACGCGTATCGTCTCACCATAGCCTCTCTCAATGGCACTCAGTTCGCTCTCTGAACCTTGTATGTGTGGACCCTTAAACCAGTGACGAACACTGACCAGCCAGCAAGCTACGAGGATGATGAGCGTACCAAGTACCACTACTGGCGTATAGTTGAACGTTACCGCTGTAATAGGCGTGATGGTGGGGAGCATGAACAGAATAGCGATGAAAACGACCCAGAGTACTGAGATTACACCAATTGGCCTGCTCCACGCACCTAGATGCCAGGGACCATGTTGGAAGTTTCTCGCCATCAAACGCAATAAGATCGGCGAGGCATACGAGACGTACAAACCGATGGTGGCTATAGAGGTAACAGCAACGTAGGTCGCGAAATTGAATACAGAGGGAACAGCGAGCACAAAGGCCGCAACTGCAGACAGAATAATTGCGTTACGCGGTGTACGTCCACTATCCAAGCGATGCCAGAGATCTGAGAAAGGCATTGCACCATCGCGTGAAAACGCGTAGATCATGCGCGAATTTGTAGTAATTGAAGACATGCCACAGAAGAACTGCGCACCAACCGCGACGGCGAAGAAAAGTGTACCCAGCACATACCCAAGACGACTTTCGAGAATGTAGAGAACAGGATTGATATAACCAGCCGCCTTGACAAGATCGGGAGCCGCCGCAAGCAATCCCATGAGTACGATGTAGCCTGCAAATGCTGAGACGACAACCGACATAACGACGCCCCACGGTGCTCTTGTCGCAGCCCCAACTGTCTCCTCTGTCATATGCGCAGAAGCATCATAGCCTGTGTAGGTATACTGTGCTAAGAGTAAGCCCAGGAGAAACGCATACCAGATAGGAAAACCAGTCGCGTTGTACTTAGGATCAACGCTGAAGAGCGTACCAGCACTATTGAGTGGCTGAGCGGCTACATGATTCGCGAAGTTTGTTCCCCCAAATTGCTGGGATGCTAATGCCGCAACAACAACACCTCCTCCAATCAGGAGAACGCCAGCAATATGCCACCAAACGCTCACATCGTTCAAACGTGCGACAATACGCACTCCAAAGATGTTGAGAAAGGCGTGCAGGACGAGGACAACTGCATAGATTGCCAGTGTTGCCCATTGAGTTGCGGGATTAATGCCAGTGACAGATCCAAGTGTGGCGGGAAAACTGGGAAACCATGCGTTGAGTAGGACATCAATAGAGACCGCTAGACCATAATCGATGCCAGCAGTTACAGCAACCTGCCCAATAAGGTTAAACCACCCTGTAAACCAACCCCAACCTGGTCCACCAAGTTTCGATGCCCAGTAATACAAACCACCAGCAGTAGGATAAGCAGAGGCTAGCTCTGCCATGCCTAAAGCAACAATAATCACAAAAACCGTTACCAAAGGCCAACCAATTGAGCCAGCAGCAAAACCGGAAGTGGTAATACCGGTGTAGAAAAGAGTCAAACAGCCACTCAATACGGAGATAATGGTGAAGGAAATAGCGAAGTTCGAGAAACCGCCCATCGTGCGAAATAATTCCTGGGCATAGCCCATGCCATGCAGTCGCTTGATATCTTGCGTGATGAGTTCTTCTTTGCCAGGACGTTTAGATAATGCCAAGAGACACCTCCTGAAGACGTTACACTATAACGGAAGGAAAAACTTGTGTTTGAATACCATTTCAAGGAAAACCATGAAGCTAGTCAACATCCAATATCTTCGATTTATTACCTCCTTTATCTATCCTGTATTAATTACTACAGCATACTTTGTGTTACACAATTCAAAATTGCGTAGTTCCATTGTCTATTAAGTCGAGGTTCTCGTCAAGTATCTCACAAAGAGAAGCACGGTATTAGCAAAGATGATCTTGTATATAGGCAATTTGTCCTATAATTTGCCTCGTAACTCAGTATTGCTTCAAACTATGGAGTACACTTGTAGCGCACCAAACAATGCCCATCTTACACAACATATATCTACTTTCAAATATATTTGACATGTACGTAGTTTTAGGCTCTATAGATGTATAACCGGTACGTAGTATATACGATAGAAGGAGCAAAGTATGACAACCACAGACTGGTCGTTAGAAAAAGAAGCGGATGTAAAGGAAGGCTTGGTATCGGAAGAGTATATTGTCAAGACGATGCCAAGAGTTGTTGGTACTTTTGGCGCGACAGCAACATTTGTACTCATTATCTTTTTTAGCACAAATGTTGCCTCAGCGATTCAGGGTGGTGCTGGCACATTTACCTTCTGGATTATCGGAGGAATTACCTTTTTTATTCCTTGCGCGATTGCTACTGCTCAGTTAGGTCATATGTTCCCTCACGAAGGCTCTCTATACAATTGGACACATAAGGCTTTTGGAGGTTATTGGAGTTTTTTTGTTGCCTTCTGTGCTTGGTTTCCCTGTATTCTTTTGATGGTCACAGCATCTAGTGTTGTCATTGGCTATATACAGGGGTTGAACCCTGCTTGGCTTGTTCTACCTTGGCAACAAGGGTTTGTCCTTATGCTATTACTTGCCTTCTCAGGTGTTGTGGCTGTTCAACCCTTCCGCACAGTCCTCACTATAGTGAATGTGACCCTCGGCATCGCATTTCTGGCCGTCCTTCTAATTGGGCTTGCAGGTGTCGTGTCGCTGCTGCAAGGACATCATTCTGCTACTAGTTTCAGCACCTCAGCAGATTGGGGACTTACCTGGTCTCCTCAAGGCTACTACGTCCTTGCCCTATTTGGATTTATCACACAAGCGTATCTTGGTATTGAAGTGCCTCTTAACATGGGAGGAGAGATTACGCAACATAGAGTTGTTACACGTCATCTATTCTGGGGAATGGTGCTCGTCTTTATCGGGTACTTTGTGACTACCTTCGGTGTACTGGTTGTACAAGGAACCGCACAAAGTGGCAATGTGTTCGTTCTGGTTATGGTGGTAGACACAGTGTTTGGGAAGTTGATGGGAAACATTGTTGCACTCCTTATCATGTTCAATTTTGTCGTGACACCTGCCGTCTATAACTACGCTTATGCGCGTATTCTCCTAGTAGGTGGTATTGACCAGTATCTACCTGTAAAGGTGGCTCGTCTTAATAAACACCGTGTTCCCGCTAATGCAATTATTCTTCAAACAGTCACTGCGATGATCTTTACTGTGATCATTTATATTATTGTTCCATTGTTTGGCGGCTCTGCCAATGCAGCCACGCTCAACTCCGATGTATACAACGTAGTGATTTCAGCCTCTACATTAGTCTGGGCTATCTCAACAGCCTTTCTTTTCATCAATCTTGCAAAATTCTATTTTAATGATCGCCAAGCGTTCCACGCCAAGCGTATTTTCCCAATGCCCATTCTATGGATATCCATTGTTCTTGGCACGGCTAGTTGCATTGTCAGCATTGTTGGCACATTGGTCTATAGCTTGATCCCCAATCAAATCGACAATTCCCACTGGTGGTACATCGTCGGAGGAATAACAGTCATCTGTCTCGCTATCGCGGGTATTGGCAGTATGTTTGCGAACAGCGAAGCCACTTGGCAAAACATGAATGGTTAAGATGCATAACCTCTGATGATTTTACTACCCATTAACGCTCATATGATGCTATGATTTTACCACCTTTTTTTGCGTGAAATCGTACAGATATGCGACGTAGTATTATTATAAAAGAAGAGCAGTATGCAGTATCACCGATGATGTTGATAGCGTCCCTCCTCTGTGGCAAAATTTACTACAAAGATGTGGGTGAACCTCCACGGCCCACCGTGAAAGGGATCGTTTCGTGCAGCGTAAAGATCGTGTTTTGGAAGCACTACACTTCTTATGTTCGCAACAACCTGCGCAACGTGACACAGCATTTCTGTTACGTCGTCACATGGGTTTTAGTGCCGAAGAGGTTGCAGAACAGGCTGTAGTAGACCGCACGAATGCTAGCCGAGACCTAAACCTGCTCGCCCAGGAAGGCGTTATAGACCGTTTCCCTGGACGCCCTGTGCTTTTCGCCAGCAAAACATTTGTAGAAAAGAACAGAGCGACAGCATCACTTATTGATATGCCTACACATAATCAGACACATGCTCGTGCAGCAACAACGTCAATAATATCTCCTACTTCATCTACGCAAGCCACACAGAAATCTACTACGATTGCCGCATCTATCTCTGTAGGATCTGTAGTAACGAGCTTTGATACGTTGATCGGTAACAATGAAGGGTTAAAGGTTGCCATTCAGCAGGCAAAAGCAGCTATACTCTATCCACCACGAGGTCTACACACGCTTTTACACGGACCAAGCGGTGTTGGCAAAACAACCCTAGCTCGACTCATGCATGCATTCGCACTCGAACAGCACACATTAGCACTTGATGCTCCATTTATTAGCTTTAATTGTGCTGATTACGCAGGCAATCCACAATTGTTGATGGCACACCTCTTTGGTGTTATGCGCGGCGCATATACAGGGGCAGAGCATGATCGTGAAGGGCTGGTCGAGCAAGCTCATCGTGGCATACTTTTCTTGGATGAAGTCCATCGCCTACCAGCAGAAGGTCAAGAGATGCTCTTCTACCTGATGGACCGCGAACGCTTCCGACGCATGGGTGATGTTCGTGAACGCCAGGCATCATTGCTGCTTCTAGCCGCAACCACAGAAAACCCAACAACGAGTTTGCTCCCGACATTTCGTCGCCGCATTCCCATGATGATTACTCTTCCGGGACTGCAAGAGCGCACAATGCTGGAACGCTACGAACTTATTCGCGCCTTTTTTACTACCGAATGCAGTAGTATTGGGGTATACATTACTGTTGCACCACAAGTCTTACGGGCACTCCTGCTCTACGACTGTGTGGGCAATATTGGGCAACTACGCACCGACGTACAACTGATCTGCGCTCGTGCGTATCTGGACTATCGCACGAAAAATTTGTCCGAACTCAACGTTTCCATTGATATTCTGCCAGAGCATGTGCGGCACGGGCTTCTCCGAACCGCAGAAATGCATCGTGCGCTAGAGCCATTGCTACATATCCTTGATGCAACACATAGTTTCACGCCAACCGGACTTAGCCTGGGAAGTATTCCAGAATCGGCACATGATCTGTACCATACTATTAGTAGTGATCTCACTACACTCAGAAATGGTGGGCTCTCAGAGCAAGAGATCAATCAGTTGCTGCACCTTGACATTCAAGACTACTTTCAGCGTTTCGCGGATACCGTCAATATCACTAACTTCGAGCAGCAAGAAACTGTTTCACATCTTATCAACGAGCGCATTGCGGCAATCAGCCAAACCATCATTCACTACGCAGAAGAGCAGTTAGAGCGTACCTTCCCTGAAAAGCTTTCACTCGTCCTGACCTTACATCTAATGAGTGCGTTAGAGCATGCAGCACAGGGTCATCATCTGGTTATGCCTGCACTGCAAGCTATGCGCCATACCTATCCAATAGAGTATGAGGTAGCACGTATAGCATTGTTACGCCTGCGTTCACTCCTCGGCGTCTCTTTGCCAGAAAGCGAAACAGATGTACTAACCGTGCTCCTTGCAAATGCAGACACACTGTTGAGTAGTGAAGAATCGACGGTAAGTATCATTGTCGCGGCACATGGGCGTGGCGTGGCACAGGGACTAGCAGAACTAGCAAATACACTTGTCGGTGTCAACTCCGTCTCTTTTGTAGAGCTTACACTGGAACAATCGCCAGAAGAGATCGTCGCACAGGTCGCGCAAAGTGTGTTATTGGCAGATCAAGGCAGTGGAGTACTCTTACTTGTCGATTTTACGTCGCTGCTTTCTGTTGGTGAACTGGTAACGCAGCGAACAGGAACACAGGTCCGAACACTTGCAGATGTCAGCACTCCGCTGGTCGTAGAGGCGGTACGCAGAGGGCAACGTGCGAAGCATATCACTCTCGATCAGCTAGCAGCAAGTCTCACGCATATGACAGCAGAGGCTTCTCAACCTTCTAGCACAACGCATGCATCTTCTGAAATGGAAACAACACATGTCCCCCCTCAATTTTCGCGTGTCATACTTTCCGTCTGCCTGACAGGATTTGGCAGTGCAACAAAGCTTGCGGAGTTAATGGAAGAACGACTTCCAGACCTCCATCGACAGAGCGTAGAGATTATCTGTATGGATATTAAC
>JAABUQ010012135.1_pt1 | contig 10789 bp, 13 predicted proteins | sample 5560001 | NCBI WGS metagenome assembly JAABUQ01 (sample SAMN10711888, study PRJNA513371) | rock metagenome | isolation source: Antarctica rocks | place: Antarctica: Victoria Land, Finger Mt nord | collected 2015-12-18
CCGCGTGCCGTGGACAATACCCAAAGGCTTTGGTACAATGAGATATGAGCGAACGGCAGACACACATTGAGCGGCAGACAAACGAAACGCAAATCGCGCTCCATGTTGATTTGGACGGCGACGGCAGCAGCGAGATACTCACCGGGGTCGGGTTCTTTGACCACATGCTCACCCACGTGGCGCGGCACGGGCTTTTGCATCTGACGGTGCAGGCGAGCGGCGACCTGCATATTGACGACCACCATACGGTAGAAGACGTGGGGATTGCTCTGGGGCAGGCTTTGCGTGAGGCGGCAGGCGACAAAGCGGGGATTGCGCGCTACGGCCATGCCCTCCTGCCGATGGATGAGGCTTTGGTGTCGTGCGCGCTGGACTGGAGCGGGCGCGGCCTGCTGGCAGATGACTTTCAATTCCCCACCCCCAAGATTGGCACGTTTGATACCGAACTGGTGCCGGAGTTCTTCCGGGCCGTCGCATCGCAGGCGGGCCTGACGCTGCACTTTGAGCAAAGGCGCGGACGCAATGCGCACCATATCGCCGAAGCGGCCTTTAAGGCGTTCGGGCGGGCGCTAGATATGGCAAAAAAGCGCGACGAGCGCGTGGGCGGCATCCCCAGCACGAAAGGCATCTTGTGACACCACAAACAATAGACAAGCCTCCTGCATTGATACAAACGTTTGGCGCGCGTCCTCTGTATCTCCTGGCCCTCGCGGGGCTGACTGCGCTGGGCGTGCTCGGCAGTGCGTATGTGTCCGCCCATCAGCATCAGGTCGGCATCTTCATGTGGGCACTGACTGGCTTGTACCTGCTGGCACTGGCAACGGTCGCCTCGCTGCGAATCGGCTTTAGCGCGGACGGCCTGACGCAGCGGTGGCTGTTCAGCGGCCTCAAGGTAGCATGGCGGGACATCGCGCGCCTGGAAAAGACGGCGCGCGGCTATGCTTTGCGCAATGACAGCGGCAAAGAGCTGGCATTGCTGTTCCTGCTGCCGCCGCCTGCCCAGCAGAGCATCGCCGACGAAGCAATCACCTGCGCGCGCCTGCGCCCCAGCAAAGCCGCTCCCATCGCGCCAGTTCTGGAGCAATGGGAGCGCAAGCCCAAATAACGCCCATAAATAACCTCTATGAAGATCGCGATTATTGATTACGGCATGGGCAATCTACGAAGCGTAGAAAAGGCATTCCACAAAGTCGGCGCCGCAGGCGCGTTTGTCACGGACGACCCGCAACAGGTGCAAAGCGCCGACAAAGCCGTGCTGCCGGGAGACGGAGCCTTTGATTCCACCATGCACTCATTGCGCCGGTCCGGCGTGAACACTATCGCACTGGACTTTATCGCGTCAGGGCGTCCGTTCCTGGGCATCTGCGTGGGCATGCAGGTGCTGCTCACGGACAGCGAGGAAGGCGAACCCGGCGTGCGCGGGCTGAACGTGGTGCCGGGGCGCGTGAAGAAGTTCCCCGGCACAGGCGGCCTGAAAGTGCCGCAGATTGGGTGGAACGAGCTGTCGTTCGCCCCGCAGTCGCCGCTCGGTGCAGGCCTGGAAGACAACTCCATGGCCTACTTTCTGCACTCGTACTACTGCGCCCCGGACAGCGGCAGCGATGTGGCGGCGACTACGGAGTACGGCGTGCCGTTCTGCTCCGCGCTGCACCGCGGCAATGTCTGGGCGACGCAGTTCCACCCGGAAAAGTCAGGGCCGGTGGGCCTGGCAATCCTGCGCAACTTTTCCCAGCTTTAGGTGTCACACAATAGCAGTACAGCAACAAGGACTGATTATGGAAAACATGCTGGCGTTGATGATACCTATATTAGCAGTCGGCGGGTGGATCATACCCGTGACTGTCAAAAGCATTCTGAAGTCGCAAGAGCGCCGTATAGAGCTGCAGATGCAGGCGCAGCAGGGGCAGAACGACGCAGCAGCGCAGCAGATTGCCGCCCTGCGCCAGGAATTGGCCGCCTTGCGCGATACCAGCACGCAGTTTGACATGTCCCTGGAGCACAATGTGCAGCGGCTGGAAGAGCGCCTGGGACGTGTGGAAACCAAAGCGGCGGCGCAGGCGGCACGCTCAGTCTTGCCCTCCGAACAGACGGCAGGCTTGCATTAGGAGAACAGCAATGTTAGAATCAGTAATCGGTGATGTCTTGCAGCCACTCGCTGTCTTCGGCGGCATTGCCCTAGTAATCTGGGCATCAGCCAAAGCGAAGTTGGAGCATCGCAAGCTGGATATGATGGGCGGTCGTCAGCAGCAGTCAAGCCAGGCAGGACAAGCAGAGCGGGAGAACAATCAGTTTCCCCTCGTGTCGGGCGCGAAGCAAGACAGTGCTGTGCTGGCCGAGCTGCGTGGTTTGAAGCAGCAAATCAGCGAGATGCAAAGCACCAGCCATCAGTTTGACCTGGCGTTTGATGCGGCCCTAGAGCGCATGGAGCAGCGTGTCGCACACTTAGAAACCAAGTCTATCAGCGCGTCGGCAGCCGCAGCCGATGCGCCGACAATCCTGCGCAATGGGCAGCAGTAGTCTAGAGATAGCGTACCACATAGCAGAAAGGGAGAGGCAGTTGCCTCTCCCTTTCTGCTGTCAACCCTGTATTGCATCTTTATTGCATCAGCGGCGGCGCAGGAATGCGGGGATGTCTACATCGTTGTCGGACGCGGCACGCGGAGGCGCGCTATCGGGGCGAGGCTCGGTGGCGGTGGCAGTCGCGCCTGCGCTGGCGGCGGACTGGGTGCGCGTGTTTGCCCCCACGGCGGCGCGGGGAGCGACTGTCGGCTCGCGCTGGTCAAAGCCTGTCGCAAGCACTGTAATGCGCACCTCGTCAATCAGGCGCGGGTCCTGCACAATGCCGAAGATGATGTTGGCATCCTCGGCGTCCGTGGCCTGCTGGATCAGTTCCGTGGCTTCATGCACTTCGGCTAGGGTCATGTCTGCCCCGCCGGTGATGTTGATTAGGGCAGCGCGCGCGCCTTCAATGCTGGTTTCCAGCAGCGGGGACGCGATTGCCGCCTGCGCGGCATCCACGGCCCGATGGTCGCCGCTCGCCACGCCGATGCCCATCAAAGCCGTCCCGGCGTTTGTCATAATCGTGCGCACATCCGCGAAGTCCACGTTGATAATGCCGGGAATGGTGATGATGTCTGAGATGCCCTGCACGCCCTGGCGCAGCACGTCGTCGGCTTCCTTGAAGGCTTCCACCAGAGTGGCCCGCTTTTCCACCACGCCCAGCAGCCGGTCGTTGGGGATAATAATCACCGTGTCCACTTTGTCTTTGAGGTTGTCCACCCCTTCTTCCGCCAGCCGCGACCGGCGCGGGCCTTCAAACTTAAATGGCTTGGTGACAACGGCCACAGTCAGGATGCCCAGTTCTTTGGCAATCTCTGCAATCACCGGCGCAGAGCCTGTGCCCGTGCCGCCGCCCATGCCCGCTGTGATAAACACCATGTCCGCGCCTTCCAGCGCCTTTTTGATGTCGCTCTTGCTTTCCTCGGCGGCGGAACGCCCCACTTCCGGGTTGCCGCCCGCACCCAGGCCACGGGTCAGGTTCTCGCCGAGCTGGAGCTTGTAGTCTGCCGACGAAACATCCAGCACCTGGATGTCCGTGTTCATGGCGATAAACTCGACGCCGTTCAGCCCGGCCTCAATCATGCGGTTGACGGCATTGGTGCCGCCGCCGCCGCAGCCGACAACTTTGATGCGGGCGAACGGCTCGCCGTCGCGCAATGGGGATGCCATGATGGAAAAGTCTCCCTAGTAATTCTTCTTTTGTTTTGTTTGGTTCGTCTTTTGTCTTGTTTGAAGTGCGTTTGTTAGGCCGCGCCCGCGCGGGCCATGACCCGTGCGAAGAAGCGCTGAAGCCTGCCTAAAAGCGTGTTGTCTTTGGGCATATGCCGCCCGTGCCGATAGTGGTTTGCGCCGTACTGCACCAGCCCGACGGCGGTGGCATAAACCGGCGAGTGCAATGTATCCGCCACGCCCCCGACATCGCGCGGCGTTCCAATCCGTGTAGGCATGCCGGTCACAAGCTGGCATAGCTCCCCTGCCCCCGCAAGCCGCGAGCCGCCCCCGGACAGCACAATGCCCGCCGGTAATAGGTTATAATACCCCGACTTGAGGATTTCCTGCTTTACCAGGGAAAATAATTCCTGCATGCGCGGCTCGACAATCTCCGCGAGAATGCGCCGGGGCAGCAGGCGCGCGTCGTCGCTGCCCAGGCTGACCACCTCAAACACATCGTCCGGGTTGATGAGGCTGCCCATTGCGGCGGCCTCGGTCAGCTTGATACGCTCCGACTCGTCGCGCGAGGCACGCAAACCCACGCTGATGTCGTTGGTGACATGGCTGCCGCCCACGGGGATGGCCGACGTGAAATAAATGTCGCCGTTGACGAAAATCGCGATGTCTGTGGTGCCGCCGCCGATGTCGGCAATGCACACGCCCAGGTTTTTTTCGTCCTGCAGCAGAACAGCCTCCGCAGTGGCAATCGGCTCCAAAACGGTGGCTTCAATCTCCAGGCCCGCTTTGTGGACGCATTTAGCGACGTTTTGCAGAAACGTTACGGCTCCGGTCACAATATGCGTTTCCACTTCCAGGCGCGTGCCGCTCATGCCCACAGGAAAGCGAATGCCGCCCTGCCCGTCAATAGAATACGAGCGCGGGATGGCGTGAATAATTTCCCGGTCGGGCGGCAGCACAATCACGCGGCTCTGGTCATGCACGCGCGCGACATCGTCCTCGGTAATCTCGCGGTTGGCATGGGTAATCGCAATCACGCCGCGCGAGTTGAGCGAGGCCACATGCTCGCCGGTTACCCCGACGACAACCCGGCTGATGTCAAAGCCGGACATGGCGCGGGCCTTTTCCACGCTGTCGGCAATCGCCTGGGATGCGCTGTCAATGTCCACGACAACACCTTTGCGAATGCCGCCGGACAGGCTGTTGCCCACGCCAACAATGTTGATTCGGCCCTGTTCCTCTATTTCGGCGACAAGGGTGCATACCTTTGTCGTTCCGATGTCCAGGCCCACGACACAGTCCCTCGCCACCTCCTAAAGTCCCCCTGCGGCGCAGCCGGCTCGTGCCGCCCGCGCCTTCTTTTCTTACTTACCGGGTTGTTTTTCCTGCTGGCCGCGTCTTGTTTTCCTGCTGGCCGCGTTTTCCAGCCCGGCGGCGCGCTTTGCCTAGAGTGTACCGAAAGCTTTGAAGAGGCCCCCCCGCCCCAATTCTGGGGAGCCAGAGAATGATAGGAAAGGAGAGCGCCACCGCCTACTATCTGTATTGCACCCCAGAATTGCCCCTACTCGCAAAGCCTCGGCCCTCCGGGTCTGCCAGTGCAGCAGCGGGGAACAGGGCGGGGGGCTTTTCTAGCACTTTCTCTACACACTCTACGCTGCTTCACCGAGCGTCTTGCGGCATCGCTTTGGCCTTTCAAGCCATCACCAACGACGGACGAATGTGTTCCGTCGTTAGTACACGCTCGCAAAGCGGGAAAAACACCCACGCGCCGGGCCTAAGAAGCCGCCTCACGCTTGACGCTGCTTCGGCAGGCCCCGCCGAATGTTTCCGGCAAATGCCTAGCTCAGCGGCGTAATCGGCGGCGAAGGTCGGTGCGCCTCATCGCGGCCATCCAGCCAGTGCCGCCGGATAATAGACAAGTTGACAAAGCTGCGTCCGCCCAGCAGCACGACAGCGGCGAGGGCCAGGTCTTGTCCCAGCCGTTCGCCCAGGTACGCCAAAAACACGGCCAGCAGGGTGTTCACCACAAAGCCGGACACAAACACATTGCTTCTGAACTTGCCTTCGGTAGCGGCCCGCACGCCGCCCACCAGCGAGTCAAGCCCCGCCAGAGCCGCCAAAGACAGATACGGCCCTTCGCTGATGGGGATCGTAAAGTTCGACTTGTAAGCTAAAAAGAAGCCAAGCAAGCCTGCAAAGAGTGCCAGCCAGCCCATCTTAGCCTTGTCCCTTCGCGCCTGCGACTGTTTCAGTGGGCGAAACTATCGGCTTTGCATACTTAGGAGTAGAGGCTCCACTGTACGCAGGAACAATCACATGGGGCATTGGCTGCATTTTAATCATAGTCGGGTCAATGTTGCGCAGGCCATCAGCGACGCCGTTAGGGAGGTTAAGAGCATTCTGCAAGTCCCTGGGGCTGCCAATGGCTTTGATGACAAACGGCGGCGTTTGCTCGGTGAAGTTGACATAAACAGCCGGGCCGACGCAGCGCACCGGGCTGTTGGCAACCAGGCGCTGGTCATTGACCGAGATGGCTTCCGCGCCCGCCGCCTTTAGCTCGTTGACGACTTGATTGATGTCGGCGTCATGCACCATGCTTTGCATCACGACAAAGTTTGGCGAGCCGGGCGGGAACCGCTTGCCGTCTTTGAGTGTCACAATGAGGCCCGGCCCCTGCACGGCGGTCAATCCTGCCATGAAGTTGGCGCGGCTCAGGTCAGTCGCCAGCACTTTCACCTGGCTGCCGCCTGTGGAAGTGGTGCTGACAAGCTTGGCATTGTCTGTTCGGAGGGATTTGATGGTGCTTTGCTGGTCGCCTACGTTCTTTTTGAGAATAAGATATTCCTGCACCAAAGCGGGGTAGTTGCTGGCAGGAACGCTGGCGGCGCGCACGCGGTTCTGCGTTTTCAGGGACAAGCCAATCAGCGCGCCCAGCACGGCGCACAGCACAAACAAGCTGAACCACCACGCGCGACGCTCGTCGGTCAGCGGTGCGTTCTTGTTATCCCCCGAGGTTAACGGCAGGCCCATAGTTTTCCTTTGCGGCAGAGCGGCGAGTGCGATATGCTTTGATTAGGCTTTAGATATGTTTTGATAGGTCTTAAAGAGGCTGTGCGTCATCAGGAGACAGTGAGCGATGGCGCAGGCGGCGGGCTTGCGCGCGGTCTGCTTCGGTTTCCAGGCGCGGCTTCCAAACCGGAAGCTCGGGGCAGCTCACATCAATATACGCGGCCCGATGGGCGATTGTGCCGCCGTTTGCTTCCACTGCCGCTTCCGCAAGAGCCACCTTCTGCGGCATCCCTTCCGGCTGACCGAGCAGTATTTGCAGTTTATCTGCTCTATTTAAGCATATATTCGCGTTTTGGTCAACGCTGATTTTTGACGCTTCTAGCGTGCGGCTGCGTGCCAGCAGACCCATGAGGCCATAAGTCTGCGCCAGCCAGCGCGTGTGCAGCGGCTGCCCCAGCACCACTTCGCTGTTTTCTGTGCCGCTTGCTATCGTGGCGTTTTGCACGGCGACCAGGGGCACATTGGGATAAGGCTTATCCAGGTTTTCGTAAGGGACGCCCTTGCGATCCAGCAGCCAGTATCGCCCGCCGGACGCGAGTGTCGCGAACGGCTGGCGCTCGGCGACGGTTAAGATTAATGTGTTGGGCAATTGGATGCGCCGCGAGGCATGATCTACCAAGGGGTCGCGCTCCAGGCGGCGGGCGAACGGCTCCCGCAGCGCGAGCCGGAAGATGTTGGCGCAAGGGGGTACGTGGGCTTCTTGATACACCTGGGCAGGCGAGAGGGTCTGCGCGCCGTCCACGCGCACTTTGGTGACACGCAGGTAGGGATTGGCAAACAAGATCAGCCCCAGCTCGGCGGCCAGCCCCACAAATGCAATGCCGCGCAGGGCACGGTTGATGCGTTTCCAGTTCAGGGGCGTGCGGCGATGCGTGCGGCGCTTGGGGGCGGGGATGGAGCCACGGCTTTTGATTGTCTTTTGCTGTTTGCGCATGCTTTTTGTTATGCCTCCAAAGCCAGGTCTATCAATCTGTCCAGCAGTGCGGGAAATGCCAGCCCAGCGGCTTTTGCCGACCGGGGCAGCAGGCTGGTTGGGGTCATGCCCGGTATGGTGTTGGTTTCCAGCACAAACACACGGCCCCCAGCGTCCACAATCATATCCGTGCGGGACATGCCCCGGCATCCCAGTGTTCGGTGGCACAGCAGCGCAAGCTCGCGCGCTTGCTGTGCTATGGCTTCGGAGATGCGCGCCGGGACAATCTCGTCGGTCGCTCCCGCTGTGTATTTGGCCTCGTAATCGTAGAAGCCGGAAGCGGGCACAATCTCCACAATCGGCAGCGTTTCCAGTGTTTTGTTGCCCAGCACGGGTACCGTGATTTCCGTTCCTGCCACATACTCTTCTACCAAGGCTGTGTCGTCATGCGCGAACGCCAGCTCTAATGCACCCGGCATTTCGCCTCGCTCCCGCACCACGCTCATGCCGATAGTAGACCCCTGACGGCTCGGCTTAACAATGACCGGCAGCGGCAGCTGAGCGAGGGCTGCCTGCGCCTCGGCTTCTTCGCCCCGCGAGATTGTCACGTCTTGGGGCATGCGCACGTTCGCGCTCGCGAGCACGCGCTTGCACATCACCTTATCCATCGCCAGGGCGCTTGCCAAAACGCCGCTGCCTGTGTACGGAATGCCCAGCACTTCCAGCATCCCCTGCACCGTGCCGTCCTCGCCGCCCGGCCCATGCAGCGCGATAAACACCACGTCCGGCCTGCCCGCCCGACTCACCTGCCCCAGCTGGGTTAGCGCCGTGAGGGGCGTATGGCTGCCCTCAGTTGTCGGGGTCTGCACGGATGCGCTTACGGGAAGGCTGGCCTGCCCGGTCGCCGTGTCCAGCGCATACACATCATAGCGGGCCGGGTCTAATGCCTGCAAAATCTGCCGCCCCGTAGACAGCGAAACCGCCCGCTCCGCACTCGCCCCGCCCATCAAAACCGCCACTTTGCGCTTCACAAACAAACCCCTCATTACTGCCTTGCATCCGCCCTTGCAGCAAGGCACGCACAGCATGATTGTACCTGCTTTCGGCACGCCTTCTTGCAGGCCAATCACAGGCTGGTTTGGGTTTGTTTTGCGTCCATCCAGCGCAAGCCGCTGTGCCTATTCGGATATTCTCAGCCGCTGCTCACGGCTCCCGTTATGCGCTGCCTGCGATTTGCACAATGTCTGCCGGAGATACCACTGAGAAGTTGTGGAAGGCTTGTGCGTATCGGGCAAGGTCAGCCCCATTGTAGGTCAGCAAGAACTCAATCCCGGTGGCGAGGCAAACCGCAGCAATGCAGGCGTCGTGGACTTGTTTGCCCTGCACGCTGATGCGGGACAGAATAGCTTCCCACTGCGCGAAAATCTCCGGCGTTTCCGGCACCAACTGAAACAATCGCCCCGCCCTGCTCCTTTGAACATTGGCTTCCTCATGCGTCATTCCAAGTCCGCCCGCCCCGCCTGGACGTGTGCAGACGCGGTGAAACTCAATCAGTACCTGAGGCGTGATGAGCAGCCTGTGGTTATGCCGGGCAAGGATCGTCAGTGCATCCAGAGTTTCGCCGTGGCTTGGGGCGAGAGCATTAACGCGGGCGACCAGTATGTTGGTGTCCAGCAGGGAAGAGGCCATGCGCTAGTTCCCGCCGTCCGAGTACAAATCATCAGAATACAGGTCATCGGAATAAAGGCTTTCTCGATCCATTTGGGCAAGAAACACGGAGGGCACACTGACAGTGCCGCTGCGCAGCTCGTGTTCCCATTCCCGGCTGCCGGGTGCAAGGCTGATTTCAGCGCCTGCGGCTGTTGCTTCAATTAAACGCGCTACGTAGGCCTCTACACCGACCTGGCTGCGCTCCGCTTCCCTTTGAAGCCACTGCTGGGCTGTTGGACTGAGAGTGTCAATGACCATTCTTTTTGCTTCCGTGAAGTTTTGCTTTGTTGATAGGGCTGTCAAGCATTGGCTGTCGCCTTGTTGTTGCTTGGAGGCATCCGACTCCCTGTGCCAAGTACGCAAGCTAGGTCTACAGTTTCGTGCTGCATTCTTCATCTAGACATAGACAGCAAGATTGTACCTGCTTTCGTGGTTGCCTGTTAGCATCTAGAAAACTGTGTCATGCCTGGCTGTTCGCCAGTGCCAGCAGCCCTTCCCCCGCCTCGCGGATGTCGCCTGCGCCCAGGGTCAGAACCAGGTCGCCGGGGCGGGTCAGTTCCCCCAGGCGCGCCGGCAGGGCGCGTTTGTCGGCGACATAGGTGACGCACTCCGCGCCGCGCCGGTCGGCAGTCAGGGCGGCGAGGCTTGCGCCCGTCACGCCTTCCAGCGGCTGCTCGCGGGCCAGATAGATGTCCGTTAGCACCACTTGGTCTGCCTCGCTAAAGCTCTCGGCGAACTCCGCCAGGAAGTCCCGCGTGCGCGACGGCAGGTGCGGCTGAAACACCGCCACCAATCGCCGCGCGGGGTATGCCTGACGCGCCGCCGCCAGGGTCGCCCGCAGCTCGGTGGGATGGTGCGCGTAGTCATCAACAACCAGCACACCCGATGCGGTTTCCCCTAATGTCTCAAAGCGCCGCCCTGTTCCCACGAAAGCGTTCAGCCCTTCGGCTAATTGGGCAAACGGCGCGTCCAGCACCAGCCCTGCCGCCAATGCCGCCAGTGAGTTTTTGACATTGTGCAGGCCCGGCACGCGCAACTGCACGCGCCCCAACGGGTTGCCCTGCCAGGTGGCGTCATACCCAGCCCCCACGCCGCTCAGGTCGACGCTAACCGCCTGCAGGGTGGCGTCTTCGTCCAGGCCGAATGTCACCACGCGCGGGCCGGAGGCTTGTTCCCGCAGCTCGCGCGCCAGCATTTGCAGGTTCGGGTCATACGCCCCCAAAATCACCGTTTCGCTGACTTGCGACAGGAACTTGCGGAACGAGCGCAGGACATTGTCCAGGTCGCCGTAATAGTCTAAATGGTCGGCTTCGGCATTGGTCACAACCGCAATCGTGGGGTCTAAGTCCAGAAACGAGTCGTAAGCTT
>JAABUQ010012137.1_pt1 | contig 10788 bp, 14 predicted proteins | sample 5560001 | NCBI WGS metagenome assembly JAABUQ01 (sample SAMN10711888, study PRJNA513371) | rock metagenome | isolation source: Antarctica rocks | place: Antarctica: Victoria Land, Finger Mt nord | collected 2015-12-18
TGCGACGTCGGCCGCAAGAGCGAACAAATCCGAGGCCGCCATCATGCGCCAAGGGCGTTGGAAGAGCATCCCCGTCGCCCGCCGGTACATCCGCGCTGGCTCACGCTGGCACGATCATGCCGGCGCCGGCATCGGCCTCTAACACGACTATTCCGTACATTGCTAGCCGATAGACGCGTTATCTAAACGAGCACGGTAATGCCAAGACCGAATCTGGCAGAGGCGGCATGGAAAGACACCTCTGTAGCGTTAATGCTTAAGGAACCGGGGTGGGGCTCGCCGGGATGTTTCCATCTGGAAAAGCTTGCGGGGCCGCAGACGCGGACGGTGTCGCCGGAGCGGACCGGCTCTCAGCACTCGGAGCCGGCGTCCCCGTGCCGGTTTGGGCCGGCCCGCCTTGCGCCGGCCCAGGACCGCCGGGAGCGCCAGGCTGCGTTGGACGCGGCTGCTGAACGGGCGCTTGAAAAATCTTGTTGAAGTCAAGACGAATGTTTAGGTATGCGTCGGCGGCGACGGAGTGGATCGCGGACGTCGGCGTCCCGAAAGGATCGCCTTGCAAACGCTGCGCGAAATTTTCCGCCTTCAACACAAAGTCGACGTCTTTCGTGACGCGTTTCGTGGCGGTAAAGATCCACGCGCCATACTGCCACGGGAACGGTGCATTTTGGAAAAAGTTGAGATACCCCCAGACGTACGTGCCGGCAACAGAGAACCCGTTACGCGAATCGATCGGAATGACGGCGGTCGCCGCCTGGGTCGTCTCGTAAATGCGGCGCTGGCCCTTGTAAGCAATGTTGTAAGAACCTTGCGCAGCGAGGACTTCCGGGCTCGGATTGCGCCGCTGGGTCTTAAGCGTTTCGTTTAGTACAAACACGGTGCCGTTTAGAAACTTCAGCGGAGGCGATACCCAAGTAACGCCTAGTGTCCCGATATGCCATTCGGCAGAACTGAGACCGTTCGCCGTAAGCTTATCGGCCACGTTTGGGCAGCAGTTACGAGCTCGGGTCGCGAGGCCTTCCGCGAACGTAAAGCTGCCGGCTTTTTCTGTCAGTTCATAATTTTGGAAGAAGTCGCGTACACCGCCAGGATAAAGGGTCCCGCCGGAAGGCAGCCCGATCGATCCGCTATACGTATTCCCTCCGCCGAGTCCAGAATAGCGCGCGTAGGTAAATGCGATCTTTTTCGTGATCGGCAGCGTGATCGAACCGTTGACGTTGATCCCGCCGGAACCGAAGGATCCATTCTCCGGCGGCAGTTCGCCAGCCCGGCCGTTCTTTGGAATCGCGTCACCACCGGTGTCGAAACTGAAGATCGGCGATAACTCTATGATCGGGTAATGCGTATCCGCGAGCGCTTCGAACGGCGCCACACTAAAAAACAGTACTGCTATGAGACCAGCACTCGTGAGGGTGTTTAGGCGTACATTCATGAGCAGTAACTCCACATAACAGCGAAACCCTGACGTACAAAAAAATAGCAGTCCTCGTGATCGCAAACGTCAACCGTCCCGTCACGTCACGATGCTCGGTGTAACTGACGGCTGGGCCGTGCGATCAATCCGTCGTGGGCCGGAAAATACTCGTCTCGTCGAAATGATGTCGACGACGCCGTACATCGTCGTGACTAATGCGGGCGGCGGAAAACCCTGGTCGTATCCTTCGAACATCGTCCGAACATCGTCATCCAAAGACCGGCGCTGATTGAACAACGTACGCCAGCCGATACGCAACACCGCAGTATCAAGAGAGGCGACGCTCATGCGTCAAGCGTTTGATTTCGAAAGAGGTCGCATCTGCGGGCACCCTTACGATCGGCGCGCAACGCCGGGCTCTCACGCCAAAACCAACAGCAACGTCTTGTAATGCTTAACAGACGCTCGCCGAACCGATACGCGAACAGCTTCCGATGAATGCGCCTTTAGTTACACTACTCTGACGTCAGCGCTCGGACAAGTCACCCAAACGGGTGATGTCACCTAAAATATCTCGTACACATGTTTAGGTCAAACCGTCAGTCTGTTAAATAAGGGCGAACCGCATCGCGGCCACGACGGCCGAGACGCGGTCACGCACGTCCAGTTTGCGAAAAATATGAGTCAGGTGCGTCTTTATCGTGTTAACCGAGCAGTGTAACTGTTCCGCAATTTCATCGTTGGAACAGCCCTCGCTCAAGAGGGTGAGAATCTCACGCTCCCGCGGCGACAACGGATGTGCTGGCGTTGATTCCTCGATGTGGGATGATGAATGACCACTCGAGGTGCTACCATGCAGGATCATGTCGGCGATTCCCGGGTCTAGCCAGCCAGCCCCAATCGAGACAGCCTTGATGGCGAGAGCTAACCGTGCGGCCGGGACCCCTTGGAAGCAGCATCCATCTGCGCCCGCCTCGAGAGAGGCCCGTATCTGTTGCTCCTCCGCGCGCCGCTTCAACAATAAGACGCGTACGTCGGCTCGAACTTGCTTCACAAAGCGCACAAAATCGAGGCCCGGTGACCTCCCATTTATATATTCGAGCGGGAGATTTACGACAAGCAGCTTTAAATCGTCGTGAGCGAGTAGCTCCGAATTTGGGTCGATGCCACTATCGACGCCGAGGACCGTGATTTCCGGATATATTGAGAGCACCGTCGCCAACGCCAATCGTGTCAGTTCGCGATCCGAAACGATTCCAAGCGCTACTCGCGCCGCCGACCAGTCGGAGGCTATTATGCCCTGTAGTGATGGAGTTAGGTCCGTCTGCATCTCCTATTCGCTCCTCTGGTTCTCGCCTAAACTTTAAATTACACTAAAAGTTTCCTTTATGAGAGGAGAAGCCGGTTTCCATTGAGTCGCGATGAGTGATGTTCGAACAAGCGAGCTTCTCACAAGCAGCAAACTTCCGAAGCAGCCGTGCGTACTTGCCGTAATAGTAGCCCGGGCAAGGTGGCTTTGCCGATAATTCGCGCGCCCTTATTGACACACGGCCATTTTCATCACACGTTAGTGATGTTCACCGCTGCATCATCGGCGTTTTCGCAAGCGACCACGGACCTGCGCAAGAAGGACGAGGAGAGCCTCATGAAGACTGATCTTTCCCCAATTGATCCTGACCTTTTTCGCTCCGTCATGCGCAGACTAGCGTCCAGCGTTACGGTTATCACCACGGCGCACGGCGATGGTATACACGGCATGACCGCGACCGCAGTTTGTAGCGTCTGCGCCGTTCCACCGACGATCCTCATCGTCGTGAATCGTTCGGCGAGAAGCCACCCGCTGATCGATAGCAGCCGCACTTTCGTGGTAAACATCTTGGCAGAAGATCAGCAGGAGATCGCGAAGCGCTTCGCCGGAAAACTCGAAGACCAGTTCGTCGGCGTCGGCTACCACGTGGGTGGCACGAGCGGACCGATTCTTCACGGCGCTGCGGCCCATCTTGAGTGCAAGGTAGCGAGCCAAAGTGATGTCGGGACACATACCGTCTTCGTTGGCGAAGTCGTCGGTGGTGACGTCGCTGAAGCGTTTCCGCTGGTGTATCACGATGGCCGATACCCAGCCTTTTCCGATCGGAACTTGTGACCCATGTTGCCCGCAACGGTGCACCGTGTGCGTAGCGGCGCGACGAAGGCTGACCTCGGCGGCGTCGTGCAAGGCAGCTTGCTAATCAAACCCGAGCGTCACCACTTGCGTCTTGGCGAGCCGGGAAATCGCATGCGCGCTTTCTCTGAAGTTGGTCGCTGACGCTCGCGATCTTATGGTTTTCGTGGGCTCGCTTCTCCGCGAAAGTGTCCTCGCGCTTTTTTTCGGTTGGTGACGCCGGCCGTTGGTGGCGACTGACGATACAACCACGCGCTATTCGCTAGCTAAATTTCTTTTAGGCCACTTGGGTGATTGCGCACCTCTCGCCAGGCGGCATAACGTTTACCAACCGAAAAGGAAAATTCCACAATCTGAAACGCAGAACGGTCAAGCCTCCCGGCGCGTTGAGAATTTCTGTACCATAGAGCAATTACTTCCAAGGAGATAGTGATGGCGTTGGGTCGGGTCGAGGATGCAATTGCAGCTATCAGGGCGGGCGAGGCGGTAATCGTAGTCGATGATGAGGATCGCGAAAACGAGGGCGATCTTATTATGGCTGCGGAGAGCGCTACTCCTGAAACTATTGCGTTTTTCCTGGCCCACACGTCGGGGATCATTTGCGTTGCTATGGAGGGTGATCGGCTTGACCGGCTGCGGTTGAGCCCGATGGTGGCCAAAAACACCGACTCGCGCGGAACCGCGTTCACCGTCAGCGTCGATTACCGAAATGGGACTTCCACGGGCATTTCAGCCGGCGACCGGGCAGCGACGATCCGGGCCTTGATAAATCCAGCCACCGAACCGGAACAGCTGGCGCGCCCCGGCCATATTTTTCCGTTGCGTGCCCGGCCGGGCGGAGTGCTCCGCCGGGCCGGCCATACAGAGGCTACCGTTGATCTGGCCAGAGCGGCGGGGCTGTATCCCGCGGGGGTCCTGTGCGAGGTGACCACCGCCAATAAGCTCGGGATGGCCCGCCTTCCGGAGCTAGAGGTATTTGCGCAAAAGCACGGCCTCGTCATTATTTCTATCGCTGAATTGGCGCGGTACCGGTACCATCATGACACTCTAATTCGCCGGATACCTGAAGCAAATGCGCGCATCCCGACCGGCTACGGCGAGTTTACTTGCGTCGTGTATGAGTCAGTGGTGGATGGCGCCCACCATATGGCGCTCGTAAAAGGCGATTTCGCAAGGCAAGACAATGTGCTAGTAAGAGTTCACTCCGAATGCCTCACCGGGGACGTTTTCGGTTCGTTGCGTTGCGACTGCGGATCTCAGCTACAGGCCGGTCTGGCCAAGCTCGCTGAGGAGAGTTGCGGAGTGATGATCTATCTCCGAGGTCACGAAGGTCGAGGGATTGGCCTAGCCCACAAAATGCGGGCTTACAAGCTTCAAGAGCGTGGCCGGGACACCGTCGATGCGAACACCGAACTCGGCTTGCCTGTGGACGGCCGGAATTATGGGATCGCGGCTCAGATCTTACTGGACCTTGGCGTGACCAGCATGCAATTGCTGACTAATAACCCGGCCAAGTGTCATGGCATGGAGGGCTTTGGCCTCGACTTTGCTGGCCGAACGCCTTTGCCTCCCGTGGTTAATCCCGAGAATTTGGCTTACTTATGGGCGAAGCGCAACCGCATGGGTCACTTGCTTGAAAATCTGCCGAGCCAGCCTTCACCATCAGACACTGCCGATTGCATGGACGCGGCACTGATGTCTCAGCCTTATCTCCAAGAGGCGTAGCCTTATGTCAGCTAGCCGTAGCTCACAGGAACTCACCGTTGAAAAAGAAGCTGCATTAGCACGCTGGCGTGCAACGGCTCCGAAGCCGAGTAACAAGGCGCGTCTGAGCCGAACATTACATTTCGCGACATCGAGCTGTTCTCGGAAATGACGGGCAATCGTAATCCCCTGCACTACGATAAAGCAGCGGTTACAGCCCTGGCGTTCGGCGAGATCATCGTGCCAGACGGTGTTACAAGTGGGATTTTAAACGCGGTTGCCGCCGAAGATCTCCCGGTCAGGTGCAAGTCATATTCCTTCAACGTGGATTTGAGCTTCCGTTCACCTGTCCGACCCGGCGACTTCGCCCCCGGCATCATTTTCTCGAAGTGCGCGAAGATACAATTATCACGTTGCGGGCGACGGTCGTCCGCGAGGACGGGACAGTGGTATAAGCCAGCCATCGCAATGGCGCGTGCCACGCACACATCTCTGCTAAGCACATCAATATCATTGCCTACTCGACCATTCACGGCTAAGCGGGCGCGGATAGCGATTTAACACACGACGAGAGGAGATCCATGGCGACACAGGACGGTGGTGGAGACATTGTTACCGCAGATAAAATTAAGGCTGTCCGAAAAGAGACAAAGGCCGGCACAATCGATTGTCGTGAGGCATTAGAAGCTACGGGCGGCGACGTTAAAAAAGCTGTCCAACATCTCCGTGACAAAGGAATTGAGACACCTAAAAAAGTGTGGACGTAAACCGCCAACAAACTAAACGCTTCTAAACTAAAGGGGTTAATTTTTATATGCCAACATATCCAGCGCTGCCGCAAAGCAAACTACCTCAAGCTGAGTGGTTCAAGAACTCTGACAAAGAGATTCAGTTTGCGTACTGGGTTCCAAACATCTCAGGTGGACTCGTCGTAACCACCCTTCCTATGCAAACCGGGTGGGACCACGAAGCGAACGTCCGATATGCTCAGATCGCTGAGCAGAACGGATTCTCGACCGCTTTAGCGCAGACCCGCTGGTTTGCAAGCTACGGCGCCGACCACCAACATGAGGCCTTTGTAATTTCTGCTCACATCCTTGCCAAGACAAAAACGCTTAACCTTATTACAGCGTGCCATCCGGGTCTGTGGCATCCTGGCGTCGTGGCCAAAATCCAGGCTACCCTGGATGTGGTCAGCGAGGGACGTACTTGCATCAATATTGTGAGCGGTTGGTTCAAGGGAGAGTTCACTGGCTACGGCGAGCCCTGGCTTGATCACACGGAACGGTACCGTCGGTCCGAGGAATTCATCAGAATTATGAAAGGCATGTGGAACTCGGATGTGTTCACGTTCTACGGCGACTTCTATACGATAGACAACGCCCCCATGCTACCAAAGCCGCTTCACCAGGTTCCGGTTTTCCAGGGCGGCAATTCGATGGATGCCCGAAGGATGGCCGGCCGAGTGACCGACGTGCTCTTCATGAATGGCAATTCGAACGAAGGCTTCACAGCCATCATGAATGACTCGAAGGCGGAAGCCCGCAAGGTCGGCCGCGATGAGCGCGAGTTGCGTTTCGGTGCAAACGGGTTTGCTATCGTCCGAGATACCGAAGAGGAAGCTCTCGAGACGCTACGCGATATCATTACGAATGCTGACGTCGAAGCAGTTAAGGGCTTTGGTGAAGCCGTAAAAAACGCTGGACGGTCATCGGCCGAAGGCGAAGGCATGTGGGCGAATTCCTCGTTCGAGGATTTGGTTCAGTATAACGACGGGTTCAAAACGGGTTTGATAGGCACCGCTGAGCAGGTTGCGGATCGCATTATGGAACTCAAGCAGCTCGGTCTCAATGTCATGCTATGCGGGTTCTTACACTATGACTGGGAGCTGGAAAACTTCGGCAAGAAAGTGATCCCGCTTGTGCGCGAGCGAGAAGCGGCCCTTAAAAAGGGCAAAGTGTTCGCGGCGAGCGGCGTCTAAACCGCGCAAACGTTCGGCTCTCGATCCAGAAGGCGGCGGGTTACAAGACTTGCTTCCTTCTGGTTCGACGAACGCGAACGACTTCTATAGGTGTGCGAGCGTGGCGACAGCGGTCCAACTCACTGGATCGCAGGGAGTATATTATGAAATTGCTTGGCCTATCGGGCAGCCCAATGACAAAATCAAAAACATTGCTTGCCGTAGAGAAGGCAGTCGAGTACGCGCAACGTGATCCGGACGTGTCGGTAAGCGTAATTAATATTCGTGATTACAAGGTGGACTTTTGTCGCGGTCGCGATGACAAAGACGCTTATGGTGTCGACACGCGCTTTATACTTGACGCCATCTGCGATACTGACGCGCTGATTGTCGGTACTCCTATTTATCGCGGCTCTTACACAGGGATCTTAAAAAATATTTTTGACATGCTCCCGGGTGATGCCCTGCGGGGCAAACCGGTTGGTTTGATCGGGACCGGGGGGACGGATCATCACTTCTTAGCTGTAGAACACGAGCTTAAGCCACTTTTCGGGTTCTTCGATGCCCTTATCGTCCCAGGCTACGCCTACGCGAAGAACGATGACTATTCGGAAGACGGGATCCAGTCTGAACGCGTTCTTGAGAACCTGCGCCAGGTGGCCGAGGCGGTCGTTAAGCTCGGGCGTCTCGTGCCTCGCGAGATCGTGGGAGCGAGTCCTCCCGAGATACCAAGGCGAGTGTTGGGCTCTGAGCCGGCGCTCCAAAGCTGACGGCTAGCACGCAACGTTGCAATTTTAATTGGGCACGCCGAGAAATAACGGGTTGGTTCTTAGATACCGGTGATCTGAAAGGACTCATTAATGGCTGAAGTAGATGTAGCTGGTACCGGCGGAACGCCAAAGAAACTTAATATGGTCGTAGGCGGCGAGCGGTATCGGACCGGCGCGAGTTATCTTATCGCTGATGACGGCACGACGACCTATTTATTTCGCGCCTTGAATTCAAAGTACTTCGTTCAGCGGCAAGGGGAGACGGATACAATCGACGTCCTTACTCCAGCTGAGGCGGAGCGCATATATAACGAGCTACCGCATAAACACCAGAGCCTTGTGGCCGCATTTCCTAAAAGTCATGGGGGCGTCGGGATGAACACACCCAGCGCATATGACGACGACGATGAACGGGAGCGGCTTGCTCGAGACTACGACGTCGATACCACTAAAGCGTACGATGGTCTGGAAGGACACCCGTTCGGCATTCGCCCTAAATAATCGATCGGCGCATACTCAGCGTCATCGTTTGGTATGCCCGTTCCGCCCGTCCGCCAGTCGTCCGCCGGTCTATTTCGGCTCGTGCTCCGGCCATTTTCTTGGAGCCGAGCGGCGCATTGAACTCGATGGGACCGCCAGTGGCCTAGTCGATACTTAAGATTGAAGGGTGATAGATTGAATATCTTAGGGATAGATGGCTCTCCCGGAGGCGGTGGTCGGACTGCTCACGTCGTCACAGCCGTTCTGAACGGAGCTAGCATAAGTGGAGCCGATACGTCGTTTGTCCGCCTGTCCGAAAACCGGGACTACAGTGAAGTTATAGAGCGCATGGAAGCGGCCGACGGAATAGTTTTGGGGTCACCCGTCTATCGCGCATCTTTTGCTTGGCCGCTGAAAGTGTTGCTAGATCAAATCACAAGGGGCTTGTTTGAGGACGGCCCTTCCGTGTTGCAAGGTAAAGCGGTCGCAATAGTGATGAGCGGCGGTACGATGCATCACTTCCTGGGTCTGAATGACCTTCGAAATGTATTAGGCGGCTTTTTTGCAGCTCACGTAATACCACCCGGCCTGTATGTTTCAAGTGAAGGTTTTATTGACGAAGGCCAGTTGAGCGGCTCTTTTGCCGGCGAAGCACAGCGACAAGGGCAGGCGCTGAACGAATTAGCAGAGGCATTAAGTAACTCGGTTGTGCTGAAGACACTTGTTCCTCAGGTATGAACGGCGCAGCTTAAAGTTTTCGAACAAGAAAGGAACTGCTATGGGCGAGATTGCTTTGCTGATGACGGGGGCTGTGCTCCTGATGAACGGGCTTGTGTTGCTCGGAATCGCTGATCCACGAACCGTTGCGGTGATCAACATCTGGGGCGGGTTACTGCAGACGGTAACGCCCTTTGTCTTGCTACTGCAGGCGCATACGCCGAACGATGTGTTGGCAACCGGTCCTCCATTTCTATTCGGCCTTACGTTTCTGTGGGTAGGTATTACGGCGTTGACTGGCTTCCCGGCGATTGGCGTCGGGTGGTATTGCCTGTGGGTCGTTCCAGTGACAGTCGTACTCGCTGGAGTGAGTTACTTTACTTTTGGCGATCCCCGGTTTACCGTCGTATGGCTTAATTACGGCTTCCTGTGGGGTCTGTTTTGGGGCGTCCTCGCCCTCGGCAAAACGCAGTGGGCTCGTTTCACGGGATGGTCCACAGTGTTCATGGCCATTTGGGCGGTCACTGGAGTAGCCGTCTTGTTGTTGCTTGGTGTTTGGACGAAAATTCCCGTGTGGTCCCCGTTGCTCGCGACGGCGGTGGCAGAAATCGCGGCGGTTCTATTGACGCGGTCGGGTAACGTCACTGCGCGAAACAATGTCATGCGGCAGGGCAGCGAGCTCGCTCGTTGACGCGCGTTTGGTATCAAACGCGTTAAATATGGGTGGCCTTTAGGCTTTTCAGAGATTTACTCGTGTTGCGGGCGACTCGAAGACACGCAGCTGCATTTGTGAGGTGTCTGGCCGCTTGTGGTTAGCCTGACAGCTCTAACCAACAAAATGATTGCCTTGCGAAAGGCTGGAGAACGAATGGACTCTTCTTCTTTAGGGAATCTCGGGAGGCGCCGCTTTCTGCGTCTTGCGGCCGCAGCCGGTGCAGCGACGGTTGGGGGGGGCTCCGCGCAAGCCGCGACGCCGGCATCGGACCACCAAGCGCGCAAACTCGGTGCGCCGCTCCGCCCGTATGGGCAACCCTCTCCGTACGAGCGGAAAATCGTTCGGGTGCCGACAACCTTGACGCCGACGGAGATTTCGTCGTGGGATTTTACTCCGCTGCAAGACTTGCACGGCATCGTTACACCGAACGGTCTCTTTTACGAACGGAATCACGGCGGTATTCCGAATGTAGATCCCCAAACACACCGGTTACTCGTGTATGGATTAGTGGATGGCGCACGAGCTTTTACGATCAATGATCTTATGCGCTACCCCGCCGTTTCGGTCATTCGTTTCCTCGAGTGTTCGGGGAATACGCTTACCGAATGGAAGAAGCCAACGGCAAAAACGGTTCAGGTTACGCACGGGCTGGTCAGCTGTTGTGAATGGACCGGCGTCAGCGTCAAGACGCTTCTGCAAGATATCGGTGTCGATTCGAAAGCCCGATGGGTCGTCGCAGAAGGGGCCGACGCGGCGCTCATGGACCGGAGCATTCCGCTCGAAAAGATGATGGACGATGCCATCCTTGCCTATGCACAGAACGGCGAACGTCTTCGTCCCGAACAAGGCTATCCGCTGCGTTTGCTGTTG
>JAABUQ010012138.1_pt1 | contig 10788 bp, 5 predicted proteins | sample 5560001 | NCBI WGS metagenome assembly JAABUQ01 (sample SAMN10711888, study PRJNA513371) | rock metagenome | isolation source: Antarctica rocks | place: Antarctica: Victoria Land, Finger Mt nord | collected 2015-12-18
CGGGCCCGCCGGCCAGGCCGCTCGTGTTGAAACCCCAGGGGAGGCCGGGGTCTACCACCGAGCTGAGATACCAACCCACGATCGAGATGTGGTCGGACCGGAGCGGGAAGATCACCCCTCCATACGAGGCCGTGCCCGCGACCCGGTAGTCCTGGACGCCGGCGAGCTGGACCTCTTTGCCGTAGGCGCTGGGGCCGGGCGACCAGTAGTTCTCGACCCGAGCGGCCAGCGAGCCGGCCTCGAGCCGCTCGAAGATGATCTCGTGGTGGAAGGTGGCCGGGTCGAGGAGGGTCAACTGCGCGACCGGCCGACCCTGGTGCTTGGCGAACACATGCGCCGCCGAAGTCACCACCATCCCCCCCGCGCTGTGGCCGATCAGGTGGGTCCGGGCCGGGTCGACCCCCGTCCTCCCGAGGGCCGAGGCCAAGAGCCGCCCTTGACGGAGGGCATTCGCCGAGTTCACCCGAGGCCGGACGTCATCGAACGTCGCGGCGTTCCAGTCCCAGGCGAGGAGGTTGAAAGGCGGCCCCCCGCGCCGTCCCAGGGCCTCGGCGAAGCGCTCGGCCATCGTGAAGTGGACGATCCGGGGGGCGGGGTTGAACCCGTGGACGAAGACGACGGTCGGCCTCGAACGGTCGGGACGGTCGGACGGCCGGGCTCCCGGGGTGCAATTCCAGAGGACCCCCCGGGACGGATCGCCCCCCATCCGGAGCATGACGGCCCGAGGGGCCTCCGCGGCGCCGGCCATCGCGACCATCAGCACGGACAGGCACGCCGAGGTCGCGAGCTGGTTCGCCATCGAAAGGTGCCTTCCCTCAACCTCGAAGAATCTTCAAGGGGTGGTTTTCGACCGGCGTTGGAGGTATGAAGATAGACCCACGCCCGACGGGGCGATGGGTCGTCTTGCTCCGCGACTTCCCTGTAATGTAGCACGCCGAGACCCGCCCCTCGCCGACGATGGGCCCGATCGCGGGCGGGATCCCGAGCCGTGAGAATCGATCCCCGCGACACTTGATTGACGCCAATCAGCCATGCTACCATACGACCGTCTTCAAATCGGTCATCCTCGGTGAGAATTCTTGATCTCAAGGGATCAATCCCCGACCGCGCCGGTCGATCCGCGTTCTTTTTGACAACCCCGAACGTGCTGGTAGACTCTGTTCCATATTCTACCCACGTTCCGCCCCTCCCCCCGAACTCGCAGAGACCCTGGACGACTGGACGATTTGTCCGGTTAGCGTCCTCATTGGAGAGCCCAAGATGAAGACGAAACGCGGCCAGATCGGTCGGGGTCCCGCGAGGAAAGCACGTTCCCGGGCCCGGCCTTGCTTGGAGGCCCTGGACCAGCGCTTGTTGCTGACCGTCTACACGGTCACCAGCAACCTCGACACCGGGTTGGGAACCTTCCGCGGCGCAATCATCCTCTCCAACGCGGATAACAAGCAGGCCAACGAGATCGACTTCAACATCGCCCCGGCCGGCCTGAGCGTGATCACGCCGTCGGCGGCGTCGGGGGCCTTGCCGGCGATCACCAATCCGGTCCTGATCAACGGCCTGACCCAGCCCTCGGGCGGCGCGGCGACGACCGGCCCCTTGATCGAAATCGACGGGTCGGCGGTGGGCAACGCCCCGGCCGCCCTGACGGTGATGACCAACGGCGTCACGATCGAGGGGATCGACTTCCAGCACATCGGCGGCGCGGCGATCAACCTGGCCGCCGGCGGTTCGGACACCGTGGAAGGCTGCTACATCGGCGTGGATCCGACCGGGGCGGTCGCCGGCGGCAACACCGGCCAGTACGGGATCCTCGTCGGCTCGGCGTCGAACACGATCGGCGGCACCACCGGGGCGGCCCGGAACGTCATCAGCGGTTTCCCCAACGGCGTCGAGCTCGGCACGGGCGCCACCTTCACGGTCGTCGAGGGGAACTACATCGGCACCAACGCGGCCGGCTCGGCGGCCCTGCCCGGCGCGACCCCGACCTACGGGATCGATTCCAACTCGTCCCAGAACACCTTCGGCGGGTTTGCCGCCGGGGCCGGCAACGTGATCTCCGGCTGGCAGAATGGCATCAACCTCAACAACTCGGCGTTGAACACGATCGTCGGCAACTTCATCGGGACCGACGCGACCGGCAACAAGGGGATCGGCAACAGCCTGGACGGGATCTACGTCGGCGGCACCGGGGCCACCGCGGGGTCCGCGCAGAACAGGATCGGCGCGGCCCCTCTGGGGACCTCGGCCGTCGTGGGCAACACGATCGCGGACAACGCCCGGAACGGGGTCACGGTCACCGCCTTCTCCCCCTTCACGAGGATCCAGGGCAATCATATCGGCATCGGCGCCGACAACTCGACCCAGCTCGGCAACGGGATCAACGGCGTCCTGCTCAACAACCAGACTAGCACCCTCATCGGCCTGGCGACGCTCGCCGGCAACGGGCTGGCCACCGAGACGCCGTTCGGTAACGTGATCGCTTATAACGGGAGCAAGTCGCCGATCAATTCCCCGGCGGCCGGCGTCCTGGTCAACGGCGGGATCAACAACGGGATCCTCTCCAACTCGATCTACAACAATTCGGGCCTGGGGATCCAACTGAGCCTGGTCAGCTCGCCCACGTCGTCGCCGATCATCACCTCGGCGCTCTCGGGCGGCTCGCAGACCCGGATCACCGGGTCGATCTTCGAGCAGCCCTTGACGACCTATCGGATCCAGCTCTTCTCGAGCACCACGCCGGCCCCCGGCAACGGCCAGACTTTCGTCGGCGAGTTCGACGTGACGACCGACTCGGCCGGCAATGCCACGTTCAACCCGACGATCGGCACGGCCGTCGGCGTGGGCCTGTACCTGTCGGCGACGGCGACCCAAAGCGCGACCTTCAACCCCAACACGTCCGAGTTCTCGACGCCCACGCAGGTCGGCCAGGCCATCGTCGCCGACCTCGCGGTCACGGAGACTCCCCAGGCCGGCAACCCGCTGGTCGGCCAGCCGTTCAGCTACACCGTGACGGTGACCAACAACGGACCCGACGACGCCACCGGCGTCATCCTCACCGATACCCTGCCGACCAACGCCACCCTGGTCAACACGAGCATCGGCGCGCTGAACAACGGCGTGCTCAGCGTGACCATCGGCAATCTGGCCGCCAAGGCATCCCAGGTGGTCGTGGTCACGGTCCGGCCCACCAGCACCAGCAACGCCTTCACCAACGTCGTCAGCGTGGCCGGCGACAACATCGACTTCCCCCTGAGCAACAACACGGCCTCGATCACGTCCACCGTCCTCGCCGACGCCGACCTGGCCGTCAGGCTCACCCCGGCGGTCAACCCCACGCCGATCGGCGCGCCCCTGACCTTCACCCTGACGATCACCAACCAGGGGCCGAGCACCGCCAACAACGCCGTCACCACGGTCACTTTCCCTTCGGACTACACCAACATCACCGCCGCCCCGGACCAGGGCACGTTCTCGGTCAACGGCAACGTCCTGACGATCTCCTCGGGCATCCTGCCCTCGAGCGGCAGCAGCACGGTCACGATCACCGCGACGCCGGGTACCGCGGCGACCGAGTCGACCACGGCGACCGTGTCCAACCCGGGCCTCAACGGCGCCGCGGACCTGGCCGACCCCAACCCGGCCAACAACACCGTGACGGTGCCGGTCACCGCCGCCAACGCGGCCGACCTCGCCCTGGCCATCACGAGTTCTCCCAACCCGGTCCTCGTCGGCCAGACCTTGCTCTACACGATCACGGTCACCAACAACGGGCCGTCGGCCGCGACCGACCCGATCGTCACCGACGTCCTGCCCGCGAACGTCACCTACGACCCGACCCATTCGATGGATTCCGGCGGGGGGGCGATCACCTTCGCCAACGGCACCATCACCGCCACGCTCGGCGCGATCGCCGCCGGCGCGGTCGACACCGTCACCATCGCCGTGACGCCCGGCAGGTCAGGCGCGGAGACGAACTCGGCGAGCGTCGCCGACACCAACGAGATCGACTCCGATCTCACCAACAACACCGCCACCACGACCACATCGGTCAGCCCGGCCGACCTGCTGACGACGATCGCCAACCCGGCCGACCCGCTGATCTCCGGCCGGCAGTACACCTACCAGGTCACGGTGACCAACAACGGCCCGGCCGACGCCACCAACGTCACCCTGAGCTACGTCCTCAACGGGACCGGCACCTTCGGCGCCTCGGCCCCCGGGACGATCAGCGGCTCGACCTTGACCGACAACATCGGCACCGTGGCGAGCGCGTCCTCCGCGATCCTCTCCATCCCCGTCATCCCCGGGGCGTCCGGGCCGTTTCTCAATACCGCGACCGTGACCTCCGACGAGTTCGACCCCAACCTGAACAACAACACGGCGGTGGTCTCCAACCTGGTCAACCCGGTCGACCTGGTCCTCGCCGGGTCGGCGAGCGCCCCCAGCGTCGCGGTCGGCTCGCCCGCGACGTTCACCTTCACCGTCACCAACAACGGCGCGACGCCGGCGAACAACGTCGTCTTCACCCAGCCCCTCCCCGCGAGCACTTCGTTCACTTCGGCGACCTCGACCCAAGGGACGATCGCCCTGTCCGGCTCGACCGTGAGCGGTAACCTCGGCACCCTGGCGCCAGGCGCCTCCTTGACGATCACCTTGGTCCTCACGCCGACCTCGGTGGCCACCATCACCGAGACGGCGACCGTCACCTCCGACGGCTACGAGACCAACCCGGCCGACAACACCGCCACGGTGACGATCGTCGCCACGAACGTCCCGGGCACCTTCTCCTTCGCCTCCGGCGTGGTGATCGTCCCCGAGAACGCCGGCCAGGTCCTGATCCCCGTCACCCGATCGGGCGGCACCCTGGGCGCGATCACCTTGACTTACGATACGGGCGACTACACGGCGAAGTCCGGCGTGAATTACGTCGGCGGGACCGGGTCGGTCACCTTCGCCGACGGCCAGACGACGGCTAACATCATCATCACCGTGCTCGATGACGGCGTGGTCGACGCCGGGACCGGCTTCTTCGTCAACCTGACGGCCGCCGACGGCGGCGCGTCGATCGCCCGGCCGAACACCGCCGCGGTGCTGGTGTCCAACACCGACGTCGATCGGATCCCGCCGGCGATCACCGGGCTCACCGCGATCCCCAACGGCGGCGGGCTCAACGGGTTCGTCATCACCTTCGACAAGGGGATGAACCCGGCGCGGGCGTCGGACGTCTCCAATTATCACGTCTTCCTCTCCAACAGCGACGCCAACGGCGGTCCCAACTCCACCGTCACGCTTGCCGCCGCTGCCTACAACCCGGCCAACGACACGGTCACGCTGATCCCGACGTCGGTCCTGCCCGGCAACCGCTTCTACCACGTCATCGTCAACGGGTCGTTCGGCAACGCCCTCACCGACCTGAGCGGTAACGTCCTCTTCGGGTCGTCCGGGCTGAACTCCAACTATGACGTGTACTACGGCCGGGGCGGCAGCCTCAGGTACGTCGATTCGGGCCAGAACCTCGTCACCATCAGCCTCGCCGGCCCCGGCTATCTCGAGATCGTCCGGGGGACCAACGGCGATGCCGCGACCGTCGCCCTGCGGGGCACGGTCGCCGGCCAGACCAGCCTGTCCGGCGGCGTCAAGAAGCTCACCAGGGCCGCCACCGGCCACACGACCATCGGCGAGCTCCTCGGCCTCGGGGCCTTCGGCTCGGTCAGGAGCAACCTGACCACGCCCGGCTTCTACGTCATCAGCGCCCCGCTGACGAGCCCGGCAACCACCGTCTCCGCCGCCTCCGTCCCGATCTCGGGGACGAGGAAGACCCCGAAGGGCCCGATCGTCCGATAAGCCGCGGTTTCGGCCCGATCCCAGGCGGCGGGAGGCGATTCGACTCGCCGCCCGCCGCCTGGCTTTCGAAGGACCATCGGAAGCCGAAGTGAGGTGCCGAGACGTGATTCAAGCCGGACGATGCGCCACCGCGAGCGCCGTCGCGGCCCCCAGCAGGAGCGCGGGGAGGAGGCGGCGGATCACGTCGACCGGGCTCACCCCGGCCAGCCCGGCCCCGCAGACGACGACCGCCGAGACCGGCGACATCGTCCGGCCGAAGGCGGCTCCCAGGCAGGTCAAGGCGCCCAGCGAGGCGGTCCCCGGGCGGTCGCCGAGGGGGGCCAAGCCGATCTGGGCGAACGTCAGGACCGGCCCCGACCCCGAACCCGAGAGCGCCGACAGGCCCCAGGGCATCGCCACCGCCGAGGCGGCCAGGGCCCAGGGCGAGCCGCCGACCTGGCGGAGCAGGGCGTCGCCGAGGCCCGCCGCGGCGATCCCGGACCCGAAGCACTGGGCGGAGATCGTCAGCGAGATCACGTTCCCGTAGGCCGCGCCCATCCCCTCGAAGAATCCTCGGGCCAGGCCGCCGAGATCGCGGTAGGCCAGGATTGCCGCGGCCATCGCGCCGACGAGCATCGCGCGGACCACCGGCAGGGCGCCCGCGAGCGGTTGCCAGCCTTCTCCGGCGGGGACGCGGAGCAGCCAAGCCATCGGTGACCAGCCGGATTGGGCCAGGAACAGCAGCGAGATCGGGACCAGCGGGACCAACGCCTTGAGGTAGGACGATGGCCCCCTCGACGGGAGGTCGCCTCGACCCTCCTCGACTTCGAAGGCAAGCTCTTCCCCGACCGCCGCCCGTCGATTCAGGAGCGGGAAGGCGACCGCCGCGACGACCAGGCCGGCCAGGCTCGCCGGGCGCACCCGAGCGGAGAGGTCCTGGGCCGGCACCACGGTCGTCCCGGCGATCGACTGGACGTCCTGCGAGCCGGGGTTGAGCAGGTCGCCGCCGAACGAGGACCCCAGCACCAAGGCCGCCGCGGCGACCTGCCGCCCCGAGCCGGAGGCGACGATCAGGGGCAGCAGGACCGGCCCGAGCATCGCGGCCGTGCTCGACTGGCTCGGCACCGCCACGTTGACCAGGTAGGCCGCCGCGATCCCCCCGGGGAGCACCGCCCATCGCGCCCTCCGCAGAGGCCGGGTCAAGAGCAGGACGAGCTGGCGATCGCAGCCGGTGATCCCGAGGACCGCGGCGAACCCCATCGACGCGCAGATCGGGGCGACCATCGGGGCGATCATCGCCCGGGTGAAGGTGTCCGCGACGGCCAAGGGGCGGCCCGAGAGCGCCGCCAGGGACAGCCCGGCGCCGATCAGGACGGCGCGGACCTCGACGCGGCGGATCATCAGGGCCAACGAGACCGCGAGGATGAGGGCCGCCGGGATCTGCTCGATCATCACTCCTCCCGAAGCTTCCCGGCCGATCTCCTCGCCAGCCGTCCGACCGCGGCTCGATCCCGATCATTCCGGGTCGAGCGCCCGCAACTCCTCGGGGATGAAGTGCCCGTCGATCCGGATCGGCTCGCCATCGAAGGCGATGGTGCCCCCGCCGTAATCGGATCGCTGGATCTGGACGAGGTCCCAATGGACCTTGGAGCGGTTGCCGTTGTCGGCCTCGTCGTAGGCGTTGCCGGGGGTGAGGTGGAAGCTCCCGGCGATCTTCTCGTCGAAGAGGATGTCCCGCATCGGGTGGAGCACCCGGGGGTTGCAGCCGATCGACCATTCGCCGATGAAAGATGCCCCCTCGTCGGATTCGAGGATCCGCCGGAGCTTCTTGGGGTCGCCCCCGGAGCAGTCGGACTCGACGATCTTGCCGGCCCGGAAGCCCAGCCGGACGCCGTCGAACGACGTCCCCTGGTAGACCGTCGGCGCGTTGAAGCGGACGTGCCCCTCGACGGAGTCGCGCACCGGCGCGGTGAAGACCTCGCCGTCGGGGATGTTCATCTCCCCGGCGCAGGCGACCACGGGGATCCCCTCGATCGAGAACCGGAGGTCGGTGTCCGGGCCGGTGATCCGCACGAGCTTGGCCGCCTCCATCCGCTCGACGAGCGGCCGGAGGGCCCGGGCGAGCCGGGGGTAGTCGAGGTTGCAGGCGTCGAAGTAGAAGTTCTCGAACCCCTCGGTGCTCATCCCGGCCTGCTGGGCCATGCTGGCGTTGGGCAGGCGGAGGACGCACCACTTGGTCGCGCGGATCCGGCAGTCCATGTGGACCGGCTTGAAGACGTGGGTATTGAACAGGTTCATCTTCTCGGCGGGGACGTCGGACATCTCGTTGATGTTCCGGGCCCCCCGGAGCCCGATGTACGCCTGGACCTGCGCCATCCGGTGCAGCTCGCAATCGCCGATCAGGCGCATCTGGGCCTCGGACCCCTGGCGGATCAGCTCGCGGGTGATCCGGGTGTCCTTCGCCTCGACCAGCGGGTAGGCCCCCCGGGCGGCGGCCTTCTGGACCAGGAGCCGGGGCAGGGTGCTGTCCTCGAGGTCGAAGCACTCGATCAGGATCGACTCGCCCGGTCCCACCCGGGTCGAGTGGGCGATCAGGATCTCGGCGAGGGCGTCCCAGCGGGGGTCGGGCATGGCGAAGGGCTCGGCGGTCGAGTGTGGCGGAGGGAAGCCGCGATTATCCCGGATCGAGCCCGCACGCACAATCGGATCAGGGCCTCGGCGGGACCAGCGAGAGGACTTCGTCGAGGCAGTCGACCAGGAAGTCGGCGTCGTCCCGGTTCAGGCACATCGGCGGCTTGATCCGGATCACGTTGCCGTCGATCCCCCCCCGGCCGATCAGGAGCCCCCGGTCCTTGCAGAGTTCGAGGATCTCGGCCGTCTCCGCCTTCGCCGGGGCCTTGGACGACCGGTCGCGGACCAGCTCCAGGCCGAGCATCAGGCCCATCCCGCGGACCTCGCCGATGATCGGGTGCCGATCCATCAGTTCCAGGAGTCGCGATTTGAGGTGGCCGCCGATGGCCAGGGCGTTGGCCTGGATCCCCTCGGCGTCGATCACCTCGAGGGTCGCGAGCCCCTGGGTCATCGAGACGGGGTTGCCGCCGAAGGTGTTCAGGTGGGTCCGGTTGGTCATCATCCGGGCGATCTCGGGCCGGGCGACGCAGGCCCCGAGCGGGGCGCCATTGCCGATCCCCTTGGCCAGGGTGACGAGGTCGGGGGTGACGCCCCAATTCTCGAAGCCCCAGAACGCCGAGCCGGTCCGGCCGAAGCCGGTCTGGACCTCGTCGGCGATGCAGAGCCCGCCGGCCTTGCGGACGATCTCGTAGACGATCCCGAAATACTCGGGCGGGGGCGTCACCACGCCGCCGACCCCCTGGATCGTCTCGCCGATGAAGCAGGCGACCTCGCCCGGCGTCTCCAGGCGGATCAGGTCGGCGACGTCGCGGGCGCACTTGACGTCGCAGCTCGGGTATTCGAGGCCGAAGGGGCAGCGGTAGCAGTATCCCGGCGCGGCGTGCTTGACGTTGAGCGAGGGGTTGCTCTTGAACTTCCAGGTGCCCACCGCGGTCAGGCCCAGCGCCCCCTGGGTCCCGCCGTGGTAGGCGTTGCGGAGGCTGACGACCTCGGCGTTGCCGGTGAACTCGCGGGCCGAGAGGATCGCCAGCTCGTTGGCCTCGCTCCCGGAGTTGGTGAAGTAGCTGACCGACAGGCCGCTCCCGGCCGGCATGCGGTCGGCGAGGGCCTTGCCGAGCTGGGCGGCGGCCGGGTGGAGGTAGATCGTGGTGGCGTGCTGGAGCCGGCCGACCTGCTCGCGGACCTGGGCGACGATGGCCGGGTGGCAGTGGCCGACGGAGACCGTGACGATCCCGGCGAAGGCGTCGAGGTACTGCCGGCCCGTCTCGTCCCAGAGGTACTGCATGTGGCCTTCGACGACCAGGAGCGGCTCGCGATAGTACGTGACCAGGCCCGGCGTCAAATATTGCCGGCGGAGGGCCAAGACCTCGTCGCGGCCCGGCCCGTCGTAGGGCTCGGGCACGTGCGACGACAGGGGCAGGGCGGCGGGCGACTTCGCGGGCATCGTCGGTCACCTCCGGCGGTCCGGCCCCGAACCCGGGCCCGGCGGCCGGCCGCCGCCGGGGCGAGGCCGGTCGAGGGTCACTCGACCGACTTGACGTTCACGACGATCTTGGAGGCGACGCTGTTGACGTGGGAGATCCCCACGCCGTCCCCCTTCTTCAGCTCCTTGAGCTCGATCTTCTTGGCGTCGGTGGTCGCGATCGTGGTATCGGGCTTGACGACCACGGTGACGTCGGTGGTGGTGCCGGTCTCGGTCACGACGAACGACTTGAGGTTCGCCGCGACCGACTTGACGTGGCCGGTCAGCTCCGACAGCTTGGCGTTGACGATGATCTTCGAGGCCAACCCGCCCACGTGGGCGATCCCCAGGCCGTCGCCGGCCTTCAGGTCCTTCAGGACGAGGGACTTGCCGGCCGAGGTCTCGATGACCGTGTTGGCGTCGACCGTGACGTCCACCGACTTCTCCTTGCCCGTCGGGGTCACGACGATCTTCTTGGCCGGGGCGTCGACGCTCTTGACGAACCCGGAAAGCTCCTCGGCCGGGGGGGCGAACCCCGACGAGGCGGCGAACAGGACCGTCAGCGCGAGGCCCGGCAGGATCGCGAGGGGGGCGGGACGATGGGCGTTCATGGGTGCACCTCGGGTAATCGTACTGGAAGGGAGAAGGGCAACCCGGCGGGCGCTCGTCCATCACGCGCGCCGGTCCATCCGACCTGGCGAGCGTAACATCCGGGCCCGGCGATTTCCAGCCCATACGGCCCAACGGGTTGCGTCCCGGGTGCGCCAGCGGATTCTGGCACGAGTCGGGACCACCCCCCCACCCCAACCCTCCCCCACGAGGGGGGAGGGGGCCAGACACGCCCCGGCCTCGCCCCTCCGACTCCCTCCCCCCTC
>JAABUQ010012139.1_pt1 | contig 10787 bp, 12 predicted proteins | sample 5560001 | NCBI WGS metagenome assembly JAABUQ01 (sample SAMN10711888, study PRJNA513371) | rock metagenome | isolation source: Antarctica rocks | place: Antarctica: Victoria Land, Finger Mt nord | collected 2015-12-18
CGGACCAGCTCCCGGCCCGCGCTGACTCCTCGCCGGGCCAGGGCGGCGTGTAACCGCCGATAGCCGTAGGTGTCATCGGAACGGGTGAACTCCTCTGTCATCAGGGCCTTGAGGCCGTCGCGTCGCCGGACGGTCGCGGACTCCGGCCGAGCCCGCCACGAATAGAAACCGGACGTCGACACCTCCAGCCAACGGCACATCGACCTGACCGGGAACGGGCAGCTGGGCTCGGTGAGCGTGGTATCAACGAACTCGTACTTCTCACTCACCGGGGATCCTGGGCGAAGTACGCTGCGGCTTTTTTCAGGAACTCGTTCTCCAACTTCACCTCCCGGTACTTGCGCTCGAGCTCACGGAGCCGGGCCCGTTCCCCCACGTCCAACCCGGGCTCCTCACCGGCATGGTCACGGCGGTACACATTGACCCAGTTCCCCAAGGTGCCCTCACCGACCTGCAGCTCCCGGGCCACCGCGGCAATCGGCCGGGACGACTCGATAACCAGTCGGACAGCGTCCTCGCGGAACTCCGGGCTGAAAACCCTTTTAGCTCGACTCACGACCTGGCCTCTCATCCGAGTGGAAAGATTCTATCCACTGTCCGAGAAACGCGCGGCACCTCAACCCTGGGCGCGGAGTTCGCCTACGCCCGACCCTGGACCTCAGAGACCCAGCGCGCCGACTACCTCGCCCGCTGGCTCATCCACTACAACTACCACCGAGCCCACACCGCGATCGGCAACCAGCCCCCGGCCACCCTCACCCTGACCACTGTCACCAACGTCATGATGCAGAACACCTAGCCAAGAACAAGGAGGAGTAGCATTAGCGCATCGCGGGTGCGCCGTATCGACGTCCTACGTCCCTGCTGGCCGGCGTCGCGCACACCCGCCCGCCGGAGGTGGCCAGCGGTGGCCGTGGTCCCTAGACCCCCGGACGGGGCCGCTCGAGTGGGCCGGGTGTACCGCCGGCCGCACATGGCGGCCGACCCGCACCCCCGGGGTCACCGGGGTCCCGGCGCCGGGCTGGCGGCCGGCTCCAGGGAGACCCAGACCCCCCCGAGCCCGTCGACCAGGTCACACACCCACAGGACCCGGCACTGGTCGGTGTGCAGCGCACCGACCGTTTGCGCGGTGCAGAAGGGGAACAGGTCGTCGTCGAGGTCGGTGCACGAGGGTAGATCCATCGCGGGCTCCCACAGGACTGCCGCCGCGGAGTGCGGCGGGTGCAGTCCCGGGTCGGGCAGGGCAACGGTGGCCGGTCAGGGCTCGGCGCAACCGACCGCGCAGCGGCGCGACAGCGGCCTTGACGGGTCGGGATCCCGCCCTGCCAGGCTCGGAGCACCCAGCCGCCCCCACCTCAACCCGCACGCGGCAGTACCGACCGAAGGTCGGCACCCGGCCCGCACGGCCGGCGGCCCGACGGTGAGCGGGCCGTGTCCTCGGTGCGCGGGCGGTCCGGTCAGCTTGGGGCGGCCGCGTCGAGTGGGTGCTCACGGTGTCCTCGTGGACGGCGAGCAGCAGCACCAGGGTGATGTGCGCCGCGCGGGCTTCGCTGGCCTGCTCGGTCATCGCCAGCAGCAGGTCCGGCTGACCCCAAGTCGGGGGAGGGCCGACCGGTCAGCAACTCGTGGCCGAAGTCGTGGGATCGTTCCATCGCGCGCCGGGCCGGGTGCGGTACTTGTTCTCGGCCCACTGGGCCGGACCCGAGCAGGGCCGCCCGTTGCGGGACGCGGCCTCGGTCGGGCTGGATCGAGCGGGGACCGTGATGTAACCGAACGGTCCTCCAGCGACACTTCACTGTGTGACGTCTGTCGAGCTTGGACCCCAGGAGCGTGATCATCCGGTGACATCGACTGCGCAGGAGGCTGATGTCGAGAAGCTCTGGCACTTGCACTCTGGGCGCATCTATACGTACGTCTGCCGGTGGGCCGGGCCCGAAGCGGCCGAGGAACTTGTCGCGGACACCTTTCTCGTGGCTTGGCGCCGAAGGACCGAAATACCAGCGAACGACCTACCTTGGCTGCTAGGAGTGGCGCGAGTGCTGTGTCGCCAGCACCTACGGGTCGAGGCGGCTCGACGCGACACGAGCCCGCTTGGCGAATGGCCGACAATTCCTGACCCCAGCCCGGGTACCGATACGAGTCGAGATTTGCTGTCAGCACTACGGGGGCTCCGCGCTGCCGACCGGGAGGTCATCTTCCTTTCGACGTGGGAAGACTTGTCGGTTGTGGACGGCGCGGCGGTTCTTGGTTGCTCGGTCACGGCGTACAAAGTGCGGCTCCATCGCGCCCGTCAGCGCCTTCGCGGTCAACTCGAACATCCGTCCACCCACCCTTCCACCACCCGAAAGAAGCCGGTATGACCGATCAAGTGGATGAACTACTCAAGTTGCTTGCTCCGTCCGTCGAGGACTGGACAGAAGATGGTGCAGCGGATCGCGCTCATGCGATGACTATGCAACGAATTGCCATCGCGCGCACCCTAGCGACACAAGACACCAGAAAACCTCGCTCCACACCCCTGAGACAGTGGTTGATAGGCGGCATGGCGGCTGTTGTTCTGGTCGCCGGTACCGCAACTGCAACAGCAGCCACACTCAATGCGCGTCACAGCCGAGATCCGAACGCTAGGCAGATCAGTTCGGTGGTGGTCGGTCCCGACGATCGTACCCTGACGATTACCTACGGTGCGGGTGCATGTGACGCCGACGTCCATACTTTGATTGTTTCCGGCACTTCGGCGGTCGAGTTGACGGTTACGGCGAACGGACGGACGGCTCAACCGTGTCTATTGTCCCTCTTCCGCAGAACGACCGTCGTCAAGACCGACCAGCCGGTGGGGAGTCGCTCCATCCGTGACGGCTACTTCGGCAGACCGCTCACACCCCCGCGCTAGCGTCGCGAGCCACCAGTAATCCAGCTCCCCAGAGTGCAAACGTCGGGCTCGCCGTCGCCGATGGCGAGCCCCGAGGCCAAAATTTACCAAGAGAGACTAACGGCTAAGTCCTTCAGATGTGATGCCTTGCTGAAGGACCCGTCCGAACAATGCGCGAGTCCAACCAGTGCGCCACCGTGACCCAAGGGGCCCCCGCTGTCCCCTGAGATCGGGGAAATGTTGGTATTAACAGGATCGTACAAGGTGGCCACTCCGCCACAGTTTTCACTTCGAGCATCCGTCGTGATCTGGCCGCAACGGAGATCTCCACTGTTAAATGGGAAGTCCGTTGAGTCCTCTGCGGATGCAGCGCCGGAGAGGCAGACGGACAATCCTGGAGGGTACGACCCTAGACCTGTCTGCGTGTACGTGTAGAGGTTGTTGTTCTGGACTAGAACTGACGTGGAGACGATCGTATTCGAGATCGCTCCTATCAGAACGCAGTCGCAGTAGGTGGAAGTTTTTCCCACCCAGTCATTATTGTGCGTTTGCTGAATGCCGACCGAATAGTTATACTGACCGCGATAGTAGTTGCCGTTTCCACAGTGTCCTGCGGTTACGGCGAAGCGGTGGCCGTCTGTCCCTGTTGCGTTCGCGATGGTGAGCGTGCACGCCGCGCCCTGATCCCTGTTCGTGACCCACTCGCCGGCGTCGAGCCGGCCCGACAGGACCGTTCGATAGGACGTTAGGTGAGGCGTCGTTTTGTCCCGAGTGATAGTCACCAAGCTCGCTGGGTACTGACGTCGAAGGGCGGCGTCGAACGTCGCTGGGGCGGACGGGTTGATCACAAGGCTAACTTTGTTGTGCTCAACATCGACGGAAGATGCGTCGAGATAGGTCGAGAAGGACAGCTGGGTTGGAATCCTACTGACCACGGAAGCCACTATCTTGTCCAACGCTTCGAGGGTGTTGTTCACGTGCGTGAACCGAAGCGGGTAGTCCAGGGGAATAGATTGACGGGCCACGGAGTCGAGCGATCCCCCGGTACCTTGAACAACGATTGTACCGCCGTGTTGTTGGTCTATCCATAACCCGGCGTAATCGTGGTGCTTGGTCAACGCTGTCGTTGCCGCAGGTAGGAAAAGGGTGATTCGATCGCGGTGGTTGACGTCGACGGTCTCGGACGCAGTCAGGGGAATGCCGAGGGGTGCGTGCCCAAAGTTACCGCTGTGATTGACAGCTGCGACGTAGGGAGTATCCGAACGCAGCCCAAACTCTCGTCGGATTATCTGAGCTCTTAGTTGGGTCGTTGAGTCAGATGTCTGAACTGAAGCCTGCGCGCGTGCTGGGGATGCAGCAAGTGCTGGTGAACGTAAGTCAACGAGGGCGAGCGATGCAACTAACGCCACCGCCGCGCCCAAGACTTTGAGCGGCCGGACGGATCGGATCATAGTATCTCCAAAATGCGTCGGGAGAGGGTTGGTCGTCGATCCGACGACACGAGGTAGCGGTGAGGTCAAAAGCCCTGTGTCCGCCTAGAGAAGACCAAATACTGCTGGTTGTCAAGAGCCGTCTACGCTAGCGATGCACGAGGTGGGCAGGTCAACACTCGCGGCGCGGAACCCGGACGAATCGCACCGGCACAGACCTACACCGGCGGTCCGGGCCCAGTAGCCGCCCACCGGTCGTCGTGTCGGGGTCGGTCTGGCTAGGGCGGACCGTGTTCGCGACCCGGCGCAGCGCCTGCAACGCCACTCCCCCACCCAACGCCGCCGGATGGCCGACCAGGTCATCCGGGTTCCCGGTCTCCTGCCACCGCAACGTCAATAGCAACTCCTCGACCTCCGCGAAGGCGGCGGTGGACGCCTTGTCCAGGTCCGGCAGCACCACCACCCGATCCCCGGCCGGCGCCTGCTCCCCGTGGTCGGTGCTCATCCCGCTCGCTTCCTTTACGCCGTACACACGAGCCGGGTCTTCGCGTCAGCTTCCCCGACGACACCGACAGCACCCGGGTGATGGGCCGCGCCGCCTTGCACAGGCCGGTCTCCCGGGGCAGCTCAAGGCGGGTGTCAGCAGCTGGTGAGCTGGCCGGCTTTGCTGTCGACCGTGTGGGCGGAGTCGTCGAGGGTCTTGGCTTCGGCGAGGGCCTTGGTGACCGCTGCGGTGGCCGCCTGCGCACGCGTCGCGGCCGGTCCGGTCGCGGCGTCGACGGCCTTCTTGGCCCCGGTCTCGACCTGGCCCGCGGAAGCGGGGTACTGGTGTTGGGCGTTGACCAGATCGGTGAGGGCGCTGCGGGCATCGGTGACCGCGGACGTCACCGCGTCGGCGGCGTCGTTCACCGTGGGGGCCGCGGACTCCACGGCCCCCTGGGCGGAGTCGACAGCACCGACATCGGAGCTGACCTGGCCCTGGGCGGTACCGAGGTCCCCGCCGGTGGTGGCGGTGCAGTGCTGGCTGATCGTGCGGGCCGCGGCGTAGTCGGTGTCCACCGTGGTCCGGGCGGTCCTCTCATCGGCGAGCTCGGTGCTCAGCGTGGGGTCCAGGCCCTTCAGCGTCTGGTCGGCGGCGTTGACAGCCCCGATCGCGGTGCCCACCCGGTCACCGGCCGAGCTGACGACCTGGTCCTCCCGGGCCTTCTCGGCTGCGGCCGCCGCTGCGGCAGACGCTGCCGCGGCGCTGGCCAGCGCGTCCGCGGCCGCCGCTGCCGCGCTGGCCTGCGCCGCCGCTGTCGCGGTGGCAGCCGCGTCCGCAGCCCGGTGCCCCTGGTCGGCGAGACCGGCGACCGCGGTGTTGTAGTCGCTGACGCTACTGGCGGCGAACGGCGCGTCGACCAGCTGCCCGTCACCCTGCGGGACGGTCAGCAGCAGCTGGCTGCCGCGGACGCTGCCGGTCAGGGTGGTCGTCGACCCCAGAGCCTGATCGAGGGTCAAGGTCAGGTGCTGGTGGTCCAGCAACCCGGTGAATCTCATCGACCTGGTCGTGGTCCCAGCCGCCGTCGCGGCCGTTTCCGTGACGGTGAACACACCTTGCAGCTGCCCGTCACGCTCGGTCCACCGGACCAACAGAACAGCCCCGGGCGGGGTCTCCAGATAGACCGCGTCCCCACCACCCAGCCCCCCCGGCTGCACGGACACCGTCGTCGCCGGTGAGGTCGTATCCGGGGCCGGCGGCACGGCCATCACCACCGACGAGGACGGCGATGGCGACGCAGGAACCGAGGACGGCGTCGGAGACCCACCAGACGGGGACGCCCGGTCCGGCGAGCCCACCGGGCCGCTGGAGCAGCCGCTCATCACCAGTGCCGCGACAAGCAGGAATGCGGCGCTGGAGGTCCTCACGCGGCGGGAGAGCACCTGGCGAACTCTCGACGGTCGGGAACGGGCGCGTGCAGACCTGTGGAGGACCACCCGACCGACCCGCGATCCCCGCAATCAGCGCCTGGCTACCTCAGGTCGGGGCGGTCGCGTCGAGCAGGGCCGCAGTCACCAGGTCCGCCGGCAGCCCCAACCGGCCGGCGATCAGGCCCACCAGCCGCGCCCGCGCGGCCGCCGGTGCGGCCGTCACAAGGCCGGCGACGTCACGGACCGCGTCGACCAGCGCGACCGGGTTCCCGACGTGCGCCGCCCACCGGTCCAGCCGCGCCGTGACGGCGGCGTCCACCAACGGGAGCGTGACCCCGAGCGCTCGGCGCAACCCCCGGGCACCGGCGGCGACCAGGACATCCGCCGGGTCCTGACCCTCGGGGAGCCGCACCGCCCGGGCGTTCAGGCCCCCGAGCAGGTCCGCCGCGCGCAGCGTGGCCTCCCGACCGGCCAGGTCCCCGTCATAGGCCACCAGCAGCGACCCACCAGTGGCGGCCGCCGCGTCCCGCAACTGCGCTGCGTGGGCCGCGGTCAGCTGGGTGCCGCCGGCGGCCAGCCCGATGTCCCCGGCCAGGTCCACCGCGATCGCGTCCACGGCGCCTTCCACCAGCACCACCCGTCCGCGGCCCGCGGTGACCTGGTCGGCCTGCTGCGCCACCCCGAGCAAGTGCTCACCTTTCCGGAACAGCCCGGTCGTGGCGGTGTTCACGGCGGTCTCAGGGGGTCAGAGCAACGACTGGTGAGCTGGGGTGTTGTCTTGAGGGGGTCGGTGTGGGGTCATTCGGGTTGTCGGTGGAGCAGCCGGACTACGTGTGGTCGCGGTGGCGTGCCGGGGAGTCGTTGCGGGCGGTCGCGGCGGTGGTGAGCCCGCGTCGGCGGGCCTCGGTGACCGAGTTCGTGAAGTCGACCGGCGGGGTTCGCCGGCCGGTGCCGCGGCGGCGGGCGGGTCATCTGTCGGTGCTCGAGCGGGAGGAGATCAGCCGCGGGATCGCTGCTGGTGAGGGTGTCCGCGGGCTGGCCCGGCGGTTGGGCCGGTCGGCGTCCACGGTCAGCCGGGAGATCTCCCGCAACGGCGGTGTCCGCCACTACCGGGCCGTGCGGGCGGAGGCCGCGGCCCGGGCCCGAGTCGGGCCTCCGAAGCCGGCGAAGCTGGCCGTCGCGCCGGTGCTGCGGGCGGTGGTGGAGGACCAGCTGGGTCAGGGCTGGTCCCCGCAGCAGATCAGTGCACGGTTGGTCATGGACTTCCCTCACGACCCGGGGATGCGGGTGCTCCGACGAGACGACGCTTCTATGTATGTCAAGCGGCAGCTGCCGATGTCGTTGAGGTCATGGTGTTGGTGGGCGTCCGGAAGAGTTCGCGGGCGATGTACCGCTTCAGGCATCGACGGATCTCGCGGGGGGTCTTGCCCTTTAGCGTTCGCCGCTGGACGTAGGCGCGGGTCCGTGGGCAGCTGCGGATCCGGGTCAGGGCGATGGTATGGATGGCGCGGTTGAGCGCTCGGTCGCCGCCGCGATTGAGTCGGTGTCGGACGGTCCGACCGCTGCTGGCCGGTACCGGGCTCGTTCCGGCCAGTGCGGCGAACGCGGCTTCGTTGCGGCACCGCCCGGGGTGGGAGAAGCTGACCACCGCCTGGGCGGCGCTGACTGGGCCGATTCCGTACTGATCGGTGAGGCCTGGCGCGAGGTCGTCGGCGATCGCGAGCAGCTGCGTGCGGTTGTCACGTAGCTGTCGGTCGGCGTCTCGCAGGCTGACGGCGAGGCGACGGATCTCAGCGTGGCGGACGGCGGCCGCGCGGCTCGCTCCGTTGGGGAATCGTCGGCGAGACAGCATGGCCAGTGTCGCGTCGGTGAGAGTGGCACGAGCAGCGTCGCGGTCGGAGTCGGGCCCGCTGAGCAGCAACGCTCGCAGCCGATTGATCTGGGCCGTGCGGACCACGACCATGTCCTGCCGTGCGACGAGCAGGATGCGTAGTGCTTCGCGGTCGCCGTCGGCCCGCGCCGTCGGCAGCCGGCCAGCGTCCAACCGCAGCGCGGTGAGCACGGCCAAGTGGGCGTCGATCGGGTCCGACTTCCCCCGCCCGCGACGATCTTTGCGGTTCGGCTGCTCGCACTCGATCACCGCGATGCCCGCCGCACTCAACGCCCGAGCGAGCCCGATTCCGTAGCTGCGGGTTCCCTCCACGGAGACGATGACTCGCGGGCCGGGGGCGTGTTCGGCGATCCACGCGATCAGGCCAGCGAAGCCGGAGCTGTCGTTGCTGATGCTGCAGGTCGCGATCGGAGTTCCGTTCGCGTCGGCGATCTCTACTTCGTGAGTGTCGCGATGGGTGTCGACACCGATGACGGCATCGACGCGGTCTGCCAAACTCGGCATCGGCCAAGTCCTTCCCTGGGCGCGGTCATGGGTCGGCACCGGCCTGGATGGAGATCACCGAGAGGCACATCTGTGATGGGTCACGCCGACGGCGGACAGGCTTCTGATCAGGCCAACCTGGTGGGCCAGGCCGGTGCCGGCGACCACAGCGGACAGGTCGTCTCAAAGGCACGTCATCGACGGCCATATCTACCACGAGCCACGCTGAGTCACCGGCACCGAGCCTGGTGGTTCTCCATCCAGGAGCACCGCAACGACACTCACAGATCTACAGACTCTGTTCGTGCAGTCCCGCGGCGCTTTACGCCGCGACCTCCAACGACAGTTGAGGACTGGGCGGGCCATGCGGCATCCGCGAGCCGCGCGACTGCCGCAGGGACGCGGGCAGCTCCGCGACACCCTCCACATCAGCGAGCGCCCGGCCGAGGCTGAGGACCGGGCGGTCCCCGGGCACTGGGAGGGCGACCTGGTGATGGGCCGGCGCCCGTCCGCGATCGGGACCCTGGTCGAGCGGCACTCCCGGTTCGTGCAGCTGTTCGCCCTGCCCGACGGCTGGCGCGCCGACCAGGTCCGCCCGGCCCTGACCACTTCGATCACCCGGCTACCGGAGCAGCTGCAACGGTCCCTGACCTGGGACCAGGGCAAGGAAATGGCACAGCACGCCCAGTTCAGCATCGACACCGGCCTGGCCGTCTACTTCTGCGACCCCCGCAGCCCCTGGCAACGCGGCTCCAACGAGAACACCAACGGCCTCCTGCGCCAATACCTCGCCAAGAACGCCGACCTCCGAGACCACAGCCAAGCCGACCTCGACCAGATCGCCGCACTCCTCAACGACCGCCCCCGCCGGACCCTCCACTGGCGCACCCCAACAGAGACACTGGACCACGCGTTGCTCTGACCCCTTGAGACCGCCATCGTTTACGGGACGGCTGCGTTGGCACGGTGACATGTGACTCTGAACGGTAGGTGGCGCGGTTCTCGCAGCGCTGTGCGGCACGGCCACCGGCTGCGCCGGGACTGACGATCCTGTCCGGTAGAGGATCGGTCGGTGCGACTTTGAGCTGTCGGCCTGGGGAGGCCATTGGCTGCTTGGCCGGACCTCGAGCAGTGGCCTTGCTACCGAACGTTCAAGTGATGTGCGATCGATGCCCGGAGCGCGTCGTGCTGGGGTCCGAGAGCCGTCTCCTCGTCGCGCCACCGCTCGACCGGGTAGAGCCACACCGGCCGGTGCACCAGGTCTGGCGGCTCCCATCCGTAGCGCGGCCACACATGCGCGTGCAGGAAGACGTCGGCGTTGCCCAAGATCTCCAGATTGACGCGACGGAACGCCGGGTCAACCTCTCCGCAGGCTCGTTCCACCGCTTCTCCCAGCGCGGCCATGCTCTCCAGGTATGCGGATCGCTGCGGGCCCGCGAGGTCTGACAGCCGCTGAGCCGCCGGGTCGTCCGTGAGCAGAACGCAGTACCCCGGCAGCCACTGCGGGTCCCCCATGACCGCGAAGCCCCCCGGCAGCCGGGCCAGCACGGTTGGGTTCTCACCACGCAGCGCAGAGCCCACCCGGTCGCTCCGCCAATCTGTCACTGCCGTAACGTACTTCCAGGACGACCAACCCGCGGCCAGACCCTGAATCCGAGGAACCTCTGACGGGACACCGCTCCGGACGGGTCGTCCGAGACACCTGATCAGCGTTGACGTCACCGGCGAGGGCGCCCGGAGGGTGTCCCACCTCCGGTTCCTCGAACGCGGCACGGATTTAGGGCCGCTCGCTGAGGACCAACGGCTTAGAGCGGCTTGTGGACGCCCTGGCCAACCGTCGTTCCGTCCCTCAAGCGACACTCGAGCGGTCGGTGCCGTCAGCGCTGCCGGTCATTGGCTTCGCTATGACGACGATTTTGTCAACGACGCACCCAATCGGTGCTGTGGCGTCGATTAGAACTCCGTTCTGCGGAACGTCTTCTTTCGTCTGATGCCGTCGCGTGATGAGTTCCCGTTCAATTGGAATACCGTCGCCCCAGGCACCGCTCGGTCGCGCGTCAAGCCGCCGATTCAATGAGGCTTATTCAGAACTGGGGCGCAGGACCGTTGAGATGAGCCCTGGCTTGGGCGTGTCGCAGTGAGCTGACGGCCCGCTTCTCGAGACGATTGGGTTACCACACTCAATAGTCGAGAAACGGAC
>JAABUQ010012140.1_pt1 | contig 10787 bp, 10 predicted proteins | sample 5560001 | NCBI WGS metagenome assembly JAABUQ01 (sample SAMN10711888, study PRJNA513371) | rock metagenome | isolation source: Antarctica rocks | place: Antarctica: Victoria Land, Finger Mt nord | collected 2015-12-18
TGCAGCATCGTCTGATGATCCGCATCACGCTCGTTCAGAAGCGGGCGCGCCGCTTCCGGAGACCACGATTTGAGCTGTCGAATGAGCTCACTGACCACATCGAACTTCTCGACCGACGAGTCCGCAGTGGCTAACACCTCAGCCAGCGTCTGCATGAGGGGCCACAGCGTGCCAAGGAGGCCAAACGTGCCATCAACACCAGGCGCCAAGTCGTCGGCGTCCACCAGAAACCCCAATGGCCGCTCGCGCAGTGACAGCGCGACCATGATATCGAAATACTGACACGTCTTCAACAGGAAGCGAAAAGCCGTCGGGTCGGTGTTGCTGGATGCTCGTCGTACCTCGACTAGAGTTTTCGCGCCTCTTAGATGGCATTGCGCGACAGTCGCAGAGCCTCCGAGGACGATCTCGTAGTACACAAGTAGGAGACTGGCGCCGAGAGCCTGGTCCGTGACATGGCCGATACGATCGGTCTGCGATAATGTTTGGGCTAGGGTGCGCAGGGCGCGATTGTGGAAGGCGGCGGCGTTGCTCAGACTACCTACTCCGAGCGCGTGTTGGTGCGCTGCTGCGACGGCTTCGACTGCTGTTTGGACTAGGGTGGATGCGTGAGCGGTGGGGAGGATGTATTGGTGGAAGGGGTCTTTCAGTTCCGTCGAGGGGAAGCAGATTAGTCGGACCACTTGGGTGCGGAAGTGGTGCACGAGCTGGGCTTCACAGTTCGAGAAGTGGGTTGATTGGATCCAAGCCCTGTTGGGGAGGAGCTTTCGAGAAAGGGTCAGGAACGATGTTCAAGACGGCTGGATGATTAGTTTGGACTTACCGCTATAGGGGCTATAGCTTTCGGGGGTCGCTTTCGCGCATATCTACAGCTCTCCTCCCTCTCCTCACAATTACGACACTGAGGTCTCGCCTCGTCACATTTCTTCCGGCGGGCTCGACTATTAGGGACGATATCAATATTCTTTCCAGTCTGTAATCATAAGGCGAGGGCTCGCTTACCATGCGTCGCAACCTCGACGAGAACGCGACTCGGTCATGTGCGAGCGTTCGATGTTTGGATCTCCGTCTGCTTTGCTGTGGTCAATGACATGACTTCATAGGATGTAGTGTTGTGAAATATGGAGGCTTATCTCTTCCCCCGCAATTCCCCACTGCGGCTCAAATACAAGGTTGCGGGCAGCGCCGACCTTAGCACAAAGCGAAAGATTTTAGGTTCCCTTCGTTGGCTATAATGCAATGGAGTGGTCGAGATAATATTTTGAGTATGTGTGTATTCTCCCATCGAAAGCTCGCAACACTACAAGAGGTCTACGCCATATGATACAGAAGCGAGCAGTGGAAATGCTCTAGGCCATCTCTCTACAATCTACATCTCAGCAAATTTGCTTGCGTGACATCAACCCGATCCGTGCTCGGACAAAGCTTCCACGTGAACAGCTGTATCAGCCGCTGCCTTCCGTTCGGTCTCCACCATGTCAGCTAGAGGGTGGTCCACCAGAGTTGCGCTGTCAACGCGGTACCTGCCAAACCAGACAATGTATGGTGCCTTCTTGAACAGAGTGTCGATCTCCTCCAATGTGAGCCCTCTAGTCTCGGGTAAAAAGAGTAACGTGATCAGAGTGCTCAGAGCGCATAATCCAGCGTAGTAGAGGTAAGTCTTATAGCCTATGCTGACGAAGAGCAGAGGGGTCGTTTTCGAAACGCATAGGTTGTAGAGGAAGGTGAAGCTGGTAGACAGAGCTGCTCCTTTGGCTCGCAGGTTGGTAGGCAGTACTTCCATTGGCACCCACCAGCCGCAAGGACCCCATGACATGACGTACGTGCTGACGGTTCTCAATCAGTACCTGTCTCAGCTGCCATCTGCTCGGGAAAACATACCTATAGAAGGCCCAGATGAAGAGAACAATAAAACCGTGAGGTACGGAAGCCGACGAGTCGCTAGCGGGGTAGAGCTTAAGGAGGACGCCGATCAGGATCCAAAGCGTCGTCATCACGACGAGACCGGTCAACAGCGTCTTGCGCCGACCAAAACGATCGATTGTATACAAGGCGGTCAAAGACATTATTGTACCTTGCCCACGATGAGCCGGTATCAACAACGATATAGCCCGTACATACCAAAGGTTGTGTTTCCTGCGTTCAGCAGTATCTGATGATGATAGTTCTTGATGCCCGCACTCTCAAAGATTGTGGGCGCATCTAGAACCTTGTAAGCGCCTGCCTAATTCTCAAGGTGAAATGGATACTTTGAAGATCTTATACTTACAATAGGTAATTGCGTTGATTCCAGTGAACTGCTGAATAGCAGGCAAGCACAAAGACAGAGTAAGACGTCGGAGATTAGGACCTGGCCGAAAGAGTTCGATCCAGCCACTGTATGCAGCAGCTTCTTTCTCTTCGCGGACTGTCTCTGATATTTGCTTGTACTCCGCTAAGACTAGAGGGTCTGTCGCATCGCCATCCCCTGATCTCTGGTCAGGGGCATGTAAATATTGGGTCTGTGAGAGCACATACCATGCAATTTAGCCAGAACTTGCAAGCACTCATCGTCTCTCCCTTTCAATGCAAGCCATCGAGGGGAGCTTGGCAAGATGAAGGGAGCAGCAATCAGTACCAGCGAGCCAATGTACTGGCAAGCAAAGATCAGCCTCCAGGAGGCCTGGGTTTTGACATAGCTAAAAGCGAACGAGACCCAGGCGATCAGAGCAAATCCCAAGTCTTCCATCACATTTGACAGCGTGGTGTAGCGGCCTCGGCTATTTGCAGGCGAGATCTCCGACAGGTAGAGCGGCGTGTTGTTCGCGACAGCTCCACATCCCATCCCACAAATGAGGCGACCAACGTATAGCATCGGTACGCTAACAGCCGCAGTCAAAACCGTAGCGCCACAAGTAAAGACTACTACGCCGGTTCCAATGATGAACAATCGACCAAAGCGGTCCGAGAACCGACCAGCAAGAAAAGCGCCGACGATTCCTCCAACGATGAACAGAATGACAATGTTGCCTTGTTGCTGGGCATTTGGATCATGCTGTGGATCGCATCAGGCTTCGGATAATGGCATAGACAGGGTTCACTCGCACTTACGAAATAGCCACTGAACTGGGGCAAAGCAAAGGAATTGGATACTACAGACTGGTCGAATCTGTCTGGCCGTTAGCTCTGTGGTACTCGATGCGCTCGTCCTCAAAAGCGACTCACCCAAAAAATGTTCCACCGATCGATGCATATTTTGCTACGAACTTGAAGTATTTGGAGGTTCCGCGAGCGTAGACTTGCGGACTATCTGACATATCCATGGCTTAATTTGCTTCGAGAAGGACTCTCTGTGCACGTAATCCCAAAGCATAGTCTGGAGGTGCTAGGGCCTAATATATATCTGCAATCTGGGTCTATCTTCAACTTGGGAACATCATCAACTCCAGGGTCACGCGTCGAGTTGAGGGCCGACATTGCGGGGTATGGTGGAAGAGAAGGCATAATCGATGTAGCATCTCGCTGAAATGCGTCAGAGGAAGAGGCAAAAAGATATGTCGTAACGCCGTCCAATCACATGCGAAGCCTGCGCAAGTCTTGCCAAGCGTTCTCCGCGATCGTCCTCCAATGCTATGGAACCATCGGTATAAGCGTAACGCAGCGTTACGCAGCGTTACGAACCGCTCTAGATAAGCAAGAGCCATGCGCCTACGAAGAATGGACACAAGAACGTGCGGGGCCGATGACGACACCGCCTACATGACCCAATACGGACTTGCTTATGAGAAGTTTGAAAGCACGAGCTTCGCAGTCTCTAAGTTCACTTGTACATAATAGATCTTGACGCGATACCATGGCAACAACGATTGAAGTACTCCACAACCAGCCAGCCAGCATCTCAGTGAAGGGTATCAAAGGAAGCATCGACGAACAACACATAGGCAGGCTGCGTCCTACGCCAAAGGACACGCCAATACCAGAGCTTAAGAGACGATTGAGTGAAGATGGTTATCTCTTCGTCAAGAATCTCATTCCCAGGGAAGACGTCTTGAACGTTCGAAGGCGGTGTGTTTTGAACGCTCAAACCCACAATCTTTGCGAGATGGGCTAAACATCTGCAGATATTTCGAACACTACCAAGACACGGGCATGCTAAAGACCGCCACGTCGCCTGAAGATGGCATCTTCAATCCCTCCGAAGACCCCAGCTATCACGCCGGCATTGGCGCGGGGCTCCTCCCTCCCCGGGAGCGGGACGTCCAGAGAATGATCTCGTCCCACATCCTCCCCGACTACCTCCACTTTCTTGAACATTCTTCCCTGCGGAAGATGGTACGTGAATTGATGGACTGGAACAAGGAAACACTTCTTCAACGCACGATGCTCCGTCACAATATCCCCAATGGACTCAGCACCGGGGTGCACTACGACAAATTGTTCCTGCGCGACGGGGGTGCGTATTTCCTGACGGCATGGGTCCCCATTGGGGATATCTCCCTGAATGGTGGCGGCCTGATCTATCTCTCCGACTCAGCAGCTCTGGGTCGCAGCATCGAGGATGGCTTCACTCGACGTGCGGCGACGCTCCCTGAGGAGGAACGAGTCAGCGCGTTCAATGTCAATATGGGTAAATTTGGCCAGCTCTCGGATGATGCTGGGAGCTTTCATATGAATGAGGCAAAGGGACATGGGAAGTGGCTGGTGTCTGATTTTGAAGCTGGGGATGTCGTCTTTCATGATCCGTATACGATTCATGGGAGTTCGCGGAATCAAGATCTGGAGGGTAAGATTCGGTTGAGTACCGATTTGAGGTTCTATGAGGAGGGTAGTGATATTGACCAGCGGTGGATGAGGTATTGGACTCCTGGCGATGGGTTGTGAGGTTGAGGCACTGGTCGACGTTTGGATTGCACGTAGATGAGATTGATGAAACAATCACTATTTTCTTCTTATACCAGTCTAGCTCTTGACCCATATTGTAATCAGCAGTCAATTCCGGCAAGTCATGCAACGGGACACGGACGCCGTGAGCATTTCCAATAAGGAGGGAACTCCACTAACAACTCACCTCATGCAGACGATGGCGACGGGAGCTCAGTCTTGGAAGGGGGATGATTATAGTCTCGTGATTCATGATCATCACTTTGCTCTTGTGCTTACGACAAGTCCCACCATGATGATGAGCTGCACCACTATTTCTTCTCGGTCACCATTCCCAGCATCGAGAATGCGACCAGCAACAGGGACATCAGGTGCCGCGGTACCAAGGCCAGCAGCAAAGCTCGCCATATAAACAATACGCCGTGCAAAAGCAAGAACTGAGACCGATGCGGCTTTCGAGCATCAGATCAGAAACATCACTGGGGAAGAATGGTAGTCATGATTACCCTTAGTACCAGAAGTACCAGGCACCTCAGAAAGAAGCTGCAACCTATATATACAGAGCGGACAATGCCGACGAAGCACCACAGGCAGACAAGGTCCTCCCTATGCCACAACGCCGGCGGGCCTCGACCTGGCCACCAATGGGGCATGGAAACCTGTGGACACCACAGCCAACCGCATTCCCGGCTTATCGCCAGCAGCGGTGAATTACAGTGGAGCTTCTTGGTCGCGCCAGAGGTCTTTCATGCCGCACCTGGGATCGCTGGTTGTGCCATTGAGCGTCGTCGGGTGCCTGAAGAGAGGAAGGGTCGCCAATGTGGCCGAAGGGCTTGGGATGAAGAGATACTGAGCGGCAACAGTGTGGCTGTTCTCGGGTTGACGGCAATACAAAAAGTGGCAAAGCTCGATTGTAACCCTACCTATACCATCGATGATCATATTCCCTTACTTTTCCGTGATAAATTGAACGAATTTTGTAACTCTCCTCCCAAAAGGAGGGACCGACACTCATTAAAGCTTGTTTGCGTGAGCCGGTTTGCCGTTTTTGCACCGATGGTACGCTCCGCCCTATACCTCAAACTCCCGTAGCAAACGCTGGGCGCTCCCCAACTCACTCTTAGATAGCCTGTGTCATAGTTACTTCAAAATCAAAGACCGACATGTCCAATCTCCACTCCATACACTGTGAATCAGAACGAAACATGAACGTCTTGTTTTCGACATCTTACCAGCGACATGAGTACACTATTCTCGGCAAATGTATAGCCCTAATCAATACTGCGACTAAAGTGACCTAATCACAGATTCAGAAGCTTTGAGCGAGTAGGAAACATCCTCAAAGCGGATTGCATGCGATTCGGCAAATGAAGCGACGAGTAGCCCTGCGGCATGACATATACGGCCTCGAGGCTTATGCGAAAGGCAGCAGCCATTGTTGCGGTCACGGTGGAAGAATTCAATAGGACGGGCTGACAGACAAGGTCCATTCAAGCATGCATGTGCATCGGTCAACGCAGATTTATCTTCTCGGTAGTCTCAATGGGGTAGTGCACCGCAACACACCACCTAGGAAAATTCAGGGCCGCGAACCGAGTACGTGGAAAGGAACAATTCTTCGAATGCCACTATTCTCCCCTAGCACTTATGAAAAGGTTATCTCGTTGCTTCCCACAATTGTGTCGGAACCCGTTAACAGGATTTGGGCCCAGAAAATATATCAGCCTTTGCTTCAACTTCCGTGTGGTCGCGAGATCTTCAAATTTCGTCTGATAGACGACTAATTCCTTTTCATCCGACTTAATCGCACCGTCGCTTTGTGGGGTACAGAGCTCCTATTCCGCCCCTTTATGCAACGAAACTGAGATTGTCCAATTAAAGCTACTATATACTAATACCTAAGAAATGTCGCAAAACCAATATTACTCTTCGCGCATTTTGCTCACCAAACAGTAAGAAGCAAGCGCATTTAAGTCGCTATATTGGAAGACCGTTGCACGCTCACATTTGACGGCGTACCTTATGGCCAAGGCTATGTGCTCGGGGATGTCTTGCCAGGGAGGGAAAAGTTCATCCCCCCCGATCGCGGAAGCAGACCATTTTAGGCTCCCACCTGCTCATGCACCCCACGTGCTTCCCTAGTGCTCCCCTATGCTCCCTCAATGCTCCCTCGATGCTCCCTTTCCTGATCAAAAACGGCAACCCCCAATCCTAAGTTCGGGGTGTATATAATAGATATATATATGAGGGTATATCGCCTGGAGCACTACCTAACTACCGATCTTACACTATAGTCTCCAGGAGCAAACCCATTACAACCAAAAACTCGCTGGAGAGCGCTCACGCACAGCCGACTGTTTTGTGTATAATAGCCAGAAGCCATGATGATCATGCTGCTCCTTCCAGCAGCTATTTCTCAGTTTTCTCCACATCAGATCTCGGCTGCTGACACTTCTGCAATATGCAGAGTGGACAGCTCTGGCTTCATGGTCTGCTACAATTCTAAAGTCAACTCCGGCTCAAAGCTTCACCGTCCCAGACGCCCGAGGGGCCGGTATCAAGGGCTTTTCAAAATGAGCGCCACTCCAACACTTCAAGTTGGCGTTCAGAGCGAATAAGCCATGGCTTCCTCCCTTTGCTGGACCAACCGCATGATCAGTCTCGCTTTGTGAGTTCGAAAAAGTCCCAACATTCTCCACAAATGCGGCGTATGAGCGACTACATATCCGTCGCTTGGAGCCATCCTCAAGTCAAAGCAAGAAACGCAACTCAACAAAGCTCGAAAATCGTTCGGCAGTGCCAAACAGGAGGCCATTTCATGCCCTTCGTGCTCAGCCACATGGACGTAGTGGAATCGTCATCCACAGTTATGACACTAGAGGGCATCCGATCCACATAGGCCTCGTTTCCGTATTGTAGTATTTCTTGTACTGATTTCCTTGCCTATTCTGGAGTACCGCGAGGTATACTAGGATTGCGCTTGTAAGCTTCTACTAACACTCTCTTCCACCTTTTCTCGAATGGGCTGGGGAGTTTCTTGAAGGCCTCGTTTGCTAAAAGGATGTCGTTAGCATCCCAGAAAATGATACGAGCACGCAAAGAAAGGTAAATTGAACAGTTGTTCGAAACAGCCAAAGAACTGGTAAAAGTCAAGCTGATATTCCCCAACGGTTACAAGTACCCGCTTAGAGGCCGTTAACAACTCCAGGCCACCAGAAGCAAGGGATAAACAAAATCTCTACAGAAGGAGGCTATGGCCGTCAGAATTGGTTGGCGGTGCGTCCAAATGGCAGTAGATGAGGACCGTATTCCTTCAACAACGACATTCCCACGACACCAGTCGTGAATCATGACAGAGGAAGCCGCAAACTAACGGCGAAAAGCAATATTGTAAGGTGGAAGCAATCATCTTACTAAGTGATACCCCTCCCGTCAAAATTCATCCTCAGCCTGTCTTCTTCTTACACACTTATTCTCACAATGACCCATAAGATTCACCTGGCTGTACCACTCCGTCAGTCGCCCCCATCTGGGGAGGTGAAGCAAAGTTAGACATAGGATTCAAGCGATTATTTACTTCGGTCTCGAAGCTGAAACAGCAAAGCTGACTGCGGATATATCACAAGCTCTGCACGGCATTTGATTTGCTCTCACCGGGCCTTTGACCAATCATGACGGTTCTTGCGGTCAACGGCTGGTTGCTTATGTAGTGGAGAATCTTACGACGATATTCTCCAGGACATCCCTCAAAGCTACTGTTCTCACAAAAATGGGTTTGGAGAAGACTCTGTCAGAACAACTCACGCAAGGTTTTCAAGGCGTTCGAAAAGAGGATGCGATCCCAAACATCAAGCTCCATGCCGTCGAGACTACTAACTTTATAGTCGTTGTTGAACGCCCTCGCTCCGAATCTGCACCGGGGGCGTGCTGGTGATGTGGAGACTATGCCAATACTTCTGAACTATGTTTGCTGAGCTTGGGTTCTATGACGTGACTTTCCCCTGAGTGTCCGATGTACATAGCCAACTCACTGGCTGTTACAACGACCAGCCGATCTCGGCCACGATTCTGGATTGGGACACCTACGACGGCGAAGCGGCGATCGAGTTGCAATACATGGACACAGTGATTATTTTCGACCCCGGCGAACTCCAGCGAGTTACTCCAAATTTCTCTGCGTGGTTGGACGACCATACAGAGGGGGATGATCTCACCGGGAGCCTCATGGCTCAATTCATCATGGAGAATGCCTAGGCGGGTTCGGAGGAAATCTGACTGGCAACTACCTGGGCAAATTCAAGAGTTGAGGTGGAGAGATTCGGCTATGGTTTTGCATGCATTGATAGATACCCGGGACAAATATCATCGATTGACTAGGAGCTATGTTGCTCAATATATTCGTCTCTTTACCTGGTCAAGAGCATATGTGATTTTGGAGAAAGACAAATCAACCAGTTGACTTGAAAACATCTCCATCCGTCCAAGTTTAAACTCTGATCGCTGTCCACATCCCCATCCAATTCGATTATCCCCTTTGATTTCCTTACCATATAGCTCTTTGCAGTCATTCCCATTTCCATCTCCCACCCACACCACTACACCACAACCAACCACCCATCCGCCTACGCAAATGAATCCACAAAATCAACAAATAGTCTCCCAGTTCCCAGCTCGATCAACCATACCTCAGCGACCCCTGTACCAATCTCCAGACGATGGATACATCGGCCAAGTTTAGACGCGAATCTCCAGTCTGGCTCTCACAGTTCGACAGCCCTTACTCTCGCAGCAGCCTCTGGTGACGCACATATCGTTCGACAAACATTGGCCCATCCAGAAATCGAAGTCAATAAGAAAGATCGGGACCACATGATCGGGTACGCGTTCTAAGATGTGGAAACGGGAATCCGAACGAAATGCCAACGAAGGGAGCGAGCACGTTTCCTGCTACGGCTCTTCCTCTTGGGCGACCAAACAGTGCACAAGATCCTTACTACACCGGCAACAGATATCTGCTCTGCGCGCTGGCCCGGCAGGTTCAATGAGCGGGGAGGGTTTGATTAGGAGGTGCGATGGGATGGTCTGATTCTGGATTGCTTGACAGTGAGGAATGTATATTAATGAAATGTTTTATAGACCAGGAGTCATTTAGCTTCATTGATATATCTTTAGCTCAAGGATTAGGATACTACTCCAACATTCCACTGGACCAGGCAGCCTAGAAGAAAGTATGGTTCGTAACTTCGATTAATTATCATATTGACATGCTCGTACTGAATGCTTACACCGCACGCTCTATGCCTCCCCTAACTCCCCAAAAGGCCTTCACAAATTGTGGTATCAAGGATCGCTTGCCACCAACGCCTGCACGCTTCAATGCTGGGAAGAAAGGCCGTTGGTTGTAACGTCGATCGCGTTTTGTATGTCCGAAGTCGCTTCCTGTTTGGTGTCTCGTCTGTGGTTGGAGTGCTGCCGACTGAGGTGGCATCCAAGTCTTTGAGTAAGATTGCAGACCTTGAACCCCAATGTACCAGTATCTTGATCCCGGTAGAAATGAAATACCTCCGACTGTATAGCCAAACGGCATGTCTGGTCAGATTCATGTCCGCTTCCTCGCTCAAGCGCTTTCAGTCGATCTCAATTCTCGGTGCTGACATCCTTCACCAAAGCTCCGTCCTCACGGGCAGCCCAGCCCCGTACCTCCCCTCCAATAGTTCCTGCCTGACACTGCTACCACCACTCCCCCATTCCTCTCCCCTCGAATGTCCTCCCCCACTACCATTACCTCCCAACCATCCAACCCCCTCCCTCAACGCTCCAACCGCCTCCCCCAATCTCCCGCCAGAAACCTCATCATGCCTCCCAACTTTCGCCTCGCACCCCCCGTACACCAAAGCCATCCCTCCCCCACGCTTCGCCGCCTCCCT
>JAABUQ010012141.1_pt1 | contig 10785 bp, 8 predicted proteins | sample 5560001 | NCBI WGS metagenome assembly JAABUQ01 (sample SAMN10711888, study PRJNA513371) | rock metagenome | isolation source: Antarctica rocks | place: Antarctica: Victoria Land, Finger Mt nord | collected 2015-12-18
GCCGCGCCTTTGCCGAAACGGGAAGCCTGGGCCGCCTGCACCGCGCTGCTGCTGATTAGCCTCGCCGTGTTTTGGCCCTGGCTGTTTGCAGGCCGCGCGCTGTATTGGGGCGACATGGGCGTGTACTTCCAGCCGCTTTTGCACTTTGAGCGCGCGCAGCTTCGGCATGGCACCCTGCCGCTTTGGAACCCACTGGTCTACTGTGGGACGCCGTTTCTAGGCAACCCGCAGGCGTGGCCGCTGTATCCCGCCACCCTGCTGCTGTTCTGGCTGCCTGCGTCGCGCTTTCTCACCGTCTCGTGCGTGCTGCATCTTGCCCTCGGCGGCGCGTTCTTTTGGCTGTTTCTACGCCGGGGAATGCTCGGCTTAGGCCCCTGGCCGTCCCTGCTCGGCGCGGCGGCGTTTATGCTGGATGGGTTTTTTGTCACCAAGGCGCAGTACCCCAATATGCTGCAAGCTGTCGCCTGGACGCCCTTGATTTTGCTGATGACCGAGCGGCTGATAGTCTCGCGAAACGGGCGCGCCGCCCTGGGCTTGGGATTGGCCTTGGGGCTTCAATTGCTTGCGGCCCACGCGCAGATGACTTTGTACACGCTTTATCTTGCTTTGATACTGGTTGTCTTTCGGCTGTGGGGCCGCGACAAACACGCCTGGCTGCAAAGCGCAGGGTGGGGGATTGCCGCGCTGTGCGTCGGCCTTGGGCTGTCGTGCGGGCAGTGGCTGCCCGTGGTGGACGCCCGCCGCCTCGCGGTCAGGCAGGCCTTGTCCCTGGCGCGCGTCAACCGCCTGCACCTGCCCTGGGTGGAGCTAACCAACTTTGTCCTGCCTTATCGGTATGGCAGCCCTTTGCGGGGCAATTATGGCGGGGCGGGGGCGGCCTGGGAAACCGCCTGCTATGCGGGCACAATCACCGTGGTTTTGGCGATTGCCGTCCTGGTTTACTGCCTGCGCGTGCCGGGCGCGCGGCGCGAAACTTGCTTTTGGCTTGCCGTGCTCGCCGGGAGCGTGTGGCTGGCGACAGGCATAAGCGGCGGCTTGTTTCCTGTTGTTTATGCCCTCGTGCCGGGCATGAAGCTGTTCCATGACCCGGCCCGCTTTCTTTTGGGGACAGCGATTGCCCTGCCGGTCTTGGGCGCATTGGGCTTGCAGGCTGTGCTGCAATCGCCGCGTTTGCCCTCTCCGCGCCTGGCGCACTGGGCGGGCGCGGCCTGCCTTCTCGCGCTGGTCTTGGACATGGCTCCCTATGATCGCGGCCTGTATCCGACCCTGCCTGTGCAAACTCTGGAAGACCCCGCCCAGGGGTCTGCTGTCGTGCGGGCACTGCGCGCCGACCCGGTTCTGGCATCGCGGGCAGGGCGCGTGCTGGCGATTGACAATGATACTGCCCTGGAACAGTTCCAATCGTGGACAGATTACCAGGCCCACCTGCCCGGCTACATCCCGCGCCTCGCTCAGACCATGATGCCGAATCTGCCTGCCCTCGCCGGCATCGCCGAGGCGGAGGGCTATGAACCCCTGGTGCTCGCCCGCAGCGCGCGCCTGAGCGGCACTGCCGTCAATAGCCTGCGCGCCCAAAGCATCGGCAATTCTTCTTCCCAATCCTCGGCGTTTGTTGCCCCGCTGCTGGGGTGGATGAGCGTGCGCGCCGTTGTCGCGTATCGCCCGCAGCCGCCGCGCCCCGTCCCCGGCCTCGCGCCCCTGCTGACATGGGCCGACCCCGACACTGTGCATCATGGCTTTGTGCAAACCAACCTGCTTTGGCAGCCGCGTGCGCGCGTTTACCCCGCGTGGCAGGTTGTGCCAATCAGCGCCCCTTTTGCCCTTTCTCCGGCCCTGCTCGTTGACCCTGCCGTGGAGGGTGCTGCGCCTGCGTCCCGCGCCGCGCCCGGCCCGGCTTGGCCTGCCACAATCACGCGCGATGACCCGGACTGCGTCGCTGTCGCTTTGCCTGCGGCGTCTTTCCCAAACGGCGGCCTGCTGGTGCTAGCCGACACGCATTTCCCTGGCTGGCACGCCACCATTGACAACCGCCCCGTACCCATTTTGCGCGCGAACGGCGTGTTCCGGGCCGTCGTTGTCCCGGCCCATGCGCGGCGCGTCGTCTTCTCGTACCAGCCGACCTCGGTGCGGCTGGGGCTTTATATTACACTGCTGACGACCGCTCTTTTGATTGCGGGCGGCGCCCGGTACGCACGAAAGGAACGCGCATGAAACTTGGCCTGAGCATGTGGAGCTGCAACGCTTTGTGGAAACAGGGGACACTGGACACCCAAGCCTTTATCCGGCTGGCCGCGCAGTGGGGCGTGGACGGCGTGGAACTGCTGGACTTCTACTGGCACGACTGGAACGCGGAATTGCCCGCCGTGCAGTTTGCCCTGCGCGAAACCGGCCTGCCTGTGTGCGTTTACAGCGTTTCCAACAACTTTGCCCTGCCTGACCCTGCCGCCCGCGCCGAGCAGCTTTTGACCATCACGCAGGGCGTGGACGCCGCCCTAGTGTTGGGTGCCACTATCGTGCGCGTGTTTGCGGGCAACGCTCCCGATGGCATTGCCCCTGACGATGCCTTCCGCTGGATTACCCTGGGCCTGTCCGAAGCCGCCGACTATGCGCACGAGCGCGGCGTCACCCTGGCTTTGGAAAACCACGGCCTGCTGGCGGGACTGAGCGGCCAAGTTTCTTTGATCTTAGATGCCGTCAACAGTCCGGCCCTGCGCGCCAACCCCGACACGGGCAACTTTCTCTTGGCGCGCGACGTGCCTGAAAACGCCTGCGCGCGCCTGGCCCCGCGCGCCGCGATGTGCCACTTGAAAGACTTTGTCGCCGTCCCTCCCAACTACCACCTTGACGCCTATGTCGCCGCCAACGGCTCCAAGTACGCCGGAACCGCCCTGGATGAAGGCGAAGTGGACCTGCCCGCCTGCCTCGCTAGTCTCAAGAGCGGCGGCTTTGACGGCTGGGTGAACCTGGAATATGAAGCCCAAGAAGACCCCTTGACCGGCGTGCCCCGCTCGCTCGCCAATGCCCGCCGCCTGCTGGCGAGCGTGTGACATCGGGACGCTTAAGCCTTTGCCAACGGCGCTGCCAACTCGTTTCCAGCCCACGCCAACGACGGAACAAAACCATCCGTCGTTGGTACAGGCTGAGCACGCGCTTTTAATCCCCACGCCGCGCCCTCGCGACGCCCGCGCATGTGCTATAATGGCGGCAGGAAAACCCACGCTTTTACGCATCGCCCCCGAAGGAACAGGCACTTATGGCACAACACACAATCGTCGTCATGGACGGAGACCAGACCGGGCAGGAGCTGCTGCTGGAAGGACTGCGCGTCCTCCAGCCCGCCGTCACGCGGGTGGACCTGGACTTTCAGCATTATGACCTGTCACTAGAGCACCGGCGCGCGACCGATAATCAGTCGGTGCATGAAGCCGCGCAGGCCATGAAACAGCACGGCTTGGGCATCAAAGCCGCCACGGTCACGCCGGAAACCAAAGGCGATGTCGGTTCGCCCAACGCCATCCTGCGGCGCGAGATTGACGGGACTGTCATTGTCCGCACCGGGCGGCGTCTGCCGGGTGTCCTGCCGGTGGGGGGCGTGTCCGCACCGATGTCCGTCGTGCGCATGGCGGTCGGCGATGCCTACGGGGCGAAAGAATGGCGCGAGGGCGACGGCTACGGCGAAGTCGCCCACCGGACAGAGACTATCGACCGGGCGACCTGCCGCATGGTGTCCGAGTATGCGTTCCAGCAAGCCCGTAAAATGGGCGCGAAAGTGTTCGGAGGCCCCAAATACACCGTGTCCCCCATCTACGAGGGCATGTTTAAAGAAGAAATGGACGCCGCCAGCCAGCGCAACCCCGACGTCCGCTACGAGCCGCAATTGATAGATGCCACCTACGCCCTGCTGCTCGCGCGCGCCTCGGAACCCTTGGTCATTCCGGCTCTCAACCGCGACGGCGACTGTTTGAGCGACCTGGTATTGGCGTTCTACGGCTCCATTGCCGGGTCGGAGAGCATCCTCTTGTCGTTTGACGAAGACTTCAAGCCGCGCGTGGTGATGACCGAAGCGCCGCACGGCACGGCCCCATCGTTGCAGGGCAAAAACATCGCAAACCCGCTTGCCATGATCCTCGCGGGGGCGTCGCTGCTCTCGTTCCTGCATACCCCGGAAGCCTCGCGCGCCTCGCGCGCCATCTACGAGTCGGCATTTGAAGCCATCCACGACGGCATCCGCACCAGCGACCTGGGCGGCGGCTCCACGACAACGGAGTTCACAGACAGCGTCATCCACCGCGTGCAAAGCAAAGTGGAAGTCTGGGAAACATTGGGCGAGCGGTAAAATAAAACGCGGCATAGCGTCGCGGCGGGTACTGCCCTGGGCAACATAATCTCTGTTCTGCCGTTGGCCCAGCACTTCGCAAGTATGCTAGGATAGATTAACAATGGCAACGCAAGCCTCTTGCCCCAAGTGCGGCGGGGAGATGGACGAAGGCAAACTATGGGACAACATCCCGTACTTTTCCAACAACTCCCCTACCGGCTTCCTCTCTAACGCAGGCTCAGTAAGTGTGGTGCGTGCGAAAGCATGTCTGACCTGCGGCTACCTGGAATTGTACGTAGACCCACAGGAACTAGCCAAAAGGCGTCGCGTAGGATAATGCGCCGGTCGGCAGATTGGAGAACACGGCAATAAACTGCATCATTTGCAAACAAACAGAATTATCCCTCGGCACGGCCACCGTCATATTGGAACGAGGCGGCCTAACGTTGGTTGTCAAGCATGTCGCCGCCCGCGTCTGCTCTGGCTGCGGCGAAGAGTACGTGGACGAAGATGCCGCCCTGCGTGTGCTGGCGATGTCCGAGCGGGCCGCGCAGTCCGGCGTTCTGGGAGACGTGCGCGAGTACGCGCCACTGGCAGCCGCATGACCCCGATTTCCAGCAACCCCTTCACTGTGCTGACGCTGATTGCCGCGCCCGCCGTGCTGACAAATGCGTCGTCCGTGCTGGCTTTGGGCACGAGCAACCGCTTTGCTCGCGCCATTGACCGCGCCCGCGCGCTGTCGGCACAACTGGAGAAAGAGGCGGTCAGTGGCGACCCTATGACCCTGCTGCGGGTGCATCAGCTCAACCGCACCGAGCGCCGGTCGCTGATGCTGCTGCATGCCCTGCGGGCGTTCTACCTCGCGCTGGGCAGCTTTGCCGCTGCCGCCCTGGTGTCGCTGGTTGGGGCAAGCGTCGCCGCCTCCGAGTATTCGCTCTTGTACCGGGGGACACTGCTGCTGGCGCTGGCGACGGGTGCGGTGGGGGTCGGCGGCCTGGTGTTCGGGTGCAGCCTTTTGGTAGGGGAAACGCAGCTTGCAGTAAAGAATGTCCACGAAGAAGCCAAGCTCGTGCGGGAGCGCTACAAAGACTATTTGGCAGCCTCGGAGAACACAGGCGAGCCGGGCTGAGCGCCTTGGCGAGATTGGCTGAACGCTTTGGCAAGTCGGGCTAAGTGCTTTGGCTTGTGGGGCTGAGCGCGCGTGCGTTCCAGTGTCGCTGTTGTTGGGTACAATGCCCGTATGCTTTCCCCCAATCTTTCCACGCCGTCCCTGCCGCCGCGCGCCGCCGTGCGCGCGGGCTTTTACTTTGCTCTCGGAGCCGTGCTGCTGCTCGTGCTGGGCGTGGCCGCCCGGCGCTTTCTGGAAGCGAGCCTGGCTGTCTCATTCCCTTTTGTGCTGGGGCTGGTGCTGGCCCTGCTGCTTGACCCGCTGGCAGATAAGCTGGAGCGGCGCGGCATGAAGCGCATTGCGGCGACCGGCATCGTCTTTGGCGGCCTGCTGCTGGTGCTGGTGGGCGCGGGCGTGCTCTTGGTGCCGATGCTGGCCCAGCAGGCCTCGGATTTGGCGAGCAATGGGCCGCAGTATATTGCAGGCATTCAGGACTACACGAAGCACTTCCTAGACCACCATCATAAAATTGGGCCTGTCACCCTGCCCAAGACTCCGGAAGCGCTGGGTGCGCAGATTTCCGCGCGGGCGTCCGGCCTGCTGTCCACGGCGGGGACGCACGTGACCGGGTTTTTGCTTGGCTCGGTGACGCTGCTGGTGCAGCTTGTGCTCGCGCTGATTTTGACGTTCTATCTCTTGATGGATATTGATAGACTGCGCGCGCGCTTGTTTTACTTCATGCCCGACAAGCACCGGGACATGACTTCCAAGATGGGCAAAGACGTGGGGGGCGTGTTTTCCGACTACCTGGCTGGCCTGCTGAAAGTGTGCGTCTTGTATGCAATCGCCACGGTGCTGCTCTTGTACGCGCTGAGCACTGCCCATCATGCCCTGGCACGCTACGCACTCTTGGTGGGCGTGGCAGCCGGTATTTTGTATGCCGTGCCGTATGTCGGCTCGCTGTCCACGGCTGTGGTGACCTTTTTGGTTTCGTTTGCCGCCGCCGCGCCGTCAGGGCATGGGCTGGTGTTTGGCCTGGTTGCCGTAGGCTTAACTCTTGTTGTTAACCAAATCTTTGACGGCGTGGTGACGCCTAAAGTGGTCGGCGGGGGCGTGGGGCTGCATCCCGTCGTCGCCGTGTTTGCCCTGGTGATTGGGGCCGAGCTGTTCGGCATCTGGGGCATGCTGCTGTCTGTCCCTGTTGCGGGAAGCATTCAGGCCATTCTGTTTCGCGTGTTTCCCAAGCTGAGCACGCCGACGCCCCCCACGTTTCTGCGCGTGCAGGGCGTGCAGGACGACGGCGCTCCGGCCCCCAAGGTGATGCAGGGCGAGGGTGCTGTGGCGACGCCGTAGCGTTCATTCCCACTCTTGCCGCGCTTGTTTCCCCTTGCCGCGCTTGTTTCCCCTTGCCGCGCTTGTTTCCCCTTGCCGCGCTTGTTTCCACTGGCAGGATTAGCAGGGAGGCCAATAGGGTAACAACCTGGGGTGATGCTTGCCGCCGATGTGCAGGCGTCAAACAAAGGAGACCTCTTCGTGAATAAAACAATTTCCATGCTGGCGGCGGCTGCCCTGGCAGCCGCCGTAGTCCTGCCCGCCGCACCCGTGCAGGCGCAGGCCCAGTCCGGGTCGGTGCAGTCGGGCGGCGCGACTATCGCCTACCGGGTGCAGGGGCATGGCCCGGCGATGATGCTGATCCACGGCTATCCCCTGTCCGGCGAGCTGTTTGCCAAGAACCGTGCTGCCCTGGCCCAGCGCTACACGGTCGTGACGCCTGATCTGCGCGGCTTCGGGTCGAGCACGACGCCGGATACCAAAGGCGGCGTCCAGTTATATGCCAAAGACATGCTGGCCGTGATGGATCACCTGAACATCAAAAAGGCCATTATCGGCGGCATGAGCATGGGCGGGCCAGTCGTGCTGGAAATGTACCGCGAGGCTCCCACGCGCTTTCGCGGCCTGATGCTGATTGACTCGACAACTTCCCCCGCAAACGACGTGGAGAAAGCCCAGTGGCCCGGCTTCGGCAAGCAGGCCCAAGACAAAGGCGTCGCCTCCATGATCCCGGTCTTGATGCCGCAAATGCTGACCACGCCCTCGCGCATGGCCCAGCCGAACGTCGTCAAGTTCGTGGGCAGCATTGTAAAACGCGGCTCGGTCAAGGCGGCAGTCGCGGGAGGCAGCACCTTGGCGAACCGGCCGGACTCGCGCGGCACCAAGATTAGCGTCCCGGTGCTGTTTCTTGTCGGGCAGGATGACCCGATTTACCCCCTAGAGATGGACCAGAAGATGCACCAGGATACGCCCGGTTCCCGCCTCGCGATTATCCCCGGCGCAGCGCATGCCGCCGTGATTGAAAAGCCGGAAGCCGCCTCGCGCGCCATTTTGTCGTGGGCATCCACCGTTCGCTAGGCTTTATCACTTTGCTCAAACAAAACCGCGCCTCGCTTCTTTGCCGAAGCGGGGCGCGGTTTTTGTTTGGACGTGGCCTATGTATTCCCAAGGCGTTTCCCCCTCTTGTCCAGCGTGTACCAACGACGGAAGAAATTGTTCCGTCGTTGGCAGGGGCTGAGAACGCCCGCAAAACGAGGGTGAAACACGCTTGCCACGCGCACAAAATGCGGAGAAAAAGGACTACTTGCGGCGACGCCAGGTGATAATGCCTGCCGTCAAAAGAGCAAGGAAAACAAGGGGGCGGACGAAGCGGCGCCGTGCGCTTTGGCGGGCGGCTTCTACGGGCGGCGTATCCGTGCCGCGCGTGGCGGGGGCATCTTTGGGCAGCAGGATTTGGACAGCCTTGGGCACCACCTCTACCTGCCAGTCGCGAATGCGTCCGATGCTCTCGCCGTCCAGCTCGCAAAGCTGAGGCTTTTGCGGGACAATGCGCATTTTGCGGGCTTGATGCACCTCCAAAGTGGGGTCTTCATGCGCGCGGCCCAGCAGGGCATTGCCGATGAGCCGCAAGCCCTGGCCTACCGTGTGGGCTTTTAAGATGCCGATGTCCAAAACGCCGTCGTCGGGGGAGGCGGTGGGCATGGCGTCGATGCCGCCGGTGATTTTGCCCATGTTGGCGACCATGACGGTTTTGGCGCGATGGCGCATCGGCTTGCCGTCATCCAGGGTAATCTCGTAAACGGCGCGGTGGCGGCGCAGGTTCTTGGCAACCGCCCAGAAGTAGGCGAGAGGGCCAAACTTGCGCTTGGCGTCCCGGTCGGCATCGTGGATCATCTGTGCGTCCAGCCCCATGCCGCCCATGATGGCGAAGTAGCGGTCGTCGCCCATCTTGACCAGATCAAGCTGATACGGCTTACCGGAAAGGGCCACATCGACGGCATCCGGCACGGTGACGGGGATGCCCAGATTGATGGATAATAAATTGCCCGTGCCCGCAGGCAGCACGGCCACGGGAATGTTTTTGCCGACCAGGGCCGACAAGACTTCCATGACGGTGCCATCGCCGCCGGACACGGCAATCAGGTCAACGCCATCAGCCAGGGCTTTTTGGGCCAGGGCATTGGCCCCCTCTTCTTTGCTGGTGGAAAGGTACTGGCAGGTATAGCCATGCGCGGCCAGAGCGTCGCTGATTGTCTTTTTGCGCTCGTCGGGGTCGGTGCTGCCGGACACAGGGTTGAAGATAACAGAGACCGATTTCTCCCCAAGATCGGGGCGGGTTTGTGCGAGAGGCGAGGCATTAAGGCCGGGTGCAGAGTTGGGCATAGTGGGAACACTGTACCCAAATAACCACATTGCGCACCCAAATAACCGCAACACTGCCCCCAGGCGCGGAAAGAACAGTGCCGGGAACGGGGCCGGGCGCTAGGCGGCGCGCAGCGGGCGCAACCCATCGTCGGCTTCGGAGGGCGGCGGGGCAGGGCTGAGGGCGGAAGCAATGGGGGCGAACGCGGGTGCGGGCATCATCTCCAAATCGCCGTACCGAGACTTCAGGGCGGCGATGCAGTCCGCGTCAAGAGCCACACCGGCGTCCTTGTCCAGAATGCCGAACACTTTGGACATGGGCATGGCATCGCGGTACGGGCGTTGGGCGGACAGGGCATCAAACACATCGGCGCAGGCCAGCACGCGCATGTCCAGGTCTAAGTCGGCGGACTGTAACCCTTGAAAGTAGCCCCGGCCATCCAGCCGTTCATGGTGGGCAGCGGCAATCTGCGTCAGCCGCTCAAAGCCGCGTATCTGTCCAAGTATCTGCTGCGAGTGGTAGGGATGGCGTCGCACAGTCGCCCATTCGTCATCGGAAAGCGGGCCGGGCTTGTCATAAGATAGCGTTGGACACGGCAAGCTTGTCCACGTCATGCAGCAGGCCTGCGCGGCGCATCTGCTGGGTGTGCAAAGTGTTAAAGCCCAGGCTTTCGGCAATCTCCACGGCGTAATGGGCCACGCGCGACGAGTGCTCGCCGGTGAAGTGGGACTTGGCATCCACGATTTGCGCAAACGCATCGCACACGCTGTCAATGCTTGATGGGGAAGCGGCGCGCGTGCCTGTAGACATGTCCAATTGCCGCAGCTCGCCGCGCGCATTGTTCTGCACGCCCTGCCAGAACGCATCGTCCTGGCGGAAGGCGTGGACAGCCTGCACCAGTTGCGGGTCAAACCAGCGCCGGCTGCGCGCGCGCACCACTTCATAGGCGGCCCCCAGCCCAAACGTCGTGCTGAACACTTCCATGGTCTGCGCAATGCACGCAATCCGCGCCAGCATAGGAATCTGGTCGCCCTAGGTATGATACGGCTGGCCTTGTCCATCCCAATGCTCGTCCAAAGCGCGGATGCACTCGGCGGCCTCGGCCCCCAGCCCAATGGCAAGGGCAATCTGCGCGCCCCGGCTGCACCGCGAATGCATAAAGCTTTGGTTGACCGCATTAGGGATTTGCCGCGATGGACAGCATGCGCCGGGCGCGCAGGAGCAGAGGGCTTTCGGGCAGCGTGTGGTGGGCGGCATACTTTAATGCCTCCACAAGATTGCTCCAATCCACAATCTTGCCCGCGCGCTTGGCCTCAATGTCGTCACTGCCGAATATCTCAAACATGCGGGCGGCGTTGGACGAACACCTGGCGTCTTTCATCAAGAGTGCATAGTACAGGCTGGACAACTGGGCAGGCGGCAGGCCGATCTCCCGGCCTAGGCGCATTCCAATCAGGCAGGTGCGCTGGGCGTGTCCCATCGCCTGCCCGCTGGTCAGGTCCAGGGCATGCGAGAGTGCGCCGAGTATCTCGGCCAGCGACAGCGGCGCATCCGCAAGTGACAGCGGCGCATCCGCAAGTGACAGCGGCGCATCCGCAAGGTGAGGCAGGGGGAGCAGGTCGGCAAGGATAGTCATAGCAGTGGGCACCCTCGCGCTGATTATCG
>JAABUQ010012142.1_pt1 | contig 10784 bp, 9 predicted proteins | sample 5560001 | NCBI WGS metagenome assembly JAABUQ01 (sample SAMN10711888, study PRJNA513371) | rock metagenome | isolation source: Antarctica rocks | place: Antarctica: Victoria Land, Finger Mt nord | collected 2015-12-18
CAGCTACACCGCGATCCTCGACGCCTGCTGCAACGCCTGGAACAGCCTGATGAGGGACGCCGAACGTATCACCTCCATCACAACCCGGACTTGGGCACAGGTCAAAACTTAAGCCGGTTGGTATTACATCAGTCCCGTGCCGGACCCAAGCTACCGGGCTGCGATGATCGCATTGCAGCCCCGTTCTCCCACGCCTGTTTCCGTGCAGCAGACCCAGGCGGACAACGACAAGTAGGTCTGCCCGCGAGACGCCCTGCACGCGATCCCGCACCCAGGCCGCCGGTCTTATAACAACCGTCATCTGCTCTGACCGTTTTCCCGACGGCTCTTGTAGGGCGTATAAGCGAAGCGCCATACGCCGCCCTGCAGCGCTGAGTGGTGGCGGAAGGCGCTGACGCTTTTCCGCCCTACAAAGGCCGGAGCCGCCAGAACGGTCAAAGCAATGAGCGGTTGGTATTATGCCAACAGCCATCCGCTCTGATCGCTTTTCACGTCATTGCGAGGCGCGCAGCGCCGCGGCAATCTAGGGGCAGCGAGGACGGTGCTGCCGGTTCCTGGATTGCCACGCCGCACGGGCGGCTCGCAATGACGGTGCGGTTGCGTAAGGGTCAGGGCAGATGGCTGTTGGTATTACCCGGCCCGTGCCGCCAAGGCGCTGCGCCGACCGGACGCCGTGACCGTCCGCACGGCATAGCGCGCGGGTCCGGACCCTGCCGAGTCCACCCATAACGCCGCCCGCATCGGCTCCGGCGCGATGGCGGCGCCGTCCCGCGTCACTTCGTAGCTGTAGAAGGCCGGGTCCGTGCTGGGCGTCCAGCGCAGCAGGGTGCCGGCGGCATCCCGCCGCACCTCGATCCAGCGCGGCGCCGCCGGCGTCCCGGCCTGGGCGGGCGTGATCCACACCAGCGCGGTGGCGTAGGGACCGAGCGTGATCCGCTCCGTCCCCGGCGCCACGCCGCGGCGGACTGGTGCGGCCACACCCAGCTCCGCCGCCTGGCGCAGCGCCGCGGGCGCCATGCCCGGCGCCGGGTTGGTGTGCCCGGCGTCTACCCGGAACTGCACGACGTTCACCCGCCGCCACGGCACCTCGGGCGGCGTCCAGTCGAACTCAGCTTTCCCCTCGCCATAGCGGGTGAACAGCGCCGCCATCCCACCCGGCCCCGCGGTCACGAGCGCCGACACGCCCGGCGGCGCCAGCGGCGCGGGCAGCCGCTGCGGCCCCAGGAGGCGCAGCAACTCGTAGAAGGCGAACACCGGCAGCTTCACCAGGTCGTCCACCGCGTCCGACACCGGAGTCATCAGCATACGCCGCCCGTCGAACGGTCCCTGTGCCAACTGCTGGTTGGCGTTGTCGCTGAACGCGCGGAAGCGGATGCCGTGCGGCGCCCAGGCCCGGTCCAGCGCGTCATGCGCCACCAGCGACGCCGCCAGCCACGCCGTGGACTGGTGCGTCATGCGCGGGGGATAGGGCCGGTCGAAGCCGACCATCATGTCGGCCTCGTCATTCACCACCACCATGCCGCGGGCACGGCCCGGCACGATGCGCAGGATGGCCCGGGCGGTGTCGCCGGCGGCCTGCACGAGGCGGTCCAGTTCCGGCTCGCCCTCCCCGGTGATCCAGCTCCCCTTGCGGTGCAGGGAGATGAAGTCGCATTGAACCCGCGGCTCGTCGGCCAGGAAGTGCAGGAAGCGCTCGGTTAGCGCCGGACCTTCGCCGGGCACGTAGGCCAGCACCGGGCCGCCCAGCCTGATACGCCGCCCGGCTACGGCGGCTGACGTGGCGCGATACAGGTCCAGATACTGGTCGAAGCTGCCAGCCCAGAACGGCGGCATGTTCGGCTCGTTCCAGGCCTCGAACCACCATCGCGCCACCTCCGCGGCGCCGAAGCGGGCGGTGACGGCATCCAGGAAGGTGCGGACCAGGGTGGTCCAGCGGCTCCAATCCGCGGACGGCTGCGTCGGCGTGGGGGACACCGCGGGCGGGAAGAAGGTCAATGGCAGGAACGGCGCCAGGCCGCGCCGCACCAGCGCCTCCAGCGCCAGAAAGGTGCGGCTGAAGTCCGGCGCCCCGGCCGGGTCGTCCCACACGCCGGCGCTGACTGTGGGAAATACTTTGTCCCGCCCCAGGCTGAGCGCCCCGAACACCCGCACGCCGCGCACTGCCCCAGGCGACGCGGCCAACGTGTCCAGCAGCCGGGTGAAGCGCGGATCCAGCAGCCAGTCCAGCCCGAACACGCCGACGGTGCCGAAAGCGTCGGCGTCGAACGGCGGCTCTGCCGTGGCAACCGCCCGCGCTGCGCCGGTGCCCAGCAGGTCCCGCCGGGTCAGGCCGCGGATCACGGCTTTTTGAGTGCTCCCCATGGCCAGAGCGTGCCGCATCGGGAAAGATGCGCCAAGGCCGAACGGCCAGGCATCTGCACGGGGACAATTCTGGGATGAGGCGTTGGGTAGTTGGGTTGGGCGGCGTGTTGCTGCCCGCGGCGGCGTTCGCGCAGGCCACGGCGCCGGCCGAGACGCCGGTGGAGATGGAGGTCGTCGTGACCGCCCCGCTTGCCGGGTCGGAGATCGAACGGGGCAAGGTCCCCGTCAACACCGGCATCCTGCGGCAGGAGGACCTGCAGCGCACCGGCCCGGCCAGCGCGTTGCGTGCGCTCGATGAGCGGATCGGCAACATCACGATCAACCAGGCCCAGGGCAACGAGTTCCAGCCCAACCTGCTCTACCGCGGCTTCGAGGCGTCGCCGCTGGTGGGCAACGCGCAGGGATTGGCGGTTTACCTGAACGGCACCCGGTTCAACCAGCCGTTCGGCGACACCGTGAACTGGGACCTGATCCCCGACATCGCCGTGGACCGGATCGAGGTCGCAGGCCCCAACCCGGCATTCGGCCTAAACGCGCTGGGCGGCGCGATCACCGTCAAGCTGAAGGACGGCTTCACCTACCACGGCGCACAATTGGAACTGTCGGGTGGGTCGTTCGGGCGCATCCAGGGATCGGCGCAGTATGGCGTGCAGTCCGGCAACACCGCCGCCTACATCGCCGGGACCGCGCTGAACGACGACGGGTGGCGGGACCATTCGCCGTCCCAACTGCGCCAGATCTATGGCGATGTCGGCTACCGCGGGGACAAGACTGAGGTCCACGTCAACCTGGTCGGCGCCACCAACATCCTGACCGGCAACGGCACGACGCCGGTGGAGCTGCTGGCGGCCAGCCGCAGCGCGGTGTTCACCTACCCCGACGAGACCCGCAACAGATACCTGCGCCTGACCACCACCGGCAGCTACGAGGTGTCGGACCGCATCAGCCTGCAAGCGACGGCCTATTACAGCAACCTGTCCCAGCGCACCCGCAACGGCAACGCGTCCGACGCGCAGCCCTGCCCGGACGACCAGACACTGCTGTGCAACGGGGATGGCACGCCCTACACGACGCGCGGCAGCGGGCGGATCGCTAACACCCTGAACCCCGGCCTCTACCCCGGCGTGACCGGCGGCGGCCCGTACTCGCAATTGGATGAAACGGCGACGGACAGCAACGGCTTCGGCGCGGCCCTGCAGGGGACGCACCGGTCGGAGGTGTTCGGGCGGACGAACCGCCTGCTGGTGGGCGCAAGCTACGACGGTGGCCGCACGACGTTCTCCGCCCGCTCGTCGCTGGGGACGCTGACGCTGGACCGCGACTATGCCGGGCCGGGCGCGGTCATCAGCCAGGACAACGGCAGCATCACCCCGGTGCGGCTGGATGCATCCAACGACTACTACGGCGTGTATGCGTCGGACACGCTGGACGTGACGGATCGGCTGTCGCTGACGGTCTCCGGCCGGATGAACGTGGCGGAGATCAACCTGCGGGACCGCAACGGCGCCGCGCTGAGCGGGGACCACAGCTTCACCAAGTTCAACCCGGCGGCCGGCGCCACCTACAAGCTGCTGCCCAACGTGTCGCTGTATGGCGGCTACTCGCAGAGCAACCGCGCGCCGACTCCTGCCGAGCTGTCCTGCGCGTCGCCAGCCAGCCCGTGCAGCCTGACCAACTTCTTCGTCGTCGACCCCTCGCTGAAGCAGGTGGTGGCGCAGAATTACGAGGCCGGGGTGCGCGGCAGCTTCGGCCTGGCCTCGATTGGTGGGCCGGCGGCGGGGCGGGTCAGTTGGAACCTCGGGCTGTTCCGCACGGATGCGGACGATGACATCCTGTTCACCACCAGCGTCGGCGTGCTGGGCCGGGGCTACTTTCAGAACGTCGGCAGCACGCGGCGGCAGGGGGTGGAGGCCGGGGTCAGCCTGCGGCAGGGCGGGCTGCTGGCATACCTCGACTATGCCTATACGGAGGCGACGTTCCAGAGCGGCTTCGCCGTGGGCAGCCAGAACAACCCGTTCGCGGACGCCAATGGCAACACGCAAGTGCGGTCCGGCAACGTGATCCCGGGCGTGCCGACGCAGCGGCTGAAGTTCGGGGTGCAATACCAGGTGACGCCGGAGTGGACGGTGGGCACGACGGGGATCGCCAGCAGCGGGCGTTACCTGCAGGGCGACGCGGCGAACCTGAACGCGAAGACGGGTGCGTATGTCGTGCTGAACCTGAATACGGCGTATCAGGTGACGCAGAACATCCAGGTGTTCGGGCTGGTGCAGAACGTGACGGACGCGAAGTATGCGACGTTCGGCGGGTTCTCGCCGGTGGGCCTGGTGCCGATCGTTCAGGCGCCGGGGGCGACGAACACGCGCAGCCTCGTGCCTGGGGCGCCGGTGGCGGGGTTTGGCGGGGTGCGGATGACGTTTTAACCCATCACGCACCGCGGCTGGTCCGGGCCTGGTTGCAGTGCTTGCTGGGTTGTGGCCGGATCAGGTCTCTGCTGTTCCGGAGTCTCCTTGGCAATCCCTCCCTATGACGCATTGATGTTGCCCGTGCTGCGCCATTGTGCTGACCGCCTTTGGCCCATGCGGGACCTGATCAGCCGCATCTCTGATAACCTGCATCTCGGCGCGGCGGAGCGCAGGGAGCAACTTCCGAGCGGTGGTGCAACGATCATTGCAAGCCGGATCGGATGGGCCAAGACATACTTGAAGCAGGCTGGTTTGGTTGAGCAGCCCAAGCGTGGGCTGGTGCAAGCGACTGAACGTGGGCAACAGTTGCTTGCACAGAAGCCGGCAAAGATTGACGGGGCCTTGCTGTTGCGGTTCGAAGAATTCCGTGCATTCCAAAAACGAACAAAGCCGAATGGTTCTGCTCCACAAGGAGCAGCGCCGGCCACACTGGCATTTACGGTAACTGCCTGCACGCCAGAGGAGCAGATAGCGGAAGCTTCTCAAAACCTCGATGCGGCGGTGCGTGACGCATTGCTGGCGCGAGTGCTGGAAGGATCGCCTGCGTTCTTTGAGAAGCTGATCCTCGATCTGTTGCTTGCCATGGGTTACGGCGGCTCTCGGGCCGATGCTGGCGAGCAGTTGGGCGGCACCGGCGACGGTGGGGTGGATGGCGTCATCCGCGAGGACCAGCTCGGTCTCGACCGTATTTATTTGCAAGCCAAGCGCTACCAGCCCGGCAACACCGTCGGCAACGGGGCAGTTCAGGCGTTCATCGGCGCCCTTGTCGGGCAGGGCGCGCAGAAGGGCGTGCTGATCACGACCTCAACCTTTTCAAAGGCGGCACTCGATGCGGCGCAGTCTTCGGGATCATTGCGTTTGGTGTTGCTGGATGGTGATGCCCTGACCAAGCTGATGGTCCGCTTCAACGTCGGCGTCCGTGTCGCCCGCACCGTCGAGATCAAGCGCGTGGACCTGGACTATTTCGAGGACTCGGAAACCGAGTAGCTCATACCTGCCGAAGAGCAATGCCACAGCGGTAATGCCCGGCTCAGCATTTCGTCCACCGCTCGGAGAATGCGGTCTTGATCGGCCTCCTGCAGGATTTCGATGGGCGCCCCCAAGCGGCTAGCCGGCACCGTCACGATGTCCAGCGGATTTGCATATACCAAATCGTCCCGCACCGTCATATGAGGCGTCAGCGCGTGGTCTTTCGGACTACCCGGCCCGCATAGCACCAGTGGCACCATCACCCGGCCCAAGCTTTGCGCCAGTCGGTTGGACTGCACTTGAACCACGAACGGGATTGCCGCATTACGTCCAGGACTTCGGAAAACGGAGAACTGCGCCACCCTTCAATGCCGTCAAAGATTAGAAAATTCGTCGGATAAGAAGCCATGTTCGGCATGGAAGCGATTCAGGGCAACCATCACCTCGCCCAAGCCGGTATCGTCCGTCCCGCGGCGTGCGTCCTGCACATACTTTGTAAGCAGCCTTTCCACGGTCCCGGACAGGTCGCTCGTTAGGTCCCTGGCAGCCGCAACAACATCTCTGCTCAATGAGAGGCTGACGGCTTGTCGTGGTGCAGTCGGATCAAGTCGGTTCATATCGGCCTCACGTTGAAATAAGCTCCTTACCCGTCTGCCGGGCCTACTCCCAAACTGCCCGCTTGCATCCTCGTCAAACTTTATCCCAAAGCGCGGCGACGCACCACGTCCCGAGGTCGTGCCCAGGACGCCGTCCGTCATCATCGCACCGGGGCGCGGGCGATCCTAATCCTGCATCTGCTGCACGGGGTGCAGGAGTGGCCGAGGCAGGGTTGATGGAGCGGCGAAGCACTGGTCCGCACCGGCAAGCAGGGCCAGCGGCTTTAAGCCGCGTGTCCGGAGTGGCCCGGCTTTTCCCGTCGCCGGACCGCGCCGCGCCAAGGACAAGAACGCCGCCCAGCAGCGCCGCCGACCCCGGCTCCGGCACGGCCGCCGCCGGCGTTGCCAGGTAGCTCAGCCCGATGCCGGCAGGCGCCTGTCGCCGTGACATCCCGCGCAGCCGGGCTATGCTGCCCGCAACGGCCCCCGAACCAACAACGGGCCGGCCCGGGAGAGAAACATGGCAAAAATATCAACCGCTGCGGCGGTCCTGTGCGGAGTGCTGATCCCAATGGCCGTCATCGCCGCTGTCCAGGACAAGCGCTTCAAGCAGCTCACCGTCGAGGAGCTGACGCCCCCGCAGCACGAGGTCGCTGACGAGGTGCTGAAGGTGTCCAGCCTCGGCCTGCAAGGCCCCTATAACGTTATGCTCCGCAGCCCGGTGATGGCCAAGCGCATGGTGTCGCTGCTGGACTACCTGCGCTTCAACACCTCCGTTCCCCGGCGCCTGAACGAGTTCGCCATCCTGATCCAGTCGCGGCTGTGGACCTCGCAGGTCGAGTGGAAGGCGCACTATCCGCTCGCGATCAAGGCCGGGCTGTCCGAGGCGGTGGCGGCGGACCTGCTGGTCGGCCGGCGCCCGGCCAACATGCAGCCGGACGAGGCCGCGGTTTATGACCTGTGCGTGGAGCTTTCCACCACCCATGCCCTGTCGGACGCGACGTTCGCCAAGGCGAAGGCGGTCCTGACCGATCAGCAGGTCGTGGACCTGGTGACCGTGTCGGGGACCTACGTCACCGTTGCGATGATGCTCGCCACCGGCAAGGAAGGCACGCCGGACGGCTCCACGCCGGTACCGGAGCTGCAAGGGGCGCCGCTGTCGCAGTAGCCGCAGTCCTAGAGTAGACTTGGCGCGGACAGCCGCGCCAAGTCGTAACTGGGGCAAAACCCCGGGCACGCAGTTGCAGCAGAACAAAGGTCAGAGTGGGTCGGTAACTCTACCACCTTGAATATATGCGGCTTTTTTCGTTCTTTTAGTGATATAGATTGGAATGCGGTTCGTCTTTGCCCGGGGTTTTGCCCCAGTTACGCCAAACCTGCTCTAGCCGTTGTTTTTGCGAGCGTTTGTTCGGTTACACGAAGCTGTTTGATCCGAACTTGCTCTGAGTGGGCTTGCGCGGCCTGCGGCCATACGTCGTTGCCGGCGGGGCCGGGGCGTGCGGGGCTGGTTGAGGGTCGCTTATGCGCGGGATGTGGAGGGGTGGTGCTCAGCCTTTGCGCGGAGGGCGCCATCGGGCGTCGGCGGTGTGGCGCAGGACGAAGGCGACGGCTTCGGCCGGGTCTTTGGGCAGGCCGGGGCGGGGGTGAGTGGGGCCGGGCTGCGCGCGGGGGGTGGCGGCTGGGTCGGCTGGCTCGCCGGGTTCGCGCTGGTCCGGTTGGGGATCGGGGGAGTGCTGCGCGGCACCTGGGCTGGGCGGCTGTGGGCCGGGGCCGGGGTCGCGGGGGGTGCTGCCTGCGGGGCGGCTTGGGGCGGCGGCGCGGGCGCAGAGTTCGGCGATGTCGGCGGGGGTGCGGCGCTTCCAGGGACGGGTGCCGGGCAGGGCTGCGAGGCCGAGGTCGCGGAGGATGTCCTTGATGATGTCGTCTATGGGGCGGCTCTCGATGTCCCTGTCGAGGTCTGGGGCGTCCATGCGGTCGAGGAGTTCGGCGTGGAGCGCCTCGGTCGGGTCGCATTCGCGGTAGCTGTCGTCGTAGTCCTGGCGCCCGAGGGTGTCCTCGACGGCGCGCAGGATGCGCTTGCGGGCGGCGGTGCGATCCGGGGCCGGAGTGCGGGCGGGCTTGGCAGGCTTGTCCAGACTTTGCGCGAGCATGATGCAGCGGCGGACGGTGCGGCTGATGCTGTCGAAGGCGGCGGCGAGGTCTTGCAGCGATGCTGCGGGCGCCCGGGCCGGGGCGGGCTGCGCTATTAGGACCTGCGGCGGGCGCTGCTGTTCGGGTTGGGGTTGGGCGGCGGCCTGCTGCGCGGCTTGGGCGTGGGCTTGGTCGTGCAGGAGGCGGGCGATGCCGGTGCCCATGCTGATGAGGTTGTCCAGCGCCGCGCCGTGGCCGCGCGTGTCCGCAGCGTGCGGGCTGGGGTCGTTTTGCGGGAGGTCCTGGGTCGCTGTTATAGACATGAACGGAGAAAGAACATTGTTACCAGCCGGGCGTCAAGCATTGCGTGTGGGGTGGGTTGCTTTGCACGGACGGGTTGGGGCGCGTAGCCTTGAAGGCGCGTCGAGCCCCGTAGGATCGTAGGGGCGGTAGCGCAGCGCATCCACCAGGAGGGAAACGGCCGGAGTCGGCTGGCGGCGGCTTGGATAGTAGAGGTGATTGCCGGGATAGGGGGACACCAGCCGGCAAGCACCTGGATGAACTGCCCGCCGGAGAAGTGCGTCTGCACGCTGTCCTGAGGCAATACGTATCGTCAATTCAGATTTTAGCGGCTCGTTGGCGGCAACGCAGTCTCCACCTGCTGTCCAAGCGCAACGGAAGGAAACAGGCGATGGAGATCAAGCGAGCAGGCAGTCAGCCGTCTGGCAAGGGGCCGGCGGATTGGTTCACCGGAACCGTCCGCATTGATCCGCTGATGAGTCCGCCCGATCCGGCGCGGGTTGCTGGCGCCCTGGTCACGTTCGAGCCGGGTGCCCGCACGGCGTGGCACACGCATCTGCTGGGCCAGACCCTGATCGTGACCGCCGGGTGCGGCTGGGCGCAACGGGAGGGCGGGCCGGTCGAGGAGATCCGGCCCGGCGATGTCGTGTGGTTCGCTCCGGGCGAGAAGCACTGGCATGGTGCTGCCGCCACGACGACGATGAGCCATATCGCCATTCAGGAGAAGCTGAACGGCTCGCCGGTGGACTGGATGGAGCAGGTGAGCGACGCGCAATACCAGCGCTGAAAGCCTGTTTGAGTGGGCTCCGGGTTGGCCCAACGGGTCCTGCTCGCGCCGGGTGCGCTGGAATTCTGCCCCGACGCGAAGGCATTGTCGCTGCGGGCCTTTCTGCCTGGCGGCGTCTTCGGTGGGGAGCTGGCTAGGGCGCCGCGCCGTGCGGCACCCTGTGCCGGTTCGCCCGCAGTTGATGCCGGGGCCGCGGGCATGGTGTGCTAAGCAGGCTTGCGCGGCTTGGCGCCGCTGGCTTCTGTGTGGGTGACAGGCTGGGCGAGCCTGATTAGCGTTCCATCTGTACGCCGGATTTCCAGGGATTTGCCTGGAGGGCAGGGTAACTTTCAGCAAAGGAGGCCAGGATGTCGGCAACGATGCGAACCCACCTCCCCGATGCTGCTGGGGGCTGGCGTTACACCGGCGTGGCGCAGGCGCTGCACTGGCTGGTCGTCGCCATGCTGGCGGTGCAGTATTCGGTGGCGCTGTGGCTCGTGTATGTACTGCCGAAGTCGGCGGAGGGGGCGCTGGCGGAATGGCACTTCTCGCTGGGGTCGTCGGTGCTGATCGTGATGCTGTTGCGGCTGGGCTGGAGGCTGACGCACCCGGCGCCGCCGCCGCCTGCCGACCTGAAGCCGGGGTTGCGGCTGTTGTCGCGGGCGACGCATTGGGCGTTCTATGCCGGGTTCCTGATCCTGCCGGTGCTGGGATGGTTCGCGGCGTCGGCCCATGGGTCCCAGGTGCATGTGGCGGGGCTGATTCCGCTGCCTTTGATCGTGCCGAAGGACGATCCGTTCGGCAAGCTGATGCAGGAGGTGCATCCTGCGGTCGCCATTGCCCTGCTGGCGCTGATCGCGCTGCACATCGCCGGGGCGATGTATCATGGGCTGGTCAAGCGGGACGGCGTGCTGCAGCGGATGTTGCCGGCGGCGGACTGAAGCGGGTTTGGTGTTTCTATCTGCACCAAACCCGCTCTAGTAGGTCGTCCGCCCTGATGTGACACGTTCCAGCTTGGGCGGGGGCAGCGCAAAGTCGGGCAGCCTAGCCCATCAAGTCAAGAATGACACAACACTAGTACAGCTCGCCGGAATTCGCCACTCCGTTCCATGTGACGTCGGGGGCTGAGTCTGGGCGGCCACACGCTGGCAATAATCGTCACTGCCGGGCAGCACCGAGGCACGGCGTCCCGAGTCA
>JAABUQ010012144.1_pt1 | contig 10783 bp, 9 predicted proteins | sample 5560001 | NCBI WGS metagenome assembly JAABUQ01 (sample SAMN10711888, study PRJNA513371) | rock metagenome | isolation source: Antarctica rocks | place: Antarctica: Victoria Land, Finger Mt nord | collected 2015-12-18
CTGATTGCGCCGACCGCATTCGAGACCACCGGCTCGAACGTGGTGGTGGATGGTCAACATATTCGGACCGTCGCGCTGATGGGCTACCCGCGCCACGTCTGGCCGGGCTGGCTGGACACCTTCACCAACAGCGACCTGGCGGCCGACGTGGCCGTGCATGTCGAACCCCAAGAAACGGGGCCGGCCGTACGCCGGATCAATTCGTTGATCGGCCAGCACCAGAGCTCGATCAACATTGCCGTCGACAAAGGCAACCGCGCGGATGGCGACCAGGTACAGGCGCTCGAGGACCTGACCCAGCTGGAACAGCGGTTGCGGCGCGGCGAGGACCGCGTGTTCTCGGCCGCTCTGTATGTGTCCCTCCGCTCCCGTGCTGTTGATCCCGTTGAGGCCACGGCCGAAACAGAGGGTCTGGCAACACGCGTGCAGCAGGAGTTCGATCGTTTGCTGGCGGATGCGCGCGTAACCGCCCTGGAGCAAGACACCGGCTTGCGGACCGTGTTGCCTCTGGGGACCGACCTTCTGCGGGTGCGCCAGAACATGGATACCAGCTCACTCGCAACCATGTTTCCATTTGGTGGCTCAGGCTTGTCGAGTCCAGCCGGAGTTCGCCTCGGCTTCAGCCTCGGCAAGAACCAGCTCGTGGCGCCTGACCCCTTCGATCCTGCGCTCGACAATTGGAACTGGGCCGTCTTTGCGAAGTCCGGTGCTGGCAAGAGTTATCTCATCAAGCTGCTCATCGCCCGATGCGTCCTGCGCGGAGCGGGGGCGTTTGTGATCGATCCCGAGGGGGAATGGCAGGTCCTGTGCGAGGCACTCAACGGTCAGTACGTCCGCCTGGGGGCCGGCGGTGAGCACCGCATCAACCCGTTCGAATTGCCGCCCCAGGACCAGTGGACCCCAAATCCACTTGCCGAGCAGGTATCCAGCCTGCTGGTGCTGTTGGACCTCCTGTTGGCGGAGCCCGGACAACACCTGGCGAGTTACGAGCGCTCGATCCTGGACAACATGCTGTACCAGACGTACCGGCGACTGGCTGCCGAGCCCGGCCGCCCGTGTCCAGTGATGGCTGATCTGCATGCCGACCTGGAGCGTGGCGGGACCGTGTGCGAGCAGCTCGCGGCCCGGCTCTGGCCATTCGTTCACGGGTCGCAGGCCGGCCTGTTCGACGGGCCGACCAACGTGCGTCTCGACAGCTCGCTGGTGGCCTTCAACACCGGCGGATTGACCGGACCACTTGGTCGCGCCGCGTCTCACTTGCTGACCTCGTACATGTGGAACCGCGCCCGCCGCGATCCACGCCCGCGACTCCTGGCAGTCGACGAGGCGTGGTCGCTGGACCCCGCGTTTCTCGAAACGGTGGCGCGCCGCGCACGGAAATACCAGCTCGGACTGGTGACCATCACCCAGGCCGTGCGTGATTTTCTGGCTGATCCAGTCCGCGTTGCTGTCCTCGACAACGTCAGCACAATTGCCCTGTTGCGCATGCGCAGCAGCAGCCTGGCGGCCGTGGCAGACGTCTTCAGCCTGAACCCGCGTGAAGTGCGGTTTCTCAGCGGTCAGAAGCGGCGCAAAGGCGACGTGTTGCTGTTCCACGGCGATGCCCGCACCGCTTTCCACGTCGAGGCTTCGCCCGAGCTGCAGCCGTTGGTGAGCACGAGCGGCAAGTCGCGTACCGACGATGACGACGAGGACCAGATACCTGCCTCCACCAGGAACGGACACGCCCGCGAGGAGGCAGTGAGTCCGTACCGCGTCATGACCTCTGTCTAATCTGGTGATTGCGGGTGCTGCCCAGGCGCTGATAATCACCCGCGGCGGCTGATGCCGACAGCATAATCCGGCTGATGCTCGCCCAACCCAAGCGGGAGCAACAACGACGCCGCGGCGTCGCTCAGCCGCGGCCCAGCTTCGGCATGCTAGCGCGAGCGATGGGCTATGCGGGCCGACACCGGCGTTTGGCGGTGCTGGCGTATGGCTCGCTGTTCGTGGCGACCGCTGCACAGCTCGTGGTGCCGCAGTTCGTGCAGAACATCATCGATGCCGTCGTAAGCGGCGGCAGCGGACAGAGCGAAGCGGCCCAGGCGCTCGTCGGCGCCATGATCGCGATTGTCGTCTTCAGCGTCGTGCGAGCCGTGTTCGCATTCGGCCAACAGTACAACGCGGAGCGCATCTCCCAGAACGTCGCCTTCGATTTTCGCAACGAGCTCTTCGCCAAGATCCAGCGTCTGTCGTTCAGCTACCCCGATCACAACCAGACCGGGCAGTTGATGATCCGCGCTACCGACGACGTCGAGAAGGTGCGGCTCTTCATCGGCCAGGGGCTGGTGATCGCGTTGCAGTCCGTGGTGTTGCTGGTCGCGACGCTGCTGGTGCTCTGGTTCACCAATGCGCCGCTGACGCTCGTCATTCTGCCGATTCTGCCTATCGCTTTTGGCGTGTTCTTTTTCTTTGGGGCCATAGCTCAGCCGCTGTTCATGGCCGCCCAGGTACGGCTCAGCGCGCTCAATACGGTGCTGCAAGAAAACGTGGCCGGGCTGAAGGTGGTCAAAGCATTCGCGCGTGAGCCAGAGGAGCAGGTGCGTTTTCGGGCCGCGGCCGACGCGGTTTTCGACCAGCAACTGAAAGTTGCGCGCGTGTTTTCGTTCTTGTTTCCGGTGATCTTCCTGATCGCCAATCTGGGCCAAGCGGCGGTGCTCTACTTCGGCGGACTGCAGATCATCAACAGCACACTCACCGTAGGTGAGTGGCAGAAGTTCAGCTTGTACCTCATGTACGTGTTCATGCCCATGGGTCAGCTCGGCTTCCTCATCAACCTGATGTCTCAGGCGTCGGCCTCAGCCCAGCGCATCTTCGAGATTCTCGACACCAGAAATGACATTCAGGACAAGCCCGGCGCCCTGGAGCTGGGCCAGATAAGCGGAGCTGTCGAGTTCGATGAGGTGACGTTCCGCTACTTCCGTGGCGGCGACGCGGTCCTGAGTGGAGTTTCGTTCACCGCCCAACCCGGCCAGACGGTTGCGCTCCTGGGCGCCACCGGCAGTGGTAAGACGACCATCATCAATCTCCTGCCTCGCTTCTACGACGTCACCGACGGCCGCGTCCTGATCGACGGCCACGACGTGCGCGATGTGGCCGTCGAGAGCCTGCGCGCCAACATCGGCATCGTGCTGCAGGAAACCAATCTGTTCAGCGGCACGATCCGCGACAACATCGCCTATGGGCGGCCTGATGCCAGTGACGCCGACGTCGTGGCAGTGGCTCGCGCTGCCGCGGCACACGACTTCATCAGTGAATTTCCGCTTGGCTACGACACGCCGGTTGGGGAGCGCGGCTCGACCCTGAGCGGGGGACAGAAACAGCGCATCGCCATAGCCCGGGCCCTCCTGGTGAATCCGCGCATTCTCATTCTCGACGATTCGACCAGCAGCGTCGATCTCGCCACCGAGTACCAGATCCAGCAGGCGCTGGATCGTCTGATGCTTGGCCGAACCTCGTTCGTCATCGCGCAGCGCATCAGTACCGTTGTCAACGCGGATCAGATCCTGGTGCTCGACAAGGGCCGCGTCGTCGCTCGAGGCACACACGAGGAGCTGCTGGAGTCCTCTGAAATCTACGCGGACATCTATAGCTCGCAGCTTGTCGACGACTCGACTCGGACCAACCCACAGCCGGAGCTGGTCGAAGCAGGTGTCGGCCGATGATCGGCGGCGGACCACGCGACTGGTTGCTCCAGGCGGAAGCTCGCAAGCCCACGGCTGTGCGCGAGACGCTGGGTCGCTTCTGGCACTACTTCCAGGCGCATACGCCCATCCTGATCTTCGTGGCGGTGCTGGTGGTCGCCGGCACGTTTCTCCAGGTCAGCATTCCCAACTTGATGGGCCAGGCGGTGGATTGTTACCTGACCCCGGCCACGGCAGCGCCAGGCGTGGCCAGTGCTTCGGCCGCCCACTGCTGGTACACCACGCTTGGCACGCAGGCCACTTCTGCCGAGTACGCGGCCGGTCTCGCCGGGCTCGTCTTGCTGATCGTGGCCATGTTCATCGGCAGCTCTCTGCTGACAGGTCTGCAGTTCTTCCTGATGACCTACGCTGGTCAGAGCGTTCTGCGTGCGCTCCGCGTGGAGGTCTTCGCCCACATCCACCGCCTGTCGCTGGGCTACTACAGCAAGCACGAAGCCGGCGACGTGATGAGCCGCATTACCAATGACGCGGACACGATCCAGCAAGCCATCTCCTTCCCGCTGATCAGCGTGATCCAGGGGTCGCTGTTGATTGTGTGGATCGCCTACAACATGCTCAGCGACAGCTTCGGGCTCGCGATCGTAGCGCTAGCGGTGACGCCGGTCATGTTCGTCGCGACGTCCTGGTTCTCAGGCCAGGCGCGCAACGCTTTCCGACAGGTGCGGAGTCGCGTCGGCGACGTCAACGCCAGCCTGCAAGAGAACCTGTCGTCTGTCCGCGAGGCCCAGGCATTCAATCGAGAGGATCAGAACATCCAGACGTTCTCGGAGTCCAACGCCGCCTCACGCGATGCCAGCATTCGCGCCGTCGCCTTAGCCATTGGCTAATAAGCATCCCTAGTCTCGGGCTGCGGGTGGTTGAGCGGTATCGGGAGATCCGGGTGTTCGACGCCGGAGCGGATCTTGATGTCGACCGGGTTGATCGAGGATGCCGTGACCCGGATCCGCAGTTCGGCCTCGGCCGGGCGGGGCATTGGCACGGCCCGGACCGTGACGGCTGACTCGTCGCCGAAGCGGTCGATCTGGGCGGCCCTCACCGCGCTGCCCCCCTTGGGGTGGCTGCGCCTGATTGCCGGCGCGGGTTGAGCACGAGCGTGGCCAGGATGAGCCCCGCGATCGTGACCGCCGCGCCGGCGGGGCCGGTCCAGGACAGCCCAGCGGTGGCCACGACCGCCCCACCGAGGGCGGCGCCGATGGTGTTGGCCAGGTTGAACGCGGCGACGTTGGTCGCGGCCGCCAGCGTCGGCGCACCGGCGGCCAGCCCGATCACCCGGGCCTGCAGGCCCGGCACGGTCGCGAACGCCGCCGCCCCGAACACGACCACGTCGGCGACCAGGACCGACAGCGACCCGGCGGCCGCGGGCAGGAGCAGCAACGCTGCCGCCATCACCGCGAGCGCGGTCAGCAGCGTGCCGCGCAAATGTGTGTCGGTGGTGCGGGAGGCGATCGCGTTGCCAGCCACACCGCCGGCGCCGAACGCGGTCACCACGACGGTGACCGCGTCCGACCCTCCGCCGGCCAGCTCACGGACCAGTGGAGCGAGGTAGGTGAACGTGGTGAACACTCCCGCGTAGCCGAGGATCGTCATCGCGAACGTGACCGCCACCTCCGGGCGCAGCAGGCTGCGCACCTGGGCGGTGATTGGCCCCGGGGTGGGCCGGGCCATCTGCGGCAGTGTCGCCGCCAGCATCACCAGCCCGGCCGCGCCGATTGCGGCGATAAGCACGAATGTCCACCGCCATCCCGCCTGGGTCGCCACCACCGTGCCGACCGGCACGCCGAGCACCGTGGCTAGGGTCAGCCCCGTCGCCACGGCTCCGATCGCCCGGGCCGACCGCTCCGGCGGGACCAGACCGACCGCGGTGACCAGGGCGACGGCGAACACTGTGCAGTGCACCGATCCGGCCAGCACCCGCGCCGCCACCATCACCGGGAACGACGACGCCGCCGCGCAGCCGAGCGTGGCCACGCAGAACAGCGCCATCAGGACCAGCAGCAGCGGTTTCGGAGCCCGCCGCGCCGTCACTGCGGTCAGCACCGGCCCGACCAGCAGCACCGTCGCGGCGTACACGGTCACCAGCTGCCCGGCCGCGGCGACGCCTGTGCCCAGCCCGGACGCCACTGCCGGCAGCATCCCCGCGACGGCGTACTCCCCGGTCCCGATCGCCAACACGCACAGCGCCAGCCCAGCCAACGCAGCTGTGGTGTGCTCCCGCCTCACCGGAGTGCCCGCGGCGCGGCGTCCCTCGCCCATCGTTGCCTCGGTCATGCCACCCATGGTAAAGTCTGACACCGGTGTCAGAGTCAAGCCTGACCCCGAACGATCCCTGGCACAGGGAGGCAGCGTGCGAATCGGTGAACTGTCCCGGCGCAGCGGCGCCAGCGTCCGCTCCCTGCGCCACTACGAACAGCAAGGACTGCTCAGCGCGACCCGCACCAGCGGTAATTACCGCGACTACCCCGACACCAGCCTCGACACGGTGCACGTCATCCGCACCCTGCTCCAAGCCGGGCTGACCACCGCGACCATCGGTCGGCTCCTGCCCTGCATCGAGCTGATCGGCGGTCGAGCAACGCCCTGCTCAGACCTGCTTACCGAGCTGCACCACGAACGCCAGCGCCTCGACCAACAACGGCAAGCCCTCACCCGCTCCACCGGCATCCTCGACACCGTCATCGCCGCAGCACGCTAAGCCGTGGACGACCAATCTGGAACCAGCCCAAACATCCGCCCGCAAGCGGATCCTTGGCCGGTACCGGAACGGCGTCGGAGCAGTTCCCGGGTCGTCAGGAGCTCATCTCGCCCAAAGCGGCGTTCAGCATGCGTCGGGTTGTCTGAAGCGCGTCCATCTGTTCGTCCAGTGCTTTGATCTGGGTTGATAGTCGTTTTTGTGCGGTGGGGCAGGCGCCGAGGGCGCCGTCGGTGGTGAAGCAAGGCAGCAGCTCGGCTACCGCGTCGAGGTTCAGACCCACATCAAGGAGCATGCGGATCCGCCGGACCCGTTCGACTGCGGACTCGGGCAAGTCGCGGTATCTGTTCGTCTGACGTGCCGAGATCAATAGGCCACGGTCGTCGTAGTGACGAAGTGCTCGGGTGCTCGTGCCCGAGAGTCTGGCGAGCTCGCCGATCAGCATCCGGACGCTCACGCGCTTGACATTGACATGGGCGTGAAAGTTTACCGTCTTCGGGACCGACCAACGGATACGAGGGAGCACCACAGTGACCATCGATGTGCACGCCCACGTCACCAACGACGTGACCGGCCAACTGGAGCGTTCGACGAGGGCAGGCGTGAACCGTACGGTGCTGCTGTCCACGCGGGTCCACCCCGAAGCTGCCGAGACCCCTGAGGAGGTTCGTGCCGAGTTCGCTCGGCTCGGCGCAGTGATCGGCGGCGCTGTGAACGCACGCCAGGTGTACCAGGCCGGCATGGACGAGCTTCGCCTCGCTCTGGACGCGCACCCAGACACCACCGTCCGATTCGTCAACGTCTCACTCGACCAACCCGTGAAGGACTTGCATGCCTGGACAGCCAGATATCTCGCTGAACCCCAGATCGTCGGAATCGGGGAACTCACCCCCGCGCCCGGCGCAGCCGGTCAGATCGAACCGGTGCTTCAAATCAGCTCGGAGCACGGCGGGGTGTCGGTCCTCACTCATGGCTTCGCACCGAACACCAGCGATGACATCACCACCTACGCGAACCTGGCCGGGTGCTACCCGAGCGTCCCCCTGATCGTCGGTGCCTTCGGCGGACTGAACTGCCTCCAGCTGATCGACCTCGCCCGCGACCACCCGAACCTCTACATCGATCTCTCCAGCGCATTGCAAGTCTTCGCCGTCCGAGCCGCCACCAACGAGGTACCCGAACAGTGCCTCTTCGGCTCCAACACCCCCTACGGAGACGTCCTCGCATCACGCACCACGATCGAAGCCGCGATCACCTCCCCGTCCCTCCTCCACCAAGTGCTCCACGACGACACGGCACGGCTACTCACTCGTGCTCAGCACTGAGCCGGAAGACTTGGCGAGAGGAACGGTCATCTACGGGCGAGCGCCCGACCCCCGGCTGTCAGGCGTCCCGACAGCGGAACCACCACCGACACCGCTCAGCCCGCCCACATGCTCCTGACCAGCGGCGTTGCACATAGCCTGCCCGGAGCCATTTTCGATGGAGGTACCTCGACTGGCACACTCCTCGGGTGGATCAACTGAGGGTCGGCTACGCCCGATGCGGCAGCGAACCGGCAGATCTCGTGGCCGAATGTGAGGCGCTGACCGCGGCGGGGGTCGGGGCAGATCGGATCTATACAACGTGGGGCTAAAGCGGTGCCAACCGGCCTCGACCTGGTCTGGGGCAGGCGATGGCGGCGTGCCGGGCCGGTGACACGTTGGTGGTGACCAGCCTGGACCGTCTCGCCCGTTCGGTGCCCGGCGCCAGAGACCTCGTTGCCGACCTCGCCAAGCGCGGGGTCATCCTGCATCTCGGCGGATCGGTCCATGACCCGAGCGACCCTCTGGGACCGGTGTTGGCGATGGTGGCCGACTTCCAACCTGCCCTGGTTCGGGGTCGGACCGCCGAAGGCATGCGGCTGGCCAGGACCAAGGGGCGCCTGAAAGGCAGACCGCCCAAGCTCGGCCGGGTGGCCGAGGCGCACGTGGTCGAGCTGTTCGAGGCAGGCGAGCACAGCAGCGCAGAGATCGCCGACCTGCTCGCGGTGAGCCGCTCGACGGTCTACCGGGCGGTCCAACGAGCGGCCAGAGCCAAGCTCGCCGAGCAACGATGAACGCGGTGGCCCTCGCTGCGGTTGTCCTACAGTGAAGGCGCCTGTTGCGCTGAGCTTCAGGAAGTGAGCCCGAGACCCGTCCGGACGGACGCGGCGCTTGGGCTTCGCGCTTTTCCGCGGTCACGCGGTCGGCACGGTGGGTGAGGCACGTCGACTGCCGCGTCCCCGCGTAAGTGGGCTTGCGGTAGATCTTGACCCACCTTGATCGAGGAGACCGCTCGACACAACCGCCACCCCCGACCTGCTGCCCACAGCCATCGACGGCACGGTCGGACAGTGAGCCGGTCATCTCCGAACTGTGCCTTTGGCGGTGAGGACGATCATGGGACCCTCAAGCAGCGGTGCAGGGTTCTTATTGTGTGAGGCTCGGACCAACCCAAACCTGCTTGTTCGAACTATGGCGGAGCGACCCGCCTCGGCGGAGCGCCCTGCATTCGTTCGGTCTCATGCCCAACCCGCAGCCTTAGCGAGTGCAATGAGTCGTTTGCGGACTTCTCGAAGGTTCGAGTAAGCAACCGTCCGGTCCACCTCGTTCTCCCACCATACTGGCCAGGTTTTGGGCGGTCGGGGCGTCATTAGCGCTACGAGCCCTAAATGTGTGGCAGTGCCGGGGACGCTGGCGGTTGGCTTTTTCCGGGGCGCGCTTGATCCCTGCGTGCCGTGAACGGCAACTCTTACGCCGAGGGCTCCCGCGGGTGGTCACGCCCGGCGCCGCACAGGTGTGATCAGGGGGGCTACCGCATTTACCAGTGCGCTCCAGCCAACGCTCGAGGCGCTCGGATACGTAGCGGTTGCGCTGGTTGCGGGAGTCGGCGGCCTGGTGCTCCTGAGTGGGCAAAGCTGGTTCGGCACGACGGTTTCACTTGGCCTGATAGTGGCGTTCATCGCCTACACGCAACGTTTCAATCAGCCTATCTCCCAGATTTCTGCGATGTGGACCAATCTGCAGAGCGCTGTCGCCGGTGGTGAGCGCATTTTCAGCTTCCTCGATGTGGTGCCCGAGATGCCCGATGCGCCAAACGCCCCCAACATGCCGCCCATTCAGGGCCGAGTGGTGTTCGACAGCGTGTGGGCGGAGTACGAGCCCGGCCGACCGGTGCTGCGCGACGTGAGCTTGAAGGCCGAACCGGGACAGATGGTGGCCATCGTTGGTCCGACCGGAGCAGGCAAGACGACGATGGCCAATCTGCTGCCGCGCTTTTACGACGTCACCTCCGGGTCGATCAGCATCGACGGAATCGACGTGCGCTCCGTGACTGCGCGCAGCTTGCGAGCACAGATTGGCACCGTGCTCCAGGACTCGTTCCTGTTCAGCGACACGGTGATGAACAACATCCGCTACGGGCGCCCGGCTGCAACGGACGCCGAGGTCATCGCCGCCGCTCGGCTGGCGCGTGCAGACACGTTCGTCGAGCGATTGCCCGAGGGCTATCAAACCGTCCTCGGCGAGCGCGGCAGCGGACTCAGCCTGGGTCAGCGACAGCTCCTGGCGATCGCGCGCGCCGCGCTGGCCGATCCGCGCATCTTGATTCTGGATGAGGCAACGTCGTCCGTCGACACGCGCACCGAGCGACTGATTCAAACGGCGCTGGAGGAGCTGCTCCGTGGCCGGACCTCGTTCGTCATCGCCCATCGCCTGAGTACGATCCGGCACGCGGATCTGGTGATCGCTTTGAAGGACGGCCAGATCGCGGAGCGCGGCACCCACGACCAGCTGCTCGCCGCGCGTGGCTTCTACTACGACCTGTACATGAGCCAGTTCCGCCGCGACCTCGACTTCTCCGAAGCAGTCCCGGTTCCCGCCGGCATTTCAAGCCTGAGCTAGAACCTACGCACCCAGGTCGTGGAGCGCTCGCAGCGCCTCGAGCATGGCCGGCTCGATCCCTTCGGGCTGGTCGTCGTCGTCATGTCCGACGAGGTGAAGGCCAGGCGCAAGGCTCTGGTGCGACGTGAGCTCGTCCGCGGTGCGCATGACGTCGGCCGCGTCGAGAGGCGGCCACATCGCTGCCAGGGCATGCGCCATCTCGTCGGAGAGCCACGTGGCGGAGATCCTCGAGCTGGGCATGGGCGAATGACTGAGACTAGCGTCAGCGCCGGCGAATGTCATGATGGAACTTCACACCTCCTAGGAGTTCGGCCGAAAAGTGCAGTTCACACGCCAAGGGGTCTCCGAACTCCGTTCGATAGACTGGCCTAGAGGGTAGCGAGCGACCTCATACCGCCGAGGTCCGGGTCGGGGGGACCCCCCGCGTA
>JAABUQ010012145.1_pt1 | contig 10780 bp, 9 predicted proteins | sample 5560001 | NCBI WGS metagenome assembly JAABUQ01 (sample SAMN10711888, study PRJNA513371) | rock metagenome | isolation source: Antarctica rocks | place: Antarctica: Victoria Land, Finger Mt nord | collected 2015-12-18
AAGTTGGAGAGGATGGATGGAGGGGTGAGGGGATGATGGGATTAAGGGGGAAAGCGTGACCTGCGGGGGGGGGGGGAAACCTGGGGGGAAGGAGCTTGGGGGGAGCTTGGGTACTGGGGAGGGGAGCTTGGGAGGCGGGGTCTAGTCATGGCCTGGAATATGGCCCAAGCGATTATAATTGGACAGTCGAGACTAAAGCGTGGCGACACCCTTTTGCAGTTTGGGCAGCACGCAATGAGGGAAAGCGCGGTATCATGTCCAGTCAATTCTCCAATCATCTTCCAATCATCCGGGGAGGTCGAGTGACCTTACTTCGTACTCAGACTGCTCTCGGGTCAGCGCGCATTCTGCACTTAGATGCGGGCCTTTCTTGTTCATGCAGCGTACTTTGTACCGGGTCTGATACGCCATGATCTGTTAGATCGTGAGTATTGCAATCAGGCTTGCGTTCGTTAAGGCAAGCGTGGTGATGGAGCCGTCCAGATTAGAGGATAAGTCGAAAGTCGAGATGTTGCAAGATGGAAATTCCAAAGATCACTATCTGGAGGAGTTGGTCCACGTGAAAGTCAGCACTGTGATTTGTTGGCGCATCAATGCCCGCCACTCTACTCTGTATTTTAGTTTAGTAGGTCCCCAGTATCACGTATGCCGGTCCGCCGATCCTGCATTTCCACCTCCACTCTCGAATTCATTTGCCTGCGAACTGGGTAATAAGTACCGTAACTAGCGGAAGCGATGGCACTATGGAACGAGAGAAAAACAGACTAGGGAAACGTGGGGCTGACGGGAAGGAACATGGTTCCATACTCATTCATCATAGAGGTTGCGTGCTTAATCATTGCGCTGGAACATGCCAACCCCCTTGATGATGGTGCGCGAAGATTGCAGACCGGGGGTAGGAAACACTTCTGAACATTCAGCTTCTTTCCGACTTTACCGGACGAGGACGCAAGTTGGATAGGCGTGAATTGGGTAGACCCAAGTGACTGTAGATCCCCCGTCCCTGCACATCCGCGGACCGCCTTCAGCATTCTTTGTCGGTGCATTGGGTCCCGGAAGTGGGTCTCGAATCAATCGCGACCGCGTGCTGACTACATAATGCAGAGCCTATCACTGAAACAAATGGTATGCAATGCATATGGCCTGCATCATGCACGTCTTACGCATCCACGAGAAGGAGATAAGGTACGGGCGAGTCCGAAAGAGGAGGCCGCTTGTCGAGAGGACTGTTGGTGTCTCTAGTCCTCGGGAACACAGATTGAAAGAAGGATCATTGCATGTAGGGAGCAGGGAAGATGGGGGGTTGAAAGTGTGAGGACATGTTTCGCATATGACGAGGAGAATATATACATTTCGTCGGCGTCTGTAATGCGCACCGCAATGCAAACCGGCCTTCGCCAGCCATAATACTGTTCTCGCGGTGCTGGTATCACCCAGCTTAGCATCAGCTCGCTGTAAGCACATCTTCGGCACAACAGGCAGTCATGATGGGAGGACTGAGTTGCAATTTGACATCCGTGCTATTGGGCCCGTTCCCCGAAAACCTCAGAGAGAATTGGATTTTGTTTGCAATCTTATACATTTTTAAATCAATGCTTGCGCATCGCCTTTGTCTCCCTGTGTTCGTGAAGAATGATATTGTACACGAGTGAAGCTGAACGCCGAGACCGCACATGCCAAAGCATATGCTCATTGCAAAGTAGGATGATATTCAGAGCTCGCCTTTGTCGTATTGCTGCACCAGGGTCTGCGCGGCTTGCGCGTTGGACGGTTTGGCGAAATTGCCTTGTTTGAGTTGGTCAATGGCCACATCGAACCGAGCCCCGAAGAGGATTGCTACCCCGACCTTCATTCCTGTGTCAGTCCTTGGCTCAGAGTATAAGGGGCTGAGAAGGCAATAGTTACCATGATCGCGGAAATGAGCACTACGGTCCCCATTACGGCTGCTACGAGGTAGACTGCAGTCTGTTAGCTTGGATCAACAATGATGTGTGCATGGGAAGCTCACTAGTATCTTGCTGGGCCTCCTTTGCCATCGCGGTGCTCGCAGCCTCAGCTTGGGTGGCTGGTGCCACATTGACCTCATGTCCGACGATGGCCTTTGGGTCTTGAGTGGGGAAGATCGATTCGATGAATTGTTCGATCTAGACAATGTCAACAAATGATATGTCCACATAGCTACGATAACCTCCTACCTTGCCACATGCAATACTGATCTTGAGGAAATTTGGATCTCTCGGCGAGTTCTTCTTATGTATTTTCCTCGTATAGTCTCTGAAGACCTCGCAGACCAATTTGAGATTCTGGGTCGACTGCGTCATGATTCGACATGCTTCTCCCTTGGTGATCTTTACATTTCTCTTGAAAATAGCCGGATTCCTGAACACCAGTTCAAGAGTCGCTATTGCCATTGACTGGGGTATAGCGGCAAAGTTGAACACGGACTGCTCCTTGAGACCTGCCAAATAGAAAAGACATTCGTCCGCGTGGTAGAGAGAGTTGAGTACCATCTCTGAACTGCAATTCAAAGCAGCCTCTTTATTCTCCGGTTTGAAGAGGTCCTCAAACTTGTCCACATGCTTCGACCAGATCTCTCTAGGCCAGAATCGTCGCTTGTCGTCCAAGTCCTCTTTGATGTCTCGAATAATGTTTGTCTTCTGCAAGAAGAGCCCCATTGACTCTTGCAAGTGCGGTTTCTGTAGTAGGATTGGATTGGCAAGTTTGCTCTCCACAAAAAGTCTCGTAAGTCCATTCCCCACGAGACCAGCGACGTAATGACAATAGAGGTCGTAGTCCTTGACTGTATCAACGCCGTTCTCGTTATGCTCCGCATTCTTGCAGTAGTCCGCCATGCCGTTGCCCATCTCCTGTGTAATGTCCTTGATGATCGCTTGGTACTCCGACTTGATCTTCCTGAACCCCTCTGTCACATTCTGGAATTGAACGAGCAATTCTCGATCCTTCTCCCGAGGACCGCAGCCACTGTAGTTCCAACCTTCCTTTTGAATGACATTGTGGAAATCTCGTAACAGTGGTTCCTTCTCGTCAAGCGCGATAGTCATATCATCTTCCACCGTGTCTAACCCTCTCAGGATCAGGTAAAAGAGGGCAACAGGGACAAGAAGCTCGGGGTGAAGTTCCTGTATGACAGCACTAAAGCTCCGGCTGGTCTTGTTCAGAAAGTCGAAGCAAATGCGGAGAGAATCCGATTCCTTTTCCTCGTCGCGCTCATGTACGGCGTCGTGCCATAATTTCCTTGCCGAACGTGAGCAATGAGAAATCAACTAGAGGCGAAGACTGTACTATACCATTGGATGATTGACCTCGCCTCATTGAAGTGGATGATGTAGTATAGTACTTCCGTGGCCTTCATGATTGATATTGCTAGACTTTTGTAATTGTAGGGAAGGTGGATGGCAGGAGTTTACAAGTGAAATGGGACGAGAGCAGAAAGAGGGAAAGATGACATGAAAGGACACATAGGAACAATCTATGTTCCTACTGACAAACAATATGAACTTCCCCGTGAGCAGCGCCAATAGATGGATAGGGCTTCGGACTTCGAAAGAGGATCTGACGATGATTTTTGGACCCTGGGACACTTCTGGGACACTTGGCCTATTTCGGTTACATCAAGAGACCTCAGTCTCCCAATCCCAAATATCTCCGGTACGGCAACAAGTAAAGGAAAGACTCTGCAGTATAGTACAATCTGTGAAAGCCAGATTATAACTCTTCTATACAGTTCCATATCATCGGATGTTTGCATGAAAGGACATATCAATTATAATGTTGAAGACTCTAGGAGCTAACCCTGATAAAGTTACCTTATGTGTCCTATGATCAAACATGGTCATTGGTGAGCATCGGTTTCGCGAATGACGATAAAAGACGAATAAGTCCAGGTCGACATCAGCTTGCAAGAAGTACCCATCAACTCCCTTGCACTGCCGCCCACCACCTTATCTGCCTTTCAGCCTACATCGGTCGCTCTCAGCAGACCGCCATCATGGTGGTGGATACCACGTACTACGACCTTCTAGGCGTCAAGACAAATGCCACAGAGCTCGAGATCAAAAAAGCCTACAGAAAACTTGCCATAACTACGCACCCCGACAAGAACCCTGGAGATGAAACCGCACATGCCCGCTTCCAAGCCATAGGAGAAGCCTACCAAGTCTTAAGCAACGACGATTTACGAAAACGATATGATAAATTCGGCAAAAAAGAATCCGTCCCAGGTGGAGGCTTCGAAGACCCCTCCGAGTTCTTCAGCATGATATTCGGCGGTGAAGCCTTTGCTGACCTGATCGGCGAACTGTCCCTTATGAAGGATCTCACAAAGACTATGGACATCACAACCAAGCAAATGGAAGAGGAAGAAGCCGCCGCCTCCGCCGAGGCGAAGTTGGAAGCCAAGGAGGGAAAAGAAGGTGCAGCAAATATCCCCTCAGAAACAACAACATCCAAACCCGCCAAACCTGCCAAAGCCGAATCCACAGCAGAACCTCCCTCCGTCGCCGACCTCAATCTCAACTCCCCCCCCGGTGCCCCCGCCTCCTCCACCTCCGGTGCGTCCACCCCTCGCCGCGGTCCCATGGGACAGCAAGCCATAATGGACAAATCGGAAGAAGACGCCCGCATGGACGCCGCGGGCCTCACAGCCGAAGAAAAAGAGCTCCGCCGCAAAGAGAAAAAGCGGGGTCTCTCCAAAGAACAGCGCGAAGAACTCCTCGCCTACGAAGCCGAGCGCAAACGCATACGGGACGAACGCGTGGAGACTCTGGCAAAGAAGCTACTGGATCGTATAAGCATATGGACGGAGACGGACAAGGGGAACGACGTCACGAAAGCGTTCCAGGAGAAGACGCGGCTGGAGGTGGAGAACCTGAAGATGGAATCCTTCGGCCTGGAGATCCTGCACGCGGTCGGGCTGACCTATCTCTCCAAAGCGACCAGCTTCCTCAAATCGCAGAAGTTCCTCGGCATATCCGGTTTCTTCTCCCGATTAAAAGACAAAGGCACCCTCGCCAAGGATACCTGGAGCACGATCAGCACGGCTATCGACGCGCAAGCGACCATGGAGGAGATGGCGAAGATGGAAGAGAAAGGCGGAGAGGACTGGACGGACGAGAAGAAAGCGGAGTACGAGCGCAGAGTGACGGGGAAGATCCTGGCGGCCGCGTGGAAGGGCAGTCGCTTCGAGATTCAGAGCGTGCTCCGCGACGTGTGCGATAAGGTCTTGAACGACAAGAACGTCAAATTGGAGAAGAGGGTGGAGAGGGCGCATGCCTTGGTCATTAGCGGGACCGTCTATCAAAACGTACCACCCCCCTTTTCTCTCTCCTTCCCTCTACCTTACCCCTCTCCCCACCATACCGCAAAGTGTCCAGAACGCTTTTACTAACTATCCCTGCACACAGGCACAACGAGATCCAGACGAAGAAGGCGACTACATGGCCTTCGAGCAGCTGATGGCCGACGCGGCGATCAAGAAAGATAAGAAAGATAATAAGAAGAAGGAAGCGAGGAAAGATGAGCCTGCCGCTGGTGGTGGTGGTGGTGGTGGTGGGACGACACATCATCACCACGGGCCGCACCCGCATTCGAAGGAGAGCTCAGCGTCGACGGCGTGAGTGTACTTTTTTTCCGCTGGGGGGCGCGGGGATACTGGAGGATCTTCTGCCAGTTGGCTGGGGGAGGGGAGGGGCATGGTGTTGATGACGAAGAGGTGGTATTTATGCGCGGAGGAGTTTATGAGGTTGGCACATGGAAGCGAGCACCAATTCCCCTTTACTTTAGATAGCGCGCCCTTTTAGACGTGGACATGGAGGTATCTCTGCCTTCTCGTGCACATAGATGTCTCCAAACTTACGCATATGGTCTTCTTCGGAATGTGACCGGGTGTAGTGGGCAATGTGAGAAGAGCATCTCAGTACTTGGAGTTGAGTCTACAAATCTGAGTAGACCCGTGAACGACCAGCTAACGCACTCCAATCGCAAGGGTATCTTCAGCAAAGCAAACCGCGCGTATGTACAACCCCATTCACCGGGTCCCCCTCTTCTCCCTCTACCCCCCCATAACCCTTCGCAGACCAAGCCCACCCTCCCCCGCATCCAGCTCCCATCACCCTTATATACACCCCCCCCATGCAACGCCCATGAGCCTTATAAATACTCCCCCCCAAGACCCCTCAACTACCCCCCCCAAAAATCCCAAACGCCTGCAAATAATGCCCCAGATTCTGCATGCTACTCCGATTCCCCGGCGTCGTCAGCGCCACGCCTACATCCTCTTCTGAATCCGATGGCTCGGGCGGCGGCCTCGCCGGCGGTGGCATAGCTGCCTCCCCTTCTTCCGATGGCACTGGCACTGGCGCTGGGGACGGAGCGTGCGAGGAAACCCCGTCGAGGGATGCGGTCTCGTTGCCTTCGTCTTCGTAGTCCGTGGGCTCTAGTGGAGCTTCCTCCGCTGGGGAATTTGCCTCTTCCGCGAGGGGGGGAAAGAGCGGTGTCTGCGCTTCTGTCGAGGGTCCCCATTTCGAGAAGTCCGGCGTCGAGAGTCCGCCGTCTGGGCTTGCTATGGTGCCTGGACTCCGCTCCCAGGGGTTGGCGCTGCTCACCCCGACGAGGCTGGGGCTCAGCAGCCCGCGACCTTGTTCTGGTGGGGCGTCGTCGAGTTCGTCGGGGGTTAGAACTTTGGGACCGAGATTCTCGGTTGAGGGGGCAAGGGGGCGGTGGTCCAGAGCGGCTTTGCCGGTGGTGAGAAGGGTGGAGGTTGTGTTGAGACAGCGTTTTATGGATTGGTTCAGTTTTTGGGATTCGAGGAGGAGGGTTTTGTGGGCTGTGAGGTCGAGGGTGGGTGGTTCGGGGTCTTGAAAACGGGAACGTGCGGAGCGGGCAGATTGGGCGATTGGAGAAGAGGTGGTGGATGGGTTGGAGACGCGATTTTCAACGTCATCCCCATCGCTGTCCTCAGAACCCGAAGAGGATAGTAGCTCGTCAGAGTCGATATTAGTGTCTGTCTCCAAGAGCATTGATTTCCTGCCTGATACTGAGCGTGAGGGTGCTACGGAGAGACGGCCGGATCGACTCAGTCGGCGGTAGCGACGTAGTTCGGCGTTTTGCTTGCGCATTTCATGTTCGAGCGTGCGGTTGATTGCGAGGAGAGACGAGTTGCTGATTTCGAGATCGAGAACTTTGCGTTCACGGCGAGCATTGGCGGCCAGCTCGTTCATGTGCTCGAGCCTACTCTTGGGCTTCGTAGGACTCTGCAGTGGTTGGGGTCGAGTTGGAGACATGGGTAGTTCTTGGGTCATTGCGGGTGGGTTGACGCTGTGTGGTAATGCCCCAGAAACCCCCACCACAGAGGTGGTCTTTGTTTTCTCCACCGGACTAGTATCTAAAAAGGCGATGCTAGACTTTCGCGATGGGCTTGGGCCTGCTGAGTGAACACTGGACGACCTGGCGTGCGTACTCCCCCGAGGTTGAGCTCGTGAATTCAGACTCGACCTTCGACCAAGATCGGTCTGGCCGTAAGATAGTGCCTCTGGAGACTTGATCTCGGTACCTCCGTTAGACACAAGTCGGGTATGTCGCCTCGGAGAAGGCTTGCCGACGGACGCCTTCCGAGGCAAGATCTCTTCTTTCAAGGGGGAGGGAGCTCGATTTGGGCTGGAAGGGGTATGTTCGCTGTAGATTGTCTGCAAAGGCGGCCTGTTTGTGGTGGAAGTGCCATTGGCAAGTCTGAGAGGTGCAGCTTTGATGTCCGTAGCCCCATTGTCATATAAGAACTTCGACCTTGGCTCGTCAGAATTCGAATTGTTACTCAAGGCTGACGTCCTGCCATTCGATGAGTTTCCTCCTCTTGGGTTGACATACCCTGGCACCCAGCTCTTGACCATTGATGTCTCTGGAACCGACCGTGAGGGAGCGCTGGTCTGTATGTCATTTGCGTGAAAGAACATGGGTGAACTGTTCGGACTCGTTGCACTTGTGGATGAATTCTTCCGCTCAAGGAGTGGCCGTCCAGTCGAAAGAGACGATCCTGGGCTATCACTAACTATGCTCCCTGACCGCGATGGCCGTCCAGGCTCAGAAGTCCGCATGCCCAACGCACTCGGTGTCTGCGCATCCTCTCTTGGTCTGTCTCGTCTCTCAAGTGGCGCGACTGGCCTTGAGCCTGAGTGAATGCCTTTGGGGGTATTATTTGGCGTTGGCGATGCGCTCTCGGCTCTTGCCTTCCTCGAGCCCGACCTCGGCGTGATGTTTGAGCTTATGAAGGTCTTGACCGGTGTTGCGACACCTTCTTCCAGGTAGCCATTCTGACCCCCAGTTCCACCAGCGCTATCATCGCTTCTGGGAGGCGCATGGCCCTTGGGTAGCGAGTGGCCTTTCCTACTCAATCTAGGCGAATAAACAGCATTGGAGGAGAGACGGCCGCTGACGAAGGCATTCTGTTTCTCGTTATTCATGGCTGGAAGGCCATTGTTTGAAGTGCTTGGTGGAGCTATCCCCGCAGATTATAGCATGTCAACTTGCAACACAATGAGGCGAGTAGGACAAGGGTGTTGCGGGAATGGATGAAGTGATTCCAATTACTATTAGACCATACAGGGTGGAGTGATGAGGTTGTTGACTTTGTATCGCGCAGAATGAAGTAGCTACTAGGGGAGTACCATGACGTGGGGAATTCATAGTACACACATAGAGACATACAACGCTCTCTGCTTGTCTTACGCGTGTGTACTGACGCTTCTACCAGAACGGACATCCCAGTGTGTTAACTATGCGATTTTCCTTCTCAGCCTTTCAAACATACGGAATTGAATGGGCGCGTCTCCGCGTTTCTTGAAGCCTGAAAGTCCAATGTCGATCATCACGGCCAATTCCCTGCACATGAAGACATGACCGTGAATGGCTCCACCGATGCCCCAAAGACCCTTGCCGATGCTATCGAAGCTGAAGTGCATGACGCCAAAGAACCGGCCGAACATGACACCCTCAAATATCATCTGCTGGGACCCTCCCTGACTAAGGTACAGACCTTTTTATCTGAACGTGTCTCTTCTAATAATGTCAGGCCGGCCAAGACACGGTTGACCAGCAAAAAGTCGGAGAAATCATTTACAACGCGTCCAAGGGGTCCAAGTTCTTCAACAACGAGGAATCCAAAGATAAGAACCTTACCCAGAAGATCGAGAAGATATTGGCAAGGAAGCGCCAACTCGAACGTGTGGACCTTGCTTCGGATCTTCGACGAGCGAATGAGTACATCGCCGAGCTTGAGCTGACTCGCGATCTATCCCAGACTGTAGTCCATATCGATTGTGATGCATTCTACGCTGCTGTGGAAGAGCTGGATAGACCAGAGTTGAAATATGTGCCCATGGCTGTAGGGAAAGGGGTGCTCACGACATGCAACTACCATGCCCGCAAATTTGGTTGTCGGAGTGGCATGGCCGGCTTTGTAGCGATGAAGCTATGTCCAGATCTTATCTGCCTACCGTTGAACTTCGAAAAGTACACCGCAAAGGCCCAGGAAGTGAGAGCCATCCTGGCTGATTACGATCCTCAATTCGAAAGTGCCAGTATTGACGAAGCATACTTGAACATTACTGAATACTGTGAGGATACACAAATGGATCCGGAAGAAGTCGTCACAAAGATCCGCAACGAAGTCCACGGAAAGACACGCATTACAATTTCAGCGGGGATTGCCCCGAACGCGAAGATAGCCAAAATCTGCTCCAACCGTAACAAACCGAATGGGCAATTTACAGTTGCTAACGACAGAGCAACAATCCTAGCATTCATGCGTGACCTGCCCACCCGAAAAGTCAACGGTGTCGGCCGAGTCTTCGAGCGTGAGCTCGATGCCATTGGCGTCAAGACCTGCGGCGACATCTACTCCCAACGAGCCTACCTCTCAAATCTCTTTGGCGAGAAGGCCTTCCAATTCTTAATGCAATGCCATCTCGGACTCGGCCGCACCAAGATCCAACCCGCAGAAGAATACGAACGCAAAAGCGTAGGAACCGAAAGCACGTTTCGAGAGATGAGCGACAAAGGCGACCTGCGTGAGAAACTCCGCTGGATCGCCGAAGAGCTGGAGAAAGACCTCACAAGGACACAGTTCAAAGGCCGAACATTGGTCCTGAAGATCAAGCTCCACACCTACGAAGTCCTCACCAGGCAAGTCATCCCCCCCAAAGCAGTCAGCACGGCAGACGACCTCTACACCTACGCCCTCCCCATGATGGCGAAACTCGAAAAGGAACTCCCAGGCATGAAACTCCGTCTGATGGGCCTCCGCTGCACTCACCTCGTCAGCACCAAAAAAACCGGTATCGACTTCTTCGGCCTCCGCCGCCGTAGCCCCCCCAACGAAGACGCCTCGAAACCACCCCTCGACGGAGAAGGATGGGAAGTCTGGCCCGAGGCCGAATTCGAAGAAGCAGCGCGGCAGGAACGGCAAGACGAGATGAACGAGCTGGAACGCTTAAGCCAGGACCACCCTCCAGCCTCCCATTCAAACCAAGAACAACCCCTCGAAAATCCCACCCCCCGCCGCAAAACTGGCCGCCAAATTCCCCGCACCCCCGCACCCCGCCCCCTCGACAGCGGCATCGGCTTCTTCAAACCCCCCACCAACCCCAAGCCCCCCGCCCCGAAACCCAGAGCCGAACGCTGGACCTGTCCTGTTTGCGGCAGGCCCCAGAAAGCGAGCGATCAGGCCTTTAACGAGCATGTGGATTTTTGTTTGAGTAGGCGGACGATT
>JAABUQ010012146.1_pt1 | contig 10777 bp, 7 predicted proteins | sample 5560001 | NCBI WGS metagenome assembly JAABUQ01 (sample SAMN10711888, study PRJNA513371) | rock metagenome | isolation source: Antarctica rocks | place: Antarctica: Victoria Land, Finger Mt nord | collected 2015-12-18
GTTAAAATTGCTATTCTTTGTTCTTTTTGCTGTTGTTCTAATAAAAAGTTTTTCATACGTATAACCGGCAATCAAGACTTTAGTACAAGAATACCATGTTTTTGTAAATCAGTTAGGATTGCTATATGAACTCAGCTATCGTCAACCGTTAGTGCGATCGCTACAAGAAGAATTTGCTTTGTCTCTAGGATTTACAGTTCAGGGTAATAGTCAGTCGTTCGTATTTGGTAGTTCACGGCTAAGGTCTCCTGGCACCAGCCGTAACCGCGTACTCAGCTTTGGTCAGGACTATATTAGTCGAGACAATCGCGGCGCTTGGGCTTTGCAATCACAATTCAGCTTTGGCTTAGATATATTAGATGCCATAGTCAATCGAACATCAAATGGAAGCTTTTTCAGTTGGTTGGGTCAGGTACAGCGGGCTCAACAGCTGGATAATAACAACTTGTTGATCTTACAGGCTGATGTACAGCTGACGCCAGATAATATACCAGCGTTCTACCAGTTTTTTATTGGTGGAGGTCAATCAGTGCGCGGCTACCGGCAAAATGCCCGTTTTGGAGATTATGGATATCGGCTATCGGTGGAAGATCGAATTCCTATAGTACGCGATCGGGTATCAATACCCACTCTCCAAGTTGCTCCTTTTGTTGATGTGGGGCAAGTGTACAATAATAATCCGAGTAATCGAACTAATTCACGAATTTCTCAAGCGTTTTTGGCTGGTGCAGGTTTAGGATTGATCTGGCAGCCAACTCCACCTCTTTATATCCGGCTTGATTATGGAGCGCACCTTGTGAACCTGAGAGACCGAGGTAACAGTCTCCAGGATAACGGGCTCTACTTCAGTGTTGTCTACAACCCCTAGCAGATTTCCCCTTGCTCCTCTGATTGTCGGTGCTGCTGGCTTTGATTGCAGTGTTGGCGGCGCTGCTCTGGTTAGCGTTTGACTATCTGAACGAAGACTGCAACTCTAACAATCTCCTACTGGCTCTCAATCAATCTGACAGTGGCAAAGGTCAAATTCCGAAGCGATCGGTCAATTTCAGCGTTAATGGCACAGTCCCTGCTGTATTACGGGGGAGAACAATTGTATACTCAGGTATACAAATCGAGAATGGTTTAAGTACGGGAGGTACAAGCGAGCCTCCCCACTTTACTACTTCTATAACTCAATCTCAACCATCCATGTCTTTACCTGTACCTTCTGCTGTGCCTGCAACTGCTCCTGCTGCTAAGCCCTCTGGTGACAATAGCCTTTGAATAAATCTGTACTCATACTGACTGCACTGGGACTATTGATGGTAGCTATACTTCTGCCAATCTGTTCATCAATATCAGTGAGCCAGCCAACTTTCAGCGCTGCTACCAAAGGCATAACTGAGTCTTTTACTCACAGCCCAAACTTAAGTCAACAGCCAAATAACTTACCAGTTGCAGAAATTGCTAGGCAAGTTACAGTTCGGATTTTAACCGAGCCTGCATATGGTTCTGGGGTAGTGATTTCTCGTCAAGGTAAAACTTACACAGTTCTGACTTGCCAGCATGTGGTGGCTAATAATAAAAGTGGTAACTATAAGGTTTTGTCTGCTGATGGCATAACCCATCCCGCTCGTCGGAAATCCATCCTTCACTTGGAGGGGGTTGATTTAGGCTTAGTAGAGTTTGAGAGCAAAGTCTCCTATCAAGTAGCAGCACTAGGAGATTCTAATACTTTATCTGTTGGCGATCGCGTGTATGCTGCAGGATTCCCTAATTATCACTTTATTAACCAAAACGCGATAGAGGACACTCGTAATTGGGGTACGAGAGCGTTTCATTTAACGATCGGAAAGGTTTCTCTGCTATCGGAGCGAGTACTGCCAGGAGGTTACCGTCTAGGCTATACCAATGAAGTTGAGCTGGGCATGAGCGGTGGTCCTGTCTTAAATGACAAGGGGCAAGTTGTCGGCATCAACGGTCGATTAAAGTACCCATTACAGGGAATCGACGTGTTTACATTTACTGATGGCACCAAGCCATCGGAAAAACTGTTTGAGCAGATGGAGGCTTTGAGTTGGGCAATTCCCATCGCAACGTTTCGGCAAGCAGCGGCGGGGAACTCTCCGAAACGACCCTACATTGACCTTTAGCTCAATAACGTGCCAGCTCAAGACAACCTTGTACAACCCTATCGAGAAAATTTTGATTCCAACAGGTAAAACGTTTTGCCCGAATGTACCTAATACTAGGTGCATCTTGACATTCAGTTAAATGCCATCACCACTTTGAGAACCACCACTTTGAGAATCTTCCCATCTGTAAATTTTCCATTGATAATCCAGTAGACTACGGGAAATGTGCCCGACTGGGTGGAAACGAGCGACAGAAGGAGTCAAGCATGAAAGCTAAGGTGGAATTAGTCATTCGTCATCGGCTGCTTGCCATCTTTGGTGTGGCAGTCACGGTGATTTTAGATTGGTATCATTTGTGTAAAAAGCTACGACAACTGATGTCGATGATTGCTGTAAATAAATCAGAAAAAACAGTCCATCTGAAGTTTTTAATTGCTCAAGTCTGGCTTGGATTGGTTGATAATGCTATCGAGTATCTGAGAACTCAGGTTACAGTTAGAAATCAAGAGAAGTGGTCAGAATTAATTGGCTATCTCGAAAAGCACCAATCAGAAATTATTAATTACAATTGTCGCCGCTGCGCTGGTAAAACCATGGTTTCCCGCCCAGGCAACCTAATCAATGGAAAATTTACAGATGGGACTTTTCCCACTTCCTCTTAGGTGGAGAGTCATTCTCCCACCCCCCACCAGAAGGATGCACTGGGGTAGGACGAGCCGGTGGGGCTTGACGGGGTGGTGAAGCAGGTCCAGGTGGCTGAGGAAGTTGACGGGGTTGATTATAGGCTGAAACCTTCGGGGGTTGGCGATCGGGGGCTGGCTCAGGAGAAACTCTGGGTAGTGTCTGTAGCGGAGGTGCATAGGTCGGCTGCACTTCTAGTTTTGCTATTTGAGACTGGGCTTTCTGGATAATTGGTTTTGTTTTCTTTTGCCAAAAAGAAATGTCTGGAACTTTGTTAGCTGCGTCAATCGCCACCTGCCACTTATCGGTATTAAGCGCTGTTTGAGCAGTGTTAAATTGAGTTTCAGCGACTTGCCAGTTCTTTTTCCACTGAACGATCGCCGCTTGAGCTTTCTGATACGCAGGACTAGTTGCAGGGATGGCTTGAGCTTGAGCGATCGCGGCATCAAGTTTCCCAGCCTGGAATTGGGCTGTAGCCAGCTTGAGGATACTATCTGACCACTGAGCAATCTGCCTCTGAGCTGTGGAATAGAAAGAACTAGTTTTGGGGATTGTGCTAGCTGCCGTCATCGCTTCTTTGAACTTAGTCTCTGCTGCTAGCTTCTTAGCTTGCTCTAAATGAGACTGATTCAGGGTTTCTGGATCTTTAACTTGAGCTTGAGGGCTAGAATTCCCAACATCTCTGGTAGTAACTGTGGTCGTGGTCTGTGATTTCAGCCAGTAATAAGCTACGACTGTCACAGTTATAGCGATGACCGCACCTACCCCCACGAGCGGTAAGGTAGATTTACGAGAGAACCTAGTACTGATTGACCGTTGTCTGCTGCTAGGCGTGCTAAGAGGGGGAAGGCTACTACTCTGCGTTGGTAGTGGATAATTTTGCCCTTGAGGATCTTCTGTCACATTAGGAGTAGGAGGCTGTGACTGGCTTGGTATTGGTGCTAGCGGTTGAGGGACGGCGACCGCTGCTAAGAGAGCCTGCTGCAATTCCTCTATCGAAGCAAAGCGCTCATCTGGTAACTTTTGTAGACAACGCATCACCACAGCCTCTAGTTCGGGAGACAGATGCTCTGAACCCAGTCGCGATCGCAGTGGCACAGGTGGCTTAGATGTATGAGCCAAAGCCCAAGACACCCCACTAATACTACGGATGTTGAGACCAAAACCAAACGGGTCGGTGCCGCTGAGCATTTCGTAGAGGATGATGCCCAAACTATAAATATCTGCCCGCCCATCTATGTCTTTCTCGACTTCCAACTGCTCCGGCGCCGCATAGTGAAATGTGCCCAGAAACATATTCGTTAAGGCTGTATGTTCAGTCCCATCATTGTAAATTTTGGCAATGCCGAAATCCAGGAGCTTCACAAGCTCTCCCAGGGCTGTCCGCACCAAAAAGATATTGTCTGGTTTCAGGTCACGATGAACCACCTTGACATGCTCGCTGGCTGTTGCACCATCTCGCCACAGAGTGACACCTCTATGAGCCAGGCGCAGACCTTCACAAACCTGGGTGATGATGCCCATCGTGCGCTCAACCCCAATCTGCTGCTGTTGCTTTAGGAGTTGCCCCAGCGTCTGCCCTTGCAGATACTCCATAACGTAGAAGGGATACCCCTCCGGAGTCACCCCATAGTCGTTGACCTGAACGATGTGGTCACTTTTGAGCGCTGCACATAAAGCTACCTCACGCTCAAAGCGCTTTCTTAACTCTTCTGAAGCTACCAGCGTATCTTTGAGCAGCTTCAAAGCCACCTGCTGACCGAGCAGGGTATCCATAGCTAGGAAAACGTCTCCCATGCCACCCGCCCCCAGACGTTTTTCTAGGCGGTAACGCTGGCGATCGCCAATCAAACGAGCTATCCAGGGATCTGATGTAAGCGAGGACTGCATTTATTTTTGGGGAACCTTTATGTCTTTAGCACAACCAGAGCATATACAATTCTACTCATTGATAGATGTATGCCCCACTGTACTTAAGATATGGGCTTAGACATTATAAGGATAGGGTTCTGTAGCAAAACTTTTCAGGGACGTGCGCAAAGCATGTCATCTCAACTACACTTTGTTTTTGCTTCTCCAGGTTCTCGTTGTCGTATGGAAAACCGTGTTATCAGTGCTAGCCTCTCTACTCAAAGCCTGACGTTTCGACCAGGTGGTACGCCAGTTTCATTTGAAGTGACTGTGACCAATGGCAGCGATCAATTTGCGGCTTTTCAACTGGAAGTCCTGGCAGCTGGAGCCGGTCGTAGACCGGGTCCTCTCTGGTATCGCCTTTCACCAGAAGTTGCTGCCGCCGATCCCCCTGGCGGCGTCACCACGTTCCAAATTATTATTTTTGATCCACCCCTAACAGCATTTGTTGGTGTCGTCAACCTCACAGTCAGAATCTCTTCACCTCAGCTACGTGAAGAGCGCAAACTGTTAGTGCGTTTGACAGTTGAGCCTGGTTCGGCGTTGACACTTTTAAGTATGGACTTGCCAGTGCGGCGGTTCCAAGTCTATCCCCGAAATCCGGTTGATATACCAGTGCGAGTACAGAATTTAGGTCCACAACCCGTTGACGTAGTACTCCGGCTGACAGGGCTCGATCCGTCTTGGCTAATCAGTAGTGCAGAGCGCCGGTTGTTGGTATACCCTGGAACTCAAGCTGAGACAACTTTCCAATGCCAACCTCCAGCCGCCTTGCAAGCACCTAGCCAGGACTACCCCTTTACAGTTGAAGCCATCAGCCGAGATGGCTCCTCAGTCCACACTGAAGGCAGTCTTGAAGTCTTGCCTATAGGCTTTATAGAATTTACCGCCACGCCCCAGCAACAGACGCTTCCGAGTCCAAGAGGGTGGTTACCTAACTGGAGGTCCAATTCAGCATCATTTCAACTGCTGTTTAAAAATACCAGCAATCTGCGCCAGCAAGTCAATGTGCAACTTCAGGGTAGAGACCAGCGAAAATGTCATTGTGAGGTAGTTCCCAAGGAGGCCGAAGTTGGCTCAGGAGAAACAGCCAAAGTCTTCCTAGAGGTCAGGACAAAACGGCCTTGGTTAGGACTGGGAAAAACTTTACGGCTGGAAGTTAAAACCTTGCTATCAGACCAGCGCTTGGGTAGTACAGACCCTGCTACTCAGACCCTAGAGTTACAAGTTATGCCAGTAATCCCGCTGTGGTTACTACTGGCTTTGATTGCAATGTTAGCGGCACTACTATGGTTATTGTGTAGACCTGAGCCCATTGCCCATACTGACTTCGTCAACTCTGTGCGTTTTAGCAGCAATGCCGTGTTGGTGCTAAGTGGCTCAGACGATTGCACAATTCGGCATTGGGAGGTCAATGGAGACCACCTAAAGCCTAGGGAGATTTTAACTGCAGCTCCATCTGTCACCTGTAACGGCAAACCGCTTGAGCCCAAGGGGGTGTTAGCAGTGGCTGATAAACCTGTACGCACCTTGCGATTTGACCCAGTAGATGAGCAGCAGGTTGCTGCTGGTCTGGAAAATGGCGTAATTCAAATGTGGGATGTGCCAACGGGCAAAAAGCAATATGAACTCCAAGACCCGAGCGATCTGAGCAACGATCGGGTGTTTGACTTAGTCTTTACTAAAAATTCCCATTCTTTGTTCAGTGGTCACGGTAGCGGTAAGGTGCGGGTATGGGAGAGACCATCTCCCAATAGTCATTTCCAGCCAGCTCCAGCAAAAGTTCTCAATCTAAATAGCAGACTAAACTACCAAGTTCGGGCTCTAGCGCTGAGCCAGGATGACAGCATTCTCGTCAGTGCTGGGCAATATAAGAATATAATCTTGTGGGCGCGAAGCCGGTGGGAGCAAAGCGACTCCAATAGCCGCCCTATACGGATATCAGTCCAAGTAGGCAGCGGACAAGGACAAAATGACTATATTTGGGGTTTAGCTTTTGTGCCAGGGTCGCCTGAATTGTTAGCTACCTCAGATTCTGATGGCTACATCACAATCTGGGACTTAGACAAATGCCAGGTCATCAAAACCACAAGGCAACCAGATGAGCCAGTTGAGCAGAAGTGTGCAGTACGCGATCGCTGGCGGGCAGCAGAAAGGTCAGTGCGCAGCATCGTATTCAGTGAGGATGGTCGCGAGTTAGTGAGTGCTGGTGATGATGGACGAGTGGTTGTTTGGCCCTTAACCTTCCAGAAACAACTAGACCGCCAAACAGCAGTTAATGGTCAAGAAATTTACACTAGCCCAGATAAACTCAACAGTATTGACCTGACCAAAGACACTCAAGGAACCACGATTGTGAGCGGCGGCGATGACTTCCAGGTAAGATTACATCGCTTGAGATAAGGGAGTCGATGCTATGCAAGTCAAACCCAGTCCACTCATGGTAATTATCGACCCCCCAGGCGCTCAATCCGGGATGCCAGGCGATACGCTCGAAGTGCATGTGCTTGTGAGCAATCTGGGTAATCAAGGTGCTGTAATCGATGTATTTTTTGATGAGACATCCCAAACCTTACACCAGTGGTGTCGTTCATCTCGAGAGCGCCTAGCATTGGATCCGCAACAGAGCAGTGAGGTAACCTTTCAGTTTCAAATCCCTTTTGAGACGCTGCCTGGGACTTATGATTACACCCTAGTTGTCGACGCCCCTGAACACTATCCAGAAGATACACCCATCCATTACCCACGCCAAATCAAGGTTCTGCTCAAAGAGCAGACTGCGATTCGGGTTAACGACCCCACTTTTGCCCTCAAGCCGACTACCAACCCTAGTAATCCGGCAATACTCAAGCCTAGTGAAACTTTACAGGTCGTGGTGACAGTGAACAATCGCTCCAACCGGGTCGATCGTTTCCGTCTAACTTGCCCAGATTTAGAAGCAGACTGGTTCACAATCCGCTATCCCAAAACCGGGTTAGAAGGACCAGGACTGCTATCCGATCCGAGTGGGTTAGAACTCAACCCCGCAGCTTCAAGCCAAATCTTGTTGCAACTCCATCCACCTGCAGACACTTTGGCAGGAAGCTACTCTCCGACTCTGCGTTTACATTCCGCCAACTCCCCAGAATTAGTGTTGCTGGATTTGGTCTACATCCAAATTCCAGCAGTGTATCGCTTGGATGTGGAACTCAATACCATCTTGGGAAAAGTCAGCCGTAGTCCTGGTCAGTACGAGGTCAAACTGGCTAACCAGGGCAACACCCTACGTGAGCTTGCACTCAGCGCCAAAACTCGAGATGAAGCAGAGTTATGTACCTATCAATATCAACCCCAGCAAGTACGAGTATTACCCAGTAGAAGCATTGGTATCAATCTGACGGTCAAGCCTATCCGTTGGTGGCGTAGACCGCTGCTTGGCTCAGGGCTCGAACTCAACTTTCAAGTAGAAATACAAGACGAACAGAAATTACCCCTGCCGGAAAAATTGCCTCAAGGAGCCCTAGTGTGGAAAGCCCGCCCTTGGTGGCAATTCTTGCTATTAATTATGGCAGCTCTAGGGTTACTTGGAGGGGTAGCGTTTATCGTTTGGCTGCTTGTCTTTAAGCCTCCCGCTCCTTTGGAAGTGGTCAGTTTCAGTACAGATAGTAATAGTTACATCGAAGGGAATAAAATTCGTTTGAACTGGCAAATCCTCCACCCTAACCAGTTGGCGAAAATAGACCTGTCCTACGAGGGACCAGTTGCCAGTAATCCTGAGTCTTTTCACTTCAATCAAGGCATTCCCGATAGCCTCAAGCAAGTGTGCCAACAGCAGGAGCAAATACTGACCTGTACGAATGTCAACACTGATGCTACGCAGCGAGGTGATTATACTTTTACGCTTAAAGCCTTTCCTCGCAGAGGGAGTACAGTTGTTTCTGCCCAAACTCCTAAGGTCATGATCGCTGCCAAACCAGTGCCAGTGGTGACTAGTCTACAGCTTGACAAGGACCAGTACACTAAAGGCGATCTGATGCATTTGAGTTGGGTCATCCAGAATCTAGACCAACTCTCGCAGTTGAAGATTGTTGGCAAAGCCGAAGATGGCACAGGCGCTGAACTGGCAAGCTATGATTTTATCCCTCAAGGTCAGATTCCCGCTCAACTCAACCAAGTTAATGCGAAGACAGCACAGCCGTGCCATAAAGCGCATCAAGTCCTGACCTGTACAAATGTTCCTCTGGCTGCTCCCAAAGCCGGAAAATATACTTTTGAACTACAAGCTTTTTCCCAGCCTGGTGAAGCATCTAATTCTAAACAGACTGAGATCAAGGTTGAGATCTCACCTAAACCATTTAAGATCGTCTATTTTAAACTCAACGAGCAAGAAGAGCCACCCGATAGAGTTTTCAAAGATGGCGAACATCTGACTCTGAGTTGGAAAGTAGAGGGCGAAGATATTAATGTTCAACTTTCTCCCTACGGCGACGTTGACCTCTCAGGCTCAAAAGAGCTTACAGCCAATCTAGCCACCCCGTCTCCGATTGAGATTAAAGTGACCGATCACTTTGGGCACACTGCCAGGAAAGGGTTTTCAATCAAAGTCACGCCTCCTCCATCACCATCACCTTTACCTTCATTAAACGTCACGCCACAAGCACCTTCATCTTCGCCTACAGCACCTAAAGATCAAAGCCTCTAAGGGCATTAATTCACCATCTTGGCGCAGACACAATTAGCGCCTCTGCTACTTTTGCGCTGTCACTGCTTCTAGCGTCAATATTCACTAGGAAAAGGACTTTGATGGCTTTGTTTATAAGATATAAGGCAAGAAAATAAGAAACTGATAAGGGCCAAAAGATTATTATGTGCAAAGCTTGCCCAAGCTGTGCCATAGATTGATTTGGCCAATCTAGTTCTAGCTAAGCCTTTGGTGTTCAATTCCACCAATGCAATTAAGTTGTACATTTTGCAGCGGAATTAGTAGAGTAAAATCAGTCGTTGCTGGAGATGGTTCAGTGGTAGCTGGCATAGGACCTGAACTTGCTCGCATTGCGATTGTGCGATCACTTCCAGGATTGGGTGACTTGCTCTGTGCTGTCCCAGCCTGGCGAGCGTTACGGGCAGCGCTACCAGAGGCGGAAGTGACGCTGATTGGTTTACCTTGGGCGCGGAGTTTCGTTGAACGCTACGCTGCGTATCTCGATCGCTTCCAAGAGTTTCCCGGCTATCCGGGGATTCCTGAAGTATCACCGCCGATTAGACAACTGCCAGCCTTCTTCGCCAGTGTCCAGGAAGAAGGCTTTGACTTGGCATTGCAAATGCACGGTAGCGGAATTGTCAGTAATTCGTTCACGGTGATGCTAGGCGCTCGTGTCAACGCTGGGTTTTATTTGCCCGGTTATTACTGCCCAGATCCAGACCGCTTCCTACCTTACCCAGCCAACGAGCCAGAGGTTTGGCGTCACCTGCGCTTGATGGAGTTTTTGGGGATACCGCTCAAGGGTGCTGAACTAGAATTTCCTTTGTGGGAAGAGGACTTTTGGGTGCTGCGAAATATTGATGCAGTGCGAGACCTCCAAGACGGCGAGTATGTTTGCGTTCACCCTGGTGCGAGTATGCGCGATCGCCGTTGGTCACCAAAAAAGTTTGCCGTTGTGGCTGATGCCCTTGCCGCCCGTGGGTTTCAAGTCGTTCTGACTGGTACGGCGGCAGAAGCTGAGTTGACGCAGGCAGTGCGAGAGTCGATGCGAGAACAGCCGATTGATTTAGCAGGACGTACCAGTCTAGGAGCGATCGCTGCCCTTTTAAGTCACGCTCGGCTGCTGGTTTGTAACGATACTGGGATTTCCCATCTAGCGGCAGCGCTGCGAGTCAAGAGCGTCGTCATTTTTAGTGCGTCTGACTCTAACCGTTGGGCACCACTAGACCGGGAGCGCCACCGTGTAGTTGGGGGGAGAGAAGGACTTTCCATTAGCCCTGATGCTGTGCTGGCGGAGGTGGAATACTTGCTTTCGTTGGAGTGATAGTGCCTCGTCACGAGAACAACTGAGCAACAGGGCAAACAAAACCTGGAAGCAGAGGACTGGTCA
>JAABUQ010012149.1_pt1 | contig 10772 bp, 9 predicted proteins | sample 5560001 | NCBI WGS metagenome assembly JAABUQ01 (sample SAMN10711888, study PRJNA513371) | rock metagenome | isolation source: Antarctica rocks | place: Antarctica: Victoria Land, Finger Mt nord | collected 2015-12-18
TTCGTGTCCCTCCCGGCGCGGGTCAGGCTCGCGATCACGAACGGGGCGGCACTGATGATCTCGATCCATGCCGATGCTTCGGTTGATCAACGGGCACGTGGGGCAAGCGTCTATATCCGGCCCGCGCAATCGTCCGGCCCGGACGTTACCCATTTGCCCGCGCACAGCGGTTCCCGTGCGATCGCTCGCGCATTGGCCGAACCGGCGCCGCCAACGCTGGAATCTGCCCGTCTGCAGCTGGAGATGGTCGCAAGCCTGGACGATGACCTCTCGATGGTTCCCGGCCCGGCCCGGCAGGGCCGCTTCCATGTGCTGGGCGCGGTTGGCATCCCGAGCGTGCTGGTGGAAACCGGCTTCATCTCGAACCTGCGGGACGAGGCGTTGCTCCGTCAGCCCAGGCACCGCGCCATGATCGCGCGGGCCATCTGCGCCGCTGTCGAGGACTACTTCGCCATGCATCGGCCGTCCGCGGTTCCCGCACCCGACTAGCCAGCGCATGAGTCCTGAACGCACCTTCCCACCCTATAAGCCCGGCCAGCGCCGGGCCGCGCCCGACCTTCAAACCAGGCGGGTGCTGTTCGTTGCAAGCATCATCAGCACTGTGTTGGTAGGTGGCGTCGCTGGCACTCTCCTGTTCGGAGGGCAGGGTGAAACTCGTGTTCCCGTTGTTGAGGCTCCGGAACGGCCGATCCGGGTGAGGCCGGACGATCCGGGAGGCATGCAGGTTTCCGGACTCAGCGAGAGTGCGTTCGATGGCACAGACAGCGACAGGGATGCGCCGGTGGTGTTTGCACCCGATACGGAGGAGCCGTCGCTTGCTGCTCTTGATGCCCAACGGGACGTACAGCCTGACGACGGGACAGCTGCATCCGCACAAGTGGACCCGACCGCGGATCAGCAGGGCAAGGCGCCTGCGGCTCCGCTGTCCGGACCTGTCATTCAGGAACCCGTCAACCTGGTGCCTGCCCGCACAGCACAGGTCCAACTTGCTGCGCTGGGCAGCCAGGCCGCAGCAAGGGCGGAATGGACCCGGCTGCGCCTAGGTCTGCCACAGGTGCTTCGCGATCGAAGACCGCTGATCAAGACCGTCCGCCAAGGTTCCCGTATGTCATGGCGCCTCCGCGTTGGTGGGTTCAGCACTTCTACGGAGGCAATTCAGTTCTGTGACCGCGTCCGGTCTGCCGGGTTCGCCTGCATGCTCGCGGAGTTCTAATGCCGGGCTGCCGCAGGGCGGAACTAGGTTACTTCAGGCGTGCCCAGAAATGGCCGATACCGCCCCTTGCCGCTCACCGTGGCACCATGGATCCGAACAGTTCCCAGTTCGCGGGGACAGATAGCGTCCGTCAAACTGGTGTAATCTTGGTGGAGTGCTGGGGTGGCCGTGGATCATGCGGCCTTGGGTGTGATCTGGGCAGAGGGGAGCGTCATAGCCTCACCGTCGATGTTTGGTGAGACCAGGCCGGCCCTGCCTTCGACCTGCATGTGGCGGTGATGGAGGTGCCTCTTGGCGGGGACACGCCTTTTATAGTAATACCCACCCTGACGCCGGCAACCCGTCACTTCGCGAGGAGTTCCGACCTGTAACCCTGCATGACGCCCAAACCGCTACGCCGCGCCTTGCTCCCAATCATAAACCTGATAACACCCAGCACAATGCAGACGCCATGACAGCGGGTCGGTCATGCATGGCTCCGTGACTCTTCGCCGGCTGGTGAAACTCCATTCCGGGCCAACGGCAGCTTGCCCGCGCTGGAAACCGCCTCACTCCGATGTGAGAGGTTCGGCCCCGTTCTCGTATTCTGCCCGCCTTGCGCCCGCCACGATGTCTGGCCTGACTGGGACATGAAGACGTGGGAGGCGATCCGTGCGCAAGATGCTGGCTCGATACATAGTGGCGGGGCACTGGCGCTGGGAGCGCTGCCTGGGATGGCGCCGGCCCACGCCGCAGTTACGGTTGCCTCTTTGCCGTCGGTCATCCATGCCTCGGGCGACTTGGTGCAGACGGTCCAGCTCTACGGGTACGCCAGATACTACGGCCGTCCCCGCTTCTACGGTCGCCCGCGCTTCTACGGTCCGGGGCCGGGCTACTACGGCTCCCGCCGCTACCATGGCGGCCCGCGCTTCTACGGACCGAGCTACTATGGCCGGCGGGGTCACCACCGCTGACTTTACCCTTATTCAGACGTGACCGCGTTTCCATCAGCAATTGCACAATGGCCTTTGCCACCGAGCACAGGAAATCGCCGCCGCCGGCTTTGGCCATCAGCTCCGGCCAACACCTGCATCAGAACGCGGCGCTTGGTCAGTCTCCCGAGTTCGGCGACACCCCGGTCATTCAACGCAAGCGACAAAAGCTGTTCAGCAACACTTTCTAGGCCGGCACCGTGCCAGCGTCCGAGGCGTCCACGCCAAACTGTACGGTTGTTCCGGGAGGCGCAGTGATGGAGCAATATAGAAAACACGAATTGACTTCGCCCCGTATAGAAACCTACCAATTTGTATAGGCTTGGTCGCGGTGGAAGCGCTTGGCGTGAACGGTTGATTCGAGGCGCTCTATCTACCGCTCTCGCCGTCGAGCAAACTGATGCGGATTCTCAATTGAGTTTTTCGGTCCCCTGCGCTGCCTGAGTTCGCCGCTAGGCATGAACTCTCGCTTTGCGGTTGTTTTGCAGGGATCGGACCAGGGCTGACATGACCCTTCTCGGAACGATGCCAGGCGACGCGGACGGAAGCGAACTTTGCGGTCCGGATCATCGTGTTGAATACGGCGCTGGTGATGGTGACCCCGCCTTGCTGGCCTGGCAGCCTGGACATGCGGAGCTTCGGGCCGATCAGCTGTTTGTGTCTACCGCTGGCTGTCTCGGTAACGTGCATACCAGGCGCTGCGGTGCTACGTTCCGGGTGGCAGTCTACAGCTGTTTGTCGTCCCACTAAGTGCGGTGCTGTTCCTGGCGGGATCAGCAAGGTTCGGGTTTTGGAGACGCTGGAGGTTGCGCGGATCGGCAGGGTTGGGAACCCGGCCACCATTGTAGTGATCGTGGTGATTATCGGGAGGTGAGATGTCGATCGCGCATTCGAAGCTGATGAAGCTTGTACGGTTCGGAGATCAATTTCCCTTGCTTGGCGAGCTACTGCATGGGGCGACGATCGAAGTATCGTGTGAGACTGACGGTCGGCGGCAAACCCGGACGCACTTGATCACCGACGCCAGTGCCTTCCCGTTGGTCGCGATTGCTGCCGAGGGTCTTACTCGTCAAGTAAAGCGGCAGTTTTTCGGGTCAGGTCCGATCTATGGCAGCGAATTATGGGATGTCGTGGACGAGGGGAGCGAGGCGCTCATTTTTGATCTGGTCGAAGGAAAGCACGAGCAGGATGCGGCCTCTTCCGATGCTGTACTTGCTGAACTCGGGCGTCAGCGCATGGCCCGTGTAACAGAGGCTCTTGAGTTAGCGGCATTGCGGTCGGCCGATACAATGGCTGAGTCGCGGGCGAGGCTGCTTGCGGCATACCGGGATAGAACCGCGCCACGCCGGTGGGACCTGATTTTGCGCGACCTGGTGATAGTGGCCGACCTGATCGAGAGGGAAACGGACCGCCTGTTTGTGACCGACTTGTTCGTGAAGCGGCGACGGTCCTTTTTCACCTCATACACCGAGCGGCGGCTTGCTTGGTTGGTTGGCATTCTTCAGCGGACCAGGCATCGTCTGGAGGCTAGTGCCCTATCCACTGCTTCCTCGCTCTAAATCCCAGGGGGTCGAGCGTATGGTGTTCGCGTACGGTCGGTTACAAATCTCGTGGCTCTTGTCGGGTTCCGGGGTGGTGGCAGGCGTGTTACGCGACCAGGCCCGCGACGAGGGTGCCGAGCAGGGCTTTGCCGCATCGCCGAGCATTGTGTACGAAATGGAAGAAGCCGAGGTAGAGCGGCAGCTTGTCCTGCGAGAGGCCCCGGTGCGGGCGCAGGCAGGAGCGCAGCAGCGACCAGAACCCTTCCATCGTGTTGACGTGCACCTCGCAAAAGCCGTCGCCATCCTCGTCGCGGGCATACTCTCCGCGTCCGTGGCAGACCGTCTTGTGTCGGTAGCCCCAAGCTGGCAGGCGGGCGTAGATGCCATACTCGTCGGTGTGGACAAGGGTGTCCGGAGCGACGGCACCCGTGATGATCGGCTTGATCGTGGCCTGCTGCACGTTGGCCAGCATGCGCAGCACCACCTCGCCGCCACGCTGGATCAGGCCGAGGATGGGTGGCTTGTTCTTCGCCAGCGTGCCGCGGCCCGGCGCGTCTGCCAGCTTGCGACGGCGCCCGAGCCGCCCTGTTTGGCCACCGCCGTGGGCTGGCCCTTGTGTCCGGCCACCACGTAAACCTCATCGATTTCCACCTCGCTCGTCAGCTCCATCTCCGGGGCTTTGGCAATCACGCCGTGGCGCAGCTGCTCCGTCATGACCTGCACGTCTGAGGCGCAAAGGCCCAGCTCGCCTGCGATCTGCCGGTTCAAGAGGTTCAGGCCCATGAAGGGGAGGCACAGCACCCAGACCCGCAGCGGCTGGTGGTGCCCGGCCAGCACAGTGCCGGTGAGGTCGTCAAAACGGGATGCGCACGCCTTGCTGTAGCGCGACAGCTCGGATGGCCGGTCGTGTTGCCTCATCCAAAAATGCTCCCGAGACGCCGGGAGTTGTCGCAGCCAAATGCACCCTGGTTTCTTAGCCCGCTTGCCGCTGCCAAACCATCCCGTGTCACAGATGATGCTCGTTCGGACGTGCCGGTCAGCGCGGTGGCCGACCCACCCGCCGGGGCTGGCAGGAGGGTGAGGTAGCCCTCCAGTCTACGACCGTAGAGCATGGCCCTATTGCGTTACGTGACGGGTTGCAGCGGGGTTGGCGAGGCGACGGATGCCTGCTCGTCAATCGCAGCCGGTCCAAACACCAACGTGTGCGCAACCTCCCGTCGCCACCCCTTAAGGCGACGCTGCAATGTTCGCAGTTGCCCGTCCGGATACACGCCGGGGTGCTCACCCTGCTGCAGCTCCGCCGGGAGATCCGGCGTTTCCAGCCCGATCGTGACGCCAATCAAGCGCTTGGACCTGGGTCGCGCGGCTCAGCCGCGGCCGGACGAGCGCGACGCCAGCCACGCCCTAACCCGGCGGCGATACGCGACGACAAGCACCGTCACCACGATGGCACCAATCCAGAGCGCCTCCGTCACGCCGCTGCCATCGTCAGGGGCCAAGCCAAACCATCTCTCGAAAAAGTCCATGTCCGTCACCTCGCGTGCAGACGAGAGCATCGTCTAGGCCGAGTGTCAGCCATTGCCCGAAGAGTGTCCATCACCCATAACGCCAATTCCCGAGACCACTGCTGCACCGCAGCACTGCCGAACCTGCATAGAAGCATTGACGTGGCCGCATGCGCCTGCTTGGCTCATGGGGCGAGCGGACTGGCCGGACATGATTGGCTCGTCCGCCGAGTTGGCGCGGGGCGGCGAGAGGGTCCTATGGACGAGCACGAACTGCAAGAATTGATCGACGGCGTCAAGCGGGGCCGCTTTTCCCGCCGAAGCTTCGTCCACCGCATGGTCAGCTACGGCCTGACGGCGCCGATGGCCACCCAACTGCTGGCGCTCGGCGGCGTCGCAATGGCGCAGCCCGCCTCCACCTACAAACCAGCCCAGGCAGGCGGCGGTGGCACGCTCAAGCTGCTCTGGTGGCAAGGGCCGACCCTGCTCAACCCGCACTTCGCGACGGGAACGAAGGATCAGGACGGGTCCCGCCTATTTTACGAGCCCCTTGCGGCATGGGACTCTAAGGCCGAACTCCGTCCGGTCCTGGCTGCCGAGCTGCCGAGCATCGCCAATGGCGGCCTCTCCGAGGACGGCAAGTCGGTCACCTGGAAGCTCAAGCAGGGCGTGAAGTGGCACGACGGCCAACCGTTCACCGCCGACGACGTCGTATTCAACTGGGCCTACGTCCGCGACCCGGCGACCGCCGCCGTCACCGTCGGCAGCTACAACACCGTGACTGCCGAAAAGATCGACGACTACACCGTCCGGGTCTCGTCCGAGACGCCGATGACCTTCTGGGCCGATGCCTTCGTAGGCCAGAACGGGATGATCATCCCCAAGCACCTGTTCGAGCCGTACTCTGGCGCGAAGTCCCGCGAAGCTCCGAATAACCTCAAGCCTGTCGGCACAGGCCCCTACCTGTTCAAGGAGTTCCGTCCGGGCGACCTGGTCACCGGCGTGATCAACCCGAACTACCACCAACCCAACCGGCCCTATTTCGATGCGGTCGAGATGAAGGGCGGCGGGGACGCTACCTCGGCTGCTCGCGCGGTGCTTCAGACCGGCGAATACGACCTGGCCTGGAACCTCCAAGTCGAGGACGAGGTGCTGGCCCGGCTGGAGGCCGCCGGAAAGGGCGCGCTCCGGGTCACCGAAGGCGGCAATGTCGAGATGATCCAGCTCAACAGCACGGATCCCAACGTCGAGGTGGACGGTGAACGGTCGAGCCTGAAGACGACCCATCCCACCCTATCCGACCCGGCGGTGCGCCAGGCGCTGTCACTGCTGATTGATCGGGAGAGCGTCCACAAATACATCTACGGTCGGGGCGGCGCCGTCACGCCAAACGTCGTCTTCAACCCGGCGCAGTTCAAATCGCCTAACACGCGGTTCGAATTCAGAGTTCAGCATCGCCAAGGCAAACGCCATCCTCGACAAAGCCGGCTGGAAGCTCGGCGCCGATGGCATCCGCGCCAAGGATGGCAAGCAGCTCAAATACCTTTATCAGACGTCGACCAACGGGCCGCGCCAGAAGACCCAGCAGATCGTCAAGCAGTCCCTGAAGAAGGCCGGCATCGAGGTCGAGCTGAAATCGACTATCTCTTCGGTGTTCTTCTCCTCCGACGTGGCGAACCCCGACACCTACCCGCACTTCTACGCCGACCTGCAGATGTATACGACGGGGCCGACGCTGCCGGACCCGGCGCTCTGGCTGCAGCTATTCCTGTCCACGGAATGCGCGCAGAAGGCCAACAAGTGGCAGGGGCGCAACATCTGCCGCTGGCAGAACGCCGAATTTAACAGCGTCTATAAGCAGGCGAGCGCTGAGCTGAATCCGGTCAAGCGCGCCGCCTTCATCATCAAGCTGAATGACCTCGTGATCGAGAACGTCGTCGCCATCCCCGTGGTGACTCGCCCGAGCGTGGCCGCGGTTGGCGCCAAGCTGCAGGCCGAGTTGAGCGGGTTCGACAGCTACATCTGGGACCTGGCCAACTTCTATATGGAGGGCTGACGGCGGCACCAATTGGTACGCTGATTGCGAAGGAGCGCTGATCGCACCGAAGCTGATTGCATTGGAGCAGCCATTTCAGGGAGCAGCCTTGTCCCGAGCCCATCTTCTCCGCCGCGTGCTTCTCGCCATCCCCAGCTTGCTGGGCATCAGCCTCGTGCTATTCACCGTGCTGGCGCTGGCGCCCGGCGACCCGTTCTCCGAACTCGCCAACAACGGCAATGTGCCGCCCTCCGTGCAGGCCGCACTGCGCGCCAAGTACGGCCTCGATGACCCGGTCTGGTCCCGCTACCTCCATTGGCTGCTCGCCATGGTGCAGGGTGACTGGGGTTTCTCCTTCGTCAGCCGTATCAACGTCGATCAATTGATCCTGGGCCGCCTGCCTGTCACTGTCGCGGTCATCGGCGCGTCGCAGCTCCTCGCCGTCGCGGTCGCCATCCCGGTCGGCGTGCTTGCGGCAGCCCGGCCCTACTCGCTGTTCGACCAACTGGCCAACACGGTCGCGTTCATCGGCTTCTCTCTGCCTACGTTCTTCACCGGGCTGCTCATGATCCTGGTGTTCAGTATCACCTTGGGCTGGCTGCCCTTCGTCTTCCGGTCCGACCTGCCCGGGACCGGCTTGGCCTGGTGGTGGGGGGAGCTGCGCCAGTCGATCATGCCGGTCACGGTGCTGGGGCTGTTCCAGGGCGCCTCGCTCGTCCGGTTCGTGCGCTCGTCCGTGATGGACGTCATCAAGCTGGACTACGTGACAACGGCGAGGTCCAAGGGCATCGGCGCGCGCCGCGTGCTGCTCCGGCACGTGGTGCGCAACGCGTTGATCCCGGTCATCACGCTGGTCGCGCTGCAGCTGCCGGTCGTGTTCGGCGGCGCCATCATCACCGAGCAGATCTTCCGCATCCCCGGCATAGGCTCGCTGCTGATCGACTCCATCCTGACCAACGACACGCCCGTGGTGATGGCCGTCACCTTCGTGTTCGCCATCCTTGTCATCCTATTCAACCTGATTGCGGATGTTTTGTATGGCTGGCTCGACCCCCGCATCGCTTTCCACTGAGCTTCTCCCGGCCGTGGCGCCGGCCCGGCTCCGCGCGCTGGTGTCGCCGGCGCGGGAGGCGTGGCGGCGCTTCCGAAAGCATAGCCTGGCCGTCGTCAGCCTCGTGGTGCTGGCGCTCATGGTGGGCGGTATCGCCGTCGGCCCGGCGCTGTGGCCCGTGCCGATCGACGACATCGACTTCGCCGCCCAGCTCGCCACGCCCTCGGCCGAGCATCCGTTCGGCACCGACGACCTCGGCCAGGACCTGCTCGCGCGCATGATGTACGGCGGGCGCATCTCGCTCGCGGTCGGGCTCGCGGCGATGGTGGTGGCCGTGGTCGTCGGCGTGCTGGTGGGGGCCGTGGCCGGCATGGCAACCGGCCGGCTGGACGCCGTGCTGATGTGGGTCACCGACCTTTTCCTCTCCCTGCCGCAACTGCCGTTGCTGCTGCTGGTGATCTACCTGTTCCGCAACGCGCTCAGCCGCGTGCTGGGGCTGGAGGCCGGGCTGTTCGTACTGATCGTGCTGATTATTGGCGGCCTGCGGTGGATGCCGGTCGCCCGGCTCGTGCGGGCGCAATTCTTTTCGCTGCGCGAGAAGGAATTCGTGGAGGCGGCCCGGGCGCTCGGTGCGTCCCGCCTGCGGCTCGTCATCCGGCACATCCTGCCCAACGCAATGGGTCCGGTGATTGTGGCCGGCACGGTCGAGGTGGCAAATGCCATCATCGCGGAGTCAACTCTCTCCTTCCTTGGCCTGGGTTTCCCACCGGACATCCCGACCTGGGGCCGCATCCTGTTCAGCGCCAAGGACCATCTGGACATCGCGCCCCACTGGGCCTTGTTCCCGGGCCTTGCGATCTTCCTCGCCGTGCTGTCAATCAACTTCATCGGCGACGGGTTGCGTGACGCGCTCGATGCGCGCCGGGTCGTTTGACGCCGCATGCCGGACCCGCTGCTCGCAATCCGCGGTCTGAAGACCTGGTTCAAGACCGACGACGGCATGGTGCGCGCTGTGGACGGCGTGAACCTGTCCATCGACCGGGGTGAGACGCTGGCAGTGGTCGGCGAGAGCGGCTCCGGCAAGACGGTGACGGCGCGCAGCATCCTCAAGCTGATCGACATGCCGCCGGGCCTGTTCGCGGCGGGGGAGATCATCTGGCGGGGGCACGACCTCATTCCGCTCGGCGCCGCGGAGATGGACAAGATACGCGGACGCGAGATCGGGATGGTGTTCCAGGAACCTATGACGTCGCTGAACCCGGTTTATTCCGTGGGCGCACAGATCGCAGAGTCGCTGCGGGCACATGAGAGCCTGTCGCGCCGCGCCGCGATGGAGGGGGCGGTGGAGATGCTCCGCCTGGTGCAGATCCCCAACGCCGAACGGCGCGTGCGCGACTACCCGCACCAGTTCTCGGGCGGCATGCGGCAGCGCGTGATGATCGCCATGGCGCTGTCCTGCAAGCCGCGGTTGCTGATTGCCGACGAGCCCACGACGGCGCTGGACGTGACGATCCAGGCGCAAATTCTCGAGCTGCTGGCCGAGATGAAGGAGCGGCTCGGCATGGCGGTCATGCTGATCACCCACGCCATGGGCGTGGTGGCCGAGAACGCGCAGCGCGTGGTGGTGATGTATGCCGGCGTGGTGGTGGAGGAGGCGCCGGTGGACGAGCTATTCGCCAATCCGCGGCACCCGTATACGCAGGGCCTGATCCGCTCGATCCCGCGCGTGGACGCGAAGTCGGTGGGCCGGAGCCGGCTGGAGCAGATCCCGGGGACGGTGCCGAGCCTGCTCAACCTGCCGCCGGGCTGCCGGTTCTCGTCCCGCTGCCGTTCGTGGGTCCCGCCTGCCGCGAGGCCGAGCCGGCGCTGCGGGACGTGGCGCCCGGCCACAAGGCGGCCTGCATCCGTGCCTGACCCTCTGCTCTCGGTCCGCAACCTGAAAAAGCACTACCCGATCAAGGGTGGCGTGCTGTCGCGCGAGGTCGATCGCGTCTATGCCGTCGATGGGGTGAGCTTCGACATCAGTCCCGGCGAGACGCTCGGGCTGGTCGGTGAATCCGGATGCGGGAAATCCACCACCGGCCGCTGCATCATGCGGCTGATTGATACCACGGAAGGCGAGATCCACTTCGCCGGCGCCGACGTGACGACCCTCGAGGGCGGGCCTCTGCGGGCGTTGCGGCGCGAGATGCAGATCATCTTCCAGGACCCGTTTGCCTCGCTTAACCCGCGCCACACGGTCCGCGGCATCATCGGCGAGGCGCTCGTCATTCATCACCTGGCGCGGAACCGTCAGGACCTGACCGACCAGGTCGTCGCCTTGCTGGAACTGGTGGGGCTGCGCGCGGACCACATGCAGCGTTTCGCCCACGAGTTCTCCGGTGGCCAGCGCCAGCGCATCGGCATCGCGCGCGCGCTCGCGGTGCGCCCCAAGCTGATCGTGTGCGACGAGCCGG
>JAABUQ010012150.1_pt1 | contig 10772 bp, 8 predicted proteins | sample 5560001 | NCBI WGS metagenome assembly JAABUQ01 (sample SAMN10711888, study PRJNA513371) | rock metagenome | isolation source: Antarctica rocks | place: Antarctica: Victoria Land, Finger Mt nord | collected 2015-12-18
CCCAGGGAAGCCGTCATGGCGCACGCCGACGGCCAGGAGATCAAGCAGGTCGTCCTGAACCTGGTGGTCAACGCCCTGGACTGCATGGAGTCCGGCGGGACCTTGCGGATCGACCTGAAGCACTCCGGGGGGATGGCCGAGATGGCCTTCGTCGACGACGGCTGCGGTATGACGCCGGACATCCTGGAGAACATCTTCGAGCCGTTCTTCACCCGGCGACGGGTCGGCAAGGGGACGGGCCTGGGGCTCTCCATCACCCACCGGATCGTCAACCAGCACCAGGGCGAGATCACCGCGGAGAGCCCCGGCGAGGGTCGAGGCGCGACCTTCTCCGTCCGCCTGCCGGTGCGCCCCGCCGACGAGTCCCCCGCCGATTGCGACGACGAGCCCGCCCCTTACAAGACCAGGTCCGCACGCCCCGCGCGGGTGAGCGCCTGACCGGGAACCCTCGATCACGATCATTTGAGCCGGTTTCGCCGCCGAGTCTCAGGGAGGAGACGGAGAACATGGAAAAGTCTCACCAGGGCGGCCTCCGGCTGCTGTTCGCCGACGACGAGGCCCACCTGCGCGAGCTGATGCAGATGGAACTCCCCCGGCTCGGACACGCCGTCACCGTCTGCCCCGACGGTGCCTCGGCGCTCAAGGAACTGGAGAAGGCGACCTTCGACGCCGCCCTGCTGGACCTCAAGATGCCGGGGCTCACCGGTATTGAGGTCCTGGCCAAGGTCCGCCAGATCAGCCCGGAGACGCAGGTGATCCTGCTGACCGGCCACGCCACGGTCGACACCGCGGTGCAGGCCCTTCGCCTGGGTGCGTTTGACTACCTGACCAAGCCTTGCAAGTGGGCGGAGCTGGAGGTCATCCTCAGCCGGGTCGTCGAGCGCCGTGACATGGCCAACAAGGCCGTCGCGCTGGAGACCCGCTTGAAGGCCAGCGAGGGGACGCCGACCCTCGTGGGCGACACCCCCTCGATGCTGGCCGTCCGCCGCCTGATCGCGACGGTCGCCCCCAGCGACGCGAGTGTCCTGATCCTGGGCGAGACCGGCACCGGCAAGGAGCTGATCGCCCGCAACCTGCACGACCAGAGCCTCCGCGCGACCCAGGCGTTCATCCCCGTCAATTGCGGGGCGTTGGCGGAGAACCTCGTCGAGAGCGAGCTATTCGGCCACCGCAAGGGGGCCTTCACGGGCGCCGATAGCCACCGCAAGGGGCTCTTCGAGGTCGCCAACGGCGGCACGCTGTTCCTCGACGAGGTTGGCGAGCTGGACAAGAGCGTCCAGGTCAAGCTCCTGCGCTTCCTGGAATGCGGCGAGATCCGCCGCGTGGGCGAGAACGACCCGTTCCGCGTCGACGTCCGCATCCTCTGCGCCACCAACCGCGACCTGCGCGACATGATTCAGTCCGAGGCCTTCCGCGAGGACCTCTTCTTCCGCATCAACACCTTCGAAATCCACCTGCCCCCCCTTCGCGAGCGCAAGAACGACATCCCGCCCCTGGCCCAGCACATGCTCCGCCGGTACGCCCCCAGGCGCGTCCACGGCAACGAGCCGGTGCTGACCCCCGAGGCGGTGGAGACCTTGCTCAGTCACGACTGGCCGGGCAACATCCGCGAGCTGGCCAACGCCATCGAGCGCGCCACGATCCTCTCCGGCGGCGGCCCGATCCTCCCCGAGCACCTGCCCACTCAGGTCCCCGTCCGCCGCTCCACCACGGCCACGACCCCTGCAACGTCGGCCGTCCCGAGTCCTCACTTTCAGATTCCCGATGGCAACCCCACCTTGCGCGATATCGAGATGAAATACATCCAGGTCGTCCTGGAAAAGCACCACGGCAACAAGCCCGCCGCTTCCAAGGAGCTAGGCATCAGCCTCAAAACCCTCTACAACAAGATCAACCAGCTCCAGCAGGCCGGCGCGGCCGCGGAGTGAGCCGGGGACAATCCCGGGGGAATGGCAACGCAACGTCCGGGAATTCGGTGTCGGAGGCAGACAGGGCCGCCAGGGGAGAGGGACGATACCGGCAAGCTGGACCGCCGTCGTGACCACGTCGTACAATGACCTCGACACCCCGAATCGAGGCCAACGATGATGCACGCGATTCAGCCTTTGCTCGCCGCCTTCCTCTGCCACGCGATCCTTTCCGCCGCCGAGCCGGCCCCCGAACGTCGGGCCGCGCAGGACGCTTTGAAGGCGTATGCGCCCCTGGTCGGCGAGTGGAAAGGGGTCGGACAGCCCCAGCGTGGGAGCAGCAAGGGAGCCTGGAGCGAGTCGGCCGACTGGGCCTGGAAGCTGTCGCCGGATTCCGCGAGCCTGGTGCTGACCCTTGGCAAGGGCAAGTACCTCAAGCAGGCGGAGTTGCGCCCCGGTAAAGAGCCCGGCTCGTTGGTGATGGCCGCAACCCTCGCCAACGGCTCGACACGCACGTTCGCGGGCAAGGCCGGGTCGGGTGAGAAGCTCGCTCTCCTGGCCGTGGGCGACGGCGCCGAGGGCCCCCGACGCATCACCCTGACCCCTTTGCACGAGACCCGCTTCCTTCTGCTTCTGGAAGGCCAGGACCCCTCCGGCAAGGGTTGGACGCGACTGGGAGAGGTCGGTTACACCCGCCAGGGGGTTGCCTTCGCCGCGGGCGAGTCGGGCCCCACCTGCATCGTCACCGAGGGGCGAGGCACCCTGGCCGTCGTTTACAAAGGCACGACCTACTACGTGTGCTGCACCGGCTGCCGGGATCTGTTCCAGGAGGATCCCGAGGCGGTCCTCGCCGAGGCCAAGGCCCGCGAGCAGGCGAAGGCCAGGTAATCCGCGCCCGCAGCGCGTCCCACCGTCGAGAGTCCGTGTTCATGCCCGAACTCGCAGGCCCGCGTCGGATGAGCCCCCTCGGGGTGGCGGGGATGGTCCTGTTGTGCGCCTTGTGGGGCGGGAATTCGGTGGCCATCAAGGCGGCCGTGCCCGCCCTGCCGCCCTTCGGCTGTTCGGGCCTGCGGTTCCTGATCAGCCTGCCGATCCTGGCCGCCGTCTGCCGGGCCGTCGGCCAGCCTTGGAAGGTGGCCCGGCCGCTGTGGTGGCTCCTGGGCCTCCATGCGTTCTTTTCGGTGGTGCAAGTCGGGTCGTTCACGCTGGGGACCAGCCTCGGCCAGGCCGGGAGGTCTTCGGTCTTCATCAACGTGCATCCGCTGATCGTCGCGCCACTAGCCTGGGCGGTGCTGGGGGAGCACCTCGGCGGGCGGGGGTGGCTCGGGCTGGGCTCGGCGGCGGCCGGCGTGTTCGTCCTGCTTGCCGGCTCGTTGCAACCGGGAGGTTCTCTCGTGGGGGACCTGATCGTCCTGGGCTCGGCCGCGATCTTCGGCGTGCAGACGATCGCCCAGAAACTGACGTTCCCCCGCATTCCGCCGTCCACGCTCTTGCTGCACCAGACGGTGCTGGCGATCCCGGTCTTCCTGGCATACAGCCTCGTGTTTGAGGGCGTCTCGGCCTATCACTTCACGCGCGAGTCCCTCGCCGGGCTGGCGTTCCAGGGGTGGGCGGTCTCCGGGATCGCTTTCACGACCTGGATGCTGCTGCTCCGGCTCTATCCGGCCGGGCAACTGGCGACCTTCGCGTTCCTGACGCCGTTGTTCGGCGTCGCTTTCGGCCACCTGATCCGCGCGGAACCGCTGAGCACGCCCTTGATCGTGGGCGGCGGCCTGGTGGGCCTGGGCATCTACCTGGCCGCTTCCGGGGAAAGTCGGCCGGTCCCGGCGACTCCAGTGCCAACGGCCACGACGGTCGAGTGACTGTCGCGAATTACCCCCTGATATCGGCCATGAGCGCCTTGTAGGCGGCGACGGCCATGCGGTCGCACGCCTCGTTCTCGGGGTGCCCGCGGTGGCCCAGGACGTGCGAGACGCTCACCTCATGGCGGGCGACCAGCTCATCGACGCGCTTCCAGAGGTCCTCGTTGGAGACGGGCTTCCACTGGGCCCCCTCCTTGCGGCGCCAGCCATTGGCCTTCCACTTCGGCATCCATTCGGCGATCCCCTTGGCGACGTACTGGCTGTCGGTGACGAGCTCGACGCGGCAGGGGCGCTTCAGGGTAGCGAGGCCCTGGATCACGCCCATCAACTCCATGCGGTTGTTGGTCGTGGGCGTCTCCGCGCCCGAGCCTTCGGCCGTCTTGCCGCTGCCGGGGTGGTTGAGGATGTAGGCCCAGCCGCCCGGCCCGGGGTTGCCGCTGCAAGCCCCGTCGGTGTAAAGGCGGACCAGGTCGCCCGGGGCATCGGCCTCGGAATCGGTGGCCAAGGGCGAAGTCCCACGGAGGAGGAGAGCCGCGGGAATCGGCCCCGCAACGGGTACGGGGTCGGCTGGCCCGCCTGGAACCTTGACCTCGACCTCAATACTTGCGGACGACACCGACGAGGACGCCGAGAATCTTGACATTCTCGCGGAAGATCGGCTTCATGGTTTTGTTGGCGGGCTCCAGGCGGACGCGGTTGCGCTCCTTGAAGAAGCGCTTCAGGGTCGCCTCGCCATCGTCGTCGCGGATCGCGACGATCTGACCGTCGCGGGCCTGCTCCTGGCGCTGGATGACGACGTAGTCGCCGTCGGCGATGTGCTCCTCGATCATCGACTCGCCGGAGACCTGCAAGGCGAACTTGTCGTCGGTGTCTTCCCAGTCGCGGAAGTCCAGCTCCTCATCCTGCTCGATCGCCTCGATCGGCGAGCCGGCGGCGATGCGGCCCAGGAACTTCAAGCCGCCGGGACGGAGGCCGGCGGGCTCGTCCAGGAGCTGGATCGCGCGCGACATCTTGGGGTCGCGGTGGATCAGGCCCTTCTTCTGAAGCGCCTTGAGGTGGCACATCACGCCATTGGGGCTCTTGATCTCGAAGCGGTCCCCGATCTCGCGCACCGTCGGCGGGAAGCCGCGGACCTGGATCTTGTCGCGGATGAAGCTGTAGATCTCGCGTTGGCGAGAGGTCAGCGCATCAAGGTCGGCCATTGTCGAGGGCTCCGGGGCACCCGGGTCGCCGGGGAGATCGCGCGTGCCGGTCCCCTCGCGGAGACCGGACTTGCCGTACGGACGATCACCATTGACCCTTTGGAGCTTAATGTACAATGGTCGTCTAGCGCACGCGAGAACATTTTGCGCGGATTTCTCGGAATGCCGGAACTCAGGGTCCGTTCTTCCCTTCACCCGGACCGATGGCGGCGGTGATCGCGGCCTCAACATCCTTCAAATGGGCGCCCGTGGCCACGAGGCGTCCCTCGCGGTCGACCACCAGCTTGAAGGGGATCTCGTCGACCCCGAATCGCATGGCGAGTGTTGGCTCGGGCTCGGAATCGGGCACGGGAGGCACGACGTTGCGGATCTGCGGCCAGTCGAGTTCATATTGCTTGATCCCCGCGCGAGCCCGGTCGGGCGTGTCGTCAAGGCAGACGCCGACGATCTCGAACCCGCGGGGGCCGAGTTTCTTTCGGAGCGACTGCAACGCCGGCACTTCCTCGAGGCAGGGGGCGCACCAGGTGGCCCAGAAGTCGATCAGGACGACCTTGCCGCGATAGTCCGCCACGTCGACCCGGTTGTCGTCCCGCAAGGAAAGCCCGGAGAACTCTCCGAGTTCTCCGGAAAGCTTGGCGAGCCTCGCGAGGCTGCCGGCGGCGAACTTCGCCTCGGCGCGATCGGGAAAGCGCTCGCCCAGCAGGGTGTAGAATTCCTGGGCTGTTTTCACTTTGCGCCGGGATTCGGCGGCTTTCGCGGCTTGCAGGATCAGCGGGATCGTGTCGACATTCGGCGGATCGAGGCGTCCGAGGTGGGCGATGGCTTGGGCCAGGCGGTCGAAGGCGGCGTCGTTGGCGGCGTCGAACGTATCGACTTCCATCAACCCCTTCACGCGCTGACTGGCGGCGAGCGTGGGCAGGCCGGTCTCGGCCGGCTCCTTCTCCAACTGGTCGGCGGCGTCCAGGAACCGACCGATCGCCGAGGGCTCGACTTCCAGCCGCTGGAGGAGGGCGTTGAGCTTCGCCTCGCCCGCCTGGCGACGGAACTCGGGTGCGGTATCCTTGGAAGCGAGCATCGCGTCGGCTGTCGCCGCGACCGCGTCGGAGTAAGCTTTCAAGTCGGCGCGGAAGGCGTCGAGGTCGCGGTGGTCGGCGTCGAAGTACTGCTTGTCCAGCATCCGGAGGTGCGACGAGAGGGTCTGGGTGGACCCTTCGGTCCTCGGGGCGTATGACGACGGAGAGCGCCCGGCCGGGGCTTGCTCGGAATCGCAGCCGGGCAGGGACAGGGCGGTCGCCATCGCGATCGCGGCGAGCGAGAGTCGGGCGGTCATGTCGGGCCCCGGCTGGGAGTGTGGTAAGGAGCGAGAGAGGACTTGCCTCCTGGCAGGCTCGGCGGGCCACGTCGTGCCGGCCCGGATGGTCAGTCTACCAACGATTGAGGGGAGCCGCCAATGTCCGAGCCCGTCCGCGTCCTGGCCCTGCACGCCCACCCCGACGATATCGAGTTCCAATGCGCCGGCACGCTGGCCCTGCTCGGCCGCGCGGGCTGTCACCTGAGCGTGGCGACGATGACCCCCGGCGATTGCGGCAGCGCGGTCCTCGACTCCCAGGCCATTGCCGCCGTCCGCCGCGAGGAGGCGAAAGCCGCCGCCGCCCTCATCGGGGCCGATTGCATTTGTCTGGAATTTCGCGACCTGGCCATCTTCAATGACGACCAGTCACGTCGGCGGGTGGTCGAAGCCCTGCGACGGGCTCGCCCCGCGATCGTTCTGACGGCGCCCCCGGTCGACTATCTCGCCGACCACGAGTTGACGAGCCTCCTGGTGCGCGACGCCTGCTTCTGCGCCTCCGTCGGCAACTACCGCACCCGCCAGTGGGAGCCCGCGCCCCCCTTGACGCGCATCCCGCACCTCTACTACATGGACACCATCGAGGGCATCGACCGCGACCATCTCCCGTCACCGACCGGCTTCCATGTCGACGTCACGACCGTCTTCGACCTGAAGCGCCAGATGCTCGCCTGCCATGACAGCCAGCGTGACTGGCTGCGAAAACATCATGGCATGGACGAATTCCTCGACAGCCAGGCCCGCTGGTCGGCCCGCAGGGGCGCCGAGGTCGGCGTCGCCCACGCGGAAGCCTTCCGCCAGTACCTCGGCCACGGCTACCCGCACGACAACCGATTGTTGACGCTGCTCCGGCAGGATGGGAATGGGAATGGGAAGGCGCTGGACGCCTGAGGTCGCCGACGACCCCAATGAGCCCAGGGTCCGGGTCAGTTGTTGCAGGATCGCGCCACGACTGGGAGAATCCTGGCCGACAATTCCGCTTTCGAGGGCCAGGCGGGTCCAGTTTCGGACGCCGCGTCTTGACTTCCCTTTCTCCACGATCAAACCAGAACCCTCCAGGGGATACCCCTCATGGACCGACTCGCGAACGTTTCCGCGAAGTCCCGGCCGCGCACCGCGGCGCTCCTCGGCATGGCCTGCGTGTTTGTGATCGAGGCGGCGGGGCTCGTCCCGCCCGCGCCCGTCCTTGCCCTCGAAAAACAACCGCCGCCCACGTTCAAGGCGATGCCCACGGCCAGCCGGATCGTCCTGATCCAGACCGATCCGAACGACGCCGAGGCTCGTCCGACGGTCTTCCTGCAGGCGGCCGAGGAACCCGAGGAGCCCGGCCCCGGAAGGTCTCCGCACCTTGGCATGCTCGCCCGGGAGATCCCTCGGCAGGCCCTGCTGATCGCCGCCAGGGACGGTTTGGGGCTGGAAACCCGCGATGCCACCCTCGGCGACTCCGCCGGAGCGGCCAAGGGGGAGGTGATCGCCGATCTCGTCACCTGCATCGTGGAAGAGGATTCCGCAAGGCTGACGATTCGGCGGGGCGCCGCGGACGCCGCCGAGCCCGATTTCCTGTTCGCCGAGGACTGGCCACTCCCAATCAGAGAGCTGCTCGATTATCCGAAGCTCGTGGAACGCACCGAGTCGTTCTCGCGGGGTCCCTTCGTGGAGATCCTCAAGAAAGCCGGCTGCACGGGCAAGGCGATCACCGCGAGAGCCGAGGCGACGGCGCCCAAGGGCGTCGAGGATCGCCTGGAACGCATGGACTTTGTCGACCAGTTCGCGGCCTTGCGGCAGCTTCACGACGAGATCCGGACGCGCGGCGAGAGTCCCGAACTCCTGGGCATGCTGGCGCGCGGGTATGCCCAGCTCGGCGTCCTCACCGAATCCCACTGGGACGCGACCAGTCACGTGTACAAGGCGCGCGCACTCCTTTATGCCCAGCGGCTCGTCGCCAGGAACCCCAAGGCCCCCCTGGGCCTCTGGTATCGGGCCTTCGCCCGGGCCCTGGTGGGCCTGCACGCCGCGGCGCTGTCGGACCTCGCGGCGGCCGACGCCCTCGCCAAAGCGGACAAGCCCGGGGCGGCGCGGCCCGACTGGGCGGACGCGATCGACGCCGTGTGTCGCTTCCAGACCGCCGCCCTCAACGTGCCCGACGCCGACCGCCATGCGCAACTGGCGGCGCTGCTGCGATTCCTCACCGTCGAGCATTCCGTCAGCAATGGCACGATCCTGGATGCAGCCCAGGATGGCGTGCGGCGAAACCCCGAGTGCTTCCGGCTCTACGACGCCCTCTGCGAATACGGTGGAGTCAGCGTCCAGCATGTCGCGACGGAGGACGGCCCCAACACCCTGACCCTCGCGCTGCCGACGCGGCTCGGCGAGACCCCCGGCCTCCCCGCCCGGGTCGCGGCGATCCTGCCCGATTGGGACGAGGTCGCGGCCACCAGGCGACTGGCCGAGGCCGGCGTCCCTGAACGGGATGCCGGCGAGCCTTCCTGGGCCGCCCTGGCCCACCTGATCCGCGAAGCCCGGTTCGCGATGGCCTGGAGGCGGCTTCGCTTCATGCGCGACATCTGGTCCGTCCCCGTTGACGACGCTCTGGCCGAGATCCGCCCCCTCGTCATCGACCACCCGTATCGCAACTTCCTGGAGATTTACGCCTTCGACTCCAACCGCGACAAGCAGCCCATCGCGATGCTGCTGAAGGACGTCAAGCCCCGCGACCACACCCTTGCCCAGCTCACGCTGGTCTACGAGATGCAGCTCGTGGATCACGCCCGGGCCTCGAAACTCGGCTGGCCGATGCAGGGGCACCGGGACGCGCTGCCCCACGACCTGGAGGCCGGGTTTAGTGACCCGAAGGCTCATGTCGATCCCCAGATCGCCCATTGGCTGCTCAAGATCAGCCCGCACTCCCCGGCCGCGATGTCCTGCCTCATCCGCGACGACTGGGAGTTCGCCAAGGGGCGTGTCGACGCCTGGGAGAAAGAGTTGGGGCAGCACCCGCTGGTCCTCGGCACACTGGCCAGGCACTTTGACGCCCGGAAGCAAACCGACGACGCGGTGCGGTGCTACCAGAAATACATCAAGCTCTCTCCGGACCGCTGGGCCTACGAGCGGCTCGCGGCGATTTACCTGGAGCGGGGCGAGCCCGAGAAATGGCGGGCGGCGCTCGACGAGTTCCTCACCAAGCCCGATTCCGGTCTGGAGCATCAGGTGGTCCAGATCGCGATTGCCAGCCGGCTCATCGGCGAGAAGAAGTGGCAGGAGGCCCTTCCCTACGCCCGGGACGCCGCCGAGACCTGGGCCGGCGGCGGCATCGCCTGCGCCGTCCACTGCTACGAGGGGCTGAAGGACTGGGAGAACGCGGAACTCTGGGTCCGCCGCCTGGTCGAACGCTACCCCTCGTTCTACTGGGACGATTGGTTCTTCTGGTGCCTGCGCACCGGCCACGGCGACCGGGAGGCGGCCCGGGACGCCGCGACCGCCTGGGTCCAGCAGAACGGCCCAGCGAGGACCGTCCAGGACCTCAACAGATTCGCTTACTTCTTCTGGGCGACGGGACAGACCGAGAAAGCCCTGGTGGCCTTTCGGGACCTCCAGAAGCAGACCAAGGATGGCGGTATCCGGATGCCCATGACCGTGCTCGCCGACGAGACGGGTGCGGTCGCCGAGCGCGATGCGACCCTTGAACAGATCCTCAAGGACAAGGATTCCGCCCCCCACCTCGTCGAATTCCTGGGCCTCTTCCGAGCCTGGTTCGCCAAGGACAAGGGGACAAAGTTCGATCTCGCCGCCCTCGACGCCGTCATCGCCAAGTTCACTCCACCGGGACAGGGGACCACGAACTTCCTGGCCGGCCGCTTCCTCGCGGCCCATGACCGGCCCGACGACGCGGCGAAATACCTTGAACGCTGCGCCCGGAATCGGCAAACCTACGGCTACATGCGCATCCTCGCGGTCGATGCCATGCGGGCACGCGGCGTCGAACTCGAAGATCTCCCCGAGGAGAAGGGGGAACGCCCTTGAGTTTCGCCGCGCGTCGCCTCGGGGCGACCTGGAGCCTCCCGAAGCAGACGCCTTCTCCCCCGACGGCCCCCGCGGTCCTGTCCGGCGGCGCGGACAGGATCGCGGGGCGGGGGAAGGTCGGGGGAGCGAGGCAAGTCCGATGTGATCGCTGGGACCACCGCGATCAGCGGGCGTCCTTCACCTGCACGCCCTGACTGTTGGGGAGCGCCTTGTACCGCTGTTCAAGCCGGTTAACCTGGTTCTCGTAGTTGGACTGGTTGAGGGTCTTCAAGTTGCCGTCCAGCGTTTGCTTCGCGTCGGCCGGCTGCCTTGCCGCCGGGTCCGGGGCCGGCGGGGCATTCGGCTGCGGCGGGGTGCCGACGTACTGCGACCCCCGGTAGAAGGCGTACTCATTGGTGTCCCGCCGCGCGACCGCCGTCACCTTCCCTCGGAC
>JAABUQ010012151.1_pt1 | contig 10771 bp, 8 predicted proteins | sample 5560001 | NCBI WGS metagenome assembly JAABUQ01 (sample SAMN10711888, study PRJNA513371) | rock metagenome | isolation source: Antarctica rocks | place: Antarctica: Victoria Land, Finger Mt nord | collected 2015-12-18
TGATACCTATATCTTCTTCTGGTAATTCTTGTGACACGTCCCGTACCTCTCGTTAACAAGCTTATAGGGCATAATGAGCGTTCATTGACCTATTTCAGACGGTCATGCTTAGGTCGAGAAGGTGTTCTTAATAAAGTACGTCTATTGCCTTGACGATGTGTTTTCAGAAAAAGGGTAAGCATTTTTACTACTTTTGGCAAAAGCGAACGTCTCTATATCAGAACATCATCGATGCACGTTCATCTTACACCTTATATGGTGCTACTGCAAGATATGTAGCACTATAAACTCATTCCCTGAAAATGTTCTCTATGCGTTTCACAAACAAATGTATGTGGCCTGTATATTTACGTGATAACAGCACAACGAGAGAACAGAACGTCTTGTTCTATATACATAAGGAGACAAATAATGCGCGTGAAACATTCTTTAGCAATGTTGGTACACCGTAGTGCGCTACTGCTTGGCGTACTCTCGCTCTTAGCCTGTATGGTACTGCAATTCACCCCTGCATCAGCGGCTTCTGCTGCTGACATGGCGTATGTACGCGTTGTGCATGCTTCCCCAGGAGCGGGGACTGTTGACGTATTTGTCGATGGCGCGGCCCTTTTACCAGGATTTACGTTTGGGACCGTAACAGGCTACGTGCCAGTTCCTGCTGGTGCTCACAAAATTCAGGTTGCTCCTGCTGGTAAAGGCATCGCTGCCTCTGTAATCACTCAGACGGTGACAGTTGAGGCTGGTGTTCCTTACACGGTTGCCGCGATTGGTACCGCCGCAAGTGGCTTCTCCCTCGCGGCCTTTGGTGATAACAATCTTGTCTCTGGTAACATGGCAAAGGTGCGTGTGTATCACCTCTCACCTGATGCGGGTCCAGTGAATGTCGCTGCTGGTGGAAATACCGTTATCAGTGGCCTGACCTATACCAACGCAAGTGGGTATCTCTCGGTTCCTGGTGGCGCATATACATTCAATGTAACAGCGACTCAGACTGGGGCAACTGTTCCTGTTGCCGCGACACTCACAAACGGCATGGTCTATAGCGTCTTCGCTGTTGGTCTACTTAAAGGTACACCCGCTCTCGCCTTCAAGCTTGGTGCTGTTGCAGGTGTTCCAGGTATGCCTGGTACAGGCAGCGACCCACGCCCTGTCACGCATGCCGCAGGAAGCAATCCATTGATGCCCTGGTTCTTTGGAGCACTTGCCCTCTTCTTGCTTGGTTCTAGCCTGGCAGCGCGTCGCGTCGCACTGGCTCGTCAGAAGTAAGTAGACATTTTGTAGGGACCGATTTATCATGTCCTCTTGGCAATCTATCGCTGAGAGGACGTGATAATGTCTCCTGGTTAAATAATGAGGATACGTTGTTTGTAGGGACCGATTTATCGCGTCCTCTTAGCAATCACAATGTCCTGAGAATGCAAAAAACGTTTCAACCCCCTTTGCCATTTCAAATGCTAGCAGGACGCGATAAATTAGTCCCTAGATTGTAGTACAATAAAACTATGCAAGTTTGTTTTATATAATTGCCATTGCAACTAAAAAATTGAAGGACGTTTTATCCTATGCGTTCGATAGCCAAATTTTTCATTTGTCCAATAGTACTATTGCTCCTCCTGCTGACAGGGTGCGGAACAGCAGCGCAGACAACGACAGCATCAACTACCAGGCCAACGGCTATACCACAGTCAAGTCCGACAGCTACAAAGGTAGTACCAACATTTATAGCATCACCTGTTGTGACGGTTTCCGCCGCCGTACCAGCCCATCTGATTATTCCAAGCATCAATGTTGATTCACCCGTCGAGAATGTGAATATACAATCGAATGGTGACCTGGGAACACCACAACAAAATCAGTGGGAAGGTGTTGGTTGGTATAGCAACGGTCCACGTCCAGGTGAGGCTGGAAGCGCAGTTATTGACGGACACCTGGATCGACCTGGTGGTTATCCCGCCATATTTTGGGATTTGCGTAAGGTACAAGTGGGCGATGCGATTATGGTGGTGGATGCAAAGGGTAAAACATTGCATTTCCGCGTCACACGCACTGCCTCATATCCACCACAGGCCGCACCCTTGCAGGAAATTTTCGGGGACGCCGGGGGAACATATCTCAACCTGATTACATGTGCTGGGACCTGGATTCCTAGCCAGAAACAGACAACTCTACGCTTAGTTGTTTATACAACACTTGTACCATGATGGTGCAAGACAAGAAGACAGACCAATAAAAAGGTCTGTCTTATTCAAGCAAGTAGCTTCCTATCAACTGACGGCGCAGTACTGCTAGTTCTTCATCTGCTTCAGGCTTCTGCTCTTGCTGTTGTTCAGGGGCTGACCATACCGAGAGAGGACTGGTAGCAGCCAAGGCAAATTCGTCGATCATGACCTCTTCAAGAAATGTCGAACCTGCGGTCTGTTCTTCTGCTGCCTTTTCATCATCTTCATAGAAATCTATAGTGGTGCGAGGTGTTTCAGGAATGCTCATAACAAGTTCTTCTGTTTCATCCTGTGTGACATCATGCTGTGCTACTACAGGCTCAGGTTGCATCTCTGGCTCTACGACAACTGGCTCAACTGCCGCAACAGGCATGGCTTCAGCGACGGCTACTTCAGTAGATGCTGTATATTCGTTGAAAAGCGAGAAGCGACGTCCATCGATCTCAACAACAATGCCATAACCCTCGCGTAAAGCGGCGAGTTGACGGCGCAACTCCTGGTTCTCATCCTCCATCTGCTCCATAACCTGTTTTTGTCTGAGCAACTCTTGTGCGATCAGATCGAAACTGCTCCCACCCATAAAAACTCCTTTATCGTACATCGCGCTACACAATGCTAACAAGCCCTCGGTTGCTTGTGGTATAGATAGATGTGCAGACGCATCACTATAACAATGTACCTGCGTCCTGTTTTTGAGAAAGAACGCAATCTTCTACTACCCTTCGTATAAAAACGTGTCAATATATCTCAAGTAACAATAGCAGTGCTTTATGAAGTGTATATGCGCAAAAATCGTGTGCTATATCGTATCTCCCAGCATCAGAAACACGTCATTGTGAATAGCACTATCTTCCAATAAACTGTGTTTTTTAGCAAACTAGCATATAAAGAAACTCAGCCCGCGAAATTCTAATACAAATATAACCATCGTACTGTATCACTAGCCTTAGACGAGACGCACACTACATAGGCAAGGAATAGATTTGCATTGTACAATGGGGGTGGAAGTGTGCAACGGTGCAGCTTCCTGTGTCGTTTCTCTGAGTGATGGGACGGCAGATCACAGCTTTGTCTATTTCGTCTTGATATTGGGTCAGACGAACACTACGTAAGAGGAGAGGGAGGGAAGCCCTATGCAACAACAAGCGAAAACACGCATTTCTCGTGGAAAATTTAATGGTATAAATGCTGTCGCCAACGAAAAGGGTGTGATTGCGGCAGCTGCTATGGACCAGCGTGGTTCACTGCAAAAGTCTATTACGAAAGCCAGAGGGAGTGATGCTACCCCCGACGACTTGATCCAGTTCAAAGTCCAGGTGACTGAAGTCCTTACACGATATGCTACCGCCATTTTACTCGATCCTGAATACGGTTTGGAAGCCGCCAAGCATCGTGTCAAAGGTACTGGTCTTTTCCTTGCTTATGAAAAAACAGGCTATGATGCGAACGCAAAAGGACGCCTGCCCGACCTACTCGATGATTGGTCAGTACGGAGACTTGTCGAAGCTGGTGCCAGTGTCATCAAGGTCCTGTTGTACTATGATCCAGATGATACACAGAAGATCAACACGGTGAAAGAGGCATTCATCGAGCGTGTTGGGGCAGAGTGTCGCGCGTGCGATGTTCCCTTCTTCCTGGAAGTCCTTGCGTATAGTGATGAGATAGGAGACGAGAAGAGTTTCGAGTTCGCGCGTGTCAAACCGCAAAAAGTGAAGAAGTACATGCACGAGTTCTCCAAGCCACAATATGGGGTAGACGTGTTGAAGGTTGAAGTTCCTATCAACATGAACTACGTAGAGGGATCGAAGGCCAACACCGATGGCAAGATTGCATATAGCCATGAAGAGGTGATACAAGCGTTCAGAGATGCAGCCTCGGCTACAACTATTCCGTTCATTTACCTCAGCGCTGGCGTGACCAATGAAGTCTTCCTTGAGACCTTAGAGCTTGCTGCTCAAGCCGATACGCCGTTTGCTGGTGTCCTATGTGGACGCGCAACGTGGCAGGATGGCGTGAAAGTCTATGCACAAGGTGGGGCGCAAGCCTTACGTGGCTGGCTCGAAGATCAAGGGGTGAAGAACATTCAGAGCCTAAATGAAGTTCTGGCGAAGGGCGCAAAACCGTGGTGGGACTTCTATGGTGGGAAAGATGCCATCGAGGTTGTAGATACGCAGAAATAGGGTATGTACTGCATCGCTTAACAAGATAATGGGGATACATTCATTGTAGGGGCCATCATTCATTACCCCTCGCCCAATTCTACACAGCAACGAGGGCGTAATGAATGATGGCCTATACGTACTACCTATGACAAAAGTAATAAGATATTTAGGAAGAGAGGACTGTGTAGTGACTGCTCCACACAAACTTACTCTTGATGATCTGTGGGCATTGAAGAATATGGGTGACGTTGCCCTGTCTCCTGATGGTCGGCGCGTTGCCTTCGTGATGCATAGTAGCGACAAGGAAAAAAATGAGAGTAGCAGTGCGATTTTCTTGCTTCATCTCGATGAACAAGGACATGCTACTGAGCAGCCGCGTCAACTGACAAGTGGCGCGAAGAACGATACGAATCCTGTATGGGCGTCAGACAGCCATCGTCTCCTCTTTCTATCTGATCGTGAAGGCACAAGCCAACTCTGGCTTATTGATACCGATGGTGGAGAAGCTATCAAACTTACGAATATGTTGCATGGTGTGAGTGAGGCTGCGTGGTCTCCTGATGGAAAATGGATTGCCTTTATCGCGCCAGTGGCTTTGAACGATGAAGATGATGTATTGACGGGACGTAAGCCGCTTGACGAAGTTACGAAAAAGCAGCGTGATGAAGAGAACCGTATTCGTCTGCGTACCGTAACAACGATCTGGTATCGTGAAGATGGGCGAGGGTTATTCGAGACATTCAACCATGTCTTTCTTATGCCCGCTCCAGCTGTCGAAGAAAACAATATGAAGTTCGCAACAATTCATCGGCTAACAACTGGTGATGTTGAGCACACGCAAGTATCCTGGACACCCGATAGCATTGAAATTGGTGTACTCTGCAATCGCAATGACAATCGTAACCGTTCGCTCGCAAGCGATCTATGGGCAATTGACCGCGAGACTGGTGCAGCACACTGTCTTACGGATGGCACATTGGAGATTGGTTGTTATTCGTGGTCTCCTGATGGTCAATCGGCTATCATTGTTGGGGCGAAAGAGCTAACCCAATTTGGCAGCGATATCGAGCGTCTATATCTTGTTACAAGAAGGGGAAACGAAGGCGATAAGACGCTTGTCTTAACTCCTGATGTAGACAAAGCGGTTGCTCCAGTCGTTCGTAGTAGTTTCGGTACGCCTGGTCCCTATCGTCCAGTGTGGAGTGCTGATGGACAGCATATCTTTTTTCTTGTCGTAGAGCATGGTTGTTCGCACGTCTATCGTTTATCTGTTGTATGGCGTACACTGACGCAGGTAACTAGCAACGAGTCTATAACAGCCTTTCTTGCTCTTTTGCCTGATGAACACGCTCTGCTACTGGTGCAAGAACAAGCCGAGCATCCCTGGGAACTCTATCGTTTACCATTGACAGAGGCGGGAGTGGGAGAACAGGAGCAGCTAACCCATATTTATGACCAGCACATGTCCGAATTGCTGCTAGGGAAAACCGAGCGCATATCGTACAAGGGAGCAAATGGAGATGAAATAGATGGTTGGCTTATACATCCTGTGGGAGCGCGTGAAGGTGTGCGGTATCCGCTCATCGTGCATATTCACGGAGGGCCACAATGGTCCTATGGTATAGGTCTTGACCCAACCTATCAGTACCAAGCCGCACAGGGCTACGCAGTCTTTTATTGTAACCCACACGGCAGTACAGGATATGGTGAAGCGTTTTTGAGCCACGTCATTGGTGATTGGGGGGGATGGGACTATCAAGATATTATGCTAGGCGTTGATGCATGTATCGCGCGTGGTATTGCTGATTCTGAACGTATGGTTGTGACTGGCTATAGTTATGGCGGTTATATGTCCATGTTCATTATCGGACAAACGAATCGATTCAAGGCGGCTGTCCCAATGGCTGGAATATCAAATTTGGTTGGCTTTGTCGGCACATCCGATATTGGGTTCTGGCAAGTTGCACAATCGCAAGGCTACCCCTGGGACTTAGAACATGCCGAATATTATCGTGCGCGTTCGCCTCTGACGTATGCGCCACGCATCACAACGCCAACACTGTTGTTGCATCCTGAAAATGACTTGCGTTGTCCTATCGAGCAATCCGAGCAATTATACATGGCACTCAAAATGATTGGCAAGGCTCCTGTCGAATTTGTGCGTGTTCCTGGTGCATGGCATGGTGGCACATCGAAACCGAGCCAACAGCTAGCATACTATGACAAAGCACTAGCGTGGTTTGGGAAGTATGTGGAAATCAGACCAGAGGAATATAGCTAAGCCAGCAATAAAATATTCGCAAGCCAAAGGGCAATATACCCTTTAGCTTGCGAATATTTTATTGCTGGCTTGCCACTTGCTTATTTTGACGAATGACAAAGATAGCAACTAAGCCAGCGAGGAGTGCAAAAACGGAGCAAGCAACAAACGCATCTTGAAAGCCGCTCACAAGTGCTGCCTTTGCAGATATGCCCTGTGCATGTTCTAATGCTGTTGTTTGTGCCGCCGACACTACTGCCACAACTGCTAACACAAGACCCGATCCAACCTGCTGCGTCGTGTTGAGTAAGCCGGAAGCCAATCCTTGCTCACGGTCACTGACACCATCTGTAGCCGCAATTGCCATCACGGTAAACGAGGGGCCGATGCCTAATGCCACAACAAGCGTACCTGGGAAAAGCGTTGCCCAATAGTTATTTTCTAGCGAGATACGTGTAAGCAACAAAAGTCCTACTGCCATGACGAACATTCCCACAATGAGCAGACGTTGCACACCAAAGCGTGGGACAAGCCGTGATACAACATTTGTGACGACAATGAATACCAGGGCCATCGGTAAAAAGGCAATACCTGTTGTTACCGGAGGGTATCCAAGCACCTTTTGCATATAGAGTGTGACGATAAACACCATCGCACCCAACGCGCCAGGCGCGAGCAAGCCGATTAAATTTGCACCAGTTAATGTACGTAAACGGAAGATGCCCAAACGAATAAGCGGCACTTCGACGCGTGCCTCGATAAACACAAATGCTACAAGCAAGACAAGCGCGACACCTAACAGTATGAGTGTTTCTGGTGATCCCCACCCAATTTGATTGCCCTGTGCAAGTGCGTAGACAAGTGCGACAAGTCCAATGGTGATCGTGATTGCGCCAAGCACATCAATCTGCCGCTGTCCTTGCTCTTTTTCCGTTTCTTTCAAAAACATAGGAGTGAGAATGATTGCGAGAATAGCGACGGGTACGTTGACAAACAACACCCAACGCCAACCAGGACCAGCGGTGAGGATGCCACCAAGTAGAGCACCCGCCGCGAAGCCAGTGGAGGCTACCGCACCCACAACACCTAATGCTTTGTTGCGTGCTGGTCCTTCGTGAAACGTGGTAGTGATCAGCGAAAACGACGTAGGTGAAATAATCGCGGCACCCAACCCCTGTACTGCACGAGCAATAATCAGCCAGAGGGCTGACTGTGCAATTCCACCCATGAATGAAGCAAAGGCAAAGATCACAAGTCCTATTATAAACAGGCGACGCCGACCAAACAGATCGCCGATACGTCCTCCAAGGAGGAGAAAGCCGCCAAATGTAAGTGAATACGCGGTAATAATCCACTGCAAGGTTGAGGTAGTGAAACCGAGATCACGCTGAATGGCGGGCAAGGCGACGTTGACGATGGAAAAATCAAGCACAACCATAAATTGTGCGCTACATAATAAAATCAGCACAAACAAAGAGCGTCTATCTGCGTTCTTCTGACTTTTGGCTGTACTAACTTGGGTAGGTGCTTCTTGGGACGTGCTAATATCGCGGGTAGAGGTGTCCATCTATTAAAATTACTCCCTGTGCATAGCTTACATTGTTTTGAACGCCTATGAAGTGTTCGTTCACGTAAGCTGCATTGCTTGTAGTGGACGACCTGCAATTTATAGTTCACATTCTGTAGGGACCGATTCATCGCGTCCTCGTAGCAATCAAACGCCGACGAGGACGCGATGAATCGGTCCCTACAGAATGCCATTACTTACCGTAACAAGGAATAGTTTTGTTTTCATCCCTCGGTTTTTGATTTGCTAGCTTATTTCGCAAATGTGAGTGTTGTAAATGTGTCTATATCCCAGTCAGTTACCCCACGTCTGGAAGACGGGGGCTTGTGTCTGGACTCCACCGCAACTCACGATACCTTTGCAGGCGTCGTGCTTTGGCTTCATCGTCCGACACATCAGGGCGTACTGACAAAACACCCGTACTCATCCAATCTTGTCGCATGAGCAACGTTCTCAGGGTCACATTTCTTGACCCGACCAAATCCGCATGAAGGGTGTAATGACACACTTGACACACAAAGAGCAAACCTTGACGGGGCCGATTGTCTTTGGAGGTATACCCACACATCGGGCACGCCTGACTCGTATAGTGGGCGTCCACTTGAACTGCCATGCTGTTATGCAAGAGGGCTTTATAGGCAATCATGCTGTGCAACTCGGCAAACGCCCATTTGCTGTGTCGGGCGTTCCTCTTGCGTTGCTTCACGGATGCTTTTTTGCCTTTCTTGCGTCGGGTTCGCTCTCGAATGTTGGTCAAGTTCTCAAGGCCAATGAGCGAGTGCGGAGATCGCTCGACAATCCTCGTACTCACGACATGATTGGCGTCTTGCTTCAACCGTCTCTCTCGTCCCGCTATCGCGATCAAGCGACGGGTGGCAGAACGAGTGCCTTTGTGTTGCAGACGCTTTCTCAGCCGGGCGTCATGATTGGCTTTGGGAACTATTGGCTTGCCAGAATAAAACGTACATTCCCCTTTGGTGCTAGACGTCACCGCCAAATAGCGGATACCCACATCAACACCCACAACGCCTCGATGGGTGTCAGGTGTCGGGTCAAGTGTCTCAATTTCAAGCGAAACAAGCAGGTAGAACGTTTTCTTGGGCTTGTCGTACCACAGTTTCGCAGCACCAATGTTCGCCTCATGTTGGATCAAGGCAACGTGTTTACTATACCCTGTATAGGGGAGAGACACGCGTCCCTCAAGGGTCAAGAGACTGACATGCTGCTCACGCTTGAAACTGTAGTCATGTCCAAGATGATATTCCAACGTCGGAGAGACGTACTTAGGGGCGTGGTCAAGTCCTTTGTAGCGTTTCTTGGTTCGTTTGTCTTTACAGGCTTGTGCATTCTGCTTGACCTTGGTCCACAAGCCTTTGTAGGTGGCACCGACGTGTCGGGGAACGCTACAGGCCATTTGCGAGGGAAGACGAAACTGCTGACGCACGTCTGCATAGGTGGCATCTTGCAAGCCGACTTTGTTGCTCATCTTGCCATGCGCGAAGGCGTAGCGAGACACAAAGTTGAGAGCATCGCGATACGCCAGTTGCGTGGTCCGCAATGCCTGAAATTGTTCAGGAGTGGTATGCAGTTTGAGCTTTGCGCTGATGGTTGTCTTCATAGAACAAGTATACTAAATTTTCAACAGAATGTCAAGCAGAGTATGATTGATGAACAAACTGTCATGAAGGGGCAAGAGTTCCCCAACCTCCTATCACGCCCCATAAGGAATGCCGCATTCCTCCCCATGCGTGAAGCGACAGGGGCATCTTGTGGCGGTTTGGTGAGCAGCAGTAGCACCTGCATGGTAAGCACTTTCCATGAAGTCTAGTAGTGCCACTTTAGGATTCTCTAGTGTTCGTAGGTCCTCATATTTGAGTAGCGCAAGAGACCCTGTATCAGAGGTATTCCAAAACGCCTCCTTGGGTTGAAGGGGAGTGTTTGTCAAGCCAGCAGGTTCGGGGGCTGTATAGGAATAGAATGCAGGGAAACGCATAGTATCATCGCCAGCCCAAAAGCCAAAACTGATAACTTCGTGCGAATAAGACTCGCGTGTCGCACGATTAGCCTCTGGACGATCTGGTGCTCTTTGTCCAGAGAAGCGTGTCATCGCGAGGTCGAATGTGTGCCAGAACAGATGTACAGGACTAGACTTGCCCGTGAAGCGCCCACTAAATTCCTTGAAAACCTGATCTATCTGCACCAGAATACGCCAGTAACGGTTGACATATGCTTTGTCATAAGCGGCATGCGCTGTATCTGTTGCGAAGGAGTTGGGCGGCTTCAAATCATACGTTTTCGCAAGAATAGGAATAGAGATACCCAATTTACCAAGACTTGCGAACACCTGCTCGTAGAATGCCGCGACAGAGATGCCTGTTAGAGAAAAAGACTCTACCTGACCTGTTGCTGTTGTGATAACTAGTTTGTGGTCGATGAAATCAAAGTCGATGGCGAAACTAGTATCATCATAAGGCATTGGGCCAGTTCCAAGACCCCGCGTCGTCACATAAAGCGTTGCTTGCCACTAATGATTCATATGTAGCATGGCAGCCAGGCGAAGCTT
>JAABUQ010012153.1_pt1 | contig 10768 bp, 11 predicted proteins | sample 5560001 | NCBI WGS metagenome assembly JAABUQ01 (sample SAMN10711888, study PRJNA513371) | rock metagenome | isolation source: Antarctica rocks | place: Antarctica: Victoria Land, Finger Mt nord | collected 2015-12-18
GTATAATTCAGACAGCATTATCATTAGATAGGTCTTATTGACATAACTAGACCTATCTTTTTTTACCATAAAACGCTACACTCTTTATCAAATAAGCTTTTCAGGCCGTATTGTCGCCCCGTCAGCTACCAAATAGACGTTACGCAACAGTATGGTTGTATCCTTGTATCACTCAATCCCCAGTACTGGGTGGCACCTTAGTTGGGTTTGGGCTGATTAGTCTTGTGTCACGACAATAAGTCGAGATGACAGATTCTCGATTGTTGCTTCTTTGTCAACGGTCTCCCCTACTGGTTGAGGCCCATGACTGACTCGCCATCAGGGGAGAGTCAGGATGGCTCAACTTCGCTTGTCGGCGGCGGTACAGCTACATCGTCATCGTGCGATTTCCTGACCTAAAGAACAGCGAACTCCGACAAACCCCGCTCCGGGGGTGGCGGAGTTTATCGGAGTTTGGTCAGAATGGAACCATGTTACTGTGCGAACGCTGGAGCGCTATACCCAGGAGGGGAAGCTCGGCGATCGTTACGAGAAGGGCAAAATGAGATCTGTCCTGGTCTACGACGAGTCAGAGTTACGAGCTTTCAAAGTGGAGCTGGAGACAAAGACCTATAAGCCAGCGGTTGACCCTACCCCGACCAACCCCGACAAGGATGGAACCCAGTTGTCGAGGTTTGGAGACGTCACGCAGCTACTCCCCCTCCTGGATGGACTAAATCAGCTGACGGACGTTGTCAAAAGAGTCCGTGAAGAGCAGGAGATTGACCGCCTCATCGTCCCCATTCATTACAAACTGACCTTAAGCCTAGCTGAAGCCAGCGCTCTTGCGGGAATTTCGCGCGCTAGACTACGCCAGGCTACCAGGGATGGCACACTTCAGGCACAGCTAATCGGCAAGGGCTACCGTGTTAAGCGCACTGACCTAGAAGATTACGTAGACAGTATTTGACCCTCCCACTTTCTGGCTACCAGTGCGACAGGGGAGAGTCAGGAGCTGACGGAAAATGGTACGCTTATCTCATAGAAACCATAAAGCTTGATAGGGATCAGCTAGTGCATGCAAGCCCAGAGCGCCTGAAAGAGCTTCTGGCTGCGCACGGCATTGAGAACGGAGAGGTCATAAAAATTGAATTCATGGGGGACAAGGTAGTCCTTTTTGTGGCTGTACATAGTTACTCCAGTTCATCGGCAGCTATCGAAGAAGTTGACGGTGTCCTGTTGGCTCGCACGAGCATTGTTGGCAACCCAGACTCAGTTGTGCAGGCCGACCGGGACGAGCGTCTTTTTCATCTAATGAACTGGTGAAAGCACTATTTGATACTTCCGTCTTTATAGCGGCGTTTGTTACTGAGCATCCCAAGCACTCTGCCTGTCTGCCTTATCTACAGAAGGTTCGCAATGAGGAGATTGATGGCTACATCTGCGCTCACTGCATTGCGGAGTTGTACGCGGTTCTTACGGATAGAACCAGTCCCCGCATACTGGCCCAAAAGTAGCGAAGCTGCAACGAGCCGCCATGCGATTCCTGAAACCATTGCCGAGTAAAGGTTTTAGAAAAATTGGGTTTGAGCCAAAATTTCAGTTGAAGCCTGTGGTGTTTAATTTTTGAAAGCGTTACTGTGTAAGGACTGTAGCCGTTAGATGGCGGCTGGTTACAGCTTCGCTACTCTTAGGCCAAATTGAAACAGCTCGTTTGTCCTTCACCAGTTTTTGCAACACAACCCTAATTGGCACAACCGTACCAGGAATTGGATTGACGTCACCAGTCGTAAAGTTCTGTTATACTATATAAAACGTAGTCGTTATGAGTTCACTTAAAAGCCAATGACAAATCCAACTGTAGAGAACCTGGTGATTATCGGCTCTGGCCCGGCTGGGTACACTGCTGCGATCTATGCGGCACGGGCTAACCTAAAACCCATTGTATTTGAAGGCTTTCAAGCCGGGGGTCTACCAGGTGGTCAGTTAATGACTACCACTGAGGTCGAGAATTTTCCTGGCTTTCCGCAAGGGATTACGGGACCAGAGTTGATGGATCAAATGAAAGCTCAAGCAGAGCGGTGGGGAGCTGAGTTATATACCGAGGATGTGACCGAAGTTGACCTGAGCCAGCATCCTTTCGTTGTCCGCTCTGAGGAACAGGAAGTTAGAACTAACAGCATTGTGATTGCGACTGGGGCAACAGCGAAACGGTTAGGTCTACCCAGCGAGCATCAGTTCTGGAGCCGGGGCGTCTCTGCCTGCGCCATCTGCGATGGTGCCACTCCTATCTTCCACAGGGCATCACTAGCTGTAATTGGCGGGGGTGATTCGGCAGCGGAAGAAGCAATTTACCTCACCAAGTACGGCTCTGAAGTGAATTTGCTGGTGCGGGGAGAAAAAATGCGAGCAAGTAAAGCCATGCAAGACCGCGTTCTGAGTAACCCCAAGATCAAGGTTTACTGGAATACAGAAGTAGATGATATCTTTGGTGGCGACCACCACATGGAAGGGGTAAAGCTCCGCAACATCAAAACTGGTGAAGAGAGCAAACTGCACGTTAAGGGTTTATTTTATGCCGTTGGTCATAGGCCAAACACGTCTCTGTTTCAGGGGCAACTGGAACTGGATGACGTGGGATACATTGTGACCAAGCCTGGTTCTGTGGAAACGAGCGTTGAGGGCGTTTACGCAGCTGGGGACGTGCAGGATCATGAATATCGTCAAGCTATCACCGCCGCTGGTACCGGCTGCATGGCAGCGATGTTGGCAGAACGGTGGCTGTCGGCAAGTGGTCTAATTCAGGAATTTCATCAAGCGGCTGAAACTCCAGATAATGAACTAGAGGATGGAAAAGCCCAGAAGCCAACAGAGGCAGAGTCAGAAGCAGGATTCGATCTGAATGCCACCCGTCATCAAGGAGGCTATGCGCTGCGGAAGCTATTCCATGACAGCGATCGCCCCCTCTTAGTCAAATACGTCTCACCTGGATGCGGTCCCTGCCACACCCTGAAGCCGATCTTGAACAAGGTAGTGGATGAGTTTGACGGCAAAGTTCACTTTATCGAGATTGACATCCAAAAAGATCCTGAGATTGCCGAAAATGCTCATGTCACCGGGACACCTACGGTTCAGCTGTTTAAGAACAAAGAGCTATTGACTGAACTCAAAGGCGTCAAGCAAAAGAGCCAGTACCGCGAGTTGATTGAAAGCTCACTTGCTTAGTAACCGTCGAGTTTCATCCGCTGCTGCCTTCATTGCCCTTTCTGGGCTGAGCCGTCCTGTGAAGGCAGCACTGAGATAACGCTGCAAAATATCTGATGCCTGCTCGTATTGGGGAATGGGAGGACGTAAAACTGCGTCCTCCACGATCTTTAACAGAGATGGGTAGTAGCTGTACTTAGCGACTATTTGGGGGTCATTAAAGAGCGATCGCCGACTGGGGACATAACCTGTTGCCAAAATCAACCGGCGCTGGATTGCCTCGCTGGAGAAAAATTCGACCACTCTCCAGGCTGCCTCTGGGTGTCTCGTAGTTTTAGCTATGCCCAAGCCCCAACCACCCAGGCAAGCACCACTGCTCTTACCTGGGGCATGAACCATCGGCTCAATCCCAAACTTGCCGCGAATTGGCGAGTCAAACGCGTTCCCCAAAGGCCAGAAATAGGGCCAACTACGCATAAACACAGCTGTCCCACTTTGAAACAGGAGACGGACTTCGTCTTCCCCGTAGGTGGTGACACCGGCGGGAGAAACACCTTGCTGGATGGTGTGGCGTAAAAACTCAACCGCCTGCAACCCAGCGGGTTGATCTAGTCCCACAGTGCCAGTTTTGGGGTCAATCCAAAAGCCACCGTAACCCTTCAGCACTTCCACAAACATTGCCGCTGCACCTTCGTACTGTCGTCCCTGCCAGAGGTAACCCCACTGAGCGCGCCTATGTTCTTGTAATCCCTGAGAAACTTGGATTAACTCTGTAAACGTCTCTGGCGGATGGGCTCTGGCTTGCTCCAGCAAATCTTTGCGGTAATAAAGCATCCCCGCATCAGAGCGCACAGGAATCCGGTACAGTCCACCTTGATAACGCCCACCATTCACCGCCCCAGCCATAAACTCTGCCAGTTGGGCTTGGGAAATCCGCTTAGATAGATCCATCAGCCACCCAGCAGCGGCAAACTTGGGCGTCCAGACGATATCCATGTAAACCAGATCGTAGGGCGAGTCACCCAGCAAAAAAGCAGAGGTGTAGAGTTGTTCTACTAAATCAGTAGCGGTTGGTCCTTCAACGATTTGCAGCCGAATATCTGGATTTTTAGCCTCAAACTCCTTAACCAGCGGTGCCCACTGTGTAGCTTCAAGGGCGTTGATGAGAACTGTGATTGTAACAGGTTGCTGCGTCAGCCCTGGTTGATTGAACAGATTGGTACTCAGGATCAAGGCGACGAGAAGCCCTAAGAGGAAAGAACATCCCAGTTTCCACTGTTTGATGTTTCTCAAAGAATTCTCCCTACTCCCGCTTCATGGATTTGGGTTTCGCTGCAATAGCCTGCATTGAACTCCAAATGACTATATCACCGCCTGAGTACCAGAGCTGTAGCTACGCGCTCCCAGGATTTTTTCCAGCTGGCTAAAATTTGTCTAAACAGCTCGACCCACGATCCTATGCCAAATGAAGACGGCAATAATTGCACCGATAACAGCCACTATGATCCCTGGAATGCTGAGAGTAGCAGATGTCAATGCCAGCTGGCCTGTGGTGAAGAAAGTCGTGATAATTCCGCCCACAAACGCACCGATGATCCCTAGCAGCAAAGTCCCCAGCAACCCACCTCCTCTAGCTGCTGGGTCAATCGCTTTGGCGATCGCGCCCGCAATCAGACCTAAAACTATCCAAGCAATAATGTTCATAATCCAATTCTCTCAAGGTCTCTAGGTTGATGTTTTCAAGCTACCAATTTCAACTGCGACCAACCCTCTGCCCCCTGAAATAACTTATCTAACGACATTAAAACCTCAGCAAATCTCTGTAATTAGCAAGCGAGGAGGTCTGTAATTAATCCTCAATGAAGGTTCCACAGCTCTTAAACTTTGCATAGATTTGCGGACTTTAGCCACTCCTTCTCAAGGAATAGTCATACTTTCTATGACCAAGTGGAATTGCTTAACAAAGTCGCTGGTGAGCTTGGTCGGAGTTGCTTTCATCCTACTGGCAGTTTTCTTCAGACCTACCACGGCTTTCGAGTACAACGGAATCTATACGCCTACAAGTGGGGTATTCACAGTTTACAAACAGCCGACTACCACCGGATGCAATGGGTTTGAGCAGAGCCAGTCCGCTGGTGGCACCGTTCCCATTCGGGTGGTGGCTCCTGCTGCCTCTGGAACCTACCCCGTGTTGCTGTTTTCCCACGGCATGAATGGTCTGAATACGCAGCAAGCCTGGCTTGCTGACTATTTGGCCCGGTACGGCTATATCATTCTGTCTATGGAGCATACCGCTTCGGATTCCTGCGCCAATCTGACGTTCCCGCTGGACGACAGTGTCTTCACCGCCAGAAGCAACAATGTTAACACCGTCCTGAATCACCTCGACGACATTGAAAGCCGCCTGAATTCGTCTTCAGACTGGACTTACACCTTCGACAGAGCGCATATCGGGTTTGTCGGCTACTCGCTGGGAGCAGAGACTGGGCTGATGAAGATGCCAGCGCTCTATAAACTGGGTAGCGGTCCTGTGAATTACGGAGATGCTCGTCTCAAGGCGTTTTTCTTGATGGCTGGCAATCTGGGAGACAATATGCAGCATCCTCAAACTCCTCAAGGTCTCGATCAAAGTCCTGCCAATCTCGCTTTGCTCACGTCGCCCATGTTCTGGGTATCCGGCGGCGCAGATACCGCAATGCATGCTAAATGGTCGTGGGATCTTGAATTGGCTGCACCTCCGGGGAATTACTACGAGCATGCCCCCGCAATGGACCACTTCTCATATCTCCCCAGCGGAGATACCAAGTTCCGAACTTCGCTCGATCAGTTCGCGTGCGCTTTCTTCGACTCAAAGCTCATGGACTCAACCTTCTTCCGCCATGCCAGCGCACTTGCCGCGCTGACCAACGCCACGGCCTATTCTGGAAATCTGTTGAAGAATACTTATGAACTCGTGAGCAACAATAGCCCCACCACTCCCAAGTGGTACGGTAGCCCGTTGACCGTCAATGGCAACTACGTAGGCTATGCGACTCATACAACAGCCCAAGACTAGCAACGGAGCTAGACTACTAACTATGCAACAACTCCTGAATCTCCAGCACGAACTGCCGACAACAGAACAGCGCATTATTCTCAATGGTGTCACTTGGCAGCAGTACAACACCCTAGTGTCCGTGTTCATCGACCAGTTTCCAGCACTGCGGATGACCTACCTAGAAGGCACTCTAGAGATAATGACCACTTCGCCAGAACATGAAAGGCTCAAGACGCTCATTGCTCGGTTACTCGAAGCTTACGCTGAAGAACGCGACATTGAACTGAATGGCTATGGTTCTGCTACCTTTCGACGTGAAGCAGCAGCACGGGGACTGGAACCTGATGAGTGTTACTGCTTAGGGGAACTGAAAGCAGTTCCTGACATCGCTATAGAAATTGTAATTACCAGTGGCGGGTTGGATAAACTTGCTGTTTACCAGGGCTTGGGAGTGCAAGAAGTTTGGTTCTGGCAAAGCAGCAAGCTTTCCTTCTATCATTTGCAGCAACCAGATCCAACCTACATAGCCAAAGAGCGGAGTAGTTTACTTCCAGATCTAGACCCATCTCTGTTAGCAAGTTATATGGGCGAGTCAAACCAAACTCAAGCTGTCAAGGCTTACCGAAAGGCACTGCGATAGTCGGTGGCAAGAACCATGCCCAAAACCCCCATCATTGATTTTGAGCGAGCCTACACCTTTAGGAGCTACTTTGACCTGCCTCACGAGCCAAAAGAGTTGGCGATCCTACTGAGCTAGCTCTCGCTTTTAAGCAGTTCCGTGTTCTTGGTTAGCCATGCAGCTAGTTCTACTTGAGACACTTCGCCCGTCGCTACGTCAACGATAATGGCGACAGTCTCAACTTCTGGGGCAACCAGTTCATAGCCGTTCCGCATCAAGAATATTGCCATCGCGGTCAGAGCAGTTCTCTTGTTCCCATCTAAAAAGCAGTGATTTTTGACGAGTCCGTGTCCATAAGCTGCGGCTACGTCATACACGCTAGAGTCAGGCTCGTAGTATGCCAATGCCTGAGGTCGATTCAAGGTAGACTCCAATGCTCCTTGGTTCAGCACCCCCAGACTACCACCATAACGCTCAATCAGCCGATTGTGTAGTGCGATGACTTCCTCAATAGTCAGCCATTGGAAGTCACTCACTTGTCAGCCAATTCCTTCAATGCATTTCGATACCGCTTTTCAAAACGGTCGTATGCCTTCATTGTGGCAGCAAAATTTGGGTTGTACGGTGACAAAACAATCCGACCATCAGACTCTTTGCTGATAAAGACTTCGTCCCCTGACTCGACATTCATGTGCTTCAGGTATTCTTGTGGAAATGTTGCCCCTACAGAATTACCTACTTGTCTAAACTTAATAGTGTCCATCCTTGCCAACTCATTCAGTAATTACAATGTTATTACACTGAGTGTAGTCCAATTATTAGGAAAGTGCGAAGAGTTAGCAAAACCTCTATGCTTACCAACTTATCCCTACGATCGCTCCCAACTACGGTCCTACTAGATCGGGAACACCGTCTTGCCGGACAGCAGCCAGATAATCTTTGTGGGCCCTACTGGGCAGCGATACTCCTACGAGCCCAGGGCGTTACCAATGTAGATACCGAACAGGTGGCGATCGAGGCTGGCTCAGTTCTGCCAATTGGCGATCCCGCCACCTGGCTACCAACTGGGGCAAGTCCACGACAGGACTATCGTCTGCCGTTGCCCCAGACACATCGAGCCGAGGAGGCAGGTACGGCAGTTGCAGGGCTAATTGATGCAGTCTCAAGCACTACTGCGGGACGCTACATGTTGGTGCCATTGCGTGCAGTGTGGTCGCCAGAGCGAGTGGAGACTTTGATGACTCTATGCTGGGAAAACCCCGACTGGGAGGCCGTACCTCTGTGCAACATCCGCACCGGACACTTGTGGGGTTCGCGTCTTTTGCTAAGTGATGTCATGGCTTACCTGAACGGGAAAGAAATTACCGTCCCAGCCGCAGATTGGGATGTCGGTCATTTTCTGACACTAGCGGGAAAGATTGAGGGACCTGTGCGATCGCTCGTCCTCGTCCGTGACACCTATCCCAGATTTGGCTGGGATGGCTATCATCTGCAAAGTGCTAGTGTGATCGCCAAAGCACTCAATCGAGGTGACGGTTACGAGGGTGGCATCCTGCTCTTTGTTGCTGCCAAGGACAAAGTTGAGGTGGAACGACAAGCGAAGGAGAGAGGATTTAGGATCCTCTCTTGGGACAACGGGACACCAGCTCAATAAACATCCAGATACTCTTGGCGTTCCCAATCGGTCACATGATTGTGAAAGCGACTTAACTCGAAGCGTTTCACCGTTGTAAACAGCTGACAGAATTCCTCACCCAGCATTTCTCGCATCTCGGTATCAGCTGCTAGTCCATCCAGAGCCTGTTCCAGATTTTGCGGCAACTTGGGCAAATCCGGGTTATCCTCACTTGGCCCCTCTACCGGAGGTGACAATTTCCGCTTCTGCTTCACCCCCAGAAGACCTGCTGCGATCGTGGCAGCTGCCGTTAGGTAAGGGTTACTCAGACCAGAAGCCACCCGCATTTCTAAATGGGTAGATTCGTCACCAGTCCCCTTAATTCGGACCATCGCCGAGCGGTCTTCAGTCCCCCAACTAATGTTAGAAGGAGCAAAAGTGTGAGGCTTGAGGCGACGATAGCAGTTAGGCGTCGGTCCAATCAACGGCATCATCGCTGGTGCATGCTCTAAAATGCCCTGAATGAATGCCTTTGCTACGGCTGAGAGGCCATACTCATCGTTGGGATCGGCAAAGGCGTTGTCACCAGTACTGTGGTCAATCAGGTTGACGTGGAAGTGACAGCAGCTACCAGATAAATTAGCAGCTGGTTTGGACATAAAGGTAGCTTGGTAACCCAGTCGATGGGCAATCTCCTTCACCGCATTCTTAAACGTGAAAGCTTTATCACCACCGCGAATCCCAGTGGCAGGACCGTAATTAATCTCAAACTGAGAAGGGGCGTACTCGCAGTTATGGGTAATGATGTCGATGCCGGAACCCTGAAGATATTCCAGCAGTTGGTCAATTTCCGGCACGTATTGATTGCGGATGTGATTGAAAATATGCAGCCCGTCAAACAGGGGTTCCTGCGTTGCCCCATTCAGGAGGTAGAACTCAAACTCATGACCCATCATCACATCAAAACCCATCTGTGCCGCTGCCTCTAGCACTTGCTTTAGCACATGACGGGGTGCGGCCCTTACTGGTTCCTCTAAACTAACGTAAGGGTCGCAGATGACCTTAGCTGTTTTCTCCAGCCAAGGCACTGGTGTCAGAGTATCTAAGTCTGGAATCAAGGCATGGTCGCGATACTTAATCTCTGCATGGTAGCCTGACCCTGGTACGACCGTCGAAGCCGTATCCAGTGCCAGTGTACCACCATAAAAGTTGAGCCCTTTACGGGCGTAACCCTCTACCTTGTCAGTTGGCACGACCTTTAAGCGAGAGACACCATGTAAATCCGGCAACTCAAAACGGACATACTTAGTGCCTTTGTCTTTGAGCTTTTCAATCAACTGAGTTACAGGGTCAGAGGCAACCATATCTATTCCATTTCTCTTTCCTGACAATATTAAACCTTTTTCATGTCACTAAATTTGGTGTGAACTGCTTCAATGTCCTGCTCCATCTCTTCGATAATTTCTGGGGAATGGAGGCGCAGCATTAAGAACCATACTCCCCCAACAACGAGAAACATCAAGAACAGGTAAGGGAACACATTACCAGGAGGATCTGGAACCGGAAATATACTATCTTTACCTGGAATTCCTACACTGCCAATTACTGGAACCAGCATGAACGCAATCGCCACAATGGCAAATAAGACATCGAGTGGACGCAATTGTCCCATTCGGTTAAGGTAGATAGGCGCAGCGATTGAGATCAGGATGTATGCTAGCAGAAATCCGAAGGTGCCAATGGTTCCCATGTAACCATAGATATCCAAATTCTTAACGCCAAACATTGACAGAGAAGCTGTGACCAGAAATGCAAACAGCGTTGTCATGGTAACTGCAACGTAAGGCGTTTGGTTTGACTGATGGGCACTACCAAGGGAAGGGTGAAACAAACGATGGCGAGCCATTGTGAAAAAAATCCTGGCTCCAGCATTAATGCAAGCAAGAGTGCAGGCAAAGAAGCTAAGCGTTGCACCCATACTAATGATAACTCCTAGCCACCCGACTCCAGCTAGGTTAGCTAGGTAACTCAAGGGTGCATCACTTTTGTCTAGAGGCGTCGAACTCCCGCTAAAGCCAAACACCTCAACTAAGGTTACGACAATGAAGAATAAACCACCTGTTATGGTACTTAAAACCACAGCATTAGGGATGGTGCGGAGAGGATTTTTTGCTTCATCTCCCAAGGAGGTAGCACTTTCAAACCCAACAAAGCTGAAAACAGCAAGGACAAGTCCCTGGGCAATCCCCTTGGGAGTGACTTCATGTAAGGTAAGCTGGGCAGTATCGATTGCCAGACCTTTGTGGAACCACAC
>JAABUQ010012154.1_pt1 | contig 10768 bp, 12 predicted proteins | sample 5560001 | NCBI WGS metagenome assembly JAABUQ01 (sample SAMN10711888, study PRJNA513371) | rock metagenome | isolation source: Antarctica rocks | place: Antarctica: Victoria Land, Finger Mt nord | collected 2015-12-18
GCATTCTGAGCGGGCGAGAGCGGAAGCGAGAGAAGCGATGGCGATGCGGCGGGAAGGAGGTCTGCGCGGCTGCGCTGGGGGCCGAAACCGGTGTGGCCCATTTCCGCGAAGGCCGCGGTTAGATCGGGGATGAGATCGCTGTCCACCCGGAAGAGATTGAGGTTGATGCCGAAGGTCTCCGCGGGTTCGATGGTTTTGCCGTCGAGATAGCGCGTGCGGAAGACGAATGCGCGAGGCCGGTCGGCGAGTCCGCTGGGACCGGGCCCGTTAGCCACTGGCGCAAAGATTTCGCTATAGGCGCGGGGAGAGACTCGATGCAGCATCAGGCCGAAGGCCCCTCGCAAAATGTTGGCCGATAAGATGGGCGGAAAAAGAAACGGCTCGCGTGCGGAGAAATCGAAGCGGAGCGAGTAAAAGTCGAACGTGTTCGCGCTAGGGCTTAGGTTCTGCACCGGCCGGGACGGGATTGTTTTGCGACGGGTGCGCTCCGGTTTCAGGGAGCGGAACGAGCATCTGTTCCTTGCGATAAACGAGGGTAGAGGTGTTATAGCTGGCGAGCTCGAAGCCGTGGCCATGCGTGATGGCGTCGGTGGGACAAGCTTCTACGCAGTAACCACAAAAAATGCAGCGATTGTAGTCGATGTTGTAAACGGCGGCATAGCGTTCGGAACCACTGAAACGGCGCTCTTCGGTGTTTTCGGCAGCCTCGATGTAAATGCAGTCGGCGGGACAAGCCGCAGCGCACAGGAAGCAGGCCACGCACTTTTCAAGGCCATTCTCATCGCGCTGCAGAACATGCGCGCCACGATAGCGCTCTTCGAGCTGAGCGGGCGCGTCGGGATATTCTTCGGTGATAGCGGGCTGCAGCATCTCCTTGAAGGTGATGCCCATGCCTTTGGCGATTGCTGCCGCTGAGCCGAATACTTCGCCAATGTTCGCCATGCTATTCACAGGGTAACGCAGGGGGATCGTCACCGGCGGCAAAGCTGGATAGAATGGCGACGTGCGGCTTATTTTCGCGTTTCTACTCACCGCCGCCTTATTGTTCGGCGAGACTTTCAAGCTTTATTTGAAAGACGGGGGCTATCATCTGGTTCGCGAGTACCAGGCGCAGCAGGACCGCATTCGGTATTTCAGCACGGAGCGGGGCGATTGGGAAGAGATTCCGCGGGATCTGGTGGACGTAGCCAAGACGGAGCGAGAGCGGAAGGCGAAAACGGAACAAGCGACGACCAGCGCGCGCGAGCAAGACGAAGAAGAGAAGGCCGAACGCGAACAGCGGCGCGAGATTGAGGCCATCCCCATGGAGACAGGCGCTTACTACAAAGAGAGCGGGAAAATTAAGGCGCTGAAGCTGGCGGAATACCAGGTCATCACGGACAAGAAGCGGCGGGCTTTGCAAGCCGTGTCGCCCATTCCGCTGATTGCGGGAAAAGCGTCGGTTGTGATCAAGGGGGAGCACTCGGGCTTCGGTGTTCAAGAAGAGCGGCCGGATTTTTTTCTACGGCTAGAGAAGGAAGAGCGGTTCGGGATTGTGACGCTTACGCCGAAGAAGGATGCGCGGGTGGTGGAGAACATATCGATTGTTCCGGTGTCGAAAGAGGGTATCGAGCAGCGGAAGCAGATGGATACGTTCGAGCAGCAGCTAGCGAGCGGATTGTACAGGATCTGGCCGCAGAAGCCGCTCGCGCCTGGCGAATATGCGTTGGTGGAGTTTGCCGACAAGGGCGATGCGAACGACATTGAGCTGCTGGTGTGGGACTTCGTGGTGCGCGGTGGGGCGAAGAAGTAACAATCACTCGTAGCGGAGAGCTTCGGCGGGCGCTATGCGCGAAGCGCTTCGCGACGGATGCAGCGTCGCGACAAAGCTGGTCAAGAGCGCCAGGCCAGCGACCCATACGCCGTCAATCCAATGACTCTGGAACGGGACATAGCTGACCGCGTAGATCTGCTCATCGAGCCTGAGCCAGCGGTAGTGATTGAACAGGGCCGTGATCGTGTAACCGAGCGCCACGCCGATGACGGAACCGACGCCGCCGATGATGAGTCCTTGCAAAATGAAGATGCGCTGAATCTGCTGGCGGCGCGCGCCCAAGGACATGAGGATGGCGATATCACGATGTTTCTCCATCACGAGCATGACGAGGACGACCAGGATGTTCAGGGCGGCGATCAGCTCGATGAGGCTGACGGTGATGAGGCTGACCAGTTTCTCCAGACGCAGGGCGTTTAAGAGAGAGCGGTTTTGATCCATCCAGGTTTTGGCGATGAGCTTGGGTCCGGTGAGCGCTTCGGCTTGGCGGGCAACCGTGGGCGCTTCATAGATATTGTCGAGGCGCAGCTCAATCGCGTTGACAATGTCGTTGAGGTCGAGAACGCGCTGCGCGGCGGGCAGCGATGTAAACGCCCAGGTGCTATCGAGGTCGTATAAGCCGGACTCGAAGATACCGACGACGCGGAAATGAAAGAGACTGGGGGCGAGGCTCAGCGGAGTGAGTTCGCTTCCAATGACGGTGAGGGGGCTATGGAGAACGACGCCGGCCTGTTCGGCGAGGCGCGCACCGAGGATGATGCCGTCGGATTTTTTCTGGTCGAAACTCCTCAGCGAGCCCTGCCGAAGGTGGCGCAGCATCTCCGGAACAGGCGCGCCGTGGCCGAGAGGAACACCTTTGATGACCGCGCCGGCGCCGACCAGCGGACCCTTGACGGCGATCTGACCATAGAGGCCCGGCGTGGCGCCGATCACGTGCGGGATTCGCTGCAGCTTGGGGATGAGTTGCTCCCACTCTTCTATGCCGTAGGAGGGATTGCGCTCCAGTATGCTTACATGCGCGGTGGCGCTGAGGAGGCTGGATTGGAGCGTGCTTTGGAAGCCGTTGTTGATGGCGAGGGCGACGATCAGCGCAGTGACGCCGGCGGCGACTCCGCATATGGAGATGACCGTGATGACTGAGATGACGGTCTGCTTTCGTTTGGCACGCAGGTAGCGAAGCGCCACCATCCACTCAAAACGAGACATGGTTCAGGGAGCGAGTTCACTTAGGCGTTCCACGAGATCGGTCGGTGCTTCGGGGCGCAATAAGGGAAACAGGATGACGTCGCGGACGGATTTTGAATCGGTTAAAAGCATGGTGAGACGATCGATGCCGATGCCTTCGCCGCCGGCGGGCGGCATGCCGTAGCAAAGCGCCCGGATGTAATCTTCGTCCATGACATGGGCTTCCCCATCGCCGCCTGCCTTACGGGCAAGCTGCTGTTCGAAACGGCGCCGCTGTTCCTGGGGATCGTTGAGTTCCGTGAAAGCGTTGGCGAATTCCATTCCACCCGCATAAATTTCAAAACGTTCCACGAATTCGGGCTCGTCAGGCTTGCTTTTCGATAGAGGCGACACTTCGACCGGGAAGTCGTAGATGATCGTTGGGTCCCAGAGCTGATGTTCGACGTGCTGTTCGAACAAGTCGACGAGTGCAGCGCCCGGCGTGGTTTCTTTCGAGTGACGCAGCAGCCAGTCTGGGTCTTTCACGGTGTCCATCGATGGTTTGTCACCGCGTTGCGATGGCCAGAATTCTACGACAGCTTCCCGCATGGAGAACTCGCGGAAGTTGGCGAAGTCGAGCGGGCGGCCCTCGCGGGTGATTTGGGCGGAGCCGCTTACGTCGATCGTTACCTGACGGAGGAGCTTTTTAGAAAGTTCCATCATGCCGCGGTAGTCCGTGTAGGCTTGATAGAACTCGAGCATGGTGAACTCAGGATTGTGTCGAGTGGAGATGCCTTCGTTACGGAAGTTGCGATTGATTTCGTAAACGCGCTCGATGCCGCCGACGACGAGACGCTTGAGATAAAGCTCCGGCGCGATGCGGAGGTACAAATCGATGTCGAGCGCGTTGTGATGGGTGGTGAAGGGCCGCGCCGTCGCGCCTCCGTAGAGCGATTGCAGCATGGGCGTTTCGACTTCAAGGAAGCCGCGCTCATCGAGCTGCCTGCGCAGGGAGCTGACGATTTTGGAGCGCGCGACGAAGATTTTGCGGACCTCCGGGTTGGCGATGAGATCGAGATAGCGCTGGCGGTAGCGGGTCTCGATGTCCTCCAGGCCGTGCCATTTCTCGGGCAGCGAGAGCATGATTTTGGAGAGGAAGAAGAGCTCTTCGACGTGAACGGTTAATTCGCCGGTTTTAGTGCGAAAGAGGTAGCCGGTGACGCCGATGAGGTCGCCGGTATCGAGAATCTCATAGAGCTTATAACTCGCTTCGGGCAGCGCGTCTTTCTTGATGTAGATCTGAAGCCTTTCTCCATCTTGGAGGAGATGGAGAAAGCCGGCTTTGCCCATACGGCGAAGGGTTTGTATACGTCCAGCTACTCGAACGCGAACGGGAGTGGCAAGATCTTCCGTGCTCTTGCCGCCGTATTCGGTCAGGATTTGGGGAACCGTGTGGGTGTATTCGAAAGGGTGGCCATACGGCGTAAAGCCGAGTTGCCGGATTTGCGACAAGCGCTCATGGCGCTGCCGCAATAACTCATCTTCTAATGCCAACGAAGGCTCCTTGAAGTTTTATTGTAGAGGGCTGGGGGAGTGGGGAAGCCTGATGGGCGTTAACTTCTATTTCGGGATGAGGAGTTCACCTAGTTTCGCGGTATTCCGCAGTTATTACCTGGATAAAGGCATATAATAACCGCACGGGCCGTATGCTTGTTTACACTGTTCTGCCCGGAGAAGTACTTGGATATGTTTGCTTTGCACCATGGATGAAAGGTTGATTTCCGCGTTATGAAGACACAATTTCCCATTCTCGTTGCCTCGTTGGCTCTCGTTGGGCTTGCTGCTACGGCAGCCACGCCGGCTAAGAGTGTAAAGCGCGGTATTGCTTATGATGTTGCCAGTCCAGACGACCTCCAGGCGCTGTCTCTGGGAGTGAGTTGGTGGTACAACTGGGGCTCTCATCCTAACAGCGCCGTGCCGACGGACTACCGCACGCGCTACAACATGGACTATTACCCGATGCTGTGGAACGGCAGCTTTAGCACAAGCAGCATTGTCAGCTATCTCAAGAGTAATCCGACAATCAAGTACCTGCTTGTCCTGAACGAGCCTAGTGTCCAGGGCCAAGCCTATCTAACGCCTCAACAAGCAGCACAGCTATGGCCGAACTATGAGGCGGTCGCCGCACAAACCGGAGTTAAGATTGTCGGGCCACAAATTACGTGGGGTAACATGCCGAACTATAGCGATCCTGTGGTCTGGATGGATGCATTCTATTCGGCTTATGAGTCCGCCCACAGCGGCCGTAAACCCCAAATTGATTATCTCGGTTTTCATTGGTACGACTACGGGTTGGCGGGACAATTGGATCGCCTTACCAAGTACGGGAAGCCATTCTGGGTGACCGAATTCGCCAACTGGCATTCGCAGAAGGACGGCGCGCAGATTGATACTCTAGCGAAGCAGGAAAATCAGATGACATCGATGGTTGCCACCTGTGAGGACCGCAGCGATGTTTTCCGGTACGCCTGGTTTACCGGACGGGTGAGCCCTGACCCCCACTTCGACAGCCTGCTCGGCGCTCCTGGCCATCTGAGCACACTGGGCAACTGGTATATCGGGTTGCCATTTACCACCGCGCGATAGGGCGATGTAAAGCGGGAATCACGCTGCGGGCTTTTTGTGCGGCGGACCGGCTCGGGCCTCGGGCGGCTAACGCCGGACAATGAGTTCGCAGAGGCGTGCTAGTGGCTAAAAAGAGCCTGAATATTCCGGCTGCCGCGCACGATGTGAAGAATGAACACGCTCTCCTTCTCGATGCGATAGATGATGACGTACTCACCGGCTGGAAAAGTTCGCAACCCTGCCCGCAAATCGTCTTCACGGCTACGACCTATGTAGGGATTTCGGGATAGAAGGTAAAACCGCTCGGTGATGGAATCAATCAAATGGTCGGCAATCTCGAGGCTGCCGCTTTGCTTTGCGATGTAAATCCAGATGTCGTCCAGTTCAGCTTCGGCTTCCGGTAAAAGGCGGTGCGCCATTAGCGGCTGGTGGATTGCTCGGCGGCAAGGCGGGCGCGGCCGCGTTTTTTCACTTCGTTCGCAAGCTCTTGCATGGACTCCTGAGTGATGGTGCGCCCTTCACCGCGCGCCAGTGATGCTTCCGCGACATCGACAATCGACAGAATTTCCGCGCGGGTGCGCTCGCGTTCTTCCCAGAGTGAAAGTGCCTGTTGTACGGCATCTTCCGCCCGGTGAATACGGCCACTTTCGATAGCTTGTTGGACAAACGCCTTTTGGTCGGCCGTGAGCTGTACTTCCATGCCCCCAGCCTAGGCGCGGCATCGCAGCATGTCAAGTGAGGCGAAGTTTTGCCGGCTGACCTGCGCAAAGACTACAGCGCACTTTTGGGATCAACACTGACGCTTATGCTATGACGAAACGGCGGCTAACGCCGGACAATGACTTCGCGGAGATGGTCACGGGTGAGGAAGAACTTTAATGAGCCGGCCGCTTCGAAGAGCCGCTCGACAGCGCGGTTGTTGAAATAGTGACATTTTTGAAAACCGCCTTCGCGAGGAACCTGCAAAAGTGTTTTCTGATCTTCGACGCGGTAATTGTAGATCGGAATACTAGTGGCCTTTTCGTCGGAGTTGAAGAAGAACAGCAACATACCGCCGGGGCGCATCACACGAAGCAGTTGCGCCACGGTCTTCTCCAGGAGGGGAGAGGTTAGGAATTGCAATGTGTCCCAGACCAGAGCGCCATCGAAGGATTGATCTGGAAAAGTAAGAGTCTGATCGAGAAACCGCTGTGCATTGCTGGCGGCTTGCTGGTTTTCGAGGAAGTCGTCCCCGAAACACTGCTGCATGGTGCCGATCACGTCGTCGGACGAGATGCGGTGGCCGAGACCGGTAATGAAACTGATATTCGCCTGACTGGCGCCAGACATGTCGAGAATCGAGAGATTCTCCGACTGCCGGAGCATGGTGCAGAACTGCTCGAAACCGCCGCTATGCCGAGTTAGAGCCTGGGATCCGTCTTTGGCAGACGGGTTTGCTACGGCTCCCTTTCCCGCGCTAAATTTCATATTTAAGCAGAGCAGAACGCCCCATATAAGCAGAGCAGAACGCTCTGAGGAGCGAGATGCACGTCACGTGGGAGTGGCGCGGCCGTGAAGGCAGCGGCTCCCACGCGCGCCTTATTTTAATGCAGGAGCGGCGCCCACCGGAATGGCTGCAGCCGCGGCTGAAGACTGGGAAGAAGAATTCGAAGGTTGTAGCCCAGACGCCTGTTGCGGAGCCTTGTTTCCGGGCCCGGTGGTAGCTTTCGAAATATCGATGCTGCCTTTGAAGTAAGCTCCATCTTCAATGACGATGCGGCTGGTCTTGATATCGCCCACGAGCTTGGCTTCTTTTTTAATGTCGATCTTGTCTGTCGCGTCGACATTGCCCTGGATCGATCCTTGAATGATGATCTCGCGAGCTTTTAGACCGGCCTGCACGCGCGCATTCGGTCCAATTGTGAGACGGTGTTCCTGGCACTCGACGGTGCCCTCGACTTCTCCGTCGATGGTCAGATCTTCTCGGGCGAAGATCTGCCCTTTGACGGTCACGTTCTTGCCTAACGCGGCAGAGCCCCCCCGTGGCGAAGTGGGCTCGGACTCAAAGGGTCTGGTTGGGGATGACATGGTGGTATTAATTTCTCTCCTCTGTGGTTCCACCGCGGGCGTTGACGCGGTTGCTGATGCGGGTGACGCGCCAACCGGTCTCTCCGGCCTCTGCGGTAGTTCGTCTTCTTTTCGTTTACTCCACATGCGGGGGTCTCCTGGGCAATGCTCCATTCATCGTACTACTCCCTCCCTAGCGCAGGAGTACGCTCCGATTTGGGACTGGAAGCATATGCCAGAAAGTGCCTGGAATAGCGAGACAATCTCAGGAATTTGTAATAATAAGACCGGTGTCGAAGAATCGCGACCTGGAAGCTCGATTGGAACGGGTCGAACAACAGCTTCGCCTGTTCCAGCGTGTCAGCCGCTTGATGACGCGCGACATGGAACTAGAGGACGTGCTGCACGAGATTGTGGGGCTGGTGCGCGACTTCCTGAACTGCGACTCATGCCTGATTTACCTGGTGGAACAGGGCGAACTTGTTTTGTGCGCGTCGAGCGACGAGAACCGGAAGAATATCGGCAAGGTTCGACTCAGGCTGGATGAAGGTTTGACCGGCTGGGTGGCACGGGAACGGCGACTGCTGGCGATCTCGCGCGAGGCTTACAACGACCCGCGGTTCAAGTACTTCAAAGACCTCCCGCAAGACACCTTCGAGGCGTTTCTTTCCGCGCCCATCATTTCGCAGAACAAAGTGGTGGGGGTCGTGAACATACAAAATCAAGAAGCCAGTATCCATTCGGGCAACGATATTGAGATGTTGAGCACGCTGGGTGAGCAGGTGGGATGCTTGCTGGTGCTATCGAGGGAAAAGAGCGCGGCAGCTTCGGGAGCTTACAGCCGCTAGCAGAGCACCCCCTCAGTCAGTACCCGGCAATCCGCTAGCGATCGCGCGTTTTCCAGTCGGCCGGATTGGGAGGCGGTTCAAAATCGTCGGTGTTGAAGATGCGCCATTTTTGATCGGGAGGCGCAACGGCGAGCATGAGTGCAACCTGGAAGCGCGGCCCTTGGTAGTAAGACACGCGGATGCGGTGGGGTCCGCGCTTGAGCTTTATTTTTCCCGCGACAGTTACGGCCGGATGAGTACCGTCGTTATCAATTACGGTGGAACGATCGATGTAGAGTTTGGAACCATCGTCGGAGACGAGCGCGAAGCGATAGATGCCGGGTTTCTCGATCCAGAAGTTGCCGGTGTAGTCGATGGCGAACCATTCAAAGCGCTGAGTGACACCCGGGAAACCTTCGGAGAAGGAACGCGGAGGGACGTTTAGCGCGGTCGTGTAGATGACGCCGAGGGGAGCCAGCTTTTTGAAGTTGGGAAGCCACTCGGTGTCTGACGGAATGGCATAAATCTGGCCGCGGAGTCCGGAGCCGATGAAGACCGTAGTCCCGAAGGTAGGGATGGTTTCCCGAGGTGTCGCGGGAAGCTGAGCGCCGGAGAGGCTGAGTGCCAGCGCAAGCAGGCGCGATGCGAAGAGCGGCATGGAGTAAGGGGCATAAGGCCGGGAGAGCCTCCCTGGACATTTTAGTCTCATTTGCCCAGCGTCAGCCGATAACGAGGTGAAGGTGTATGCCCTTAACCACTTCTGTGATTGCCGGAACCACGGCTGAGCTTCGGGCCGGGGATGAAGTCCCGGTGATCCGGGCGTCGGAAGTGCTTTCGGCGTTGTCCTTCGCGCTGGATTTAACGGAAGGCCAGCCGATGGGTCATTCGACGCGCTGTTGCGTTTGGGGATGCGCATAGCGGAAGAGCTGGGGCTGCCTCTCGACATGCGCGCGGATCTCTACTACGCGTTGCTGATGAAAGATTCCGGGTGCAGCACGAATGCGTCGCGGATGTTCCAGATTCTGGGCACGGACGACATCAAAGCGAAGCGCGACGTGAAAACGACGGACTGGACGCGAACGACATGGGAGTCGCTGCAATATGCGATCTCGCATGTGCGCACGGGAGCGCCATTTCTCGAGCGAGTTCGCGGCCTGGCGCAAGTGGCGCTGCATCAGAAGCGCAACGCAAAAGAGCTGGTGCAGATGCGCTGTGAGCGGGGGGCCGATATTGCGCGGCGCATTGGGTTGCCGGAAGCGACGGCGTCGGCGATCTACAGTCTGGACGAGCTATGGGACGGAAGCGGACAGCCGCAAGGGCTGCGGGGTAGAGAGATTCCACTGCTGTCGCGCATCATGAACCTGGTGCAAACAGCGGACGTTTTCTTTACTACGCAGGGAGCGGCGGCGGCCGTCGCGGTGGCGGGTAAACGCAAAGGGCGGTGGTTCGACCCCGAGGTGGTGCGGGCCTTTCAGTCGGTGGCGCGGAAGAAGCAGTTATGGCCGGAGGTGGAGAACGCTTCAGAGAGCGTTTTGAAACTGGAGCCTCAGGAGAGGAGGTTTCCGGCGGATGACGCAACCATCGATAACATTTGCCTGGCGTTTGCGGATGTGATCGACGCCAAGTCACCGTTCACTTACCGGCACTCGACAGGCGTGGCGGGGGCGGCGGTTTCAATAGCGCGGACACTCGGGATGGGCGCGCCTGACGTGAAGCTGATTCGCAGGGCGGCGCTGCTTCACGACATCGGCAAGCTGGGTGTCTCGAACGCAATTCTGGAAAAGCCCGGCAGCCTTAGCAGTGAGGAGTGGAAAACAGTTCAGCAGCATCCTTATCTGTCGTTTCTAATCCTGAAGCGGATTCCCGGCTTTGAACGGCTTAGCGAAATTGTGGCTGCGCATCACGAAAAGCTGGATGGCAGCGGGTATTTTCGCCACCTCACGGAGGCGGAGCTGCCGCTGGCGGCACGGATTCTGGCGGTGTCGGAAATCTATGAGGCACTCACGACGAAACGGCCGTACCGCGATGCGCTTCCGTGCGAAGAGGCGTTCGAGATTTTAGAGAAGGACGTTCCGGGAGCGCTGGATGGGGATTGCGTGGCGGCGTTGAAGCTCCATCAACCGGGGGTGGCTTCGGAATGTTAGCGTGGGCCAAGCATGCGGTTGACTTCTGCGTAGGGGATCTGATGCTCCAGCATGGCGGTATAGGAGCCGTGGTCGCGAAGCTGGTGGGCGATTTGACGAACCAGACCTAAGGCCGCGCGCGCGGGTCCAGAGCCCACGCTGACGCGCGC
>JAABUQ010012155.1_pt1 | contig 10766 bp, 9 predicted proteins | sample 5560001 | NCBI WGS metagenome assembly JAABUQ01 (sample SAMN10711888, study PRJNA513371) | rock metagenome | isolation source: Antarctica rocks | place: Antarctica: Victoria Land, Finger Mt nord | collected 2015-12-18
TGCCAAATAGAGCCATCCTTGTGCCGTTGGTATATATGTAATATCCGTCACCCATTTCTTATTAGGAACTGTCGCTGTACATTCCCGATGTAAGAGATTTGGAGCAACTGGATGGGTACAGTCTCTTTTCGTAGTCAGCACCCGGCCATGTTTGCGCTTGGCCGCGAGTTCCTCCTCCTGCATCAATCGGGCGACTCGCTTGCGTGAAACGCTTCGTCCCTGATCATGCAGTTCTCTGTGGATACGTGGACTCCCGTATCTCCCTTGATGGGTAAAAAATACCTGCCGAATTTCTTGCTTGATTTGAGCATCTTCTCGTTGATGCTGGCTCGTCGGACGCTTGAGTTGGGCATAATAGCCACTTTCGGACACTTCGAGCACATGACACATCACTACCACAGGAAACTCATTCTTGTATTGTTCGATAAACTGATATTTCATCTGGATTCCCTTGAGAAGATGCTCACAACTTTTTTTAGTATATCACGCTCTTGTTGAACTCTTTCTAACTCTCGTTTCAGGTGCCGATTTTCTTCCTCTAAGACGGTTTGATGCCCTTTGCCTGGAAACGCTTCTTTTCCATGCTCTGCCAATTCCTTGCGCCATCCATGAATCGCGCTGTCTGAGATGCCCAGCTCGCGAGCTATCTGCGCAATCGGCTTGCCTGATGTTTGCGCCAGTCGTACGGCTTCCTCTTTGAATTCTTTTGTGTAGACTTTTTGGATCTTGCCCATTGATGAGTCCCTTTCTGATCTGCTTCGAGTATATCTCAGCTTTGGGGACTCTATCAAATCGGGGGAGGCTCACAGACAGGAAATGGACGTCCTTGGGGACGGCTTCTGGTCACGGTTCTGCTCGTGTTCCTGTGCTCGCTTGAGCGTGAGTCGGCCCAACTACTGGAAGCTTTCTGGGGGATTGCCCTTCGTGGGTGGGTGGTATGTGGGAGCGCGAGGGGTGGTTTTGCCGGGAAAATCGTCACGTGTCTCTCTGGCGCTGCTGTGTGCGCGTCTCTTTGGAGTGCGGAGAGGTATGTGCTTTTGAACAACTGGAGTGAACCCCAGTTACCGGTTCATGCACACTTTCGATGATGCAGCACCCGTAATCGGAGCAGATCAAAATTGGCGCGACCATACATACTCCTCTTCAAAAATTTCAGGCGATTGACATGGCCCTCTACCATGCCGTTGTTCCATTTGAGGATGAGTCCTGCCTGTACCGCTTCTTGATCCTGGCGCAATTTGTTGACAAAGGCGCGCAGTTCAGGAATGCCCGCGTGAAATGCAGCGTGTAACCACTGATCCAGTTCCTCGCCCCGGCGATCTCGTAACATCTGAGCAAATTGCTGAAACAAGGTATTGAGGCGTTTGAGCAGAGGATGGATGTGGCAGAGCTGCTCAAGCGCGATGCGTTCTTCTTCGGTCACGTCAACACCGGCACGCAGCATCAATCCCACCGCTCGACGGGGGGTCAATTCGACAGAGGTTGGTGCTTGCTTCACCGTGATTCCCTCTTGCTCCATGCGACGTAAACCGAGGAGAAAGCGCTCAACACTCATACGTGATCCGGTGTATCCACGAGCAGCAACTTCACGAAACAAACCAACCGCATTGCGCTCACCTTGAAGGAAACGTGTTCGGAGATAGATTTCATACGGGGCAAGAATGCCGGGAGTCGTCGGACGTTCTGTCCGTTCAGGGAAGTGTTCCGCTCGGGCATATCGGATCACCGATTCGCGATGCATATGCAGTTGGCGTGAAATCGCTCGATGGGACATGCCTTGCTTCATGAGGAACTGGACGGCTTCATACCGCGCGACCAATTTTGCTCGTGCCTGCTGCTTGCGCTGCTCACGGTCTGGTCGTACATGACGAAGCAATGGTGACGGAGACGTTGCGGGAGTCGTCACCACGTGAATCGTTTTCAATGCCTGGCGGTGTTTACCAAGAACGTTCTCGACCACCTCCGCCAGATTACGTAACACATGAAAACGATCTGCTGTTTGCACGGCTCCTGGTGCACCTTCTTTGGCCCCACGTGCAAATTCGCCTCCGCGATCTCGGCTGATGAGTTGCACTGCGGGATGGGTTTTCAGCCAAGCGGCCAGTGTTGCCGCTTGACGATCTGCAAGCAGATCCACAGGAACTCCGCGCTCAAGATCAATGAGGATAGTTCCATAGGTTTTTCCACGACGATACGCCCACTCATCGACCCCAAGCATTTTTGGTGTTGGATTGATGGGAACAGGTGTTTGCCGCAGGATTCTGAGAATGGTCATACGGTTACCCGGCAAGCCGAGGGAGGCGCTGAGGAATGCTGCCGCTTTTCCTCCGAGTGCAAAGCCAAGTTCGGCAAGTGTCTCTTTGCACCGTGTGGTTCGCCGTGCATACACACCGGTCAAATCAGGGAAGCGCTCTGCAAAGATTTTGCGAGCGCAGGCAGTATTCTCACAAAAGAAGCGACGAACCTCTATCAGGAGTCGAAGGGTTTTCCCACAGCAAGGAACGTCCTGGAGCGTGCGCTGATAACGACTATGGACGCGATGGGAAGTCTGCTCACACAGCGGGCAAGAGGCTTCAGCCGTTTCCTTTGACACGACGACGGTCATGCCGTGTTGGGCGATCTCAACCTGTTCAATACGCAGGTGGGAGAGGCCAAAAAGAAGAGAGAGATTGGTCATGGGTTTAAAAAAACAGGAAGAAGATCCTTGAACAATATTTCTCCCTTAGTATACCACATCTGCATCATCGAAAGTGTGCATGAACCCAGTTACCAGACCAGTTGTCATCGGGGTGAGAAAACCAACGTGTACAGAGTGAAGCATCAGGAGGACAAGCAGATGACAACGACCAGAAGAACGTACACACGAGAATTCAAGTTGATGGTGGTGCGACAAGTAGCGCGGGGAGAGAAACGAGCAGCGCAGGTCTGTCGGGAATATGATCTGCCGAGTAGTGTGTATGACCGGTGGCGTTCGGAGTATGCACGAAAAGGAGAGCAGGCGTTTCAAGAACGTGCCCTGGCAACCGAGGTGAGCGGTGAACAACGTATGAGCGAGTTGGAACGGTTTTGTGGGCAGTTGGCCTTGGAGAATGATCTGTTAAAAAAAGCATTACGGCAGTGCCACTCCAGCAGCGGCACGCCGTGATCGAGCAGCAGCAGCAGGAAGAGCCGACCCGTTCGGTGCGACAGATGTGCCAGAGTTTGCACGTCAATCGCGCGTGGTGGTATGAACGGAGAAAACGGGAAGGAACAAGCGAAGAGGAGATTGCGCTGCGAGATGCTATTGAGCAGATCGTGCTCGATTTTTCAGCGTATGGGTATAGGAGAGTCACAAAAGCACTGAGCCGAATGGGATGGAATGTCAATCATAAACGGGTGATACGAGTGATGAGAGAAGAAGCCTTGCTCTGCCAGATCAAAAAGCATTTTGTGCCAACGACCAACTCAGAACATGGCTACGGCATCTTTCCGAACCTGGTGAAAGAGCTGCGGATTGAGGCACCCAATACGGTGTGGGTCGCCGATATCACGTATATCCGCTTAAGACGAACCTTCGTCTATCTCGCGACCATCCTGGATAGCTTTTCGCGCGTGTGTGTGGGCTGGTCCCTTTCCCAGTGGATCGACACGCAGTTGACGCTGGAAGCCCTCGAAGAGGCACTCCGGTGGCGAGAACTGCGACGGGGATGGATTCATCATTCAGATCGAGGCGTTCAGTATGCCAGTACTGCCTACGTGCAGCGCTTGCGAGAAGTAGGAGCACAGATCAGTATGGCTGCAAAAGGAAATCCGTACGAAAATGCGCAAGCAGAAAGTTTCTTCAAAACGCTCAAAAGGGAGGAAGTGTACCTGAAGGAGTATGAGACTTTTGACGAGGCTCACCAGGATATTCGCCATTTCATTGGAGAGGTCTACAACGCCAAACGGCTCCATTCCAGCCTCGGCTATGTTCCCCCTCTCGAATATGAAGCGGCCTGGCAAGCTCGTCTACCAGTCACCCCTTAGACAGTGGTCTGGTCTTTGGAGTTCACTCCAAACTCATGTCTCTCCTGTTTCTCACGCATAGAGAGGGGGATGGTGATGCAGTTGTGATCTCTAACCTGGATAGTGATACGCTGATTGAGAGCTTGGCCGCCAGCAGGTAGGCGAGTACATTACAGGCACGCCTGTCTGCTCCGATCAAGGTGGGAGCAAGAAAAGAAGTGGGAGATGTCGTGCTGGCATTCGTGCATAGGCAACTTCTGCTCGTGAGAAATGCACGCAAAGGAAACCCGAAATATTTCTGTTCGTTCTGTGTTGGCAGGCATCTTGTATTGAGCCTATGTTTCTGCTACGATAGAGCACGAGCATAGGCAAAGAAGAAGGAATATGTGGTGGCAGTTGAGCATATGGCACGCATGAGGCGGATTGATCCCTCAGAACTCCTTCCAGAGGAAGAGGTTCTCAAAAAAGACCCGGATCATCCGTTTCTTGGACCTGCTGACCGACCTGAGCCTTACCGAACAATCTTTATTGCACATGCACGTTTACAGCCAATATTTCAGAAAGAGAAACTTCAATCCTCTCCTCTTGTCGTCCAGACACCAAGGGGGTTGGGGTTAGTCTGGAGGTGGTGGCCCTCCTCACTAGGGATAGTATTGATAAGGCAGGTTGGCGATGAATGGGCAGTTGACGACAATGTAACGTTTCTGTCTGCCGATGAACGAAAGCAGATCAAGGTTGATTTGACGAAGGTTCTCCTCAATCCTCCCAAATGGCATTGATGCTGTTTACTGATCTTTCTTCTCCTACACAAAAGCAACGACTCTGGTGAACTCCATTGAACTCTTCTTGATGTTCAATATCATCTCGTAAAATTACCATAGATGATAAGAAAATGTGGATATTTCTCCCGCAATTCTATATTATATGGGAAACATCTGATTTCCTAAAGGTCTGTTTAGTGAGCATATGCTTCCACTACCGCATCGATGTCCTGGCGCACCTGCGCCGGATCAACCGGGTTGAAGTGCTCGTCCAGGGCCGTGCTCGCGTGATCGAACAGGTAATGCAATCTTCCCTCGCCTCGCGAGAGGCCGGAGACCAGCGCGATATACGAGCGCGTCATCTGCATCTGCGTGCGATAGAAGAGCAGAGCCGTATCGCCCACCGTGCAGCGATTGCCCGGTCGCAGCACAACATGGTAATCGATGATCTGCTGGATATCGTGGAGATAGTCAACTCCGTTGTCACGTGCCTGCTCCCAGGTCGAGCCAACGTACGCACCTACTACCGAGCCAGCCTGGTAGTCATCGTGGAAGAGACCACCACCATAGGCGTACGCGCGGTCGCCCACGTGATGCGAGATTTCGGTTACATAGACGTAGGCGGGTCGCTCTGGAAGGGCGTCGCCGTAGAAGGCGTGGTTGGGCGTCGTGCCGGTCAAGGCGTGACCAGGCTCGACGTGCGTCGCGCCTAGCCGGGCTACCAGGGGCATGGTCATGGTCGAGGTATTGCCAGGCGCGTTGATCTGTCTCACCTCGACGCCCATGCCGCGCATCCTCTCGGCGGCGCGTACAATGGTATACAGGTTGGGTGTTACCTCAGCCTTCTCGTCGGCATGATGATTGTAGCGCACGCACGGGAAAGCCGTCACACCTACCAGCCGCACATGATGCAGGCGCGAAAATGCCTCCACTACGGCGGGAACATCGCGCTCGTTGAAGCCGCCTTCCTGTCCGTCGAAGAAAACATCGCCTGGTGCGGAGACGCGGATCAGCAACTCCTGTACAATGCCGAGATCGGCGGCGATGCTATCGATCCAGCGTGCGTGTTCGAGATTGTAGATAGTGATGACTTCCGGGCGCATCGCTACCAGGTACGGTATCATATGGCGTGGAAGCTGATTGAGATGTCCCATATGCCCAACTGGCAGACTGTAGCGATGCGCCATCAATGCACAGGTAGCATCGACGGCGACGATTTTATGTAGCCCGTTGGCCAGAGCGAGTGCGCTGACGTAGGGGTTGCGCCCGTACTGCTTGGTCATCAGATAGGTCGTCAGGCCAAGGTTTCGGGCTACCCCGGCCAGCGTACGGGCGTTCTCGGCGACCGTGTCCAGGTCGATCAGCCAGGTGTTAGGTGGAATGCGACCAGCCTGGTGCAGTCTGATCGCGGCCTCCATCAGGCGTGGGTTGCGTTCGATCAATCGCTGCAGATACATCCGCGTCTTCCTCCTCTGCTGTTTACAACAACGACTGCGTTGCGATGCTCGTCTGTTCGACCGCGCCCGATTGTTCCTCGCCCATTGCGCGTCCCATTGCATCGAGGAGTTCGGGGCGGCTCCGCTGGATCACGAAGAGGTAGATACCTCCAATGATGATCCATGCCAGCATGATGTATGGGACAAGATTATTGGGATAGGCAGGAATGGGCCACAACAGACCGTAGATGGGCAGCAGCATAATGATACTGGCGAGCACAGGTAGGATGCCGTGACGCACGATAGAAAACTCTGTTGGATAGTCGCGCCGGTAGAAAACGATCAAGGCGAGGTTGATAAGGATATAGGTAATCACAATGCCCAGCCCCAGGATCGTACCGAAGAAGCCATACGCGCCAAGGGGTGTCCAGAGCGCGCTGCCAATCAGTGCGCAGGCCAGCGCGAAGATCATATAGACCGTCAGCGCGACTGAGGGGTTGCCTTTTGCCGTCGTGCTGCCCCAGCTTCGCGGGAGGATGCTTTCGCGTCCCATCACGAAGAGGACGCGTACCGTCGCATTAATGCCGGAGATCAGGTTGGCGAAGATGCTATTGAGCACAGTGAGCGAGACGAGCCAGACCACGTTTGGCCCCCAGAACTTCTGCACGAGCGTCACCCAGGGCGTACCGTCGCTCACGAAGGTGGTGACGTGGCTGCTCCCATACCCGATGGAAGCCGCCCAACCGGACAGGACGTAGAAGACGCCGATAACCCCCACAGAAGTGAAGAGGGCAACCGGAATGCTGTGGCGCGCGTTCTGTGTCTCCTCACCGAGCGTTCCGGCGGACTCGAAGCCGATAAAGTACAGGATGCTCCACAACAGCCCAATGCCGATGCCCGAGAGTCCACCCAGCGAATATACGGGATTGAACGGCGCGAGCGAGACGCCCTGCGCTCCACCTTTGAAGAAGATTGTGGCGAAGAGCGCCAGCATCACCCCGACTTCCAGTACCAGGAAGACCAGGGCTGTCTTGGCCGAGCGGCTGACCCCAAGGATGCCGATCCCCCATACGATCAGCGCGAAGATGATCGTGAAGACCCACCAGGGAATATCGATGTTCGTCAGGGACTGGATAAACTGCGCTGCCAGCGCGCCGATGGCCGAAAGCAGCATCGGCCCGACCATCGCATACGAGAACACCAGAATCCAGCCGGACATAAAGCCCCCGCGCTTGCCGAAGCCGTGCGTATTGAAGGTGTAGGCGAAACCGGCGGTGGGAATTTTCTGGGCGAACGCACCAATCGCCGAGGCCACCAGAGCAGAGACGATTAACGCGAGGATCAGCGCGAACGGGAGCGCATAGCCTGCGCCGCTCGCCGCTGGCTGCGTGTTGAAGAAGACGCTGGTAGCCGGTCCCATGAACGCCATCGACAGCGCGACAGCCCCGATGACACTAATGGCGTTTCTGCGTAGTTGCCCACCTTTGTGATGCTGTGTGATGGCCATGATCCTCTCCTTGGAAGGATGAATGATGTAGAGCATGAAATGTTAGTAAGGTTTCCTAACTTAGAAGTTAGTATACTTTACTAACCTGGCTTTGTCAAATATAATGGGTGGGAATAATCAGGAGGAGAGACGATGACGACTGAGTCGGAGAAGCAGCCGGGAACGCCCCGGCTGCTGCGTGCCATCAATGAGTGGAGGCTGCTGGAACATGTGCGACAGCATGGACCATTGTCCCGCGCGCAGCTTGCGCGTAAAACCGGTCTCTCGAAGCCAACAGTATCGTTGGCGTTAGCGAACCTGGAAGGTGCAGGGCTGGTGCGCCCCATCAGCCGGGCCAGTTCGGAGGGTGGAGGACGACAGGCGCTTCTCTACGAACTCGATCCGACGGCTGGGTACGTTGTTGGAGTTGACATTGGGCGGAGTTGGGTACGCGTGGCCTTAGCTGACCTCTCTGGCGTCATCATCAGCCGCCGCAAAGAAGAGAACGGGACGAACGACGCAGAGAGATTGGTAGCAATGGCAACCGAACTTGCCCGCAGTATCGTCGCCGATGCAGGGCTGGACTGGTCATGCGTGGTACATACCGTGATCGGTACGCCCGGTGTGTTCGATGCTCCCAGTGGGCGTGTGCTCTTCGCCTCAAACCTGCCCGGATGGGGACAGAGCGGGTTAGTGGAGATGCTGCGGGAAGCATTGGGTTCCAGCCTGACGGTAGACAACGATGCCAACCTTGCCGCGCTTGGCGAACAAACCTTCGGCTGTGGCGCGACAGTACGCACGTTTGTATTTCTTATAGTGGGAACCGGTATCGGTATGGGCATCATTCTTGATGGGTCACTCTATCGTGGCATGCATGGTGCTGGGGGTGAGATTGGCTTTCTGCCACTCACGCCGGGTCTCAGCGAGAACACCGGGGCAAGCCAACGTGGAATGCTGGAGGACGCGGCCTCAGCAGATGGGATCGTGCGCCTGGCTGAGCAGATGGGCATGTGCCCGCCGCTTTCCGCCAAGCGTATCTTCGACGCGGCCCGTGATGGTGATACAAAGGCACTGGCGGTGGTCAAGCGCGAGGGGCAGCATCTTGCCCTGGCAGTGGCGGCCGTGGCTGCCATTCTCGACCCGGAGATGGTCATACTTGGCGGTGGCATCGGGCACAACCTCGACCTGCTGCGCGACCCCATTGAGCGCCGCTTAGAAGAAATCACGCCACTTCGGCCTCGCCTCGTCGCCAGCGAACTTGGCGACGAGGCTGTGCTGCTGGGCACTATCGCCACCGGTCTGACCATCGCGCGCGACCAGGTCTTTCAGCAGCGCGCCGGAGACGGACGTCCTAACCATGTCTGATAATTGAAATCAACAGGGTATTGACAATCAAAACGTTTTACATTATATATATCTCATACAATCAAAACGTTTTACATACTGAGGAGCCGTGATGGCGACGATCAAAGATGTGGCACGTACAGCGGGGGTCTCGATGAGTACGGTGTCTCATGTGCTCACAGGGAACAGGCCGATCAGTGAGGCAACGCGTGCGCGAGTGCTGGAGGCCGTAGGCAAGTTAGGATATCGGCCAAATCAACTCGCGCAAGGATTGGTAAGCAAGAGCAGTCACTCAATTGGTTTGCTTGTTCCTGACCTGGCGAATCCTTTTTTCAGCAGTATCGCCGAGGCAATGGAGATAGCAGCACATGACAGCGGGTATAGTGTTATTCTGTGTAATACAAATCTTGATCCCGCGCGCGAGGCCGACTATCTCGCGGTCCTTTTAGGGAGGCAAGTCGATGGCTTGCTGTATTTTCCGGGAACGCGCGTACCGAATCCAGCTCTTATGAACGCGGTCGCCACTGGCGTGCCAGTTATTATCGTCGATGAACGTATTGACAATTTAAGCGGTGTCTTTGTCGATAACTTTGATGGTGGACGTCAGGTCGGTAAACTGCTTGGTGATCTAGGCCATCGGTCCATTCTCTTTATTGGGGGACTGGAGGGTCTACCGACCGTAAGTGACCGTTTCGAAGGTCTGAAAGCCGGGTTAGCCGCTTCTAGAGTTGAGCTCGAAGCGCTGCATACGCGTTTTGGTGAATATCGTGCGACGCATGGGTATGAGGCTGTTCATGCCTGTGCACGCGAAGGTATTTTTGCCGCAAAGGCTCCTACGCGCCCTACTGCAGTTGTTGCGGCGAACGATATGATTGCTCTGGGTGCGCTGCGGGCATTGCGCGAACTTCATTTGCGGGTTCCGCAAGACTGTTCACTGGTCGGTTTTGATGGCGTTGAACTTACCAGTCTCATCACGCCCTCTCTCACCACCGTGCAGCAGCCCTCTGGCAAAGTTGCTCAATCCGCCGTACATTTGCTGCTTTCCAGAATGGGTAGAGACGATCATAATAAGGATGATAACGGTGCCTTCAGGGACACATCCCATATCATCTTACCTGTAACCCTGATAGTGCGTGAGTCGGTCGCAGCCCCTCCTGGGCTTTAGAACTCCAGTGCCTATCTCCTCTACAATGACGATAGGCAAGGTTGTGTTATTGGAGCATTGTGTTCAGCGTCGCTGTTGAGAGAAAACAGATCCGAGAGGACAAAGTAGCGTACCTCAGTCAAAGTTCGTGTGTGCTGGATACCAGAACACAAGAACTTTCTATAGAGAGAGGTTCCTGCTGCGGTGCCTGGCCACCATCGCATGTGGAGACCTTGCGATTTTACATCTCTGGTAGTGTCGTGCTACCAGGAAGTGACCCAGTACTTGCCCACGTATTGTGTTGTTCTGTCACTTTAGATCGGAGGATCTAATGTCTCTACTCCATGGTTCTTCCTCACCGGGTTCTACATCTCACTTTGTCCGGAACGCGACAGGGTTAGTGCGTGAATTGTCGCCATTTGACGCATTCAACCTGGTTTTCTCAGCGGTGCTCATTCCTGTAGGTATTACCCAGGTATTCTCGTTTGCGCCAACGTTCTGGCCAGGTGCCAACATCCTGGTCTCGTTTCTGCTCTCCCTTCCCCTGGTGTTTTGCCTGGGTATGGTCTATCTTTACTTTACCATCGCCATGCCGCGCTCAGGTGGAGACT
>JAABUQ010012157.1_pt1 | contig 10764 bp, 12 predicted proteins | sample 5560001 | NCBI WGS metagenome assembly JAABUQ01 (sample SAMN10711888, study PRJNA513371) | rock metagenome | isolation source: Antarctica rocks | place: Antarctica: Victoria Land, Finger Mt nord | collected 2015-12-18
TCGTCACGCGTGATCTCTGTCGCTGCCATTTGACCCTCCTTGAGAGACGAACAGCGAATCACACCCGCCGTGACCAAGGGAATCCCATATCCGAGTCAAACAATCCTGCCGTTGGTATGAGTGCCGCACGGTCACCGCCGAGCCACAGGTCGAAGCGGCTGCCGGGTGTCACGAGCTGAACGCCGTGCTGGTGTTGAGCAGCCCGGCACCCAGCCTCACGCGCTGCGCATCGGCAATGCTAGGCGGCGGCGGGATGGGGGTGATGGGTTCGTCGGAGGCTGCCGGCAGCTGGGCCGACGCCACGGCGGGAAGCATCGCGCACGCCATGAGCACCCAGCCGAGCGGCAGCATCCGTGGGAGCATGCGGCTCCTTGTCAGGATCGCCATCGTTCGACAATGGTGTGACGCACCCGGGCATGAGCGCCTGAGCCAGTCACGAAAGGAAAGGATAGAGTGTCGGCAGCAGGTCCCATCCATATCCTGGTCGTGGATGATGACCCGAACATGCAACGGATGGTGTCCGATTACCTGTTCCAGAACAACCTGCATGTAGCCGTCGCTTCGGGAAGCCGGGAGATGAGGCAGCTCCTGGACCACGGGCGCTTCAACCTCATCATCCTCGATCTGCGCCTCGAGCAAGGAAAACGGGCTCGACCTCCTGCGCGGCCTGCGGTCGCGATCCGACGTGCCCGTCATCATCACGACGGGGCACAGCCGCGATGAGGTGGACAGGGTCGTGGGCCTGGAACTCGGTGCCGACGACTACGTCACGAAGCCGTTCAGCCTGCGCGAGCTTCTCGCGCGGATCCGGGTCGTGCTGCGCCGCACCGAGAACACGGGCGTCGAGCAGGGCAGGGAACCTGTTGCCGGCCACGGGCAGGGTCTCCTTCGGTTCGGGCGCTGGACGCTCGATCGGCGTACGAGACGGCTGATCGAGGTCGACACCCAGATCGTGCTGACGAAAGACGAGTACTCGCTTCTCCTCGCTTTCCTGGAAGCACCGCAGCGTCCGCTGAGCTGGGAACACCTGCTTCAGGCGACGCGCGTGCACGAGGATGTCTTCGACCGCAGCATCGACGTCCAGATCCTCCGGCTGCGACGCAAGCTGGAGACCGATCCGAGCACGCCGAGCGTCATCCGAACGGAGCGAGGCGTAGGCTACGTCTTCACCCTCGCCGTCGCTGCGGATTGACCGTTCGCTGCGCGTGCCCCGGATCACCCGGGCAGGAAAGCTTCATCGAGAAGCTGCCTAGCCGAGCATGGGCATTTTGTCGGAAAGCGGTCCTGCAACAGACAGATCTCCTCGGCAGCCTCTTTTGCGACGGGATCTGGTAGCGCCCAGCTGGCGAACGACCTGGTGGCGGCACGATCAACGGTGACGTGAAGAACGAAGCCAAGGGGGCGCCGGGGACCAAGGTCATCAAGGGCGGCCAGACGCGTGACGGAACGAGCTTTACAGACTTTCTGAAAATTCACCGGCGTCGGCAACATCGAAAAAGGCATCAGGGAAAAGGGCGAGAAGAAAGACGAGGATATCCTCACGGCCGCACAGCCTAGGCTGAAGAACGGCGAGCAGCAGGCCATCCAGAACATGGGGTATGCTGATCCGGGCCTCGCCAACACGTATTTCGAGAAGAAGGCATCCGGCGACGGCAACGGCATGGTCGACGACATGGTGGCGCTGAAGAAGGAGGAGACGAGCGGCCAGGTTCCGGACAGCTTCTCGGACGCCAATGCACAGCTCCTGGGCAGCCAGCAGGCAGGTGCGTCAGGCAAGGGCAAGGTGAATACCGACGAAGAAAAGAAATTCACCGGCGCGTTCGGACGGACACGCTGTTCAGGGGCTCGACGGCAGCGGCAAAGGGTGCAGGCACGAGCGGCATGCAGGACGCCCTCCGGGGAACTGGGCAGTATGCCAGTAAAGGCACTGACGCCTACAACAACGCCTCGAACTACCCGTCCGGAGACAACGGCAACGGAACATGATCAAGGGGTGCCGGTCGATCATGTTATGTCGTCGCCCGCCCGAGCTCAATTCCGGTCCCGGCTAGGGCAGCATCGACTCAAGTACCGAAGCCGGTATTGCGTGTGAGAATACACCGTCGAACCTGTTTTCGGACACATCGAGCAGGCAGAAGGCTTTTGCCAGATGCCAGAGGAGGGATGATCTGCACTGCCCATTCCCTCGAAAAACTTGAAGTGTGGGGAAGCCATCGGGCTTCGTGCAGGCAACGCCAACTTGAGCTTTATCAATTAGAGCATGAACTTGCTCGTCAAAATCATCTAGAGCGTGATCAACCTGGGATGATCACGCTTTGATCGATATCGCGAAGCGATCCGACCCGAACCGATGCTGCCCTAGCGGCGCGCGCCGACTCCGGTGCTGTAATCACCCGGCACGTAGGTGAGCCCGGATGGCATCGCCTCAGTGGCAATGCTGCTATGGGCAGGCGAGAGCAGCGATTGCGTGGCATACAGCACGCCGTTGGACTGCGGCACGTCGGCCAGCCAGAGGCGGTTGCTGCGGCCCTGCGGGTCGCTGAGCAGCAGTTGCCCAGTGGCGGCCTCGGATGACACCGTCAGCACGTCCCGCCCGTCCAGCGTGGGCAGCCCGACCGGGCCGCCGCGGCTCGCGATCATGTGGCGTAGCGACGCCGGAGTATAACGGCCCGGGACGATGGTATAGGCCATCAGGCGACGCAGGCCGGCTTGATTCTCCGGCGCGAGCAGCTGCCCGTAGGCCGCCTTCTGCTCGGCTTCTAGCGACTCGTTCGGTATCGCAAAGACGGTGAACGGACCAGCCTGGCGCAGCGTGTCCAGCAGTCCCGCATGACGCAGCGCAACCGCGTAGTCGGTCAGTTCCAGTGAGCCCGTGATGGTCTCGTCCACGGTACGGTCGTGGAACACCGGAACGTTGGAGAACACGATGTCGTCGGTACTGCCCCGGACCAATAGCGGATCCTGCCGGGCGCCGCTCTCGCAACCGGCCAGGCCTCCGAGCATTGCCAGGGCGGTCGCCAGACGGATCGCCTTCGCACGCGCCTGCATCATGCTGATATCCTCAACCTGCCGTCCGACCCGCCTCGGTCAGCCCGTACAGTTCCGGGATAACGGGATGCATCGCCGTCCGCAACCATCCATGCGCCCGATGCTTACATGCGCCTGGGGCTCAGCAGCCGTTGCCGCGCATCGTCCAGGAAGCGACCTTGTCGTTGGTGACTTCGAAGGTGGTCTGGCACGTGCTGCTGTAGTAGCTCGGCGGGAAGCCGCCGCCGAAGCCGCCATAGCCGCCGTCGAAACCGAGACCGAAGCCGCTGCCGTAGCCACCGAAACCACCGCCATAGCCGAAACCGCCATAGCCGAAACCGGGACCGATCGTGCCGGGGATGTAGCCGCTCTGGTTGTCGACGTAGGCGAGGAAGGTATGGCCGTTGGTGGAGTAGGTGCGGGTCGGGACGCCGAAGTTACGCACCACGTCGATCGGCGTGCGGCCGATCAGGGAATCCAGCTGCCGCCGCTGCGCGGGCGTCGGCGTCTCGCAGGCGGCGAGCGAGAGCAAGGGGGCGATCAACACCGCCAGGGGGAGCAGACGACGAACGGACATGATGAGGTTACCGGATGAAGGTTGACGCGATGCTGTCTGGCATGACGCGTAATCGTGGCACGAAGATGATGTCTCGCGGGCCGGTTGCAAGCCTCCATACCGGTCGCCCCGCGGCAGGGCTGGCATCAGGCGCCGGACGGATCGCCCAGCCACAGGATGTCGGACAGGCGGGGCGCGCCCGTCGCGAGCATCGCCAGCCGGTCGAAGCCGAGCGCGATCCCGGCACAGGGCGGCAGCTCGGCCAAGGCTGCCAGCAGCGCCTCGTCCAGCGGCCACTGCGCGTCTTTGGGATCAAGTGCTGCGCGTCGCACCCGGTCATGCAGGAAGCGGCGGCGCTGCTCCACCGGATCGGTCAGCTCCTCGAACGCGTTGGCCAGCTCGATGCCGCACGCGTACAGCTCGAAACGCAGGGCCGCGCGCGGATCGGCCGGGTCTCGCCGCGCCAGCGCCGCTTGGCTCGACGGCCAGTGCGTCAGGAAGGTCGGCCGCGCGCGCCCAATGCACGGCTCCACATGCGTCAGCAGCAGGCGGAAGAACAGGTCCTCCCAACTCTCGCCGTCGCGAAGGGCGGTGCCGGCCCGTGCGGCCAGGCAAGCGGCATCGCCCTGCGTGCCGAGCAGGTCGAGGCCCGCATGACGGGCGAAGGCCTGCTGCATGGTGAGCCGCTCGAACGGTCGGTCAAGGCGGCATTCATGGCCGTCCCGGTGCAGGCGAGGCGGCAGCGTCGCACGCAGCAGCGCCTCGGTCTCGTCCATCAGGCCGGCCAGGTCGGCTCCGGGCCGATACCACTCCAGCATGGTGAACTCGGCGGCATGCAGGGCGCTGCCCTCACCGTTGCGCCAGACCCGCGCGAGCTGGAACATCGGCAGCCCGGTGGCGGCGACCAGGCGCTTCATCGCGAATTCGGGACTGGTATGCAGGAACAGCGGCACCCGGCTGCCGTCCGGCGCGATCCGCTCGGTGCGGAACGGCCGCAGGTGCACCTCCTCGCCCGGGGTGGCGACGGCATAGGGGGTATCGACCTCGATATAGCCGCGCGCATCAAAGAAGCCGCGCACCGCCCGGGTCAGCAGCGCCCGCCGGCGCAGCAGCGGCAGACGGTCGGCGATGGAGGCAGATCGCGTTGCAGGTTGCGGGTTCATGGCAGCGGCAGTACAGCGCGCGCATGGATGCCGGCAACCATGAGGGCACGCGGGCACATACGCGCAACCTGCGCGATGCCGGCGGGCTGATACGCGCGGGCCTCGCGGCCGAGCACGAGCGCGAGGCGCTGGATGCCGTCGCCGCGCGCTACGCGACGCTGATCCCGCCCGCCTTCCTCGAGCTGATCGCGCATCCGGACGATCCCATCGGGCGGCAGGTGCTGCCGCACCCGGACGAGCTGGTCACCGCCCCGCACGAGGAAAGCGATCCGATTGGCGACGAGGCGTTCTCGCCGGTGCCGGGCATCGTGCACCGCTACGCCGACCGCGCGCTGCTCAAGCCGCTGCTGGTCTGCCCGCTCTACTGCCGGTTCTGCTTCCGGCGCGAGCATGTCGGACCGGGTGGCGGCGTGCTGGACGACGCGGCCCTGGAGGCGGCACTCGGCTGGCTGCGCGACCATCCGGCCATCGGCGAGGTGATCCTGACCGGCGGCGACCCACTGATGCTGTCGCCGCGCCGCCTCGGGCGGATCATCCGGGCGCTCGACGGCATCGACCATATCCACACTCTGCGCCTACATAGCCGGGTGCCGGTCGCCGACCCGGCCCGGCTCGACGACGCCCTCGCCGATACGCTCGCCACCGAGAAGTCGATGTGGCTGGTGCTGCACGCCAACCATGCGCGCGAGCTGACGACGCAGGCGCGCGCCGCGGTCCGGCGGGTGCAGGCCCGGGCGATCCCGGTGCTCGGCCAGTCGGTGCTGCTGCGCGGCGTCAATGACAGCGTCGAGGCGCTGGAGGCGCTGCTGCGCGCCATGGTCGCCGCGCGTATCAAGCCGTACTACCTGCACCAGCTCGATGCGGCACCCGGCACGCAGCGGTTCCACGTACCGATCGCGGAGGGGCGACGGCTACTCGCTGCCCTGCGCGGGCGCATGACCGGCCTCGCCTGGCCGACCTACGTGCTCGATATCCCGGGCGGTCACGGCAAGGTGCCGGTGGGTCCGGACTACCTGGAGCCGCACGCCGGCAGCGTGCGCGACCCGGCCGGGAGGCGCCACCTGCTTGCCCAGGGGACACGCAGGGGATAGAAGCCCGCCTTCCCCAAGTCCGCAATTCGAGTGCAGAGCCCGACGATGAAACAGCAGGCCAACCTGATCCGTGCCGGACAAGTCATCGAGCACGATGGCCGCCGCTGGACCGTGCTCAAGCAGCAGATCATCAGCCCCGGCAAGGGCGGCGCCTTCATCCAGGTCGACATGCGCGACCTCAAGACTGGCAACAAGACCAACGAACGCTGGCGCACCGCCGACACCGTCGAGCGTCTGATGACCGAGGAGAAGGAGTACACCTATTCCTACACCGACGGCGACAACCTGGTGCTGATGGACCCCAAGACCTTCGAGCAGGCGATGATCCCGACCGCCATCCTGGGCGACGCGACCGCCTTCCTGCAGGACAACATGGAAGTGACCGTGGACCTGGTCGAGGGCGACCCGGTGGCGATCCACCTGCCGGTCAGCGTCGTGCTCGAGATCGTGGAAGCCGATCCGGTGGTCAAGGGCCAGACCGCCACCTCCTCCTATAAGCCGGCCAAGCTCTCCAACGGCGTCAAGACCATGGTGCCGCCGTTCATTGAGACCGGCGAGCGCGTCGTGGTGCGCACCGAGGACGCGACCTACGTCGAGCGCTTCAAGGGCTGAACCCGCATGCAGCATCGCCTCTCCCCCCACATGACGGTGATGCAGAACGCCGCTCAGAAGGCGGCCAAACGGCTGCTGCGCGACTTTAACGAGGTCGAGCAGCTGCAGGTCAGCATCAAGGGTCCGTCGGACTTCGTCAGCCAGGCGGACCTGCGCGCCGAGGCCGCGATCCGCGAGGAGCTGGCCCGCGCACGCCCCGGCTACGCCTTCCTGATGGAGGAGAGCGGCGCGTCGGGCTCGGAGAACTGGGCCTGGCGCTGGGTGGTCGATCCGCTCGACGGCACCACCAACTTCCTGCACGGCATGCCGCACTGGGCGATCAGCATCGCGCTGCAGAAGCGCCTGCCGGACGGCGGCGGAGAGGTCGTGGCGGGCATGATCTACAACCCCGCCGGCAACGAGATGTACTGGGCCGAGAAGGGCGCCGGCGCCTATCTCAACGACCGCCGCCTGCGCGTCTCGGCGCGTCGTGAGATGTCCGACGCGGTGTTCGCCACCGGCATCCCGTTCGCCGCCGTGCCGGCGCTGCGCCGGTTGCCGTTCGCACGCACGCTGGGCGCGCTGATGCCGCAGGTGGCCGGCATCCGCCGCTTCGGCGCCGCCGCACTCGACCTCGCCTGGGTCGCCGCAGGACGCTTCGACGGCTACTGGGAACTCGGCATCAAGCCCTGGGACTGCGCCGCGGGCCTGCTCATGGTACGCGAGGCGGGCGGCTTCGCGACCGATCGGGACGGCCGCGAGCAGCATGCGATGGAGGCGGAATGCGACGTCGTCGCCGCCAATGCCGGGCTGCACGCCAAGCTGCGCGAGATCGTCGCCGCGGGCACCTGAGCCCGCTTGCCCGGTCAGCCCGCTCGCCAGTCAGGTTGAGCAGCGGCGCGCGGTCGTCTAGGGTCCGAGGCCAATGCGAGATCCTTCCGCTTCCGTGCCAGCTTCGATGATCGTCCTGGCGTTCGCGCTGGCCGTGCCGGCCCTGGCGCAGTCGCAGGGTAACCAGCGCGCGCTCGATGCACTCGGTCCGAACCAGGCGACGCACGCCCACGGCCACGCACGACGCGCCGCCCGTCGAGATGCCCATGCCCGCGCGACGCACGATCCGGCGCCGGCGGCGGTTCCCCCCTCGCCCACCATACCGGCCGCACCGCCACAACCGCCGGTCATCAAGACGCCGGTGGTCAGTGTGCCGCTGCATCCCGAGACGCCGCCGCCGCCGGTCCCGGTGGTCGCCAGTGCGGTCGGCGTGGCAAGCGGCATAGAGGGCGGCTCGAGGATCACGTTCGGCGACGGCAGCGCCGACCTCAACCCGACCGGCATGCAGGCGCTGCAGGCGGTCGCGGCGCAGCTCAGGGCGGACCCGCAGGCGCGCGCGCAGATCGACGCCTACGCCAGCGGCACCGCGGACGACCCATCGACGCCGCGCCGGCTGTCGCTCTCGCGCGGCCTGGCCGCACGCGCGGTGCTGATCAATGGCGGCGTCGCGTCCACGCGTATCTACGTGCGCGCCATCGGCCAGCCTTCAGACAGCGGTCCGGCCGACCGCATCGACGTCATCCGTATCGACCAAACGCAGCCGAAGCCTGCTTCCGGGCCTAATCCGGGGCCTGTCCGGGCGGACGCTGCTCCTGGCAAGGCAGCCACAACGCCATGACCCGTCCCACCATCTACGTCGTGCGCATGCTGATCTTCCTCGCCGCGGTGGCGGCGGTGTCGGCGCTGATCTGGCGCACCCTGCTCGCCGCCTTCGAGAACAACCCTCCCCTGGACGGGCTGATCCTGGGCCTGCTGGCGCTCGGCATCATCTGGAACCTGGTGATGGTGCTGCGGCTGACCCCGGAGGTGCGCTGGCTGGAGACGCTGCGCCACCCGCGTGCCGGCCTCGCACCGCCGGCGCCGCCCAAGCTGCTGGCGCCGATGGCCTCGATGATCGCCTCGCGCAACCGCAGCGACCGCCTGACCCTGTCCACGCCGGCGATGCGCAGCCTGCTCGACAGCCTGTCCTCACGGCTGGACGAGAGCCGCGAGCTGTCGCGCTACATGACCGGGCTGCTGATCTTCCTGGGCCTGCTGGGCACCTTCTACGGGCTGCTGCTCACGGTGAGCGCGATTTCTGACGTGATCGCCAACCTCTCGATCGGCTCCGGCGACATCAACCAGATGTTCAACCAGCTCAAGAGCGGACTGGCGCGTCCGCTGCACGGCATGGGCACCGCCTTCTCGGGATCGATGTTCGGCCTCGCCGGTGCCCTTGTGCTGGGCTTCCTCGACCTCACTGCGGGCCAGGCACAGAACCGCTTCTTCAACGAGCTGGAAGAATGGCTCGCCGGCATTACCCGCTTCTCCGGCGGCTATGTCGGCGAAGGCGAGACGCCGGTGCCGCACTACGTGCAGGCGTTACTGGAGCAGACCGCCGAGAACCTCGACGGCCTGCAGTCGGTGCTGGCGCGCGGCGAGGAAGGCCGTTCGGCGCATACCGGCACGCTCAATACCCTGTCCGACCGCATCTCCGACCTGACCGAGATGATGCGCGTCAACCAGCAGCTCATGCAGCGCATGGCCGAGAGCCAGGCGGCGCTGACCCCGGTGCTGCGCCGGATGTCGGAGATCCAAGGTGGACAGGAGGGTAGCGCGGACAGTGCCCGCGAGATGCGCGAGCACATGCGCAACGTGGAGCGGCTGCTCGCCCGCATGCTGAACGAGAACGAGCAGGGCCGCGCGCAGAGCACCACCGAGCTGCGTGGCGACCTCCGCCTGCTGACCCGCACCCTGGCCGCGATCGGCGGCGGCAATGTGTCCTAATCCGGGAGTTCCAGCATGAGGCGCCGGCACAGCACGCGCAACGGCCTGGACGCCTGGCCCGGCTACGTGGACGCGCTGTCCACGCTGCTCATGGTCATCATCTTCGTGCTGCTGGTGTTCGTGCTCGCGCAGGCCTTCCTGTCGGTGGCGCTGAACGGCCGCGAGCACGTGCTCGACCGGCTGCAGCGCGAGATGGCGCAGCTCACCGAGCTGCTGTCGCTGGAACGCGGCAAGACGCACGATCTCGGCCTGTCGGTCGCGACCCTCACCGGCCAGCGCAACCACGCCGAGGCTGCGCGCCTCGCACTCCAGGCCCAGGCGCAGGCGCTGACCGCCCAGGTCACGCAGGATAACAGCCAGATCGAGGCCCAGGGCAAGCTGAGCAGCGACGCTCAGGCGCAGGTGTCGCTGCTCAACCAGCAGCTCGCCGAGCTGGAGAAGCAGCTCGCCGCGATCACCCAGGCGCTCGACATCTCGCAGAAGGACGTCAAGGACCGCGACACCAAGATCGCCGACCTGGGCAGCAAGCTCAACCTGGCGCTGGCGGACAGGGTGGAGGAGCTCAAGCGCTACCGCTCGGAGTTCTTCGGAAGGCTGAGCAAGGTGCTCGCCAACCGGCCCGGCATACGCGTGGTGGGCGACCGCTTCGTGTTCCAGAGCGAGGTGCTGTTCCCGCCCGGCAGCGCAGAGCTCTCGCAGCCGGGCAGCGAGCAGATGCGCGCCCTGGCCCAGACGCTCAAGCAGATCGCGGGCGAGATACCGCCCGACGTGCCGTGGGTACTGCGCGTGGACGGCCATGCCGACCGTCAGCGGATCAGCGGCAACCAGTTCGCGACCAACTGGGAGCTCTCGGCCGGCCGCGCGATCACCGTGGTCAAGCTGCTGATCACCGAAGGGGTGAAGCCGCAGAACCTCGCCGCCACCGCCTTCTCGGAATACCAGCCGCTCGACACAGGCGATACCCAGGAAGCCTTCGCGAAGAACCGCCGCATCGAGCTGCGGCTCACGGACCGGTAGGGGGCAAGATGGGCTTGGCTTGAACCGGTGGTTCAAGCCAAGCCCAGTGGCTCTAGAAAATCGCGTGCTGCTCGAAGTTCGCGAATGCGCCGGCCTGCTGTCCGACCCCCGTCAGCGTCGCGAACACCGAGGCGGACGACCCGCCAGTGGGATGCAGCGATAGCTGCAGGTCCGTGCCGGCGGTGCCCTGCGTCAGGTAGTTGCCGAGGGTCGTGCTGCTGCCATCCCAGTTCGTCGTCGCCATCACCGCGCGCAAGTCGAAGCTGTCGGAACTCAGCCCGCTGCCGCCTAGACCGAAATAGTTCTGACTGGAATCCCGAAAGGGGCTTCCAAAACCGGCTGCAGATGTGATTCGAAGCACTATGGCCGGCGTTAGAGGCGGAGATGGTGTGGCGGCGTGGACAGGCTTATGGGCAGGATCTTCGAGACCGGGTTCTCGCGTGTTCCGACCTGACATTGCGTGAGGTAGCGGCACGGTTCGAGGTTAGCCCCTCCTATGTCT
>JAABUQ010012158.1_pt1 | contig 10764 bp, 16 predicted proteins | sample 5560001 | NCBI WGS metagenome assembly JAABUQ01 (sample SAMN10711888, study PRJNA513371) | rock metagenome | isolation source: Antarctica rocks | place: Antarctica: Victoria Land, Finger Mt nord | collected 2015-12-18
AAATTGTTGTCATCAAAAATACTAATTCCTGGACAATTATGTGAGGATTATTTGTATTAGCTAATATTATACAGGATGCTGACGGGGCAAGGGTTCTACCTCACCACTACTTCCATATCACTACCCACCGTTTCCAGGTTATCAAGCGCAGCAAGACGCTTTGCCCAAAGCAAAGAAGAGTTTTCGCTCGGCTTGCTGAAGCACCTTCTCAAGTACTGCAAACTACTGTTCGTAGGCTGCATGATACTTGGGAGTCCTTCCAAAAACGCGGATTTGGGTTTCCACGATTCAAAAAGTTTGGACAGTTCAAGTCTCTGTTGTTTCCTCAGTTCAAGGAATCTCCTATAGCTGGGGGATGCCACATCAAACTTCCAAAAATTGGACTTATCCCAATCAATTTGCATCGCCCAATTCCAGAGAATTTTGTAGTTAAACAGGTCCGCATCATTAGGAAGGCCGATAGATGGTACGCCGCTATCAATATTCAATGTGATGTCAGCGTTCCTGATCCAACACCGCATGGTTATCCCATTGGAGTTGACATAGGTCTTGAGAAGTTCTTGGCAACCAGTGACGGTGTTCTCGTAAAACCGCCTAAATTTTTTACTCAAATGCAAAGTAGGCTGAAAGTGCCCAACGGGCAATCGCCAGTTCCCTACGGAGGGAAACCCTCCTTCTTTCCCTGGACTCACTGCAACGCAGATTGAGTAGAAAGCAGAAACGGTCGAACAATTACGAGAAACAACGCATCAAGGTTGTCAGGATGCACCACACAATTGACAACACCCGAAAGGACTTTCATTTCAAGCAAGCTCATGCACTTTGCGACAGTGCCGATATGGTCTTTATGGAAGATCTGGACTATCGAGTTAGTGCGTCTAGCATGTTTGGCAAGCACATGCTTGATGCAGGGTTCGGTCAGTTCCGTTCCCTCGTCAAGTATGTGTGCTGGAAACGGGGCAAGTTTTTTGCCGAAGTTGATGCTAGGGGAACTTCTCAAGAGTGTCCTGAGTGTGGTGCCGAAGTTAGAAAAGATTTGAGTGTTAGGGTGCATCACTGCCCTGAATGTAATTACACAACGGATAGAGATGTTGCTAGCGGTCAAGTCATTCGTAACCGAGGGATAACCCTCATTAGTACCGCGCTCGCTAGCGGGAATCGAAAGTGTCTGTGCAGTCGATCTACCGGGGGTTGAGGAAACTCAATCTAGGCAAGTGGCGAAATCCCGCAAGGGAACAATCAGAAAAGCTAAATCGTGAGATTTGGAAGCCCCATCCTCGCCCTTTAGAGCAGGGTGGGGAGGATGTCACGAGACAGGTTACGGGGTGGTCATAAAGCGTTTCTCTGGGGCTGGTTGGATCACTATGACCCGGACGATGTTCGGATCGCGACCGCCGTCATCAATCAATGGCAAAGACCAGGGTTATCATATGAACTAGAGACGCTTATCCTTCAAGCAACCAATCCACCCTATAATGCCAAAATTCCGAGGGATCTATGAAACAAGCAGCAACCACTCAGCATTTACCGCCAGAAGCCGTTCATCGGCTTCTAGAATATGCGCCTGATTATGTGAAGGAAGCTCTCATTCAAAAATCCGCTGATTTAGATTGTTCACTAGAAGCGGTGGTTGAAATGGCTCTCGCTAGCTTCTTGGATGAAGAAGCATTCAGTTTCGAGGATTGCTTGTTAGCCCAAAGACTAGGAAAGGCTGCATAAACGGCTGCAAGGAGTCAGGAGGAACCTGACTCTCGTATTCTGTTCTGTAATGGTGAAAATTAATCAATAATTTTTAATATAGCTTGTCTATATATTTTTCTCCCATCTGCATTAAGATGAACGCCATCAGTGGTTAAATTTTGCTTTAAAGCTTGACTTTCAAATAAGGGCTGTATTCCTTCCCCTGAAATCAACACCTTCTCAGTTGCAGAAATCTGGCGAATTAAACCATTAATTTCCTCTACTCTGGTAATTGGCCCCGCCATGCTTGGATCGCGGCTAGCTGCAACCGTTGAGTAAAAAGCGGGAATTAAAATCACGGAGTTAGCCCCCATCTGTTTCCCTGTAGCAATTATCTCTTTCATGTTTTTAATAAATTGAGTATTTGTAATTCGGTAATCAGCATCATTTGTCCCAATTGCGATAATTACTTTATTGCATTTTACCTTAGCAGCAGTTAGCAAATTTAGCTGCTCAATTAGTGAAATTGTACTCATTCCACCCAAGGCAAAGTTAAAAGTATTATTGCCAAGGGTATTGCCAAGACCGGAAGAAATAGAGTCACCAAAAAGACAGCTGTTGTATTGCTTGTCTTTGGCAACAATAACTTGATATTTAGTCTCATCTTGCCACCAGGATTGAGAACTTAAGGTATCTGTAGGTAGCTCTAAAGCATTAGCGTTAAGTGCTACAAATACTCTACCCAGATAACCCAGTCTGTATGTCAAAGATACCAAGGCAAATAACAGTATTACATTCAAAGAAATAGAGATGCTTGGCAGAATTTTATTCATAGGTATGAAGTTAAGATGATGCGATTCAAGCAAAATTCTAGCTCCTGAATTCGGATTCGGCTAGATGCCATGACTTTTGCCGACTACCCAGTTACGCCGGAAGAAACGGGCTAGAGCTGACTCCTCTAGAGATAAATAAATTGGTCGTCCGTGAGGGCAGGTGCGAGGATTACGGGTGCGTTGCCATTGCTCTAATAGAGTTTGCATTTCTTGAAGGCTCAGGGGCATACCATTACGAATAGCACTGCGACAGGCAGTTGCCACCTGAGCTGCTTGCAAGTCGCCACCCCAACTAAGTTCTAAGAGTGCTTCGGCGCAGTCGTCTCGCTTTTGTAGGAGTGCTGGTACAGTGCGGACTGCCCATAGCTGATCGCCAAAAGGTTCTAAATCTAGACCTATACGCTGAAGTTGCGATCGCTGAGCTGGAGACAGCACTCTGAGAATCGCTGGAGGCTCAAGAGGGACAAGTTGCCAACTCTGCTGGAGTTGCTCATACAGAACTCGCTCGTGGGCAATGTGCTGCTCAACCAACCATAACCCAGCTTCATGCTCTGCCAGGATATAGGTGTTGTGAACCTGAGCGACAGCCCGGAGTTGAAATAGAGAGTGGGGAGTATTTTTACCCTCAGTCGGCGTTGACTCCGCCTCAGAGTTAGGCGCTGGTTGGATTGAACGACCCGTACTGTATATGCCTTTCGCTTCTGCCATCTTCAGTAGTTTTCCTAGCCGTTCAAAATGGACAGCCTCTGGAAGGTTTGCGGGGCTGATGCGGAGGGTTTGCTCAATCGCTTGAGTAATTTGCTCCTGCCAGTAACTCAACTGGTGTAGATAAATTTCTGCTTTAGCGGGATGGCGGTTCCAGTTAATTTGATTGGGAGAAACTCGCAAATGGAGGAAACAAATAGGGTAGCGATCGCGTGGTAATGTCCGCGAAGTAGCTGCCAGGATTGTTTGCTCCAGTTCAGCCAACTTCACCATCCGTCCGTTCACAGCCACTCGTACCCAATCTGGACGATGGCGATGGCACCGATCAGGCAAGCCTAGAACTAGCTCAAGAGAGGATAAAGATGATGGTATTTCAACTTTCAGCTGCTGCAAGTCACTCACGCGCACCTGACGTAGGATCTGAGGCAGGAGATGCTGGGTCGTGGCTCCTGGGCAAAGAGTAAACCATTCGCGGTCATTTTGCCAAACCTGCCAAGTGACATGAGGATGGCACAGAGCAAATTGCTGAATTGTGACTTGCACCGCCTTCATTTGTTGTGCAAGTGAAGGTAATCCCTGTCGGCGGGTAGTCCAGGGAGCAAATAGATTGGAAACTGTGACAACTGTGCCAGGAGCGATCGCGGCAGTTCCCACCTGCGCCGGTTCACCCCCGCAGCAATACACAATGCGCCAGCCCTCATTCAATAGCCTTGGACGACTCAAAATCTCTAGATCCGCCAACTGAACTAGACTGTGCAATGCCTCACCACGAAACCCCAAACTGTTAATCTTCCAGAGGTCTTCACAACTGCGGATTTTACTTGTGCTATGGGCACTTGCCGCTTGCTGCAAGTCTGCCAGAGCCATTCCACAGCCATTATCAGCCACTCGCACTCGCCAATGTTGGGGCCATAAAGAAACGACGATGCGCCTTGCCCCGGCATCTAAAGAGTTTTCTACGAGTTCCCGCACTACAGCAGCTAGAGAATCAATCACCTCACCAGCTGCAATAAGATCTACGACTTCTGTTGGTAAAGTTTGAATGCCAAATGCCATAAGACTAGTTTACTGGAGCGACAAGGAGAGGGGGGGAGGGGGGGAGGGGGAACTCGGAGTCCCCTCTGGGGATAAGGGGGCAAGGGGGAGAGGGGGGAATCCCTATAGATAAATCTAGGGTTTTGGAAGTTAAGGGCACTTTATGTGTACTCCGTGGAGTATCTCAACACCAATCTTTTTTCTTCTTATGAATTAAATCTTACGGCATAGAACCGTTTGATAGAAGGGAACGCGGGCATAAAGAGAGTATTGTTGAAGATTCCCCCCATCTCCCCCTCTCCCCATCTCCCCATCTCCCCCTCCCCCTCTTCCTCAAGAAAGATATTGTCCATCTTCATCCTAAAGAAAGATCGTTTTAACCTGTATTCCTTGGTACATTGCTGATGATGAAATACTTGAGGAATGGGTATGAAAAAAGAAAATCTTATGGACGGCGTTATTCCACCTGAGCCGCCGATTCAAGGACAATCTGGTGTTCATGAACTCAAATCTCGTTTGGAATGGGGCGAACCAGCTTTCACCATCCTTGATGTGCGTGATCGTAGCGCATACAATGATGGTCATATCATGGGAGCCATGCCGATGCCTATGGACGAAGTAGCAGATCGGGCAAAAGCCAGTATTGCTTTAAGCCGTGATATCTATATATACGGAGATACCGATGCAGAGACAGCAGAAGCTGCACAAAAGCTTCGCACTGTCGGGTTTGAGCATGTAGCGGAACTGAAAGGTGGTCTTCCAGCATGGAAAGCGATAGCTGGTCCTACCGAAGGTATTGTAGAATCACAAACGCCTAAAGACCCTGAAGTGTATAACGTTGTAACTCAGTTAGAACACCACACAGATACGCAAAAAACATTGAGAGAATAGATAGTCCGAATCCCACTGTGGACTTGGAGTCCAGAACTGTTTGTACGTCATAAAAAAATGCTCCCACTTCTGCAAATTTTTCAGAGGTGGGATATTTAATGGTTGTAGTTGGCAATGCGACCGGTAATGCACACTTATTAGATATTTATGTAAAAATTTGCAAATTGTAAAATAAATTGTTACATTGCAGGAGATGGGATAGAAGATTATAGCTATATATGAATAAGTTCTTGGGAATAATTCCCACTCCGCCACCTCTGAGGGCGCAGTCCCTTGTTTATGATTTGAAAGCGCGTCTTGACTGGGGTGGTCCAGCCTTAACGATAATTGATGCACGTGAGCGCAGTGAGTTCAACTTCCGCCACATCCTGGGAGCAATTCCTATGCCGCTAAATGAATTGGTAGACCGCGCTCTATCTAGTCTTGAAATCACCCGCGATATTTATGTCTACGGTGAAACCGACGAAGAAACAGCTGAAGCGGCGGCTAAACTTCGTGCCGCTGGTTATCTATATGTATCCGAACTCAGAGGCGGCGTTGCTGCCTGGAAAGCTGTTGACTACCCAGTTGAGTCAATCCTTCAAGTGGTAAAAGCCGATTAATCGATGAGCTCAAGACAGCTATCAGTGTTCAAACAAGTCCTTAAATTGCAATAAATCCAAGGAAACTAAGGTCGGCAGCCATTGAAAGCATTGCTGAGCCAATTCCCATCGCTCTTCTCTTTTAAGCATCTCTATCAGTTTCTTGCGCACATCGAGCAAGTAAAGAACATCATTGGCAGCGTAGCGAAGTTGAGCATCAGACAAGTTAGCGGCGTTACCCCAGTCAGAACTCTGGGCACTTTTGTCGAGTTCCACCTGCTCTAGCTCTTGCACAACATCTTTAAGGCCATGACGGTTAGTATAGGTTCGAGCTAACTTACTGGCAACTTTTGTGCAGAAGATAGGCGCTACCTGAATACCGAGATGATAACGCAGAGTAGCTATGTCGAAACGAGCAAAGTGAAACACCTTGAGGACGTCAGTTGCTTCCATCAGATGTTTTAAGTTAGGGGCATCCAGCTGCTCTTTAGCAATGCGAATGACACTCACGCTGCCTGGGTAAGACATCTGAACCAGACACAAGCGATCGCGGTGGGGCAACAAGCCCATCGTTTCCGTATCAACTGCGATCGCCTCAGCGCTGAGGTACTGGGAAAGTATATCATCGGGCAGGTCGCGGTCATAAACCTGAAAATCTTCAGATTGCATAAACTTATCGGCGGCGAACGAAGATTTGGGTAAAGTAGTATTCTTCCTTAACGTTCTTGGCGATACCAATTCCTGTTAAGTCATACTGTCCTTCAATATTAGTGCGATGGCCAGTGCTTTTGAGCCAACCCTGAACCGCCTCTCGGTCAGGTTCGCGATACCCCTGATTGTAAGCTACATTCTCAGATGCCTTGCGGTAGGGAATCACGCGACTGATGGCTCCGACTCGCTGCTCAAATCCCTGATGACTAAAAGGAACCTGACCACTTGCCATTGCTTGGCTATGCAATCTTGCCTGCTCAGTAATGCGCGAGTCAAGCGTCAGGGGCGGTAAGTTACGGGACTGGCGGTATTGGTTTATCTGTTCGTAAATAGAACGTTCCAAGGTAGTGAACGAAGCGGAACTTGATGCTTGTGACCCAGTATAAGTCGTTTTCCTGGCTGTTAAAGCTTTTTGGGCACGGAAAAGGGAATCGCAGCCAACAACACCATTGGCAAGGATAAGGGTACCTAATGCTATACCAATAAAAGGGAGTGTCCCCATGCCCCTAATCCCACGCCAGTCGCCTCAACGGGGGGAACCCCCGCACGGCGCTGGCTCCACTGCGTGGGGGCCACGCCAGTTCTGCGGACGGGACACCCCTCCGCAGCCTGGCTCCCGAGTTCCCCACTCCCTACTCCCCATTTAGGCAGGATTTAACAACTTGGCAACCGTTTGCACGTCCTTATCACCACGACCGGAGCAGTTAATCACAATGCGTGGACTGCCAGTGAGCTGGGGACAAAGGGTTTCGAGGTATGCGATCGCGTGAGCCGTTTCTAGGGCGGGGATAATCCCCTCCAGCCTAGAAAGGCGCTTAAATGCTTCAAGAGCCTGTTTATCTGTCACACTGTAGTATTCTGCCCGACTTATGTCCTTCAAATAACTATGCTCTGGACCTACACCCGGATAATCTAGTCCAGCACTAATTGAGTGTGCTTCTACGATTTGACCATCCTCATCTTGCAGCAGATAGCTCATTGCCCCGTGTAATACACCTATCCGCCCCTGCGTCAGAGTGGCAGCGTGTTTTTCTGTATCCACACCTTCCCCAGCTGCCTCTACACCGATCAGCCGCACAGATGGTTCATCCACAAACTCGTGAAATAGTCCCATCGCATTCGAGCCGCCACCCACACAAGCAAGGAGAATATCTGGCAATCCGCCCCACTTTTCTTGGGACTGAGTACGAGTTTCTTGCCCGATCACTGCCTGGAAATCGCGTACCATCATTGGGTAGGGATGAGGTCCAGCTACTGAACCCAGGATATAGTGAGTGGTTTCCACATTCGTCACCCAGTCGCGGATCGCTTCTGAGGTAGCATCTTTAAGGGTTCCTGTCCCAGCTGCTACTGGTAGCACCTCTGCTCCCATCAGCCGCATCCGAAACACATTAAGGCTCTGCCGCTCCATATCCTGGACGCCCATGTAGATTACACAGTCCAGCCCGAACCTAGCACACACTGTTGCTGTGGCAACGCCGTGTTGACCAGCCCCTGTCTCCGCAATGATCCGCCGTTTGCCCATCCGATTTGCCAACAATACCTGAGCCAAGGCGTTATTGATTTTGTGAGCGCCGGTATGGTTCAAGTCCTCTCGTTTGAGGTAGATCTGCGGTCCTGTGCCATCTGGTCGGGCATAGTGAGTAGTGAGGCGTTCAGCGAAATAAAGCGGGGTGGCACGTCCCACATAGTCCTTCAACAGCTGTTTTAGTTCTTGTTGAAAACCTGGGTCGTTGCGGTATTGCTGGTACGCCGCTTCCAGCCGGCTGAGAGCGGGCATCAAGGTTTCAGGGACGTACTTACCGCCGAAGCGCCCAAAGCGTCCTATTTGATCGGGGCGTTGGGCGGCAGATGTTTGGGAACCAGGAGATAGGGGAGTGGTAGTCACAGCCGGGGTAATATTACTGAACAGACTCTAATTATAAGAAAGTATCGCGGAAATTGATCCGCTTTGGCGATCACAGAAAAGTCCACCACCACCGGTGCGGCTATTCTAAATTAGTAATATGGCGCTCCTGCCTCCCCCAGTCGCAATACTCTGTTGTTTTTGTTATGGCTGCTTCAAATCGCAATTCCAACGCCAAAACCTCAAAGAGCGATCGCATAATTTACCGTGAATTTGGTAACGACAACTCAGCTGCCGTAGAACGAGCGGTTCCAGAACTACCCGTTTCCCAGCAAAATTTGAGGGTGCAAGCTTCCCGCAAAGGACGCAAGGGCAAAACCGTAACTGTAATCACTGGTTTTCAAGCCAAGCCAGAAACTTTGGCAGCGCTACTGAAACAGTTAAAAGCTCAGTGCGGTGCTGGTGGCACAGTTAAGGAGAACGAACTTGAAATTCAGGGCGACCATAAGCAAAAGCTTGTGGAGGTTTTGACGGAACTGGGTTACAAGGCCAAAATTAGTGGCGGCTAATTGATTCTATCTACCGGAGTGGTGATGACCTATCTTTACAAGCAATGATACTTTTGGTGTGATAAAAACCATTTTTACTTAGAAGGATTTAAAAAAATGGACTTTATTCGTATCCTATGCGCCATTTTTGTTCCACCACTGGGGGTATTCCTGCAAGTTGGATTGGGGACAGATTTTTGGATAAATCTCGTCTTAACGTTTCTGGGTTATATCCCTGGCATTATCCATGCAGTGTGGGTAATTTCTAGAAAATAGAGATTTCCGAATCCACTACTTGCATGCTCATCATTTCACAATCCCTTGTTTAAGCCAATCCCCCAAATGATATTTGGGGGATTCATGCTAAATGATCTCAATACTATGGATAAGTCATTTAAACATATAGACACCATCACAACCCTATTTGTAACTATACTTTTGATCTCGGATGTAACTTCAACAAAGATTGTTGCCTTAGGACCTTTTACCTTCGACGGTGGAACGATTCTTTTCCCACTAAGCTACATTTTCGCTGATATCTTGACTGAAGTTTACGGTTACTCGCGCTCAAGGAAGGTAATTTGGCTGGGCTTTATCTCCGCTTTGGTGATGTCAGTTACCTTTATATTCGTTGGAGCGCTTCCTCCAGCCTCAGATTGGCACTATCAAACAGCTTACGAACAGATTCTGGGACTAACACCGAGGATTGTTGCAGCTAGCCTAGTAGCTTATTTTGTAGGAGAGTTTGCCAATTCCTTCACCTTGGCTAAGCTGAAACTCCTGACGCATGGAAGGTTGTTATGGACTCGCACAATTGGCTCAACCTTAATCGGTCAGATAGTAGATACGGCACTATTCATCTCAATTGCCTTCACTGGTGCTGTTCCTAATGGATTATTGTTGACGATTTTTGGGTCAAACTATCTGTTCAAATGTGGAGTTGAAATTTTGTTTACTCCTGTCACTTACTGGCTCGTAGGGTGGCTCAAGCAACAGGAAAGAGAGGATTATTATGACATCGACACAGATTTTAATCCTTTCCACTTCTTGTGACAATACGTTCGATTCCTATGCCTCTCCTTGACCCCAACCAAACCTACACCTTCAGCCGATACTTCGAGCTAGGCTTTGAAGCCAGCGAATTGGCAGCGGAGTTCGGCTACTCGCTCACCCGCAAAGTTTTAAACCTACAGCAGTTCCCTGGTGAACTGGATCGTCTCCAAGAACTTCAAGAGCGCATAGAGGAAGTATTGCCTTACGTTCCTCTCACTAGTGAATTGGCTCGCCGGGAAATTATCATTGCCCGTGTAGTCACAGAGCTAATTCACTACACGCGTGCTGAATTGCGAATTGAATATCCACTGAAAGTTTCTAACCAACTTCAAGGAAACCTTGATTACTTACTGCGGCTAAATTCACCCCACACCCAACTGCTGGTGATTGAGGCTAAGTACGAAGATTTGACCAGAGGGTTCACCCAACTAATGGCAGAACTGGCAGCAATTGATCAGTGGGAAAATTCTCCAGATGTGTTAACCCAACCTGTCCTAGTGGGAGCAGTCTCAACCGGAACTATCTGGCAGTTTGGCACGCTTGATAGAACCGTAAGGCATTTCCAGCAAGGTATCAACAGTTACCGGGTCCCCGAAGATCTAGAACCCCTGCTCAGAATTCTCGTCGCGGCGCTCGGGAAAAACAATTGAGCACTACTTTACTAACACCATTCCTGCCTTTTTAGGGTCAAAGTTATCGGGGAAGATAGTGGGACAGGGATAGCGTGTAGTAAATTTAAAACAAGTTTCGTTTCTAGGTAGTGATATGGAAGTAGTGGTGAGGTAGAACCCTTGCCCCGTCAGCATCCTGTATAATATTAGCTAATACAAATAATCCTCACATAATTGTCCAGGAATTAGTATTTTTGATGACAACAATTT
>JAABUQ010012159.1_pt1 | contig 10764 bp, 11 predicted proteins | sample 5560001 | NCBI WGS metagenome assembly JAABUQ01 (sample SAMN10711888, study PRJNA513371) | rock metagenome | isolation source: Antarctica rocks | place: Antarctica: Victoria Land, Finger Mt nord | collected 2015-12-18
CTTCGGGTTTCTAGGATACTTCCCGTCACCCTCATGGTTGTCTAGTTATCAAGGGGAATATTCCCTTGTAGCTAATCTCCCTCAGTCCTAGTTGGACCTTAGTTTCTAGCTAACGAATCGCACCCTGGAATCCATATTGAGCGTGCTGGAAAACCTATGGCTGGGGCATCATTGACCTAGACCTGAACTATTATCAGCAGGGATTTCTCGTCGTCAAAGTTTGGAATTCTGCCTTTGCTCAAGCAGGGCCAACACTGAAGCGACCCATGTGTTTTGTGGAAGCTGGTATCTTAAGTGCCTTTTTCAGCCAGTTGAGTGGGCGAGAACTGCACTGTGTCCAAACCTCCTGCGAGTCGATGGGTACAGAGTGCAACCGCTTTGTGCTGGGCTTATCTGAGCGGCTCAAGCCAGCTGAATCCTGGGTGGAGGAAAATCTTGACCATGCCGCCATCATGGAACGCCTTTGCCACCAGACGATGGATAGTTAATGCCCCAACCCCTGGCAGTGTTCTCAAGCAATCCATTGAGGGAGTAGCATCTGTGGTCAAAATTGTTAAGCTCGACCCCATTAGCCAAGAGACATCCGTTCAGACTAACGACAACCTTCTGTCTGTGTTGTTGAAAAATGACCTGAATGTCCTGCAAGAGTGTGGGGGTCGGGGTATGTGTGCCACTTGCCATGTTTATATCAAAGAGGGAGTGGAAAGCCTAACTCCGTTCAGCCGTCGAGAGCAGCGGACACTGGAGGTGATCACCACCTGTCAAACGAATTCTCGCCTAGCCTGTCAGGCTCGAGTAATCGGAGAGGGGGTGGTGGTTGAGCTCCCCTCAGGGATGTATGTCAGTGCGATAGAAGACATCGAAGCTTTGATTGGTCGTCGGGCGCAGCAAAATATTCTGCATCCTTTAGACGGCAGGGTATTGGTAGAGGCAGGAAAGCTAATTACCCGGTCGATGATTAGCCAGCTCAAAGATACGCGTGGGCAAGTTGATGAATATCTGCGTAGGACTCAAAATGCTTAGCGGAAAACAGTTTTACCTAGGAGAATTAAGCCAATGTTGAAACAACTAGCTCGTTTAAGTGTAGAGGCTGATGGTCGCTATGCTACGGCTTCTGAGTTGCAGTTTCTCAAAGACTACTTTCAGTCTGTAGAGAACCGAATCAGTGTTTATGAGAAGATCCGGAATGTTGAAGAAGACATCATCCCTCGGATGGAAGCGGAAAAACGTGCGAAGGACCCCACTTTGTTCCGTCTAGGGGAGCGGGATGTCGCCGAAAGATGCCAGCGAGACCTGAAGAGGGGATTGCGCTACGCAGCTACAGCTATGCTATTTAACGATCTGGATTATCTGCGAGAAAATCCTTTGCTTTGGTACAAAACTATTGTATGTGCCTTCGGCTTTGAGCGGGAAATGGGTATCACCTACGAACTGTTTCAGAATCTTATGAAGGAGTATCTGGCTCCTGAAGAAGCCGAACTGATGATGCCAGCTTTGCAGCTATACCGTACTGTACTCAAATAACCAAAATTTATTCCTGAGAAGGTATTTTGACATTATGGAAAAACAGCAATCCAACAATTTCCATTGGCTAGAAATTTTAGAAGCCGTTTCAGTAATTGGTTCTATCGGAGGTTCAGTTGCTTCTCTGATTTTTCAGCAAGTTTTCTTTGCTTCGCTGCCCTTATCTTTATCTGTCACTCTCAATTTGGTAAACCGCAGACGGCTTTTGAACTTGGCGGCTCAGGACAATCAAACAGTGCTCACTCAACTATCTCAGCAAAGTCAAGAGTATCAGACAAATATTAGGAATTTATCCGAGCAGCTGACAGGAATTCAGCATTCATCCATCGCCCAACTGCTTCAGCGCAGTCAAGAGCATCAGCTAAATATTAAGGCTCTATCGGAACAACTGACAAAGGTTCAGCAGTTGACTACTGATTTAAGCAGCCGCAATCAGTATCTGCATGAATACGTCCATCAAGAAGCTAAAGAAAAGCCCGTTGAAGAAAAGCCCATTGAAGAATTTAATAGCGCCGAATTTTATTATAAACGGGGACTGAGCTTCCAAGACGCGGGAAATAAGCAGAGAGCAATTGAGGATTATAGTGAAGCGATTCGACTCGATACTTACTATGCTTTAGCTTACCATAAACGCGGTACTGCTAAGTCTGCTCTAGGAGATCGGAAGGGAGCAATTGAGGATTTACGGAGGGCAACAAAATTGTATTTCGACCAGGGAGATTTTGCTAGTTACCGAATGGCAAAAGACCTAAGCAATGAAGTTCACGAGTTGAGTTCCCATTCTAAAGATAAGGCCTCCGATAAATTGATGGTAGGTAGCTTATTTTCTTGAACCTTTCAGAAGGGGTCAGGGGGAATTCCATAGCTAAATCTAGGGGATTTTTCACTCAATTACTTGTGTTAATTCGGAATGCAGCAATCCAAGTACCGAATTCTGGGACTGGTTGGGCAGGGACAGTTTGGTCGGGTGTTTTGTGCAGTGTGTCGCCAAACAGGAGAGTTGGTGGCGCTTAAAGACCTAGAGCGGCAGCGGTTTCCTACTAAGCGGTTTTTACGCGAACTTCGCTTTTTAGTCAGTCTGCAGCATCCCAATATCGTTGCCTATCAAGCCATGGACCATTACCAGACTAGACGATGTCTGGTAATGGATTACTGTGAAGGTGGAACTTTACGCGATTTGATGGAGTTGGAAGGGCAACTGAGCCTGGTTCAACGCTTAAAGTTGATTGCTGATATTTTAATGGGTTTGGAGCATGCCCATAGTCACGACATTGTTCATTGCGACCTTAAACCAGAAAATATCCTACTGAACCTGGAGTCAGGCGGATGGGTTGCCCGAATCGCTGATTTTGGTATCGCCCGGCTCAGTCAGGAAATAGGTAGTGCAGATCAAGTGGGAGGAACTGGCTCTCCTGCCTACATGGCTCCAGAACGGCTTTATGGTCAATATTCCTATGCCTCCGATCTTTATGCCGTAGGTGTGCTCCTATTTGAACTTGTGGTTGGACAGCGGCCATTTTCAGGACCGCCGGCAGCACTCATGTTTGCTCACCTGAATCAACCCGTGGAGATTCCGGAAGTGGTTCCGTTTCTCTTGCGCTCCACGATTTTAAGGGCATTACAGAAGTTGCCGAACCAACGATTTGCTTCTGCAGGTGAAATGCTGAAGTCGATTCGGTTGGCTACTGAGGTCTTGGCGGTGACACAACTTCCTACTCCCCTCGTGTCAGTTCCAACCCTTGCAACATCTCCTTGCCCAGGCGAGAAAATTCGCAAAGAGCCGCTACCAGCACCCGTCACCTGGATAGCAGTTGAGTCTCAGCGAGTCTATCTAGGTATGACTAACCGAATTCGCTGTCAGACTTACTCAGACAGCGTTCTGACTGAACTTGTACACCAGTGGCAAGTGCTGTCCGCTAAGCCACTGGAGGAGTTTAGCCTGCGACCTCAAGGATGCTTTGCTGTAGCTCGGTCACGGCGTAATTCCGTGGCTGATTACTCGCTCTATTGCTTGCCCAGAACCCTGAACTTATCTAACTTAGAGGCTGACGCTCGGTTCCAAGAGCCTTTAGAGCGTTTTGCTTTATTGTCTTTGCAATCCGAAAACCTTGTGAGTGCTATTGATCCCCAAGGACGTTGGATCGCGATCGCGCAAGCTACAGGTAGCACCTTTACCCAAGTCTTATCTGAGTCAACAAGCTATCCAGCAACCTTCCAAGTCCTGAAATTGCCTAGTCTACAACCTGTCAAACCGCCTGTTAGCTGTCTATTGCCTTCCCAATTGATTTTCCTCGATAGCCGCTATGGGCTAGCTCTGTTCCCTGCGGAAAAAGCCAAAGAGACTCTTGAGAATGGTGCTGTTTTGCAGATTTTTACCCGCCGAGGGAACTTTGCTGGTTGCTTAAGCTTACCGTCTATGCGACAAGTTACGCCTAGTGCTACGTCTCCTTATCGCCTTCTGGCTATTGAGCAATGCGAACCAGCTTTAGGGCTATTGTTCGATCTAAAACCTTTTAAAGTAACTCGTATTGCCCTGGATATCAATCCGGCTTTTGTCATAGCAACTAAGTGGGGTTATGTGTTGGCTGATTGCCACCGACAGTTAGTTCTGCTCGATCAAGATGGTCACACTCTTAGCAAGTTTGAACTCACCGATACTTCCACAGAAATGGATGTTTCAATCCCTAATGGGGTTTTGCACATAGCACCCTCTCCAGCTATAACTGCAATACCACATTCGCGTATGGAAGACGTATCTCACTCAAATGAAAATCGCTATAACAGTCAGATCACAGCGATCGCTGCATTTGCCGAATATGGTCTTTTGATTGCTACCTGGTCGGATGAGTGCGGTTTTCTCTACACAGTTGATTTGCGAACAACTGTGACAACTTACGAGAGTATGAAAATCCAGAGGCAAGCCTCAACCGTAAATCCATATCCTTAGTTGGGAGATAGTCCACCCTATGTCCAAGATCAGTGGTAATGAAATTCAAAAAAAATACGCATTAGGAGAAAGGAACTTTAGGCAATTAGAGCTGCGTTACGCCCTTTTAAAAGGAGCAAATCTCAGTCATTCTGACCTAAATGAATCCATTTTACTTGGAGCAAATTTGTGTGGAGCCGACTTGCGTGGAGCCAATTTGTGTGGAGCCAACCTGACAAGAGCTAACCTGAATGGGACTTGTCTGAAGGGAGCTATTCTCACGCGAGGCTGTCTCGATGAAGTTGACTTAGTTGATGCTTGCTTGGAAAAAGCACATCTGAATGGAGTTGAACTGAAAAAAGCCAATCTTAGTGGAGCTGACTTAAGCGAAGCCTATTTAATCAAAGCTAACCTCAGTGGAGCCAACCTTCGTGGAGCCAATTTGTGTGGTTCAAACTTTTGTGGAGCCAACCTTAGTGGAGCCAACCTTAGTGGAGCATACTATGGCGACAATACCTATTTTGACATTAACTTCGATCCTGTTAGTGCGGGCATGCAGAAGGTAAAGACTATTACCGTAGAGGAACTGCTCGTTGCATTCAATTATCTCTATCAACTTAGTAATAACTATTTGGGAAGCAAATTGGCTGCTAGCTACATAGAAGCCTCTCGTCCTAATTTTGATTAGTTAAGTAAGTTCCAAGTTGATCGGGCTAAGGGGATAACTTTTTCCGGTGTCCCAATAGAACCTATTACGATATTACAGTTACAATGGTGTCAGAAGTGGATTAATGCCTTTATCAACTGCTGTTCCCAAATCATTCAGGACTTCCCACTCGTAATTGATCGAGAGCAACTCGGGGTACTAGCGCCTGTTGCAGAAAATTCTGGAGATGTCGCAGCTCTGTTGTCCGACTAATGTTGCGATTGAGCCGACAGCCGAACACTCGTTTCCTGCTCTACTATGAATCATGCCAGGGTAGTTGTCCTCAGCCCCAATCCGTTCACCTCATTCTTTTATAAGTCTCATACCGAAAGCCTGGATGAACTTCTTTTGCTACCAATTCAAATTGACTACCAATTAGAAATTGATATTCAGGGAAAAAAGTATCTCCGTCGAAATTTCCCTCTACCAAAGTTAGTTCTAAGGTATCTGCTATTTCAAGAGCCTCAGCATATATAGAAGCTCCTCCAGCGATGAAGATTTTTTCACTTTCAGAGGCTTTTGATAAAGCTTCTTTAATTGATTTAAAGGCAAGTAATTGATCAGGAGAATTTAGAGATTGCGACACCATTCTAACTTCTTCAGGTGAAGAAGAAATTACAATATTAATTCGGTTTTCTAGAGGACGTTTTTTGAGGTCATTCTCCCAAGTTTTCCGACCTATAATTACTGTATGGTTAAGCGTTAATGATTGAAACCTTTGTGAATCCTCAGGGATATTCCAGGGTAGCTTACCATTTTGGGCAATAACTCTATTAGATTCAGCTAGAGCAGCAATGATAATGATTTCAGGTTTATTCATATTGAAGATTATATCTGTCTTTATACACAGTGTAGGCCATCACACTCCCGCCCGTAACGACTAAGGCCAATGCTGAGGGAACAAGTGGCACCCAACTGCCTTTGATAATCAGACCAAAGCTAACTCCGTATAAAACCCTAACTATAATGACTCCCGCTAGCCCTAAACGTAGGGGATGCTGAATGCGCCACACTAATATCCCTCCTAAAACAGACCAACAAAAGACCCATAAAGCTTCACTCCAAGAAGGCCAAACCCATAATAGGGGTCGCCCATCTAAAACTGCACTAAGAATCTGACTCACCATCTGGGCATGAACGATTACCCCTGGCATTTCCTGGTCGGGCCCTTGACCAGTACTGTAAGGAGTGGGAAACAAATCACCTGCACTTTGGCTAGTAATGCCGACCAAGATAATCCGATTCTTCACGGCCTCAGGCTTGAGCGCACCAGTCAGCACCTCTTTTAGCGTGACTTTCTCGGCCACCTCGACAGGAGAGCCGAATGAACGGTAATTAAGCAATATTTGATAACCCCAGTCATCCAGTTTTTGGTAGCCGCCCATGTGTGAGCGCAAACGCTTAAATACAACTTTGCCGAGCTGCAATTCCTTGTTTTGGGTGTACTTGGCAAAGATGCCCTCTGCCTCTAGGTAACGGAATGCCAGCTGGGCACTGAGAGCGTAGGGCGTAGTACAAGGAGATGTGGAGCTTGGTTTCATCGCTATGAGATGGCGACGGAGAATGTCATCCGAGTCTTGCACAAAATCACTAAAGCCAAGGCGCTCTATCGGAATTCCCGGAGGGGGTGCAACGCCTACTTCTTTGATTTGGGGTTCACTGACTTTGCAAATGGCAATGAAGCCATGATTGCGCTGCAGACTAGTAGCTAAATGCGACTTGGGGTCAAAGGGAAAATCGTGATAGATATCTAAGCCAATGGCTCGGGGCTTTAACTGTTCGAGTTTCTGCAAAAGTAGAGCGAGTGCCCGGTCCGATAGCGACCCTTTTCTCTGCTGTTGTTGAGGAAGCTTAAAGTCATCTTCAGTGATGTTAATAACCAGGAGGCGCGGATCTGGCCCCTCATCTAGCCGCAGCCTCTGTAGCTGGTCGAAAGCCCATAGCTCCAGTGGCTGGAGCATCCCTAAATGCCGCAGTCCCATGACCAAGGCCGTTACAGCTATGCTCAAAAGCAGCACGGTTTGGAGACGGCGCTTGGGAGGCAAGATCTGCTCTTCATATTGTTTTAAGTTCGATAATGCTTGCTCAACCCAACTGAGATTAAAAACAGATGCATAGATGCGGTTATAAACCGTTAACGAACCTTGCTGCTTGACTACCAGCCCTGATAGCCGCAATTCCATTTGCTCAGGGCTGTCATCTGCTGTTATTGCACCCTGAATCAGAATCTGCTGATAAAGCCTCAGTAAGCGTTTGGTGAGCTTTTCACTTCTGAAAAGGCGATCGCGAATTGTTTTCAGATGCGCTGGCTCATCCTGAGATTCCCAATTCTCAATCACCTGACGCACCAAGTTCTCAACAGACTCGACTTCACTACCTGCTGGAATGGGGGAGGAAGAGGTAATAACTAGCTGACAAAGCTTTTGAGTGAGAAAAGGTTGACCGCCTGTCCAATCTAATACCTCTTTCAGCACTACCTGAGGGTTAATTAATCTCCCCACCAATCCCTGAGCTAATGGCTGAGCTTCAGATAAGTGAAAGCCATTCAGTTCGATCGCTCGACCAATATTAAAAGGCGTCCGGTTTTTGTCTTGAATCAGCTCGTAGGGAGTGGCTACACCTAGCAGTGCAAAGGTAAGGCGTTGGTATGCTGGGTTGTCAGCCCGTTTGTTATAGCAATCCCGGAGCAGCGTCAAAAAATCGTCCTTAAAATTTAATTTGAGAATGCTGTCAATTTCGTCTATAAAAATGACAATCTTTTGAGAGACCTCCGCCAGCAGCACCGACTCGATAAACTCACTCAAGCGCTGCAATGGCGACAGTTCCGAGCAAGCGCCCCACCAACTTAGCGCATTGACTTTGGGCGTGAAACTACGCACCAGCCTGCGGAGCACACCTAGATACCACTCTGCTGGGGTGATATCATGGCTACCAATCGCTGTAATATCAATGACACCACAAACAATGCCATCTTGTTGCAGTTTACGCATCGTTTGCACCCGCAGACTGGACTTGCCCATCTGCCGCGCGTTAAGGACGTAACAAAGTTCACCAACCTTCAGTCCTTCATAAAAGTCAACGTCCGCTCGACGGCGTACATAGGTAGGAGCATCAGCTTGTAGACTCCCCCCAACTTGATATTTGTACTCTGATTGTGCTTTGTTTGTCGGAGTCATTTTAAAGGCGATTTTGGAAATACCGACGATACAAATCGCAGCGCCAAGTCACACGATTTTCTGGCTGATGCACCACCAGACCCATGCTGTGTAATTTAAACGTTGCCTCCGAGTTTAATTCCACCGATGCCGCTGTCGTCACCACCTGGTTGAACGCTGCCGCCAACTCTGGATGCTGTTTGAGGTTCCACAAGTGTCGTCGCAGATGCCCGCTATAAATTCCAGTTTCTGTAGGGGCCATTTGCAATAGATGCTCAAGAGTAAGTTCCTGATGCTGAATGTGATAGAGAGCTAGCCGGATCAAATAAGGATGCCCTCCCACCAACTCCATCAGTTGCTTAACCTGAGTAGTTGTCCAATTCAGTCCTTCATGACGCCCGACTAAATCCTCCACCTGCTGGAGGTTAAACTCTTGTAATTCTACGTTTAGCCCCACATTAAACGGAGATTGATTCATATCCAGTGAAATATAAACTTCCTTACAGTGTACGAGCACTATCCGGAGTTTTTTCCAGATTTCGCTACTGCTATCGCCATACCTTGCATATTCATACCAAGCTCGTAGGAGACTAAAAAAGTCATCAGCAATGTCACGGTATGGAAAAAGTCGATCAACTCCATTCCATCTAGACTAACTAATAGCGGACTGGTGATTTCTGCTAACAAACACTCCTCAAAGTAAGCGGTACTCTTATCCTTACTACCATAAGCAATCCAGTAATCATCTAACTGCTCAAGTCGCTTCAGTTTCCGACCAATACTCTCACAAAACCAGCGCAAAAATGTATCTAGGTTAGTGAAAACTGCCCTATCTGCCAACTGAAAGCTCAGAGGAACTGTTTGATACCCATGCTCTCTAGCCTGATAGAGAATCCTGGCCATCAGCGAGGTTTTACCCATCAGCCTGGGTGCTTTAATTCGGAGCAGGGCACCGGGCTGCAAAATCTCCTGGTAACAGCGCTCTTCGATAGGAGGGCGTTCAACATAAAAGCCAGAAGTAAGAGGGACTTGACCCACCGGAAATTCTGGTTCTGCCGACGGCAGGGGTTGTCCATCTATAACTATCAGGGCTTGGGGCATAGTTGGCAATGCCGGTCCAGCACCTTGAGGTTTTAACTTTTGCGATCTTTTGTTTTCCCACTCTCGGTCAAACTGGCTCAAGTTTTTGGCTAGATCTTTGCTCCAAAGCCTGAGTGTGAAGTGCCATTCCTCTTTCCCCTGAGTTTGGACGCGGTTGTCCTCTAAAATCTCCAAAGTTTTGAGGATTTCAATGACCTCGTAAATCTGGTCTCGTTTTAAATTGGTCAGTCTTTCCAGGCATCTCCGCTTGGTTTCGACCACCAATTTTTGTCCAGTGCTGTCCTCCCAACGGTATTGAAAATCATCTACATCATCGTATAATGCATCAGCCAATGCATCAGCGCGAGACAGTGATGCCTCCAGAAAGTGCCTTACCCGTTCTTTGACAACAGGCCCCCAAGTTGGTTTACGCATCAGTGAAGTCCAATCATTATCTGCTGTCTGACAATATTAACGCCGTTATAGAAGGGGCAGTGCAGCCTGAACAAGTTGCACGCATAAACATACGCTAGGCTGAAGCTGGTTACTATGTCTAAGTTTTAGCCGCCACTCGACTAAAGGCATTTCCCTGTGATAAAGATGATTATCACACTAATAATTCACCCCAAACTCAGATTTAGAACACAATTGCCTCTTCCACAGCTCAAACCTACTTTCGCTATCAGTTTGGCACTCCTAGCCTTTACACCACTACAGGCACAGCCGAGCAAACCGATAATTCTTGTACAACGCTCAAAGCCCAACTCTAGCGGACAGTTAGACAAACAATTGAGCTTTAACGTGCCTCCACCACCAGACGACATTAACGCACCTAGTCACCGCATTGGAGGAGGTAAGCGTGGCTGTGAGAATATCGTGAAGCAGATGACTGTATCTAACGAAAGGCCGCTCACAGCCTTAGCTCCAGTTTATGGGCCAAAAGATTCGGGCTTGGTCTTTGGATTAACGACCGTCTCGAATCCCACCTTCTGGTTTTATATTCCTTATTTACCCACAGTTTCCGCCGAGTTTGTGTTGCAGGATGCAGCGCAGCAGATTGTCTACCAGACCCCTATATCACTGTCTGGGACACCAGGGGTTGTCAGCCTCCCTCTTCCATCTACTGCACCACCGTTAGAGATTGGCAAGCGGTATCGTTGGTATTTCAATATTTACTGTCAGCCGCAACAGCCACCTGTTTTTGTTTATGGCTGGATTAAAAGAGACCTGGCAGGGCGACAATCTAACCTGAAGCAATTGCAGGATAAGGGTTTAAGCTAGTAAAGATAAAAAAAGATAGGTCTAGCTTTGTCAACAAGACCTAGCTAATGATAATGTTGCCTCTATTTTATCAAACTCATCTCCAAAGTCAA
>JAABUQ010012160.1_pt1 | contig 10763 bp, 10 predicted proteins | sample 5560001 | NCBI WGS metagenome assembly JAABUQ01 (sample SAMN10711888, study PRJNA513371) | rock metagenome | isolation source: Antarctica rocks | place: Antarctica: Victoria Land, Finger Mt nord | collected 2015-12-18
GCCCCCATGGTCGGACGCTTCCACGCCCTCACGCCCTTGCCCGGAGGCGAGCACTCCTTCCACGGCGGGCACGACGGTGGCCGCCAGTCCGGGAAGGATCTCGCCGAGCGAGCGGCCCACGAGCTCGTCGGTCGGGCGGCCCAACAGTTGGGCGCAGCCCTCGTTGGCGTCGGTCACCCGCAGGTCGTCGTCCACCGTGGCCATGGCGAGGGGCACCGCGCCGAAGAAGCGGTGCAGCAACCCCCGGGGGGCAGCCTTCCTTGCCGCGCTCGCCTCGCGCGCCGCGCCCGTCTCCCTTGCCACGCTCGTCTCCCTCGCCACGCCCGACTCGCCCACCACGCTCGCGTTCGTGGCGTTCGTGGGCGACGGTGACCTCAATGACGCCGTCCTCGGCACCCGCTCGGCTCTTTCGGCCCCAGCCACCGCCGAATCGTACGCTGCCCGTGTGCCAGAGGAGCCGGTGGCCGCTGAGGCTGAGCCACACGAGGTGCGCGGCGGCCAGCGGACGACCGTTTCCTACACGAGCGTCCTCGCACGCTCGCCTGACCGCAGCGAACCGGCCCCCGGCGACCCGCGGGTGGCGGTGCTCACGCTCGACCGTCCCCACCGGCTCAACGCCTGGACGGGCCGCATGCACACCGAGTACCGGGCCGCGCTCGGTCGAGCCGAGGCAGATCCGGCGGTGCGAGCCGTTGTGGTCACCGGTGCCGGGCCGGGTTTCTGCGCCGGTGCCGATGCCGCCGCCCTCAGCGGGCACGTCCGCGCCGGCCGCTACGACCCAGGTACCGGACCGGCACTGGCCACCCCAGGCTTCGGCGTGCGAGATGAGTTCGACCACGCCTTCGCGTTCCACTTCGGGTTGTCCCTTCCGGTCATCGCCGCCATCAACGGTCCCGCGGCGGGAGTGGGCCTCGTGCTCGCCTGCTTCTGCGACCTCCGCTTCGCCGCCGCCGGCGCCAAGCTCACCACCTCGGCCGCCCGGCTCGGCCTGCCCGCCGAGTACGGACTCTCCTGGATCCTGCCGCGACTGATCGGTGCCGGCCACGCCGCCGACCTGCTGTTGTCCAGCCGGGTCGTGCTGGCCGAGGAAGCGGCGGTCATGGGGTTGGTGAACCGGGTGCTCGCACCGGCCGACCTGATGGACCACACCCTTGCCTACGCCAGCCGGCTGGCGCTGGAGGTCTCGCCGGCATCGTTGCGTGAGAACAAGCGCCAGCTCTACTTCGACCTGCATGACGACGTGGGCACGTCGGTGGCGCGGAGCGAAGTGCTCATCGACGAGATGATGGGCGGTCCTGACTTCGCCGAAGGGGTGGCCGCCTGGTCCGAGCGGCGCCCGCCGCGCTTTGGCTGAGGGGCGCAGAATCAGCGGCCGCGAGAGCGTGTCCCTGGGTGATGTCGGACAACGCGGCGAGATGGGCAGCCAGCGCTTCGCGCCCGGTCTCATTCAGCGCCAGCCACGTTCGCGGCCGCCGGCCGACGCGGTCCTTGGAGACCTTGATGTACCCGGCCTGCTCGAGCAACGCGACCTGCTTGGACAGCAGGGAGTCCGAGATCTCCACGGCGTCGCGCACAGCCCGGAACTCGGCCTTGTCGACCGCGGACAGCGCCGAGGCGATCGACAAACGCAGCGGCGAGTGGATGACCTCGTCGAGACGATGTCGGGGATGGCTTCCACTCGTCACGGATCGCTCGTGGTCGCTGCCTTCGATCGACGCCAGTCGATCGGGCCGAGGGGCGAGCGTGCGACGAGGACCAGTGGGATCGCAGTGACCACGGCCGCCGGGACCCAGAACGCCGGATCGTCGGTGAACAGGTACTCACCCAGCAACAACGTGGCGCCGTAGAGCAAACCCCACCCGCCGAAGGCCACGATGCTGCACCGCTTGTACCCGCGCAGGACCACCCGTTGACGCGCCGCCCACCACGACATGGCGGCGACCAAACAGATCCACAGCGTCGTTCCGATGATCCTGCCCGACTGGCCCCCCAAGCCGATCAAGAGCACGACCAGGACCGAGGCGGCGGCGAACACCAGGAGATAGGTCCGGAACCACAAGCCCGCGGCGACCAGGGACACCCGCGCCGTGCGGGCGTCGGCCAGGGCGGTCTCGGCTTCGGCGCCGGTGGGAACGTCCATGTCCTGTCCTCCTCAGAGCGGCTTCGCCATAGGGGTCAAGCCAGTGGTGCTGCTTCGCCGAGCGGCTGGGGAGCGTCAAGCTGCCGGTCGGATGTCATTATGGCATCTAGTTTCCGAGTCGGCAACTGCCGAGGGTCGGTGGGGCACGAAGACAGGCAGGCACTGCGCGGCGTTGCTCGCCGAGCCGGTGGCGGATGCGAGACTCGCCATGATGTCCGACGCTGTGCCCACCAGTCCGAACGGGACGGCGCCACCTGCCGACCTGGTCATCGGCGCCTTCAGCGACGCGGCGCCATGGGTGGTCGACCCGGCGACCATGCCGTGGCGCACGAACGTTGACCGGGTGCGGGCCGAGGTGCGCCGTCAGCTCCCCGACCTCACCCGTACTCGCAACGTTCCACCGGGACTCCGTGTGGTGAAGGTGGTCCATCACCTCGGCGGCGCCCTCGGCGGATGGGCGCTGCGGGAGAAGCGTCAGGGCGGCTCGGTCTCTCGGGCTGGCGTCTCGCGACGCCTGCGGGTAGCCGCCGAGAAGCTCGGCCCCACGTACATCAAGCTGGGCCAGATCATCTCCTCGGGTGAGGGCATCTTCCCCGAGGAGCTCGTGCGTGAGTTCAAGAGGTGCCGGGATCAGGTACCGCCGGAGCGCTTCGCCGTGGTGCGCGAGGTGGTCGAAGCCGACCTCGGCCGCCCCCTCCACGACGTCTTCGCCGACTTCGACCGCACCCCCCTGGCGGCGGCATCGATCGCCCAGGTCCACGCCGCCACGTTGCGCACCGGTGAGCGGGTGGTGGTCAAGGTGCAGCGCCCCAGCGTGGGTCGGCTCGTGCACCTCGACCTCAAGGTCATGTCCTGGCTGGCTCCCTTGCTCGTGGGGCGGATCCCGATCGCGGCACTTGGCAACCCACCCGCGCTGGTCGACCTGTTCGCCGAGACCATCACCGAGGAGCTCGACTTTCGCCTCGAGGCCGAGAACATGCTCGATGTGGCCCGCGCCTTTGCCGACCTGGGGCAGCGGGGCTACGTGATTCCCCGCCCCCACCCGGAGCTGGTCACGCCCCGGGTCCTCGTGATGGAACGCCTCGACGGCTTCGCCTTTGACGACGTCGTCGGTATGAAGGGAGCCGGCATCGACACCGAACGGATCGTGCGCACCGGCATGGTGGGGTTCCTCGAAGGGTGCATGATCCACGGCATCTTCCACGGTGATCTCCACGGGGGGAACCTGTTCGTGATGACCGACGGGCGTACGGCCCTGCTCGACTTCGGCATCACCGGCCGCCTCGACGAACAGCGGCGGCTGGCCTTCCTGCGCCTCGTGGTCGGTGCGTCCATGAACGACGTGCGGGCCCAGCTGGCGGCGCTGCGCGACCTCGGGGCGCTACCGCTCGACACCGATCTCGACGCCGTCGTCATCGACCTCGGCCTCGACCAGCCGGCTGTCGACCCCACCACGCTCACCCCCGAAGAGCTCACCGGTGAGATCCAGCGGGTGGTGAAGGCGTTGCTCGGCTATGGCGCCCGCTTACCCAAAGAGCTGATGCTCTTCGTGAAGAACATGGTCTTCCTCGATGGCGCCATCGCCACCCTGGCGCCAGACCTCGACCTGTTCGCTGAGATCGCGCAGATCTCGCTGTACTTCGCATCCACCCACGGCGAGCGGATCGCCGCCGAGGTCGGCGTCCGCTACGACAGCCACTGGCAACCCGACCTGACCGGCGTCAAGGCCTCCTTCGGCGTCGATCCCACCCAGACCAACCAGCTCACCTACCGCGAGCTCCAGCAGCGACGGGAGCAGATCCGCGACCGCCTGCAGAAGCGCAAGAAGTAGTCGGGATCGCGGCTCTCTGATGCGACTGGTCATCGCCCGCTGCTCGGTGGACTACACGGGCCGGCTCACCGCTCACCTGCCCACGGCCACGCGGTTGCTGATGGTCAAAGCTGACGGCTGCGTCACCGTGCACTCAGACGGGGGCGCCTACAAGCCGCTGAACTGGATGACCGCGCCGAATCGGCTCGCGGAGGCGGAGGGCCGGTGGACGGTCACCAACCCGAAGGGTGAGGTGCTCGTGATCACCTTGGAGGACGTGCTGTCCGACACGAGCTGGGACATGGGCGTCGATCCGGGCCTGGCCAAAGACGGTGTGGAAGCCCACCTTCAGATCCTCCTGGCCGCCAACTGCTCGGCCATAGCCCCGGGATTGTCGCTGGTGAGACGCGAGCACCCCACCGCCATCGGGCCGGTGGATCTGCTGTGCCGCGACGCCGAAGGTCGAGCGGTGGCCATCGAGATCAAACGGCGCGGCGAGATCGACGGGGTGGAGCAGTTGGCCCGCTACCTCGAGTTCCTCAATCGCGATCCGCACCTGCGACCTGTGCGGGGCGTGTTCGTGGCCCAGCAGGTCAAGCCCCAGGCTCGGGTGTTGGCCGCAGCCCGAGAGATCGACTGGGTGGAGGTCGACTACGACCGGCTCCGGGGGCTCGACGGTGACGAGCTGCGGTTGTTCTGACGGGTCTGGAGGAAACCGCTCAGGCCCAGCGGGCGGCGGCGAAGGCCAAGCTCATCGCGGAGATGACCATGCCGATCATGGCCAACACCAAGGTCCGTGTCTGTTCGTTCATCTTCTCGTAGACGCGCGCGAACTCTTGATGCATGTCGGCTCGAAGCGATCCGTCGACCTCGGCGATGGACGTGCGCAGACTTCCGCCCAGGGCGGCGATCTCGGTACGCACCTCGCCGATCTCCACCCGCAAGGAACCACCCAGCTCCGCCATCTCGGACCGCAACGAACCACCCAGCTCCGCCATCTCGGACCGCAGGGCGAGGCCCATGGCCGTGACGTCGGACTTGGTAGCCAGCTCCTCGCGGGCGGGCGGGAAGGCGCTCATCAACGTCGTCGCCGCCTGTTCGCCCCAGTGCTCACGAGCGACCTCGTAGAGGTGAAGGCGGTCAGTGTCACTGTCGGCCATCGTGGCCCCCAATTGTCGCAGGATCAACCGGGGGAAGACGCACACTTTGTCGCGCGCGGCTGGTCGCGTCAAGGACAGCTGGCTCCGATACCCTCACCGCGGTCGACCGGCCAGCTTCGCGGCAGCCGGGCCGCGCCGAGCCACAGGGTCAGGGCAGGAAGGTGCAGCGGCCGGCGTCGATGACCACCCGGCCATCGTCGCCGCACGTCTGGAAGATCGCCGCCCCATCAGCGTCGCCCCACATGTTCACAGTCAGCGGCTCGCCCGGGAACACCGGTGAGGAGAAGCGCCCTTTCATAGAGGTGAAGCGGGCGGGATCGCTCTGGCACAACGTGTGCAACAGGGCTCGTCCAGTGAACCCGTAGGTGCAGAGCCCGTGCAAGATCGGCTTGGGGAAGCCGCCCAGGGCAGCGAAGGAGGGGTCGGAGTGCAGCGGGTTCCGGTCGCCCGACAGCCGGTAGAGCAGCGCCTGATCGGTGCGGGTCGGGTAGCTGGCGGTGTGGTCGGGCTGGCGGTCAGGCGCCACGTTCCGGGGCCCGGACGGGCCCCGGTCCCCGCCGAAGCCGCCCTCGCCGCGGATGAACACCGACGACGTGCTGGTGAACAACGGCTCGGACTGGCCCACCAGGGTGGAGACCGATCGGGTGGCGATGACCGCGCCTTTGCCCTTGTCATAGACGCCGGTGATCTCGCCGACGGTCGACACCGTGCCCTGGGTGGGGATCGTGCTGTGCAGCTCGATGCCCTGCTCGCCGTGCACGAGCATGGCCGGGTTGAAGGAACCGACGTTGAAGATGGCGCTGCTGCCGGCCGCACCGAGCACCACGGCCATGGTGGGCAGCACCAGCTGATCGACGCTCTGGGTGTTCTCGGTGGTGAAGGCCAACTCGTCGAAGGGATCCACGGCGCCGGCACCGACGCCCAGGGCATAGAGGAGGCATTCCTTCGATGTCCACGAGTGCTCAGACGGCTCGCCCTTGGCTCCCACCGCGTCGGCGTTGATCGGCACGGTCGACCCTCAGCTCTCGTCGTAGCCGAACATGTTGGCGTTGGGGCGGGCGTCAGCCACCAGCTTGCGCACCACCGGGCCCAAGTGGGCAGGGTCGTCGACCGGGTCGGCGGTGGGCCCCCGGTGCCAGCCCTCGGCCACCGACAGGGCCTGGCCGGTGACGTCGAAGACGCGGCCGCTGACGTCGGCCGATTCCGGCGAAGCCAGCCAGCACGCGATGGGCGCGATCCACCGGGGGGACATCTTCTCCTTGGTGGCCTCGTCGGCCTGGCCCATGCCCAGGTTCTCGGTCATGCGGGTGAGGGCGGCGGGGGCGATGGCGTTGACGGTGACGCCGTAGCGGGCCAGCTCCTTGGCGGCGATGATCGTGAAGGCGGCGATGCCGGCTTTGGCGGCGCCGTAATTGGTCTGACCGACGTTGCCGTAGATGCCCGACGGCGAGCTGGTGTTGATGATGCGAGCGTCGTTGGCGACGCCGGCCTTGGCCCGCTCCCGCCAGTAGGCGGCGGCGAAGCGCGATGGCCCGAAGGTGCCCTTGAGGTGCACTTTGATGACGGCGTCCCACTCCGCTTCGGTCATGTTGGTGAGCATCCGGTCGCGCAGGATGCCGGCGTTGTTGATCACCACGTCGAGGCCGCCGAACTCCTCCACAGCCTGGTTCACCAGCCGCTCAGCGCCAGCGAAGTCCGAGATGTCGTCGCCGTTGGCCACCGCCTCGCCGCCCATGGCCGTCACCTCCTCGACCACGTCGTGGGCCGGGCCGATGGAGCGGCCGCTGCCGTCGATCTCACCACCTATGTCGTTCACCACCACCTTGGCGCCCTGCTCGGCCAGCATGAGCACGTGCTCGCGGCCGATGCCCCGCCCGGCGCCGGTCACGATGCACACTCGTCCTTCACAGATCCCTGTCATGGCCTCATCCTTGCAAACCGGCGGCCGGCGGCACGACGCCGGTTCCCGAGCGGCACGAACGTCTCGCTTCCCGGGTGGCGCATCGGGCCGGTGAGTCGCTCAGCCGCGGCCTCACCACTGGCTGTTGTCGCCGACCGCTCGAGGGTGGCGTCGTCGTGACCCCTTGTCCGAGGCCATCTCCGAGCAGTGCTGTGAAGTAGGCGCGCCCTGGCGTCGAGCGGCATCGATGTCATCGATCAGGCGACGGGAGCCGCGTGAGCACCGAACAGTGCCGGAGGGGCCGGGTGTGATCGCGGGGAAGGCAGCCTTCCGGCGTGGTGATTCGGAGGCGCCCGAGTTCCTTCTGCGCCTTCGGGTTGGGCTTCATCGATGGTGCCGTCGGGGTGGTGCCAGGTTCTTCGCCCTGGTGGTCCCGTGATGCGGTAGCCGCAGTGGGTCTTTTGGTGGTGGTGGTGATGGCAGAGCCAGTCGAGGTCGTGGAGCTCGGTTGTCTGGGTGACGGCCCAGCCGGTGATGTGGTCGATCTCGAGCCGGAACCTGGACCCACAGCCGGGCACGCAGCACCGGTAGCCGCGGGCTTCCAGGGCGGTGCGCTGGTGGGCGGTGACCGCCCGGCCGAGGTGGGTGACGTGCAGCACGTCGACACCATCACGGATGACCAGGGCGAGGGTGGCATCGCCGAGCATGGCCCGCACGGTCGACACGGGGACGGCGCCGAGGCCGGCGCCGAGGCCGGCGATCTCACAGGTCTCCTCGCCGTCACGGCGGCCACGGACCAGCGCCTGCCAGTCAATGAAGGCGATGACCTTGCGGTCAGGTCGCAGCGAGCCGGCCCGCGGTCGGTTGGGACCCGGTGACCCGATGGGATCGGTGCCGTGTCGAGGGTCGACCGGGCAGTCACCGTTGGCATCGCCGGCGTCGGGCGCGGTAGCCGGTGTCGCTGCGGCCGAGGCGCCGGTGGCGGTGCGGAAGATGTTGGTGACGGCGTCGGCGGCATACGCGTCGCGGGATTCGTGGCGCCCAGCGCGGCGGGCCTGGTGGAACACGTGGTTCAAGAACGGTTCCAGGATGGCGGTGAGCTCGGCACCGATCTCGGGGGTGTTGCGCAGGTGCAGGTTGAACAGGCCTTCACTGTCGGTCCAGGTGCGACAGGACCGGTTGGCGTGCTGGCGGCGGTGGGTGGCCTCAGGGTTGGTGTCGGCCCGGGCTTTGGCTTTCCCCGCCGCCTCGCGTAAGTCTTTGACCGAGGACACCTTGGCCGTGTTGACCAGACCTCGTTCGGCTCCGGGGTTGGCGTTGGCGGCGTCGCTCACGGTGTTGGCCTGAGCTTCGGACAGGTCACCGTTACGAAGGGCGGCTTCGGTGTCGGGTAGGTCGGTGATCCGCTTGGAGGTGTCCAGCGTTGATCGGGCGGTCCCGGTACTGGTGCCGGTGGTGCGGGCCAACCATTCAGGGAAGGACCGGTACCCGTCGCGCCGCCACTGCCCGGAGGCCTCGGCCCGGCGAGCCAACCGCACCCTGGCCCCGGCGGCCAGCTTCTCGATGTTGGCCAACGAGGCCAGCATGGCCGGGGCGTCGGCCAGCGGTACCGAGTCGGGGTCCAGGTGCCGGCACAGGGCACTGAACCCGCTCTCCGTGCCGATCACAGCGGCCAAGCTCACAGAGTCTCCAAACACCAGTTCGTATGATACTCGATGGCGAGTGCCATTGCAAGTTTCAATGGCAGATCTGCAGAAGTTTCCTTCCGAGCGCCAACAGGGGCTGCGCCCCCAGGCCCGGCGGCCCTGCTGCGCGGGACGAACCTTGGTCGTTCCGTCAACCCACGGTCGCTTCGCTCCCGGACGGGGCTGTCTTCGGGTTCGCGAAACGTTCCACGACGTCACGACTTCCGATCCCCACGCCAGGCTCAACCGCCAATAACGGGAGACGGCGCAACTTCGTCGCCCCGCAGCAGCGCGTAGACGAGCACGTCCCGCCATCGGCCTCCGCGGAAGCCGGCCTGTCGCAGCGCCCCTTCGCGACGGAAGCCGCACTTCTACAGCGACCTCTGCTCGGCCACGTTGTCCGCTTCGGTGTAGGCGCAGAGCCGGTGCGCCATGGTCGTGTCGAACAGGTGCTGCACAAGCAAGCGTTGGGCTGCGGTGCCCGCACCTTGACCCCGGAACTCGGGCGCCAGGACAGCGCCGACCTCCCAGACGACGCCCTTCCGACCCACAGCTGAGGATCCCGCCACATGACCCAGCCCAGCGCCGTGCCATCGGGCCGAGCGACAACAAGTTGGTGGGGGTCCTTTCCGAGGAACCCGTCCTCCTCCCACCTTTGTCGCATGCTTTCCGGCGACTGATACCCGCCCCATTCGAACGGTGCCGAGAACGCAGGCTCGGTGGCGAACCGAGTGAGCAGGTCGAGGTCGCTCGCCCGGAACGGAGCGAGCTGCCCCGGGAAGGCCATGCCGGATGATCCCACCCTGGCCAGCCGGGCGCGGGTAGTCAGTCTGAGTCTGGGACGTTGTAGGGCGGTCGCCCATGCGTGGGGCAGTGCGAGATCAGCTCAGCTTGCTCCTGTCGCCAGTAGCCCTTGGCGCGTACACCTCCTCGGCCACCGACCGGACCGACTACTTCGCCGCCGCAGAACGGGCACCGAGGCTGAGGAAGGGAATCGCGCTTGTCGGCGGTGATCCACCGCCAGAGCCGTCGTAGCACTTCGGTAGTCCAGCAGCCCGACTGATCGGCGCGCTCCACACCCGGTCGGGCAAGTCTGCGGCCATGGGCGGCGTGCTGGCGACGTCAGCCGACGGCGAGCACTGCCCCGGCAAGACCGCCAGAATGGCCCATGGCCGAGTTGCAGTTCGAGCAACGCATGAGCGACAGCGATGCGTTGATGTGGTCGATCGAGAAGGACCCGATGCTGCGGTCCACCATCACCGCCGTCTTCTTGCTGGACCGGGCCCCGGACCGGGCCAGGCTCCGCCACCTCATGGAACGGGGCACCCGCCTGGTTCCCCGCATGCGCCAACGGGTGCGGGGCAACATGTTCTCGCTGGCACCACCCCGCTGGGAGGTCGACCCCAACTTCGATCTTGACTTCCACCTGCGATGGGTGCGAGCCGGCGGTGATCGCTCGATGCGGTCTGTGCTGGATATGGCTCAGCCCCTCGCCATGCAGGGCTTCGACCGCGCCCGGCCGTTGTGGGAGATGACGGTGGTGGAGGACCTGGTCGACGGTCAGGCCGCCGTCGTGATGAAGGTCCATCACGCCATCACCGACGGCGTGGGTGCCGTGAAGATCGCCTTGGTGATGTTCGAGATGGAGCGCGACGCGGCCGAGGCGGAGATGCCCGAGCCGCCCCCGGTGCATGTCCTGAACCCGCTCGAGCGCCTGGTGGACGCCGTCGACCACGTGCGGCGGCGCAACCTGGGCATCGCCTTGCGATCAGCGGCCACGGTGACCGGCGCGGTGGGTGGCCTCGTCACCGACCCGGCCGGTGCCGCCCATCGCGCCGCCGACGTGACCTCGTCCGTGGGACGGATGCTCGCGCCCGCCACATCTCCCCTCTCGCCGCTCATGACCGGGCGCTCGCTGTCAGTGCACTTCGACACGGTCACGGTTGGCTTGGCCGACGCCAAGGCCGCCGCTCACGCCGCTGGCGGCACGCTCAACGACGCCTTTGTGGCGGCCACCTGCGCCGGCTTCCGTCGCTACCACAGAGCGATGGGCACCCCCGCCGATGCG
>JAABUQ010012161.1_pt1 | contig 10763 bp, 12 predicted proteins | sample 5560001 | NCBI WGS metagenome assembly JAABUQ01 (sample SAMN10711888, study PRJNA513371) | rock metagenome | isolation source: Antarctica rocks | place: Antarctica: Victoria Land, Finger Mt nord | collected 2015-12-18
CGGGTGCTGGAACCCAGGGTCGAGCAGGCTGAACAGGAGCGCCCATAGGGCGAGGAACAGGCACACGAGCCACGCGATGCGCCGCCATCGTTGAACGAGGAGCATACGTTTCCAGTAAGAGGCATCTCCGGACCTAGCGGCATCTTCCCTCACTCGCGGCGCCGGGTGGCTCTCTGGCTGCATCCCTTGCATTCCTCAACTCAGGCGATAGCCCGCAAGCGCGTCGTGTGGAAAGACGCGCCGCGTGCGGCGTTGCACGTCCAGTGCAGACCGGTCGAGCACACGCATCGCGCCGGCGGCATGCCTGCCATCATCTCTGCCCATATTGCCCGAATGCAAGAGGGACTGGGACAAATGGGCATCCCGGCACGTGCGCCTTGTGCTGCTCGTGGTCCTCTCCATCGTCGACGCAGCGCCCCACGACCCTCGCCTGGCCGCAATGTCTCAAGGTGCCGCCCTGCGACCATGTTGGGCTCATGCACTGTGCGCTGAGGAGAAGGGCATCTCACGGCCAACTATGCCGGGTCTGCCGCTGTGAGGTCGCCGATGCCGTAGCGGCGCAGCTTCACGTAGAGACTTTGCCGGCTCAGCCCCAGCATCTCCGCCGCCGAGGCCCGGTTGTCGTTGGTCAGCTCCAGAGCCGCCTCGATCGCCAGCCGCTCGATCACCTCGGTCGACTCCCGCACCAGGTTTTTCAAGGACACCCGACCGATCAGCTCCGTCAGCTGCTCGACCGAGCGCGAAAGCTGCTTGTCGGGCTGGAGGGCTGGGTCATTCTGCATCTGGCTGGCCTGCAGTCCCATGGTTACGCGCGCGCCGACGTTACGGATCGCAAATCCCAGGACCAGCTTGCTGCCACCAGGAACCGCCACGGCCGAAATCTCGACCTGCGCGGCGATACCCTGCTCGCCATGCACCGTCGTGCTGAAGAAACGCACCACGCCATGGCTGCGCAGGTTCGTGCGTTGCATCGAGTTGCGCAGCTACATCGAAAGTAACGAGGGCGCGCTGATCGACTACGGCCAGCGCTACCGAGCCGGCAAGCCGATCTCCACCTTACGGGCCGAGAGCACCGTCAACCAGTTGGTGAGCGCCCGCATGCACAAGCGACGGCAGATGCGCTGGTCACCCCGCGGCGCCCACCGCGTGCTTCAGGTCAGGGCCGCCCTGCTGGACGGAGGTTTGGCCACCAAGCGATCCAGCTTGCGGCGTAGCGCCCCAGGTTTTTGACACTTCCGATCTCATCGTGCAGGCCCACCCGAATGCCGGACAGGTCCTGGTCGCAGTTGATCGCGCTTGCCTGCCGCGTGGCCGCCTGGAGCACGTCGTGAACGCAGCCAAGGCTGACAGGCAAGCCCAATAGGTCGCGCAGGAACTCGACGACGTCGCGATACGAGCTGCGGCAGATCAGCGTTAGCCCGACGATCACCTGGCGCAGCCACGCCTTAGTCACCGCCACCTCGAACAGCACCTCATGGTCGGGCGCCGCCGACAGGAACGCCTCATCCAACGCCGCGGCAGCTTTGTGCGTCTGCCGGTAGATGAACTTGCGGCTCACTCCGTGCCGGGCCGCCAGGTCGCTGACCGTCTCTGATCGCGCCAGCGCCTGAATGGCCAGGTTCTTACGGTTACCTTCGGGCAGCCTCGCTGCTGCGCCAACACATCGATCCATCTCGCACCGCACCTGAAAACGTCAGGGTGCCGTCACCCGACCCGGCAACGTCAACTCGGCTCAAGCTGTAACCCGTATTTGAACCACGCCGCAGCAGTCATCGTTCCGCCGCGCGTGGCCGCCGTGCTGAGCGAGACGGCCGAGACTGCACCCACGCAGCGCGACCGCCACCTGCAGCACGTTGAACCAAGAGGTTCACCGGGCATCGCCGAGCACGGACGAGCCGCCTGGCAAAAGGCGTCCGGCTACACGACGCGGGCGCGAGCCGACGCTGCCATCGGCCGGTTCAAGCAGGTGATCGGGGATGGGCTGCGCTCGCGCACGGATGACCGTCGGGCGATCGGGGTGGACATCGCCGTGCACGCGCTCAACCACATGTCGGAACTCGGACGCCCGAACTACGTCCGCACCGCCTGACCCCAGACGGGGTTGGGGTTACTGCGTCCGCACTTCAGGTCTATGCAACATGCTGTCCGGCTACACGAAACGGGCTCGGGCCGAGGCGGCTATCGGCAGGTTCAAGCAGGTTATTGGCGACGGGCTGCGTTCACGCACGGACCGGCGTCGGGCGACCGAGGTGGACGTCGCTGTCCATGCGTCCAACTGTGTGCTGGAGTCAGGACGCCCGATCTCCGTCCGTATCGCCTGACCCCCGGCAGGGGCTGGGACAGCCGCACCCGCATCCCTGGTCCATGCAGCACGGCCACCGCTCAGCTCCAGCAGCTCTGCACCGATGCGTGCTGCGTCGGCTTCAGCCCCGGCCTGCCTGGCCTGTGTCGCGTTGCCGGCTCGCCGCCGGGCTGACCAGTCCTGACCGGTCCGGCGCTTCGCTGCCCTGACTCTTCGCACGCCACCTCCGCTGGGGGATTCCTGCATCACGGGAGGCTGCATTTCCAGGGTGGCGGCGAACAACATGGCTTTCCCCGCGGTCAAACAGCCAAGTCGATCAAGCTGCGGTCTCAACGTTGGGTGCGGTTGATGACAGGTGCCGGCCGGCGTCGATCTCGGGCGGCAGCTCCGAGCGTTCGGTTTTCATCTGCGCGATAAGGCGGCCGAAATGGTAGTGCAGCGCGCACTTCACGGCGTAGATGCGGAGCAGGCGCAAGCGCGGGCGGCGGCGGATCACGGTCCAGAGGCGGCGGCGGTAGTCCCGCTTAAGCGCCGGGTCCTCAATGCCGCGCATCAGGCCGGTGACGATGTATGCGACCTCCAGCACGGTCCATACCTGCGCGTTGATCCAGCGCCAGGAATGGCGGCGCAGCCAGCGTGTGCGGGCGCTGGGTGGGATCGGCTTGCCCTCCAGGTATAGCGAGTCCATGCGGCCGAAATAGGCGTCGGGCGCATAAAGGTCGCGCATCAGGTCGAGGTAGCCGTCGCAGAGATCCTGGCGGCTGATGCGCTTGGGGATCACGTTCGTGCTGATGGTGCCAAAATTGGCCAACTCGCCGCTGTCGTCCAGGCGGCCTTCCCGGCCCAGGCGTTCATACAGCGGGGTGCGCGGGATCGCGGTCAGGACGTTGACCATGGCCAGCGGAATGCGGGCGGCCTCGATAAACCGGCGCTGCAGGTCGAACACGGTTTGGTCGTCGGCATCGAAGCCGACGATCATGCCGCACCAGACCTCGATGCCCGAATTCTGGATGCGGCGCACTTTGTCCAGCAGGCTGCCGTGCTTGTCGGACAGGTTCTGGATCTTCTTCGTTTCCCGCAGCGCGTCCTCGTTGGGCGACTCGATGCCGATGAACACCTCGTCGATGTTCGCATCGGCCATGAGTTGCAGGAGCTCCTCGTCCTCGGCGAGGTCGATCGATGCTTCGGTGGCGAACTTGAGCGGGAAGCCGTGCGCCTCCTGCCAGACGATGATTTCGCGTAGCAGGGCTTTGACGGCCTTCTTGTTGCCGATCAGGTTGTCGTCGACGATGAACAGGTTGTCCTTGCCGGCGGCCAGGCATGCTTCGAGCTCGGCGATGACCTGCGATGTGGTCTTGATTCGCGGCCGGCGGCCGAACACGACGATGATGTCGCAGAACTCGCAGGTGAACGGGCAACCGCGGGAAAGCTGGACGCTGCCGTAAATGTATTTGCCCATCGGCATCAAGTCCAGGCGTGGAGCCGGAACGGTGGCCATATCGGTCTTCTCGGCCTGCTCGTAGCGGCGGACGTGCCGGCCCTCGGCCCACTCGGTGAGGAAGCGCGGCCAGGTTTCCTCCGCCTCGCCGATGAAGATCGCGTCGGGCTGGTCGCCGAAATCGCTGGGATAGACGGTCACCCAGGGGCCGCCGATGACGGTGAACACGCCGCGGGCGGTCAGTTCGTCCAGGATGGCGTGCATGCGCACGCGCTGGACGTTCATGCCGGTGATGCCGACGATATCGGCGCGTTCGCAAAGGTCGAAGTCGATCGGCTGCACGTTCTCGTCGATGATCGTGACGTTGTGGCCCGGCGGCGTCAGGGCGGCCAGCAACGGCAAGTTGATGACCGGCAAAACCGCTTCTGCGCCCAAGAAAGGCAGCGCGTAGTTCATCCCCCAATAGGACGGGTTGAAGCGGGGGTTGATCAGGACGATGTTGGCCATGAGATCAACTCCGCGTACACTGTAAAGCCAGTCACCGGCTTGGAGACACGACGATGGCCTATGGTCGCCATTTCGTCCACCGCCAACGGACGGCGCGCCTGGGCAGCCTGCAACACCACATCGGCCTGGCACTGGGCGACGGGACTGTCCAGAGATTGGGGGGTTACGCTGCCTCTACCAGTGACGGGGGCGTGGTTCAGATCCGGGTTACACGCGAAACGTGGAATCCCTTGGTTGGCGCGGCTCTGGCCACTTTCGGTGTAACCCATAAACCGCCCGTTTTGAACCACGCCCTTGCGACACGACCTTCCCAATCAACCTGACAACGCCGCGGTTCGTGTTCGATGAAGCCAATCCTTCCCGATGGGTCCCGCGGGGGGCCGGGACAACGGGGACCCGGACGCCCGCGCGCCTGTTGCGCCAGGCCCGGTCAGCCTCCAACCTTGCGGCTTCCCCGAGGAAGGTTCCAGCCATGCCCACCCTGGACGCGCTCCCGCAAGCCGGCGCAGCCCTGCAGGTCGCGCTGGTTGACATCCTGCTGAGCGCGGACAACGCCGTCATCATCGCCCTGGCGTGCCGTGGGCTGCAGCCGTCCGACCGGCGCCGGGCCTACATCGCCGGCACGGCTGCGGCGGTGGCGATGCGGCTGCTGTTCGCGTCCGGCGTTGTTTTCCTCCTGCAGATCCCGTTCCTCAAGCTGCTCGGCGGGGCTGCGCTCGTGGTCATCGCCATCCGGCTTGCGGCGGAGGACCTGCCGCCGCAGGCCGGACCAGCGGCTGCCGGTGGAGGGATGGGGCAGGGGTCTGGGCCGACGCTGTGGGGCGTCGTCTTGGCGATCCTGGTCGGCGACTTCGTGATGAGCGGGGACAACGTGGTCGCCGTCGCGGCGCTGGCGAACGGCAGCCTGCTCCTGCTTTTCGCGGGCCTGTCGCTGAGCATCCCCCTGCTGATGTTCGGCAGCGCGCTGCTGCAGCGGCTGATCGGCAGCAGCGTGGCGCTCGTCATCCTGGCGGGCATGTCGCTGGGATGGGTGGCCGGCGCCATCGCGGTGTCGGACCCGGCGCTCGCGCCGTGGGTGGCGCTGCAGGCTCCCGCGCTGCCACTCTCGCTGCCGGCCGGCGCTGCCGTGCTGGTCGGGTGGGAGGCGCTCATCCTCCGGCGCCGCGTGGCGCCGGAGGCCGCAAAACGCTAGCAGACAGGCCGGGTCCGGCGCGATAGGGTTCGAAACTGAAAACGGCCTGCTGAAGCCGCGTCAACAGAAATGCCAAAGGACAAAGGGGGGACATGGCCGAAGACCTGCTACTGGCTGGCCGGATGCCGACGCTGCGGCCCGCGACGGTGGCCGCCTGGCTCGCCCGGGCACGCAGGCCTGCGGCGGCTCGGCAGCCCGGTGGCCCGGCCCCGCAGGCCGCCCCAACCCCGGTTCTCCCGCCACGAGCACGCGCCCTGCCGACGGTCCCTGCGCAGGCCCGTCCGCCAGGGTGGCGCATCCCGGCGCTGCCCCGCATCGGCGCTACCGGCGTCTGGGCGGCGCTGGCCGTCGCCGCCGCCGTCTGGCTCACGACCGGCATCTACAAGGTCGAGCCGGACGAGGTCGGCATCGTCACCCGGTTCGGCCGCTACGTCGCCACGCGCTCCCCCGGGCTGAACTACCACCTGCCCGCGCCCATCGAGCAGGTCATGCTGCCCAAGGTGACGTAGGTGAGCCAGGTTGCCATCGGCGCCCTGAGCGGCGTCGCCGCGCAGATGCTGACGGGCGACGAGAACATCGTCGAGGCCAACGCCGCCGTGTTCTGGCGCGTGAAGGACCCGCTCAAGTTCCTGTTCAACGTGGTGGATGCGGAGGCGACGGTGCGGGTGGCGGCCGACGGCGCGGTGCGGACGGTGATCGGGCGCAACCCGATCCAGGCCGCGCTGTCCGACCGCCGCCAGGCCATCGCCGACGAGGCGCAGGGCCTGCTGCAGCGCAAGCTGGATTCCTACGACGCCGGCATCCAGGTCACGCAGGTGCAGTTGCAGCGCGTGGACCCGCCAATGGCGGTGATCGACGCCTTCAACGACGTGCAGCGCGCCCGCGCCGACCAGGAGCGCGCCCGCAACGAGGCCGAGGCCTACCGCAACGACATCCTGCCCCGGGCGCGCGGCGAGGCCGAGCATGTCCGGCAGGAGGCGCAGGCCTACCGGGAGCAGGCGGTGAACCTCGCCCAGGGCGACGCCGGGCAGTTCGAGGCGATCGAGGGCAGCTACCGCGAGGCGCAGGACGTCACCGCCCGCCGGCTGTACCTGGAAGCGATGGAGGAGGTGCTGCGGACGGCCAGCAAGATCATCGTGGACACCCAGCCCGGCTCCGCCATCACGCCCTACCTGCCGTTGCCGCCCCCGGCCCGTGCGGCGATCGCCGCGGCGCCTCCGCCGTGACGCGCCTGCTGATCGGCCTGGCGGTGCTGGCGGCCTTGGCCTGGCTCGGCACGGCGTCGCTCTACACCGTGGCGCAGTCGCAGCAGGCGCTGGTGGTGCGGCTCGGCCAGCCGGTCGCGGTGGTGCGCGAGCCTGGCCTGCGGGCCAAGGCGCCGCTCATCGACACTGTGCAGTTCTACGACAACCGCCTGCTGCTGCTGGAGCCCGGCGTCGAGCAGATCATCCTCGGCGACCAGAAGCGCATTGAGGTCGAGACCTACTCGCGCTTCCGCATCGCCGACCCACTGCGCTACTTCCAGGCAGTCGGCACCGACGCGCAGGCGCGGTCGCAACTGTCGCAGATCATCAGCTCCTCGCTGCGGCGGGAGCTGGGGCAGGTGGGCTTGCCGGCGCTGCTGTCGGCGGAGCGGGACCGCATCACCGGCCGGCTGCTCGCCGCCGTCGCGCAGGATGCGGCGCCGCTGGGGATCGAGGTGGTGGATGTCAGCATCCGCCGGGCCGACCTGCCGGTGCAGACCAGCCAGGCGATCTATGACCGCATGATGTCCGAGCGCAACCGGCAGGCGAAGGAGCTACGCGCCCAAGGGTTCGAGTGGGCGCAGGAGATACGGGCGAAGGCGGAGCACGACCGCACGGTCCTGCTGTCCGAGGCGCAGCGGGACGCGCGGCTGACCCGCGGCCAGGGGGAGGCGGAGGCCAACCACATCCTCGCCGCCGCGTCCAGCAAGGACCCGGGGTTCTACGACCTGTACCGCACCCTGCAGGCCTATCGGACGGCGTTGGCTCCAGGGACGCCGACAGTGATGCTGTCCCCCGGCAGCGCGTTCATGCGCTTCTTCCATGCTGGAGCACCGGCCATGCCCCCATGACCCTGGGCATGACCCCAGGCGCACAGGCCGGGCGGCGGCTGCTGGCGCGGTCCGGCCTGCTGCTGCTGCTGGCCGCGCCGACCCCGGCTAGCGCGGTGGACGTGTCCAACCTGGCCAGCGTCGAGGACGACCCCTGTTTCCAGCAGACGCACCAGCGCGTGCTCGACAGCCAACTGCGCGCCATTGAGAGCCAGATCGTTGCCGCCTGCACCGACGCCCACGGCAACCCGACGGACGCGATGGCGCTGCTGACCGAGCGTGCAAAAGCGCCGCCGTGGCTGCCGCCGGCGTCGGGGGGGATGGACGCTGCGGCTGTCCTGCTCGCGGCGCTGGCGCAGCTTGCCATCCTGGCGGTGCTGCTGGGGGTAGATGCCAGCTATGCCGTCCGTGCCCTTGGAGTGGGCGCCCTTGGGGTGACGCTGCCGGCCGCCGCCGTGCCGGTCATCGTCGCCGTACGTGGGCTCGCGGCCGTGCTGCTGACGGCGCTGGCGGCGCTGCCCGGCTTGACGGTGCTTGCGGCCCTGGGCCTTCTGGCCTTCGCGGTGCGGACCTGCCGCTGGCGCGGGCCGCAGCTGCCGGCCACCAGCCCGGCGGAACCGGCCGGGCGCTTGGCGGTGGGCGTCAGCGTGCTGGCGACCGACCTTCTCGCCAACCTCCCGGTCAGCCTCGGGATCGCCGTGGCGTCACGGGGCAGCCTCGTTCTGGCGGTGGCAGGCGTGCTGGCGGCGGCGGGGGCGGCGCGGCTGCTGCACCCGGCGCTGGCGCGGCTGCTGCTGCTGCGGCCGGTCCTGACCCAAGCCGCCGGAGCGCTGATCGCCGCCGTCGCGGGTCTGGCCGCGCTGTCGGATCCCGGGCTTGCGGCGCTCGGGGCCATGCCGATCCCGCTGCTCCTAGCGGTGCCGGCCTGCTTGGCTGTGCTAGCGCTGATCGCTGGACGCCGCCCGGCGCTCCGCGGGCCGCACCCGAGCCTGTGACCCCCCATCAGGGGCCGCGCTGCGGGTGCGTACCGCCGCTGTCTGGGGTCCAGGCCTACTCGTCATGCTGGCCGACGCCGACGCAGGCAACGTCGTGACGGCAGCGCAGGCCGGCGCCATGTGGAGCTACCGGCTGCTGCCGCTGGTGCTGCTGTTGATCCCCGCCCTGTTCATGGTGCAGGAGCTTGCCGTGCGCCTGGGCCTGGCCACTGGCCTGGGCTTCGGCGAGCTGGTTCGCCAGCGCTTCGGCCCGGCGTGGGCTTGGCTGTGCGGCGGCGTGCTGGCCGTGGCAGTATTCGGGTCGCTGGTGACCGAGTTCACGGGGATAGCGGGGATCGGCGAGCTGTATGGCGTGCCCCGCGCCGTGTCGCTGCTGCTTGCGGGCGGGTGCCTGCTGGCCGTCGTGCTGACCGGCGCATACCGCCGGGTCGAGCGGATCGCCATCGCCATCGGGCTGCTCGAGCTGGCGTTCCTGTTCGTCGCCTGGCGGGCGCATCCGGGCGGCGCGGCCATGCTGGCGGACCTGTCCGACCTGCCGCTGGGCGACGCCAGCTTCCTGTATCTCGCCGCGGCGCTGGTCGGGGCGACGTTCAACCCTTGGATGATCTTCTACCAGCAATCCGCCGTCGCCGGGCGGGGCCTGCGCTGGCCGGACCGCGCCGCCGCCCGCTGGGACACCGCGGTGGGCGCCGCGCTGACGCAGGTCGTCACCGCGGCCGTCCTGGTCGCGGCGGCGGCGACCCTCGGCGGCGGTTCGGCGGCGGCGTTGGACAGCGTGGGACGCATCAGTGAGGCGCTGACGCCGTTCTTGGGCCTGCAGGTCGGGCGGCTGCTGTTCAGCGCCGGGGTGCTCGGCGCGGCCATGGTGGCGGCCATCGTCTGCTCGCTCGCGCTGGCCTGGGGCATCGCCGAAATTGCCGGCCAGCGCCGTGCTCCGGGGGGTGCCGTGCCGCGAAACCGCTGGTTCCAAGCGGTCTATGCTGCGGGCGTGGTTGGGTCTGGCGGGCTGACCTGGTGGGCGCCTAACCTGGTCCGGCTTAATATCGCTACGCAGGTGGCCAATGCTGTGCTGCTACCAGTTCTGGTCGGCACCCTTGTCGTGCTGGCCGCGACGGTGCGGCCCGTGGGGAACCGGCTGCGCGGGTGGTACTTGCTGCTGGTCACGGCAGTCTGCACGGCCCTTGCTGCGCTCGGGCTCCTCGGCGCGGCTGGAAGCTTGTAGGCCCAGTAACTTGTAGGCCCAGTTACCGCGACAAAACGAGCCAGCCACCTTGACGCTGGAAGTCCAGAACGAAGGAGAGGTATGGCTTCCCGTGGTGGCGGAAGCAGGCCAGCCCCATGGAGCCACAACAAAGGATCCGCTTTGAACGCTCACGACGCCTCACTCCCTCGCTTGCACGACGCCATCGCTTATGCCCTCGCCGCTCATGCGGGGCAGGTCCGCAAGGGTACGGCGATCCCCTATTGCAGCCACCTGCTTGCCGTCTGCGCCATCGTGCAGGAGCATGGCGGGGACGACGACCTGGCCTGTGCCGCCATGCTGCACGACACCATCGAGGATTGCGGCGCGGCGCATGGCCCGGCCATCGAGGCGCAGTTCGGCCCGCGGGTGGACGGGGTGGTCCGGGCCTGCAGCGACACGGACACGCAGCCGAAGCCACCGTGGCAGGCGCGCAAGGAAGCTTACCTGGCGCACTTGGAGGAGGCGGACGCCGACACCTTGCTGGTGAGCTGCGCCGACAAGCTGCACAACGCGCGAGCCATCGCCATGGACCTGCGCACGCAGGGCCCGACGATGCTGGGGCGCTTCAATGCGCCTGCGGGCGGGACGGCTTGGTATTACCAAGCGCTGGCCGAGGTGTTCGCGCGGCGCTTGCCGGGTCCACTGGCGCGGGAACTGGTGCTGGTGGCGGACGATTTGGCAGGACTGGCCCGCTGCTGACTTTGCACCTGCGGACGCGCAACCCGCTCTGAATGCGGCCCGATGCCGCTTCTCTTGCTCTCAGCAACGGGGCGCTGGGAGAGTCCTGCAGGCCGGCGTCGCCAGTCGCGCAAGGGTCACCGGCCGCCAGATGACCGGAACACACAACCGGGCAGTCACTGGGACAGTCGGGCGGACTACGCTCACCTCAGGGCTATCGCACTTCAAATAGTTTGAGGAGTTTGGTCAGGTAGGCGTCATCCCATCCGGCGCGTTTGAGTTTGCCGCGGAGCGATCCCTTGCTGGGTTCGGCCTGGATGACGTTCAGGGCCAT
>JAABUQ010012162.1_pt1 | contig 10761 bp, 10 predicted proteins | sample 5560001 | NCBI WGS metagenome assembly JAABUQ01 (sample SAMN10711888, study PRJNA513371) | rock metagenome | isolation source: Antarctica rocks | place: Antarctica: Victoria Land, Finger Mt nord | collected 2015-12-18
CAAAGGAGATCAAAGAGGGTCTGGCTTGCCGCAAACGCGGAGGATCACCTCGTCCACGAATCATTTGTCGCCCGGCCTTGGTCGGCACCGCTTCAACGTGTTGGCGAACAGCCGGCCGAAGCGGGGGGGAGGTCACTCGCGGACGCTCTCGTGACAACCACCACGCCGCGGGCGGCCAGGATGGTTTCGACATTGCGCAGGCTCAGGTTAAAGCGGCGGTGCAGCCAGACCGCGTGTTCGATGGTGCCAAGCGGGAAACGGAAGGCGCAGTAGGAATTGGGGGGACGTCGTCATGCCTGGCACGGTGCCGTAGCCCGACCAGATCTGCCAACCTGACAATGCCAACTGGAGACTACGCCACCACACAATTTCGCCACCACGCGACGGCACCGACGGTAGGCTGAGCCTCGTTGCGTCGAAGCACGGTCACCTTGGATTGCCTGTAGTCCGGTCACCCGTCCCGCCGCACTGTCATGGCATAGCGGAACCGGTCCGCCGGATGCAGGCTGCGCGATAGCTCAATCAGCTTGTGCCCAGCGCCAAAGAAGCGCCGCGTGATGTGGAGCGCCGGGCTGCCGGGCTGGCTCTGCAGCAGGGTGGCCTGCTCCGCATCCAGCAAAGTCGCCTCGATCTCTTGATGCACCTCCTGGATCGGCACGCCGAAGCGGTCCTCGATCTGCGCGAAGATCGCACGGGAGTGGATGCGCGGCGTTTCCGCGACCGCGGCATACCGGGCGTCGATCATCACGACCGTCCAGCACAGCGGCCCCGGTACCCCCGGCACCTCACGCAATCCATCCAGCCGCAGCCAGGACCGACCGGGACGGCAGCCCAGCTCTTCCGCCTCACGCCCGAGCACCTGCACCCGCTCCACCGCCGTCACGTTGTACAGCGCATCCGAGGCGAACTGGAACAGGTCCGGCAGCGACTGCAGTGCATGGTGGTAGCCGCGTTCCGGCCGGCTGGTCTCAACCCGCGTGCCGACGCCCTTGCGCGCCGACAGCAGCCGCATGCCGCGCAGATGCCCGATGGCCTGGCGCACAGTTTGGCGGCTGACACCGAACTGCTCGGCTAGCCTATGCTCGGTCGGCAGCAACGACCCGACGGGGTAGCCGCCATTGGCGATGCGGTCCTGCAGGGTGCGGGCAACCTGCAGGTAAAGAGAGGCGATGCGGCCTTCGCTCATCCCCTGCGGTCTAGCCGACCTAGACGGCCTTGTCTGCTCGCAGCACCGCGACCTGCGCCGACGAAAGGCCGAGCCGCCCCAGCACCGCCTCGGTGTCGGCGCCCAGCGCGGGGGCGGCTATCGTCGGCGGCGCACGGCCATCGATGCGGACCGGCCCGACCAGGCCCGCCACGTCCGGCCCGCCCTCCGCCCGGCTGAACGACGCAATCCGGCCGCCATCCCGCACGAACGGATTGTCCAGCGCTTGCCCTACATCATACACGGGCGAGGCCGGCACGAGGCCGCCCAGCACCTCCATCCACTCCGCCGTCGTGCGGGCCAGCAGCGCCTCGTCGAGGTCGCGGGTCAGCGCCTCGCGGTTGGCGAGCCGCGCCTTGAAGGTGCTGTAGCACGGGTCGGTCGCCCAGCCCGGCCGGCCGATCCGCTCGGACAGCACCGGCCAGAACTTGTCCTTGTTGCACATCAGGAACATCCAGCCGTCCTTCGTGCGGTAGAGCTGCGACGGCGTCAGCGACGGGTGCGCCCCGCGCGGCTCGCGTCCCTGCAGGTGGCCCTCGTTCAGGTACCAGGTCGCGAGATAGCTGAGGTTGTGCAGCGCCGTGTCGAACAGGCTGACGTCCACGTCCATGCCGCGCCCGGTGCGGCGTGCCCCGATGACGGCGGACACCAGGCCGAAGGCGCACATCAGCCCGGTCATCATGTCCACGATGGAAACGCCGAACCGTGCCGGCGGCCCGTCCGGCTCCCCGGTCAGGCTGCAGTACCCGGCCTCGGCCTGCATCAGGTAGTCGTAGCCGGGCCAGCTTTTGCGCGGATTGTCGCGGCCATAGGCGGACAGGTGGGCGCAGACGATGGCGGGGTTGGCGTCCTTCAAGGAAGCGTAGTCGAGGCCCAGCTTCTCCGGGAGGTCGCCGCGCAGGTTGTCCAGCACCGCGTCGGCGCCGGCGACCAGCTTGCGGAACAGGCGCATGCCCTCGGGGTGCTTGAGGTTCAGCGTCATGCTGCGCTTATTGCGGTTGAACGCCTGGTAGAACTGGCTGTCGCCGGGGCCGAACGTATAGGGGCCGACGTGGCGACCGATCTCGCCGCCCTCGGCCGGGTTCTCGATCTTGATGACCTCGGCACCGAGATCCGCCAGCAGCATCGTGCCGAACGGACCCGCCCCGTACTGCTCGACGGCGATGACCGTGACGCCCTCCAGCGGCAGGGTGCGCGCAAGGGCCGGGGCGGGCGAGACCTGGTCCATGCCGCCCGCCCTAGATCGGATTGCGTTCGATGAGGCGCTTGGCGATCAGCAGGCGTTGGATCTCGTTGGTGCCCTCCCCAATCACCAGCAGCGGCGCATCGCGGTACAGCCGCTCGACCAGGAACTCCTTGCTGTAGCCGTAGCCGCCGTGGATGCGCATGGCCTCGATGGCGTTCTCCAGCGCCGCCTCGGTGGCGAATAGCTTGGCCATGCCGGCCTCGTAGTCCACCCGCTCCCCGCGGTCGAAGCTGCGCGCGGCCTGCTGGGTGAGCAGGCGGGCGGCCTCGGTCCGGGTCGCCATGTCGCCGAGCTTCAGCGCGATCGCCTGGTGCTCATGCAGCTTCTTGCCGAAGGTGCTGCGCTGCTGGACGTACCTCACGCTCTCGTCCAGCGCCGCCTGGGCGATGCCGACGCCGCGGGCCGCGACGTTGATGCGCCCCAGCTCCAGCCCCGAGATGGCGCACGCCATGCCGCGGCCCTCGACGCCGCCGATCAGCCGGTCGGCCGGCACGCGGTAGTCCTCGAACACCAGCTCGGCGCTGTCGATGCCCTTGTAGCCCAGCTTCTCCAGCTTACGGCCGACGCGGAAGCCCGGCCCCTTCTCGGCCAGCAGCATGCTCATGCCCGTGTGGCGCGGCTGGGCGGCGGCATCGGTCTTCACCAGCAGCGCGAAGATGCCGCCCTCGATGCCGTTGCTGATCCAGGTTTTCGTGCCGTTCACCACGTAGTGGTCGCCGTCGCGCCGGGCGGTGGTGCGGATGGCCTGCAGGTCGGTGCCGGCGTCGGGTTCCGTGAGCGCCAGGCCGCCGCGCAGCTCGCCGGTGGCGAAGCGGGGCAGGAACTCGCGCTTCTGCGCCTCGGTGCCGCTGCGGTCCACGATGTGGGCCATGATGAGATGCGAGTTGATGATGCCGGACACCGACATCCACACGGCCGCGATCCGCTCGATCATGCGGGAGTAGGTGGCGGCGCTGAGGCCGAGGCCGCCGTACTCCACCGGGATAACGGCGCCGAACAGGCCCATCTCCTTCATGCGGTCCACGATGTCCTGCGGGTAGGTGTCGTCGTGCTCAAGCTGCATCGCCACCGGGCGGACGTGGCGGTCCAGGAAGCGGTCCACGCTCTCCAGCAACTGGCGGTCCTGGTGGTCCTGCTCGGTCAGGATCGGTGCGATGACGTTCATGGTGCGGTCCTTGGGCTGATGGCGTCGGCCAGGGCGGACGCGGGGTGGTGGGCAAGCGATAGGACCGCGCTTTCAATGCGGGCGGCGGCTCCAGGGCTGAGGGCAAGGGCGGCGTTGGCGCGGTACTTCGCGATGATGTCGGCGTTCAGCAGCGGGCGGTCCGGCGCGCCGCGGTTCACCTCCTCGCGGTGGCGCAGGGTGCGGCCGTCGCGCAGATGGACGGCAAGCTCGCCCGAGTAGGTGCGCGGGAACGGCGAGTCCGGGTCGGCCGTGTGGCCAATGCGGCTGGCAAGCGCGAGGATGGCCGGATCCCCCAGCGCGTCCGGCTCCAGCTCGGCCAAGGTCAGCCGACCGCGGACCCAGGCAGCAGCGACCAGAAAGGGCACGCTGAACTGCGCATCATAGGCGTTGGCCGGGCGTTGCTTGCTGGCGACCGGCTCGCAGACGACGGGGATGACCTGGTGCGGCACCAGCGCCTCGATCGAAACGATGTCCTCGGCCGCGGCGCCTGCGCGCAGGTGCAGGGCGGCGTCCACGCAGGCATGGGTGAAGTGGCAGGCGGGGAACGGCTTGATGGAAGTGTTCGCCAGCTCCCACACCGTCCCAAGCCCGGCCGTCGCGCGCGCAAGGTCCAGTCCGGCGGCACGGTGGCCGAGATAGGCATTATACAGCCCATACCGGCCGGAGTAGGGCCGCGCCGCGCCCGTGAAGCCCTGGCGGGCCAGCGACGCCGCGGTGATGCCGGCCTGCGCGGCCCAGCCGGGATGCAGGCGTTTGGTCCATGCGCCGTCCTCCAGGAACTCCAGGCTGCCCGACGCCGTCGCCAGCGCGATGCCCTGCGCGTGCACCAGCTCCCGTTCGGTGAGGCCCAGCACGCGCCCGGCGGCCAGTGCGGCGGCAAAGGCGTTCACCACGCCCGTTGGGTGGAACCCGGCCGCATGGAACGCGCCGCCGGCCACCGCGGCGACCCGCGTCGAGGCCTCCACCCCGGCGACGTAGGCCACTAGCATCTCCGCGCCCGACGCGCCCACATGGACTGCGGCGGCGAACACGGCCGGGAGGATGGCGGCGGTCGGGTGGATCACGCCACCCAGGTGGGTGTCGTCGAAGTCCAGCCCATGGCAGAGCAGGCCGTTGAGGATGGCCGCATCGCGCGGCGGCAGGCGGCCCGGCAGCCCGAGCAGCGGCACCGCGCCGTCGCCGCCTAGGCCGCGCAGGGCTGTCAGGGCACGGTGCGCGAAATCGAAGCGCGACGAGGCACAGGCGATGCCAATGGCGTCCAGGATATGATGCGCGGCGCGGGCTTGCACGTCCGCCGGGATTTTCTCCAGTGTCAGCCCTGCCGTGAAGACGGCAAGGGCGTGGGCGGGGTCCTCGGCCACAGCCTGGGTGGGCGCGACCTGGGCGGGCGCGACCTGGGTGACGGCGTTCATCGGGCCGCGGCCCGGGTCGGGATAAGGCTGCTGCGCTCAAACGCCATGAACACGGCGCCGTCCGCCTTGAAGCCCTCGGTGCGCGTTGTCACGATGCCCTGGCCGGGGCGCGACCGGCTGGGACGAACCGCCAGGACCTCGGAGCGGGCGTAGATCGTGTCGCCCGGGAAGACCGGCGCCGTCAGGGTGATCTCCTTCCAGCCCAGGTTGGCGATCGCGTTCTGGCTGATGTCGTCCACCGTCATGCCGAGCACAATGGCGAGCGTCAGGCCGCTGTTGACCAGGGGCTTGCCGAACTCCGACCGGGCAGCGAAGGCGACGTCGCAGTGCATGGGATGCCGGTTCATCGTTAGCAGGCTGAAGTGGATGTTGTCGGTCTCGGTGATGGTGCGGCCGGGCCAATGGCGGAACGTCTGGCCGGGGCTGAAGTCCTCCAGGAAACGGCCGTGCGTGTCCTGCTGCGGCATCGCGTGGTCCATGGCCGTGTCGTCCCGTCCTGTTGCCGATATGCTGCATGTCCGGACATGGTTAGGTCAACAGCTTTCGACTGAGCATGGCAATACTTTCGAATCGAAAAGGCTTGACCGGTGGCATGTACGAACAGGATAGTTACTCCCACGAGGCCGCAGAGCTTCCAAGGAGGATAGTTTGTCCGAACATGCTGCTGGCCTTGTACCGCCGCATATCGTCAACGCCGGCGCCCGTCTCGACCGGCTGCCGATCTCGCGGTTCCACTGGCGCGTGCTCTGGCTGATCAGCGCCGGGGCGTTCCTTGACGCGTTCGACATCTACCTGGCCGGGGGCGTCATCGCGGCGATGCTGAAGGAGGGGTTCTCGACCCTGGCGCTCAACGCGACCTTCGTGTCGGCGACGTTCTTCGGCATGCTGATCGGCGCCGGGCTGGCGGGATGGGTCGGCGACCGGATGGGACGGCGGTATTCCTACCAGACCAACCTCGCGGTGTTCGGCGTCGCCTCCATCGCAGCGGTGTTCGCGCCCAACATCCACTGGCTGATCGCCCTGCGCTTCCTGATGGGCGTCGGGCTGGGCGCGGAGCTGGTCGTGGCGGCCGGCACCCTGTGCGAGTTCATCCCACCGCGCTACCGCGGGCGGTGGATTTCAATGATGGGCCTGGTCATCAACTCTGGCCTGCTGGTCGCCACTTTCACCGGCTACTTCGTCATCCCGAACCTGGGGTGGCGCACCATGTTCGCCATCGCGGGCGTGGGGGCGCTGGTGGTGTGGATGCTGCGCAAGCGGATGCCGGAAAGCCCGCGCTGGCTCGAATCCGTCGGCCGCGGCGCCGAGGCCGAGGCGGCGCTGCTCGCCATTGAGCAGGAGACGGAGGCGCAGTGCGGCCCCCTGCCGCCCGTCACCCGCGTGCACAGCGTGGTCCCCGGCGAGGTCCCGCTGTCCCGCCTGTTCGCGCCGGGGATGCGCAAGCGGCTGGCGGCGGCGTGCCTCACGGTGGTCGCAGTCAACATGTCAGTCTATGGCTTTGTCGCCTGGCTGCCGACGTTCTTGATCAAGCAGGGCATGACTATCGTCCAGTCGCTCGGCTTCACCACGCTGATGTCGTTCGGCAGCACCGCGGGGGCGCTGGTCGGGCTGTTGCTGGCGGACCGGGTGTCACGCCAGAAGTCGATGATCGGCTCGTGCCTCGCCATCATGGCGCTTGGCACGCTGTATCCCATGATGCGCGACCCGGCGGCCGTCACCACCGTCGGCTTCGCGCTCATCACCAGCATCTATGTCCTGGTGACGCTGGGGCTGTATGCCTACGTGCCCGAGCTGTTCCCGACCGAGTTGCGGCTGCGCGGAACCGGGGTCGCCGGCATGTTCGGCCGCGGCGCCTCGATCAGCACACCCTACCTCGCAGTGATGCTGTTCGAGCGGTTCGGGCTGGAGGGCGTGCTGCTGATGGTGTCGGGCGTGCTCGCCTGCCTGATCGCGGCGATCCTGCTGCTGCGGGTCGAGACCGGGCAGCGGTCGCTGGAGGACATGGCCGATGATCTGCCGGCGCTGGCCGCCCTGCCGGCCGTGGCGGGGGAGTAGGGTGGCGCCGATCGGGCCGGCTTGGCTGTTCGCGCCGGCCAACGCGCCGCGCAAGGCGCAGGGCGCGTTGGCGGGCGGGGCCGACGTCGTGGTGCTGGACCTGGAGGACGCGGTCCCGCCCAGCGAGAAGACGGCGGCCCGGGCTGCGCTGCCGGCGCTGGCCACCTTGCCTCGACGGGGCCTGCTGTTCGTCCGGGTGAACGCGGCCGGCACGCCGATGTGCCTGCGCGACATCGAGGCGGCGGTCGCTGCGGGGGCGGACGGGATCATGCTGCCAAAGGTCGAAACGGACGGGGACGCCGGAGCGGCCTGCTGGGCGCTGTCGCAGTTCGAGGCGGAGCAGGGGCGCGCGGTCCCGCTGCACCTCGTGCCGCTGGTTGAGACGGCGCGTGGGGTGCTGAACCTCGCCAGGGTCGGTTGGGCGGCGCGGGTGCGGTGCGTGGCGTTCGGCTCGGTGGACTACGAGGCCGACCTCGGGCTGTCCGGCGAGGCCGGGCAGGTGGCGGTGGAACATGCACGCCACACCATCGTGCTGGGGTCGCGCGCTGCTGGGCTGGGGGCACCAGTGGATGGGGTGACGCTCGATGCGCGGGATGCGGCCCGGTGCGGGCAGGATGCGGCCCGTGCGCGGAGCCTGGGGTTCTCTGGCAAGCTGGCGATCCATCCGGCGCAGATCGAGCCGATCCAGGCAGCGTTCCGGCCGAGCGCGGCGGAGGTCAATTGGGCCTCCGAAGTGGTCCGGGGCTTTGCGGAGGCCACGGCGGCGGGGTCGGGCGCCACCCTGGTCCGGGGCCGGCTGGTCGATGCGCCGGTGCTGGCGCAGGCGGAACGGCTGCTGGCCCGCGCCGGCTAGACCTCATCGCCTGGCTGTCCAGCGCCGGGGGAGGCGTTGTTTGTGGGTCAGCAGTGGGTTCCGGCGCTGATCAGCACCACACCACGTTGAGAAGTCGAGTTCCGCTGGATCCCATGCCTGCGCTGGTTTAGGCCGAAGATCTTATCCGGCAGGCGTGGCGGCAAAGGCGGACCAAGGGCGCGAAGCAGGCGGAGGCCGCACCCTTGCGGCGACAATGCCGTCGTGGAAGCTACTCCCGTCCCCGCTATTCGCCTTTGCAGTATTTCTTTTCTCCAGCCTTTCGTCGTTCCCGCCATGCCTTCTCATCCCGATCCTGATTGCACCCAGGTCCAAGGGTCAGCGAGCTGGGACGACGGGCACGCTGCCGCCCCACCACCCAAAGCAGCCCGGCGGCGATCCTGGCGAACGCTTCGTGTCCAGGATGAATGCAGAGGCGCTCATCCGCGTTTTTTCCGATGGGTCAACGCCCCTGGAACCACCGATCTCGGGTCGCCACAGCTGCCGCAGCGTTGCACGATGGTCGGTCGTGCCATAGATCGCACGTCGCCGGACCTGGCAGCCTCTATCGGGCTGCCGGCAGCACTTCAAGCCGCATGTCGGCATCCCATCAGCTTCGGTTACGGCCCTGTCTGTCGCAGAAGCCTGGCCAACCCGGCGGAGAACGAGTTCATGCCTGAGACCGACACGCCGTTACGGCGTGAAGACGCCGACGATGCCACGGCCAAATCCGAGGAGGCCCGGATGCGCCTGTCCCTGGAAAAGCTGGGTACCAGGAGCACGCCGCCCGTCCGCAGTAGGCCCGGCAGTTCGGTGGGAAACTCTGCCCACGCCGCCGCTCAACGCCGACACAAGTTCGCGCGCGAGGGCGAGGTGCCGGTCGAGCGCCTGCCACCCCCGGTTCGCAGCGTTGGCGACACGCAGCGGGAGCTGTTGGAAGAGCGAGCTGCCCGGCAGCGCGCCGAGCAGGCCCTGAACGACGCCCAGGCTTCCATCAACGCCCTGCAGGCCGCTCTGTCACGGTCCGAACAGGTAGCGCGCACGGCGCGGGAGGCCATTGAGGAACGGGAAGCAGCGATGGCGGGGTTGCGCGCGGACCTGCAGAGCGCCGCCCTCAAGCTGGAAGTCGCGACGGCCTCCCAGCCTGCGACGCGCGCGGCAATCAAGCCTGAGCGGGGTGCTTCGGCTCTCGCCAAGCTCAAGCGGACCCAAGCTGCACCTGAGGCAGCGACCCCGCAGCCGGTGAAGTGGTGGCTGGCTCTCACGCAGCCGCGCGCTTGAGGCCGTTGTCGGCGCCCAGGATGACGTCGCATCGTATCCTGATCTAACTTTCTTCCCTTGCGAGTAACCCTGCCCGTAGCACCGCGCGGCTCGCCTTGCCTGTCGGGCCAGTAGGCAGCGTGTCGCCCAGCTCGATCACATCCGGCACCTTGTAGCGCTCGATGCGCTCGGTGAGCCACGCCTGGAGCGTCGCCGGGGTCGCCACCGCGCCGTAAGTGAGTACGACGAGGGTATTCAGCGCCCCGCCGAGCCGGGCATCGGGCACGCCGGCCGTGAGCGAGGCGACCACGTCGGGATGGATGCCGAGCAGGTTGTCGATCTCCTGCGGGGAAATCTTGTTGCCGCCGCGGGACACAATCTCTTTCAGGCGGCCGACGAGGGCCACCGAGCCGTCCGGCAGCGCGCGCGCGAGGTCCCCGGTGCGGAAGTAGGACCCGGCAAAGGCTTCGCGGGTCAGGGCCGGGTCGTCCAGGTACCCCGCCATGCCGTATGGCGTCTGGATTACCAGCTCGCCTGGGCTGCCTTGCGGGGCAGGGGAACCATCCCCGGCGAGGATGGCGTGCATGACATCCTCCGTCGGACGCCCGATCGCGCTTTCTTATGTGGACGGCCCTGGAGAGGCAACGCCTTTCTGCGCTGTCACAGCATTCTCGTGTCCCTTCGCATTTGCTCTGCTTTCCTGACGAACTGCTGCTTGGCGTCGGGAGAGGATCCGGTCAGTCGCGCCCTCCCATCCGGCCTGTTGCGCGGTGTCTGCCGCTGGCCATCATGGGTGTGCGCTTGCATGTCAGGCACCAATCTGAGCAGCGCGCTCAAGGCGCAGCGTCGTGTGCGGTATCGCCTGAACTGTCTTGACCACAGCCTTTCCCATCACGCTGTTCGTAAGCGTCCGAGCGTTACATCTTGACCGACCGTCTCTGATGCAGGTTGGCTCGTGCGGGCATCGCGCTGTGGCTGCGTGAGATGCGAGAGCAAGAAGCGGAGTGCGCATTACGTCTGGTGCTTGCAGTCTTCCTGGCAACAGGAGACCTGCTATGACCGTATTTCGCTGCGTCCCGGTAGAGACTGAGATCGCCGACCGCTTTCGCCGCATCGGCTTGGACGACAACGGCAACACAGTGCGGCACGTCAAAGCGTCACATGCGGGCGGCTTCCCTTGCCGGCATTGTCTGCTCTGCGCCAGTCCGGGTGAGGCGATGTTGCTGGGGTCCTACAACCTGCCCAGACCGCTTGGCATTTATTGGACCCCAAGCCCGATCTTCTTGCACGCCGAGGCCTGCGTACGTTTTGCATCAGATGGCGAAGTCGCGCCGATCATTCGCTTGAATACCCTGATTTCGGTCCGGGCCTATGACAAGGCGGATCAGTGCATCTACGAGCTGGGCCAAGTATGTTCGGGTGACGACGTGGATACCCCACTGGAGCGCGCGCTGAGCGACGCGCGAACCGCCTTTGTCAACGTCCACACTGCGCGACCCGGCTGCCTGCTTTCCCAAGTGGAACGCATCAGTTAACGAAGTAATTTAC
>JAABUQ010012163.1_pt1 | contig 10761 bp, 10 predicted proteins | sample 5560001 | NCBI WGS metagenome assembly JAABUQ01 (sample SAMN10711888, study PRJNA513371) | rock metagenome | isolation source: Antarctica rocks | place: Antarctica: Victoria Land, Finger Mt nord | collected 2015-12-18
ATGCCGCCAAGGGATCTCTGCGCGGCAAATTCAAACGAGCCGGGTGGGACGACGCCTATCTCACCAAGCTCCTCGCACTATTCTGAAATGCGATTACCCTGCCGGTGCCGGCGCCCGCTGCGGCCCGCCCAGGCGTAGCCGTCCAGCGCATCGGCACCCACCCCGATCTGGGCGGCGAGGTGGGCGATCACCGCCGGGGCGACGTCCGCCTCGACGTCGGGAAAGCGGCCGTGCTGGCCAGAACGCGAGCTGGACCGCGAAGCCGAGCTTGCCGGCGTCAACCCGCCCGGCCAGCAGCGCCAGGTCCTCCGGCAGCAGCGACCAGCGCTCGCCCAACTCGTCCGCCGACCACAGCCGCTGCATGACCATCCGCCCCTGTCCGCACCCAAGCGGGCGACCTTACGGGCCAAAACCGGAACACGTCACCTCAGATGGCCAAACGCACAGCTTCGCGGTCACTGGGCCTACCTCCTGCACACCGAGCACTGGCGGCAGGCCTCGTCCTACGTGGCGCTGACGCGGCAGCGCGAGGCGGCCCACATCTTCGCCGCCACCGCGACGGCGCGCGATGCCAGGGATTTGACCTGGCAGATGAGCCGGGTCGAGGTGCGCTCTGCCTCGGTGGCCTGGGCAACATGGGACGAGCTTAAGCCCGAGCTGCGGCAGCGGACCGGGCGGAGCTGGCCAGGGGCGGAGCAGGCTTGGGCCCTTCGCGAAGCTCCCCTTCGTCCTTCGGACGCGGGGTCCCCAGCTTCGCTTCGCCCTGCACTGCGCAGCAGTGTAGGTAAGCCTGCGGAGGGCACGATCGGCGAAGCCGATCGGGGTGGCCAGCGGAGGGAGGGCGCCACCAAGGCTGCATCATCGAACGTCGAGGCCGGACCTGGCACGAAGACCGATGTCGCCGCGTCCGCAGCGGCGGAGCCGGTCGCGCGGCGCGCTCAAAATCCCGAGGCTGTGCTGCCGACTCGGGCAGACGATGCCGAAGCCGCACGGTGGCTTGTGCCGCCTCGCGTGTCGCCGGACGGCCGCGACAGCCTCGGGCGCGGGCTTGACCCGGCCAGCATCGCCGCCGCCGCGCTGGGCGACCGCGCCGCCCAGCGCGAGCGCGAGGCGCTGGGCCACTATCTCGAGGGCGCCTACCGCGACCCGAACGGGGCACGCTCGCGCCTCGACGAGCTGGTGAGGCGCGATGGCAATGTGTCGGCGGCGCGGCGGCTCACAGCCGATCCCGGCCAGCTCGGGGAACCGAAGGGCGGGGTGGGTTTCCTCGCGGGCGGCAACGCGCGGAAAGAGCGGACTCGGGCCGGTCGCGTAGCGGAGGCGGTCGGGCCGGCGGTGAGCCGCATCGGCAAGGCCGAAACGAAGGCCGCGCAGGACTATCGCACGAGCGTCGCGACGCAGCTCGCGGCCGACAGCACCGGAGTGCCGCGCCTGTCCGAGCGCGCGCAGGCCACGGTGGAGGCGATTGCGGCGGCGAACGAAGACAGCGACAAGGCGAAGGCCTGGACGACAGCCCGGAAGGACGAGGCAGTCGAAAAAGAGCTCTCTGCCTTCTCGGAGGCGTTCGGTAAGCACTTCGGCGAGGAACGCGTGCGCGTCATGCTGCGAGACGAATGGCGCGGGCCGAGCCCTACGGTAACGATACATTCGTATCGGATAATCGCAAAGCCGCAGTGGCCGAGGTGGGGCGAGCAATTGCGGCGATCAGGGCTGGTGAGATGGCTGCGGAAAGTCAGAAGCAGTCCGAACGCTTGGTGCAGCGCGCGAACCAGGGCGATCGATTGAGGCCCTAATCAAGAGCGCGGCTGCAGCCCAACTCAGCTTCGCTGAAACTCACCGTTTCTAATCGGCAGTGGGCAAGTAGAGGCCGCGCGCCTGGGCGTGGATAGGTCGTGCGGTCGATGGCGGTCATGAAGTGACCGAAAAAAGGTACGCCGAAGCGGCAGGGCAGGGTATCGAGGTGCTCGCCCCTGGGATTGCCCCGTTTTGGATACTGCTGGCGAATGCCGTCATTAGGCGGTCGCCTTCATCATGCGGACGGAGGCGGATTGACGGGTGGGCGCGAGCGCTTTTCGGCGATCCAGTCAGCAATGCGACCGAGATTGATCGCCGCCGCCGCGAGAACCTGCTGAAGGTGGGTCTTGACTGAACCGATGTAGCGGCTACGGCGAAGACCGTTGGCGCGAACCGCCTTCGAAAGCGTTCCCTCGATGCCGGCGCGCCGCTTTCGTTCCTCGATGAAGGCTGGATCCTTGATGGCGAGGCGGGCCGCCACGAGAGCCTCGTGCTCCTCGCGCCGACATCCCTCGGGACGCTCGTGGCGGGCGAGTCGAAGCGGTGCCGTCGCCATTCAATCGCCGCGTCAAAAACAATCAACTTCGTGATTGACTAGCCTCGGACACGAGCATAGTTACTGTGAAATCTGCTAGACAGGAACACGATTTGCTCCCCTCGCTGTTATGAACTCCGTCTGTCTCGCTCGAGAGAATGCTCGGTTTGTCAGGAATTAATCATCAGCGACGGCAGGGGGTGGGGCGGGTCACTCATTTGCAACCCAGTTCGCGCCAACCGCTAAATAAGGAGATACGAATGTCGTCAGGTTCTATCCCGTTCGACCGTCGCACGTTTCTGAAATCGGCCATGATCGCTGGCGCCGGCGCTTTTGCGTTGTCGGATGAGACCTGGGCCGCCGAAGCGGGCCTGCAGGTCCTTTGTCCATTGCCACCCGATCCGGCGCCGCCTGGGGCGGCCAAGTTCGGCGAAGCTCAGCTGAACGCTTGGCAGAAGGACCATGCCGCCAAGGTCGCCTATGAGGCGATCGCCTGGCCGCAGTTGCATGACCGCCTGGCCACAAACTTCGCGTCGGGCACCCACACCTGGGATGTCGTATATATGGGCGGCTGGGCGCCCGAATTTGCCAAATTCCTGCTGCCCTATGTCGACCAGCTGCCGGCCGATCTCGTCAAAGACATGCCGGCCTCGAGCTTCGAAACCGTCAAGTGGGACAGCAAGCGCTACGGTTCGATCTTCACCTTGTCGCTGCTGACGCTGTTCTACAACACGGAGCATTTCGACAAGCAGGGCATCAAGGAACCGCCGAAGACGTGGGATGACTTGAAGCGGATCTCCAAGCAGCTCACCGGCGGCGGCCAGTATGGCTTCGTTCTGAACTATGGAGACCCCGCGGGCATCGGCGGTGTCGCCAGCTATTGGATGACCTATCTGCAGCAGGCCGGCGGCAAGATGTACGACGATAAGGGTATGCCGGTCTTCAACGACGCGCCCGGCATCGATGCCCTGCAGTTCATGATCGATCTGTTCAAGGCTGGCACCGACCCAGGCTCGCCGTCCTACGTGGGCATCAACGATGCGACGAACGTCATGCTGGCCGGCAAGGCGAGCATGATGATGAACTGGCCGTTCACTTACAAGTCGGCGCAGGACCCGACGACGTCCAAGATTGTCGGCAAACTGGGGTCGGCCATTCTTCCGGCGGGACCGGCTGGTACCGCTTCGATTGACGGCAGCGACGCCTGGTCGATCGCGGCCGACACGAAGAACCCGGAGCTCGCGCGGCAGCTCATCGAGTTCTATCTGAGCCCCGAGGTGCAGAAACAGCAGGCACTCGACACCGGCTGGCTACCGATCAGAACCTCCGTTCTCGCCGACCCGGACGTCCAAAAGGCCTTGCCGATCGCGGCCGTGGTTCTCGAGCAATCGAAGCACCCCTACAACAGCTTCGTGACACCGGATTACACCCAGGTGACCCAGATTATCGGCACCGAGGTGCAGAAGGCACTGCAAGGGGGTGAGTCGCCCAAGGATGCCCTGAAGAACGCGTCCGATCAGGTGACAGCGCTGGTCAAACAGCGGGGTTGACCAGCCGTGGTGGGATGGAGCGTTTGACCCTAGATAGACACTTCGTGCTCGGTGGGCAGCAAGCTTCCAACGCCGGCGCACTCACCCTGCGCCAACGCCAGAGGCGGTTCGGGTTCGCGGCCCTCGCGCCGGCCCTGGTCGTGCTCCTGGCCGTCCTGGCCTACCCAATCCTGGCGTCTGTCTGGCTCTCGCTCAACCGCGTGTCCTTGGCCGAAGGGCGGTTCGATCAGCGATTAACCGGACTCGCCAATTTCGCGGCACTGTTTTCAGACAGGACGTTCCGGGCGGCCTTCACGAATTCGATCGTCTTTGTCGCGGTCGAGATCGTTGCCGTCACGCTTCTTTCGCTGGCCTTCGCATCGCTGCTCAATCGCCGGAACAGCTTCACCGGCTTCGCGCGCACGATCCTGGTCATCCCTTGGGCGATCGCGCCGGTGGCCAATGCCGTCCTCTGGAAATGGATTCTGAACGCCAACTACGGCGTGCTGAACGCGATCGTGAAGGGGCTTGGCCTCACCGACAGCTATGTGATCTGGCTCGGCACGCCGCGCAGCGCCATGGCAATGCTGTTGCTCGTCGATATCTGGAAATCGGTGCCGTTCATCACGCTTCTTCTGCTGGCAGGTTTGCAGAAGATCCCAAAATCGCTTTACCGCGCGGCTCGCATCGACGGCGCAGGAGGACGGCAGCTGTTTTGGTACATCACATTACCGTCACTGCGCACCACGATCGCCACCGCCGTCGTACTGCAGACGGTTTGGTCGCTGCGCATTTTTGACCTGATATACGTGCTGACGCGCGGCGGCCCGGCCGACGGGACGGTGATGCTGAACTACCTGTCGTATCGTGAGACCTTCAACTTCCTGCACATCGGGTACGGCGCCGCGATTGCTGACGTCCTGTTTTTCCTCACGCTCGCACTGGCGATCCTCTACATCCGCCTGTTGAAGCCGAAAGGGGCTGGAAGGAGTCCCGCATGAGCTCGGCCAGCCGTCCCCCGGTTTTAGGCCAGCTCTGGGTCTCGGCAGGGCTCACGCTGTTCACCCTATGGACGCTGGCTCCGATCGTTTGGCTCGTGCTGTCGAGCCTGCTCCAGCAGCAGGCGTTGACCGCGACTCCGCCGGACATCTCACTGTCCGGGCTGACGTTCGAGAATTACGCAGCCGTGGTCACTTCCGCGGCTTCGCTCGGCCGTGGTTTCCTGAACTCTTTCGTCGTGGCCACCGCGACAACAGCCATTGCCGTCGCGTTAGGCGCGCCGGCCGCCTATGCCCTGGCGCGCCTCTCCCTGCCGGGCGCGAACAAGATCCTGCTCGCCATTCTGGCGACGCAAATGTTTCCGAGCGCGGTCGTCGCCATCCCGCTTTTCATGTTCATGAGCCGTGCCGGCCTGATCGACACTCAGCTGGCTCTCATCGTCGTATATCTGTCGTTCAACCCCCCCATCGTGATCTGGGTGCTGCACGGTTTCTTCGCAAGCATCCCGGCTGGGCTGGAACGTGCCGCCGCGGTCGATGGCGCGACCATGTTCCAGACCTTTCGCCTCATCGTTCTGCCGATCTCATGGCCGCCGGTCTTCGCAGCCGCGCTCTTCGCCTTTATCGAGTCGTGGAACGAGTTCTTCTTTGCGCTGATCCTGACGCGCCAATCCACACAGACGTTGCCGATAGTGATCTCGCAGTTCTCGGGGCAGCACCAGACGCTCTTCGGCCAGATGATGGCTTCGGCGGCGCTCGCCATCGCACCGGTGGTGATCCTGTCGCTCGTGTTCCGGAACCTCATCATGCGTGGGTTCACCGAAGGCATGTTGAAAGGCTGACGCTGTGGCGGTTATCGAACTTCGCAAGCTCAACAAGTCCTATGGCGGCACGCAGGTCTGCCGGAACGTCGACCTCCTGATCCGTGACGGCGAGTTCGTCACGCTGCTCGGCCCCTCGGGCTGCGGCAAGACCACCACGCTGAACATCGTTGCCGGCGTCGAGGATGCGACCTCGGGCGACATCCTCATGGGCGGACAACGCGTGAACGACAGCACGCCGTTCCAGCGTGACATCGCCATGGTGTTCCAGAATTATGCGCTCTACCCGCACATGACGGTGGCCGGGAACATCGGGTTCACGTTGAAGCTGCGGAGCCTCGACCGGGATGAGATCGAACGTCGCGTCGACCATGTCGCAGCTTCGTTGGAACTGGCGCATCTGCTTCACCGCTACCCTGCCGAGCTCTCGGGCGGACAGCAGCAGCGTGTCGCGATCGGGCGCGCCATGATCCGCGAACCGAAGGCTTTCCTGTTCGACGAGCCTTTCTCAAACCTCGACGCGGCGTTGCGGGTGAAAATGCGTGCGGAGGTGAAACTCCTCCATCAGCGCCTCGGCACGACGTCAGTTTTCGTGACTCACGACCAGGAAGAGGCGCTGTCGTTGTCCGACCGGATCGCCATCCTGCATCGCGGTGAGGTCGAACAGTTCGACACGCCCGAGAACGTCTACAACCGGCCGGCCTCCCGCTACGTCGCGCAGTTCGTCGGGACACCGCAGATGGACTTCCTGGAGGGCATTCTCGAGAGCCAGCAAGGGAACCCGGTGTTCCGCGTCGGTTACGAGGACTTCGCACTGCCCGAAGTCGCTGCCGGCAAACTTGCGGAGGCCGGCACGCTCGATCTTGGAATCAGGTCTGAACATATCGCGCTGGCCGACCATGGGCATGCGGCGCAAGTGGCGCTCATTCAGCCGATCGGGCCGTCAACCTTCGTAACGCTCGCCTGGAGCGGGCGAACGCTGACGGCCCGGGTACCGGGAATCGCACACCTGAGTGTTGGGCAGACTGTTCACTTTAGCGTGTCACCCGAACATCTGATGTTCTTCGCCAAGGATACCGGCCGGCGCATTCCGCTGTCGAATTGACCGTGACTGGACAACGCCGAAAGCAAGCTTATGACTTCAGCAAATCCCGTCACCACCGGCCCTGGGCCGGGCGCACCTCTCCCTTCACTCGGACCGTCCCTGATCTGGCGCAACTGGGTCGGCAATCAAACCGCCCGCGTCAGGCATTTCGCTATGCCGAGCGACGACGAACAGGTTTGTGAATTGGTCAAGCAGGCGGGGCAACGGGATCTGTCGATCAGGGTGGTCGGCAGTGGCCACTCGTTCACGCCGATCGTCGTCACGAACGACGTTCTGATGTCGTGCGAGCGTTTGATGGGCATCGTGGATATTGACGCCGACAAGGGCACGGTGACGGCGCGTGCCGGCACCCGTATCAGTGATCTCGGCGAGCCGCTGCGAGAACTCGGCTGGGCGCTTGCCAACCAGGGTGACATCGATCTGCAGACGCTTGCCGGAGCTCTCTCAACGGGTACACATGGCAGCGGCAATGCCATTCCCTGTCTGGCAGCTCCGATCATGAGTATGACGCTTGCGACGAGCGATGGCGGGTCGCTCGAACTCTCGGCGGCCCACACGCCGGACCTTCTACGGGCAGCTCAGGTATCGCAGGGTATGCTCGGAATCATCACCAGAATGACCCTGAGACTGGTGCCGGCCTACGATCTACACGAAAGGGTGTACCGCCTCGACTTCGATGACTGCATGGAGCAGATCGAAGACCTCTGCGAGACGAACCGCAGCGTCCGTTTCTTCTGGTGTCCGACCGAGCACGCCTCATCCTTGTTCAGTCTTCCCGATACCACGGGCCTGGGCACGTCCAGCGTCGCCGACGTCTGCGAGATGCGCGTGCTCAAAGAAACGACCGAGCTGGCGGCCGCCTTCGCAGGCCGGCGCGGCGAGCGCTCGGGTCCGAGCTACCGGATCTACCCTGGCGCGTTACCCATGCCGAACAACAACGAGTGCGAGTATGCCGTGCCCTATGAAGCCGGCCCAGACGTCATGCGGGCGATCCGCAAGCTCATGCTCACGCGGCACACGGACTGTATCTTCCCCGTCGAGTACCGGACGGTCGCGGCCGACGAGATCTGGCTCAGCCCTTATTACAAGCGAAAAACCGTCATGATCTCGATTTCTGGCGGGGCGGGCGAGGATTACACGTCCTATCTGCGCGACTGCGAAGCCATTTTCGCCGAGGTCGGCGGTCGGCCGCATTGGGGCAAGCTCTACAACCTCGACCGCGACCAGATCGCGGCGCTTTACCCCCTCCACGCGGACTTTGTGCAGGAGCGGCGCCGGCTGGATCCGCAGGGCCGCTTCCTCAACGACCACCTGCGCGAGCGCTTCGGTTAACCGACCCACCAATCCTACTTTTCGGACAGGCCATGACCTCAGTTCTTAGCAATTCCACCGTGTTCCGGGACGCGGCGTTCCACATCCATTCCCAAACCAATCCGGGCGACCTGCGCGAGCGCGGACCCCTTATTGTGTCGCACGGTGAAGGCATCCGCGTGTTCGATCAAGCCGGCAAGGCCTACATCGATGCGATGGCGGGGCTGTGGAGTGCCACCCTGGGCTTCACCAATGCGCGGCTCGCGGCCGCGGCGCAGCGCCAGTACGAGAAGCTCGGCTTCTACCATACCTTTTTTCATCGCACGTCAGACGGCGTCGCGATGCTTGCCGAGAAGCTTGTGGAACTCACGGGGCTAACGGGCGGCAAAGCCTATTTCGCGACGTCGGGCTCGGAAGCCAACGAGACTATGGTCAAGCTCGCGTGGGTGTATCATGCGGTGCACGGCCGCCCGACGAAGCGTAAGATCATCGCCCGTGAACGTGCCTTTCACGGCTCGACTATCGCGGCGGCCTCCATGTGTGGGCTCGAATTTATGCACCGGGAATTCGGACTGCCGCTGCCCGGCTTCCTGCATACGCTAAGCCCATATTCCTATCGCGGCATGGAGCCTGGTGAAAACGAACAGGCTTTCGTCGAGCGACTGGCGCACGCTCTCGAGCAACTTATCTTGCGCGAAGGCCCGGACACGATCGCGGCCTTCATTGCGGAGCCGATCAACGCCGGCGGCGGCATCATCGTCCCGCCCAGGACCTACTTCGCCTGCATCCGGGAGGTCCTGGACAAGTACAACATCCTCTGTCTCGACGATGAGATTGTCTGCGGCTTCGGACGGACCGGCAACTGGTTCGGCAAGGACACGGTCGGCATGGCACCGCACATGATGGCCTTGGCCAAGGGGCTCTCGTCCTCCTACTTCCCCATCTCGGCCGTAGTCGTCGCGCCAGAGATTTACGACGCGCTTGCCGAATTTAACAAGGAGGGTGGTGCTTTCGGGCACGGGTTCACGAACTCGGGCCACCCCGTCGGCGTGGCGATCGCGCTGGAAGCGATCAGCATCTACGAGGAGATGGGAGTCGTCGAGCACGTCCGCCGTATGGGGGCACGCCTACGCGGGCACTTCGACGAGTTCGGCCGCACGTCGCCCATCGTCGGGGACGTCCGAGGCGCCGGGCTGATGCTGGGCATCGAGATCGTCGCCGACAAAGCGAGCCGCACACCGTTCCCACCAGCCAAAAAGGTGGGATCGATGTTCGACGGGATCGCCTACGAGAACGGCCTCATCTCGCGCTGCATGGGGGACGTGCTCGGCTTCGCCCCACCCCTGATCGTAACCGAACAAGACGTCGACGCGATCGCTGAACTCTGCGCCAAGAGCCTCAGGCAGATGGAAGGCAAGCTCTGAGGCGGTCCGCCCGCTGGGCCGAAGCGGCCGGCCTGCTTCGACATCGTGTGCAGGGCTGACCGAGCTTTTTTCAGTCAGTCCTTACCTTGAGGCCTGCTGACCTGATCAGGCGAGAACCACGACCTTGTTGAGATGCCTTGGCGCGCTCGTGTCGATGGCGCGCAGCCCCGCGGCCCGCTCGCCCATGATCTGAAGCACGGGCAGCGCGACCAGGGCACGTGTCACAGGGTTTCCGCCGACGTCGATGCTGAAGTCGCCGGGGCCGCCGAGACCCAGCACACGTCCGCCTTTCTGCGAGATCTCCTCCGCCACGCGGGCTTCTTCCTCTCGTGTCTCCTCGCCGTAGAGAAGTACCGCGAAGGTTTTGTCGTCGACAAGACTGATCGGCCCGTGGCGATACTCCATCGTGTAGTATGCCTGGGCGTAGCTCAGGCTCATTTCCTGAACCTTGATGCTGCCTTCGGCGGCGACGCCGTAGAGAGGTCCGGCGCCGAGATACACGAAGTGCGACCGACCCTCGAGGACCTCGGGAAACAGGGCTTTGGCGGATCGAAGAGCCGCCTGTGCGGCTTCGGTCTCGGCTGGTCCGACCGTGATCCCGGCCATGCGCAACCCGACTAGAGTCTGTCAGCGAGCATCGGAATCGTGGCGGGGGTTTTCATTGGGGATGGGATGTGATTCGGTTGGCTGTCGTGATGAGGTGGACACCCATGCCGTCGTCGCTCTCGCTTGATCTTCGGACCCGGATCGCATCGGCTGTGGCGGGTGGTGAAACGGTGCGCGCGGTGGCACAGCGGTTCGGGGTGTCGGCCGCCTCGGCGGTTCGGCTCGGGCAAAAGGCGCGGGCTGGCGAAGACCTGTCGGCGCGCCCGCGCGGGGCGCCGCCTGAAGCTCTCATCAAGGGCGAGGTGGCGGACTGGCTGAGAATTAGGATCGCCGAAAAGCAGGACCTCACGATGCGGGCGCTGGCCGCAGAACTGTGTGAGCGAGGCACGTCGGTGACCCACGACACGGTGTGGCGTTTCATCCGTCGCGAAGGACTGACCTTTAAAAAAAACTCTGGTGGCGCGCGAACAGGACCGCCCCAAGGTGGCTCGGTTCAGGCAACGATGGAAAGCTCATCAGCATCGGATCGCGCCTGAACGCCTAGTCTTCTTGGACGAGACCTGGATCAGGACCGACATGACCCGCCTGCGGGGCTGGTTCAGGCGCGGGACAGCGCTCGTCGCCAAGGTTCCGCACGG